>Ga0209455_1000114_pt1 | contig 178883 bp, 173 predicted proteins | sample AraplaCol_mCL_r2_FD_184275 | JGI IMG/M metagenome (GOLD analysis project Ga0209455, IMG submission 184275) | Arabidopsis root microbial communities from North Carolina, USA - plate scrape CL_Col_mCL_r2 (SPAdes) (version 2) | ecosystem: Host-associated > Plants > Roots > Endosphere | place...
TCGTTCGGTCACCAGCTTGACTGCCTCGACCTTGAACTCCCGGCTGAAATGCCGTCTCGTTGCCATAAACCACCTCCGGTTCGATCTTCCACCTTAACAAGGTGTCCATCAAACCGGCAGCAGCCCACACAGCCATGTTCGATGAAGAAGATTGTTGGCACCTGATGGCGGATGTCACCGTCCACGGATTGGTGCGCGAGCGCGAAATCAGTCGTGAACAGTTCGACGCTCTGCAGCGAGTCGGGACGGTCATCGAGGCAAGGGTGCGTTTTCCACGCGCCGATCGCTACGGCCACCCTCAGGAGGCCACTCCGTCGGGGCTACTCGAATGGATCGAACTTGAGCACAGCCTTGTCACCTGCGGAGCGGAGCGCTTTCGCAGTTACTTTGAAGACTTCGGAGATGACCCGGCCGACTGCTTCCTGCGGATTTGGTTGCCGAAGGGAGCGTTCGGAAAGATCTTCAACAGCCCTTCAAAATCGGACGAGCTTCGGACTCTGACTACCAACGAGCCTCGTGGCTTTCTCGTTTTTAGGCGTTGCCAGCACACGAAGCCTCATCTCCAGCGACTCAGTACCATCTGAGAACGCGCCCTGTACCCTGGGGAAGTCAACGTACGCTCTCGTCGAGATGGAGGCGTTGAAAGCCAGCTACCCACGTGTGACGCAAAAGCTCGTCGCGATCGCACTAGGCGAGATCAGCGGCCACGACAAGCGGCGGCCGATTCGGCGCGAAATTGCCCTCCCGAATTCGTGCACGAACGACCGAAGTGTCGTGTCGCGCCCTGGCCATCAGTCTCGCGAGTTCGGCTTCCGCTGGTGACGAATCCCACCGCTCAACCGTCACACGTACTTGATCCCCGTGGCGCTTGCGCAGCACCGCAGCCACCGCACTCGCAAACGCCTGAGCCAATGGCTCATCCACCAACAGGGCGCACTTGGCTTGGTCGCTGCGAGTGCTCAATGTCGCAACGATCTTCAAGCAACCGGCGCTCCGTGATTCACGCGGCCTCGTGGAACTCGGCGGCGTCCTGGACGCGGAGCGCCGTCACGCCGAGCGCCGAGGGGAGCCCGCGCAGTGCATCGAGACGCACGTGCACGTCACGGCCTGCCGGGTCGGCCCCGACAAAGCGGAGTAGGAGTACCGGCGATACCCTCGTCGGCAACTTCGGCAGGATCCGGTGAACCAAGTACTCGCCAGCGAGCACCTGGGCCGCGCAGCCGTCCGCGGTCGTGCCGGAGATCTTGGTGCCGACTGGAATGTGGACGCTGTAGCACTCCATGATTCCTCCTCGTCAGACAGGCGCGACAGAAGGCTTCGGTCGCCCACCGTCTGTCGCGCCATGGGCCACGCTCAGGACGCGGTCACCTCGATGCGCCGCGGCTGCGCATGAGCCTGCTTGGGCACTCGCAGCATCAGCACGCCGTCCTTCAAGTTGGCTTCGATGCCACTCGCGTCCAGTTCGCGGCTGAGCGTGAACGTCCGACGGAACCGCGGCATGTTGACCTCCGCCCAGAGCGCCCGCATGTCCGCGGGCAAGTCCATCTCCACGTGGCCTTCGATGGACAGGTTGTCTCCGTCGAGCTTGACGTCGAGCCGCTCCTTCGAGACGCCCGGCATGTCGGCGAGCAAGGTGATGCCGCCGGCGTCCTCGAAGATGTCGACCGCCGGCGAGACCGGGCGCTGATTCGACTCTGCGGGCTTCGTGGTGGTGAGTTCGTTGCGGTCAGCCATGTCAGTTCTCCTTGAGGTTCGTGCCAGGTGGTGAATCACTTCACCGCGATGCGTTGCGGTTGAGCGGCGGCGCTCAGGGCGATGCTGATGCGCAGGACGCCGTCCCGGTACTTCGCTTCGACCTTCATCGGGTCGACGTCATCGGGAAGCGTCACCGCGCGCGAGAAGCGGCCCTCCGGGCGCTCGTTCGCATAGAGCTGCACCTTCGCGTCACGGGCAGGGGTGAATGAGGCCCGCGCCCCCGAAATCTTCAGGATGTTGCGCTCGATGGTCACGTCCAGCGACGCTGCGTCGATGCCCGGGGCGAACGCGAACACCTCGACGCTCGTCGGGGTGCGACCCACGTTGATTTCCGGGAATGCGCCGTAGGCAACCGAGCGGATGCCGCCAGGTGCGCCGTCCGCGCCCAGCGATCTCGACAGCAGGCGGTGCATCGCGTCGAGTTGGTCAAACAGGCTCTGAGGCCGCGAAAACATGGTGTCGATCATGATGTGCTCCTTCAGCGGATGAATGTCGGGTGCCCTCGAAGGCACCGCCGGCGGGAAGCGGGCGCGAGTTGCCCTCTCGGCATCGAGCCGATCGCGTGGGCGGTTTCAGGCCGCCCGGCCAGGCGAGGAGTGCGGGGGAACGTCCGATGGCGGAAAGGCAGCCTCGCGCAAGCGTCGCAAGGTCTCTCTCGTCTGGAGATACGCGTCGAGCTGACGCTCGCTCATCCAGGAAACGCGGCGCGTCGAGCTGCGCCGTTCGGGACGTCCGGACGTGGGTTTGGAAGTACTCGAGGTGGCCATGATTCAGTCCTCTCCGAATCGGTTGGTGGCAGTGCTTCGACGCTTCAACTAGGAACACCGTTGACAATTTCAAGCGGCTCAAGCGCCTGGTGAAAACCCTTATCCTGCTGAGGGACTCGGCAGGACGCATTGCTACCCTGGTCCGGCGGAGCCCGCGCAGCCCCAGCCCTCAGGGCACGGGCGTGCGCAGGCTGCTTTGTAGCGGCTGCGGAAGCCCGACTTGGCAAGACAAAGATCAGCTCTGCGATTCAAGAGCGGACATTGCGGTGTGCCGATCTCAAGAGAAGCTCTGGGAGACGAAGCACGGCAATTGACAGCCTGACGTGCTTCGCCTGACGCTGGAATTCATGTCTCGCATCACTTGCCCGGGACGTGCACAACGGAGCCGACGTCGCCCGGCTGCCTCTAGCGGTTGACGGCCTGGGCAGTTGCAAGCCCAGGCTCGCGCTCCCACCGCATGCGCTCGTCGCGCGTGGTCACCGGGCACTTCGGACCGTCGGGCAGGCCGCAGTGGGCAATGCTCGTCTGTAGGTCGACGGACTCCATGTGCCGGCAGTGCCAGTAGGGCGTTCGGGGGCGATCGGAGGGCCGGATGTACATGCACCCATGCTGGCAATTTCCGAGCTCACCAGCTGCGCCCTTCCCTACCGAGCAAGTGTCCTGCCTGCGGAGGCAAGCCGGCCGTGCCTGGCGCAGGCCATGAGCGTGCAGAGGATCAAGCTACTTGGCAAAATGTCCGATCTGCCCCACATAGGGTCCGCCCCAGACCAAGGCCTGGGCCAGAAGCGCAACAATCGCGTGCGCCACTGCCACGCCCGCCGCAACACCTGAGAGATGACCGAAGTAGAGATCCGAACCGCGCTGCAAGCGCGCCTTGCAGCCTCGCCGCAAGGTGCGGGCGCAGCCTTCATCGCCGAGATGTTCGTCGACGGCTTCAGCCGTCGTGCCGACCTGGTGATGGCCAATGGCAAGTTGGCGGCGTTCGAGATCAAGAGCGAACGCGATTCCCTGGACCGCCTCGACGGTCAACTGCAGAGCTACCTCCGCTTCTTCGAGCAGGTCAGCGTTGTGTGCGCCGAACGGCATCTCCCCGGCGTGTTGGCGATGGCGCCGGCCGAGGTTGGCGTGCTTCGCGTTGCACTGGACGGCGAGATCCGTTCAGTTCGTCCGGCCTTGACCGTCCAGGGGCACACCGCTCGGGAATGGGTCACCTTCCTGCCGGTCGACGAACTGCGGAGCCTGCTGCGCTCACACAGCCTGCCGGTGAGCGGCTCGAGAGACGTTCTCTTGACACGCGCAGTCACCCTCGAGGTCAGCGGGATTCGAGCGTTCGTTCTCGCCTACCTGAAGCGCCGCGACGAACGGATCACGGCGATCGCCGCGCGCCGACCTGCCGTGAGTCGCAGTGCGGTGCAAACCGCAAACGCGCAGTCCGCACTTGATCACCTCGGCGCGTTTCTGTCCGCGCCGCCGCCTTCTATGACCGCGACGCCGAGGCTTGTTCGTCATTCCTCGAAGTCACCGCCCTCGTCGTCGAAGTCTTGACCGCCGCGTTCCCTGGCTGACAGATCGATCTGACGAGCCAGATGGATGTTGACGCGAACCGAGATCCACGGTGCCGGCGCGCGCTGACCTTGTACATCGCCACCGGCGGCGGCTTTAATCACATCCTCACCCCAGATCCCGCGCGACCCGATGTCTGGATCGACAGCGACGATGGCCTTCGCTGCGGAAATGTACCCAGCTGCAGACTGGTCGGACGGCCGACGTTCAAAATACCAGTCGAGGTCTCGCGGATAGTCGACCCGCGCTGCCCAACGCATGATGGGCGCGTCGTCGTAGATGACGGAGTGGACTGAGCCGTGGTCGCCATAGGCGGCGACCGCATTGCCGCCGATTCGCGCGTGTAGCGCGCGCTCGAGGATGTCGATAGATCCACGGGTGCCGCTGGCGTCCGCAAACGGGACTGTCGACTGCGGGAAGCTCGTGCCGAGCACGGCGATCACCAACTCAGGAAACTCCGCTCGAAGCGCATTGATCGTGGAAATGCAGGCCGTCACGTAGGCGACGAGCGCCGGCCGAATGAACTGGCAGTCGATCAACACAAGCGCGTGCCGGACATCGTCAAGCGCACTGAGCGCCCCGATCGTGGCCGTCGTGTCCTTCGAGAAATCACGGATGCGAAACACGACCCGCCCCGTCGCGCGCTCGATCTCCTGAGCTTGCTTGATGAAGTCCCGCACCCCGGGCCCCTCTCCCGCCTGGACGACGGGGATGGCTGCGGGCGTTGCCGCGGCGAAGGCCCGCCAGGCACTGAAAGCCCCGACCGGATCGCGGAGCTTTGCCTGTTCGTTGGCCAGGTGAGCTCCGTCCGAGGTGAGGTCGAGGATGAAGTGGCCGCCAGCTGCCTCAGCAGCCTTCTCGGCGGCCCTGGAGAAGTCCAGCGCCTTAGGCCAGCGGCCCAGCGTCAACGTGGGCAGGATCTTCGCCTTGCGCTCGGCGTCCAGTTTCTCCAGACCTTTGAGCTCCGCCTGCCTTGTGCGCAGCGCAGGGAAGTACCGATACGCCCCGAAGTCCACGTCGATCATCACTGATCCTCCCCTTCATCGTTGACAACCGTTCGCGGCGTCGCGCGGGCGCCCATCATCTGGCCGCCGAAGTAATCGAGCACTGCAGAGCGCTGTTCAAGCGTCGCCCGCAGCGAAGCTATTTCGGCGCGAAGGGAGCCCAGTTCGATGCCGTCCTCGCGGGCCTGCTCTGTGCTTCGCGAAAGCAACACGCCGAGGATCACGGCGCTGAGCCACCCCGAGCCGTACAGCAAGTAGTCGCGCCAGGTCGCTGCTTCCGTGAACAGTGCGACCCCGCCAACCACGCTGATGACCGTGGCAAACACCCCGTAGACATGCGTCAGGGTCGTGTTCCGATCCAAGCCCATCCGATACCTCGCAGCCTATGCGCCAACATGCAGCAGCGCGACAATAGCGCGCAGTATCCTACTTTCGCAAGGCTGGGGGACGAACCGGCAGATTAGAGACGACGGGCCCGCAACCCTAGAATCCATGCGGCCCTTGACAGACGCCCCCTCCGCCAAGCGCACGACAGCTATGCAAGCGCTTCCCGCCGTTCCGGCGCGGACATCGAGCGGCGGCAGCAGGCCGGTTAGCCGACATTTGGCGCGGCGGCGTGAAGGGGCGGAAGACGGTGCACAGTTGCCCTGGCGTCGTAGGCAGCAGGCAGCGGTTGCCGCCGTCGTCCACGTCTGCCGCGGCCGCTGCCGCTGCGTGCAGCATGGCTGCTCGTCATCGAAGACGTCAAGGCGGCCTGTTCTCACAGATTGATGAGAGCGCGGGCTGCCGTTTAGGCGAGCCCAAACGTCTTCCTTAGGCCCTTCTCCACCGGGGCTGCGGGCATGAAGCGCCGCAACCTGCTCAGAAGAGTGGCCTCGCCTTTGGGCGTATGGCGCATCTTCCACGCTCCCAGGGCGGCATTGGCAACAGCGTCGGCCACTCCGTCCGGCTCAGGCGCCTTCTGGACATTCTTCTGAATTGCCCGGGAAACGACGCCGAGTTCCTTGCTGTAGTCGGGGATTCGCGAGGCCGTCTGGGGCGCGTTCAGATCCAAGTTGGTCTTGGTGAAGGATGGCTCGACAAGCGTCACGCGAATTCCGAATTGGCGAACTTCGTGATCCAAGGTCTCGGACAGGCCTTCAACGGCGTGTTTGGAGGCCGAGTAGAGCGCCATGTAGGGCGCGGGCAGAAAGCCCAGTACCGAGCTGACATTGACGATGCGACCCGAACGCTGCTCGCGCATGTGCGGCAGCACTGCCTTCGTCACCCGCAAGAGGCCGAATAGGTTGGTGTCGAACAACGTCTGGGCCTCTTCAATCGAGGTTTCCTCCGTCGCGCCGAGCAACGTCACGCCCGCGCTGTTGACCAGAACATCGACGCGCTTGGCTAGAGTGATGACGGTCTGGATTCCGCGCTGCACAGACTCCTCATCACGGATATCCATCTCGACCAAGGTGACGCCGGGTATGGGCTGTGCCTTCGCTGCATTGCGCACGGTACCGAATACCGGGCACCCCTGCTTTGCGAATTGCATGGCGGCGGCACGTCCGATGCCCGACGATACGCCGGTGATGAGGACAACTTTGGATGGCGACATGGTGACTTCTTTGCTGATGGCTAGTTCGGGTGAATGGTGCCTGGTCTTGCAATGGGGCACCTTCGGGTCGAGGCCAGCGGGAGACCGTGCGTCTCGTGCGGGGCCATCGAAGCGAACGACGTTCACGCGCGGCCTGGAGGCGGCTGCCGGCCGATGCACAGCCCCGCCCCGGCGCGCGCTCGTTCGTCAATTGGACTGAGGCCTTGCAGCCATCGAGGTCGCGCTGTTTCTCGGTGCAGCGATGGCGGCCTTGCTGGCGAGCTCCGGATGGTCGATCGTCCACGCGGCGGCGATCGCGGCTTCGCGACGCACGCCGTTCAGCATCAGATACCGCGCATACGATCCCGGCTGGCGGTCCGAGGGCTCCGACTGGAGCGATGCGGTCGACTCCTCGACGCGTTGAGCTTGCACACACGAGGGCCGGCCCGTGTCCGCTCTGGCTGAGGAGGTACAGACGGCGGCTGCAAGAGCGAGGCTGGCGATAGTGATAGGTGATGTCATGATGACCTCAAGACCAATGTGTTGGGTTTCAAAAGTGGCGTAGCCGGTTCGACTTCGCGCAACGAAGGGGGCCATGAGGATCAGGCCGCTGCCCGAATGGCGGCGCCGCTCGGCACCGATGCGTGGCCCTCGTCCGGTCGGATCCGGAACCAGATGGAATACATCGCCGGCAGGAAGACCAAGGTCAGGATCGTCCCGGCAAAGGTCCCACCGATCAGCGTGTACGCGAGCGTTCCCCAGAAGACTGAATGGGTCAGCGGGATGAACGCCAGGATGGCCGCCAAGGCCGTCAGGATCACGGGCCTGGCGCGCTGCACGGTAGCCTCGACAACCGAACTGAAGGGATCCAGTCCTGCCTCTTCGTTGTGGCGGATCTGGCCGATCAATATCAGCGTGTTGCGCATCACGATTCCCGACAATGCGATCAAGCCGACGAGCGCGTTGATGCCGAAGGGTTTCTGGAACAAGAGCAGCGCTGGCACCACGCCGATCAAGCCCAGCGGGCTGGTCAGGAAGACCATGACCATCGCGGAGATCGAGCGCACCTGCAGGATGATGATCAACAGGGTAGCGGCCACCATGATCGGAAAGATCGGCAGCATGGCGACCGTCGCCTTGCCGGATTCCTCGATGGAGCCCGCCTGTTCGATGCGGTAGCCGCTGGGCAGCTTGTCCATGATGGGCTTGAGCTGACGGGTGATGGCGACCGACACATCCGGTGGCTGTAGGCCATCGGCGATGTCGCCGCGCACGGTGATCGTCGGCACCCGGTCACGCCGGTGGATGATCGGATCTTCCATGCGCACGTCGACCTGGCCCAGCTGCGCGAGCGGGATACGCTGCCCATTGGCCCCGGCGAGCGTGAAGTCGCCGATACGTGCCGGGTCGAGTCGGACATTGCCAGCCGAGCGCGCCACGACCTGCACGGTGCGAATGTCCTCGCGCACCGAGGTGACAGGCACCCCGCTGAGCAGGAATTGCAGCTGCTGCGCCACGGCGCTGGAGGTCAGGCCGATCGCCTGCAGCCGGTCTTGCTGCAAAGTGAAATGCAGCGTCGGCGTGCGCGTTCCCCAGTCAGTGTTGACCGTGCGCATCATCGGGCTGGCGTCCATCACTTTCTGCACCTCGGCAGCGATGTCGCGCAGCTTGTCCGGATTAGGGCCGGTGACCCTGTACGCGACCGGAAACGGCGAGTACGGGCCGAACACGAGCTGGGTGACGCGCAAGCGAGCCTCGGGGGCCAGGCCATCGGAAATGGCTTGCCGCAAGCGGGCTTTCAGCGCATCGCGTTCGTCCTGGTCGTCCGTGCGCACCACGATCTTGGCGAAGGACGGATCCGGCAGCTCCGGTCCCATCGAGAAGTAGAAGCGGGGCGCGCCCTGGCCGATGTAGGCCGTGACGATCTTGGCTTCCTTCTGCTTGGCCAGCCAGGCTTCCACCTTCGCGGCGGCAGCACTGGTCTGGTTGATCGAGGTGCCGTACGGCATCTGTACTTCGACCAGGACCTCCGGCCGGTCGGAGATCGGGAAGAACTGCTTCTTGACCACGCTCATGCCCAGGATGGACGTGACGAAAAGGCCTACGACTGCGCCTGCCACGAGCCACTTGCGCGCTATGACGCGCTTGAGCAATCCGCGAAAGCGGTTGTAGTGTGGTGTGTCGTAGATTGCGTCGTGGCCGCCCTCGACCTTCTTGAAGTCGGGCAGCATCTTGACGCCCAGGTAGGGAGTGAAGAAGACGGCGACGATCCATGACGCGATCAGCGCAGTGCCCACGATCCAGAACATGTTGCTGGTGTATTCGCCCGCCGTGGACCGAGCGAAGCCATTGGGCATGAAACCGACTGCAGTCACCAGCGTGCCCGAAAGCATGGGCGCCGCGGTATGGCTCCACGCGTAGGCGGAGGCGGCGATGCGGCTATAGCCCTCCTCCATCTTCACCACCATCATTTCGATGGCGATGATGGCGTCGTCCACCAGCAAGCCCAGCGCCAGGATCAGCGAGCCGAGAGTGATCCGGTCGAAGTTCTTGCCGGTGGCGAGCATCACGACGAAGACGACCGCCAATGTCAACGGCACGGCCGCAGCCACCACCATGCCGACGCGCCAGCCCATGCTCAGGAAACTCACCAGCATGACAACGAGCAGCGCGACGAAGAACTTGACCATGAACTCATCGACCGCCGAGCTGATGTTGACGGCCTGGTCGGTCACCTTGGTCAGACTCATGCCCAACGGCTGTTCGGCGTTGATCGCACCAACTTCGCGGTCGAGCGCCTTGCCCAGGTCGAGCCCGTTCCAGCCATCGCGCATGACGACGCCCAGCAGCAGGGCCGGCTCGCCGCCGTTGCGGATCATGAACGTGGACGGGTCCTCGTAGCCGCGCGTGACGGTGGCGATGTCCGACAGCTTCAAGGTGCGACCCTGCGCCTGCACCGGGGTGTCGCGGATCTTCTGCAGCTCGTCGAACGCACCGTCCAGACGGACAAACACGTCCGGGCCCTTGGTTTCGATGGAGCCGGCCGGCGTCAACGCATTCTGCCCGTTGAGGGCGGCGAATACGTCCTGCGGGCTGATCCCCAGCGTCGCCAGACGATCATGCGAGAACTCGACGTAGATGCGCTCGGGTTGCTCCCCGATGATGTTGACCTTCTTCACGCCTGCGACGTGCAGGAGTCGCTGGCGCAACGCCTCGGCATCGCGCACCAGCACGCGCTGCGGCTCGCCTTTGGCCTTGAGCGCAAAGAGGGCGAAGGTGACGTCCGCGTACTCGTCGTTGATCATCGGTCCGATCACGCCCTGCGGAAGGTTGACCGCTTCGTCGCCAACCTTCTTGCGGGCCTGATAGAACTCCTCCTGCACCTCTGACGGAGGAGTGCTGTCGAGCAATGTCAAGGTAGTGAATGCCAGGCCCGGCCGGGTGTAGGTCTCGCTGCGGTCGTACCAGCGCAGTTCCTGCAAGCGCTTCTCGAGCTTCTCGGCGACTTGGTCCTGCATCTGCTGCGCAGTGGCCCCAGGCCAGACGGTGACGATGTTCATCACCTTGACCGTGAAGGCCGGGTCTTCCGCGCGCCCCAGCTTGAAGAAGGCGATCAACCCCGCTACCGAGATCAGGACAATCAGGAAGAGCGTGATCGAGCGCTCGCGCACGGCGAGCGCCGATAGATTGAATCGGCTTTCGCTCACGGGCGCGCTCCCAGGTTCGCGACAGCCACTGCTGGGCCGGTCGTCCGGACCGACTCGCCTTCTCGCAGCAGGTGCGCGCCGAGCGCGACGATCCGATCACCTTGCTTGAGGGATCCGGCAACGCGCGCACCGTCGTCATCCAACTGCAGGACCGACACCGACCGCCACGAAACTTTGGCCGGCTCGCCGCTGACAACCCAGACGCCGGTCCCCTTGCCCGAGTCGAGCAGTGCGCCGACCGGGACCCGCAGGGTGGACTGGGTCGAGGACTGCGCATCCGCAATCCGGATCGTCACCGTGGTGCCCAGCGGAGCCTTGGCCACTTCTCCCTCGAGCACGTACCGCGCCTCGAACGTGCGGGTGAGCTTGTCGGCGACGTCCGACAGTTGTCGAAGTTGCGCCGGCGTGCTCGCACCATCGCCGCTGAAGAGGGTGGCTTGCGCGTCCGATCCGATGGCCGGGCGCAATGTCTCCGGCAGCTGGATGACGGCCTCGCGGCGACCGGCATGCGCCAGGCGCACCACTGTCTGTCCGGCGTTGACGACCTGCCCCGGCTCGGCGAGCGTTTCCATGACGACGCCATCACCGTCGGCCAGCAGCTCGGAGTAGCGGCTCGCGTTGCGAGCCACGTCCGCCTGCGCTTCAGTCGCGCTCAGTTGGGCCTTGGCCGTATCCGCCGCAGCCTTGACCTGGTCATAGGCCGACGCAGAGATGGCGCCGGTACCCCGGAGGTCGCGGTAGCGCGCCTCGTCCTGTGCTGCCTGCTCGGCGCGCGCGAGCGCGGCCGCGACCACCTCCTGCTGCGCGGTCGCAGCCAGCTTCAAGTCGATCGGATCGATGCGCATGAGCGGCTGACCGCGCTTGACGGTCTGCCCGGCGTCCACCAGCCGCTCCAGCACTTTGCCCGGCACCCGAAAGCCCAGGTCGCTCTGCACCCGCGCGGCGATGACACCCGTGAAGGAACTCGTGGAGGAAGTCGCCGCCCGAACGATCGCCGTCCGCACCAGCGGTGCCTCGGTGCGGGGATCGGAGTGGCCTTTTTCGCCGCAGGCGGCCAAAGCTAGCAAGCCACAGGCGATCAGGGAAGTAGCGAGACGGCGCCGGAGCATGGGAGTCCCATCGACGAAGTGAACATGACTTCATTGTGGGACTAGTGACCATTATCGTCAATAGTCACGTGAGAACTTTTGTCACGGCGACAAGCTGCGAAGCACCAAGTTAGAAAGATGCGTCGGCGCCTCGGCGGTGTAGTCGAAGCTGTATTGCAAGAGCAGCGGATTCATGAAAGGACGCATGACCAGGTACACCGCGATCGCCGTCTCGTCGAGCGGCGTCTTGCGCTCGAAGTCACCGCTCTGGCGGCCTTCGCGCAGGATGTCGGCGAGCAGACCCTTCACCTGCTCCTCATAGGCGAGCACGGCCTGCCATTGCTCAGTCGCAGCCGATGCCGCGATCTCGTAGAGCTTCCGATCCCGAGAGAAGAGCCGCAGGCTCGCCTCGGTGATCGACTTGAACAGCCGCCGCAGCTTCTCTGGCGGCTGGTCCGTCTGGGCGACGGCGCTGCGCACCTCCGCCACGATCTCCTGCAGGCAGTTGGCGCAGATCATTTCGCCGATGGCCTGCTTCGACTCGAAGAACTTGTAGATATACGCCTTCGAGTAGCCGATGGCCTTGGCCAAGTCGGAGACAGCCGTCTTTTCGTACCCATAGCGACTGAAATGCTCGGTGGCTGCCGCCACGATCTGGCTTCGGACTTCATGGTCGGCGGGCCCGCGCGCGGGCGCCGTTGAGGAGGAACTCGTGATCATGGCCTCAGCTTACAGGAAGGCCAGGGACTAGACAACGAGTGACTGTTTGGTATTATGGTCACAGTTACCAACGACCCTGGATCTCGACATGCCTCCCAAGCACGCCCTCGCCGCGCTCGTCGTGGCCACCCTCTTGACCGGCTGCGCCGTCGGGCCGGAGTACCTCCGGCCTGATGCGCCCCTGCCGACCGAGTTCCACGGCCAGGCGGCGCTTGACCAGCGAAACGCCCCCAACAAAGCCGACCTGGTCCGATGGTGGACGGGCTTCGGCGACCCGCGCCTCGCCCAGTTCGTTGAACTCGCGCTCGAGCAGGACCTCGACCTCGCGCAGGCCTCGGCCCGCGTTTCCCAGGCCCGCGCAGGCATAGGAGCAACCAACGCTGCGCTGCTACCTTCTGGGAACCTCACCGGCCAAGCCGCCAGCGCTTACCAGTCCGTCGAGACGCCGCTGGGTCAGATCCTGAATTCGCGACCCGGCTTCGATCGTCACGGTCACGCCTACGAGGCAGATCTGGGTGCGAGCTGGGAAGTCGACGTGTTTGGAGGCCTGCGCCGCGGGCGCGAAGCGGCCATCGCCGACTACCAGGCGTCGGAGGCCGGCGTGGCGGCGGCGAGGCTGGCCGTGGCGGCGCAGACGGCGGACATCTACATCAGCATCCGCGGCCTTCAGTCGCGCCTGGACATCGCTCGCCGCCAGGTGCAAACGGAAGAAGACCTGCTTTCTAAGGTGAAACTTCTCGAGTCCAAGGGACTGGCCGCCGAACTGCAAGTCAGGCAGGCCGAGGGCGCGCTCGCCCAGGTTCGAGCAACGGTGCCGGCGCTGGAGACGGCCCTGGAATCCGCCATGAATGCGCTCGACGTCATGCTGGGAGCGATGCCGGGCACCCATCGGGCCGAGCTCGCTCAACCCGGAGCTATCCCCGTCGCGCCCGCGATCGCCGACACGGGCTCACCGGCCGAGCTTCTGCGACGTCGGCCAGACTTGATCGTTGCCGAACGCCGACTCGCCGCGTCGAATGCGCGGATCGGAGTTGCGGTCGCGGAGTACTACCCCAAGTTCTCGCTGAGCGGGCTGATCGGCAGCGCGACATCGACGTCCAGCGGCGACCTGTTCAGCACCGGTGCGAACCAGGCCGCCGGCGTCCTGGGCCTGCGCTGGCGCCTGTTCGATTTCGGCCGCATCAACGCGCAGATCGAGCAAGCCAAGGGCCAGAAGGCCGAGATGCTGGCGGCCTATCGGCTTGCTGCGCTGCGAGCGACCGAAGACGTCGAAGACGCCTTTTCGGTTCTCGTCAAGCGTGAGGAGCAAACATCCATCCTCGCTCAAGGCGTCGAGTCGCTCGATCGCGCCCGCGGCGCCTCGTTCGCGGCTTATCAAAAGGGCGTCGTCAGCTTGATCGAAGTACTTCAGGCAGATGAGAACCTGCTGCGCGCCTCGGATGCCCGCGCGCAGGCGCAAACCGAATCGGCGCGCGCGGCGGTTGCAGCGTTCAAGGCGCTTGGCGGCGGCTGGCAGCCAGGCGATTCGGACGCCGTCGCGATGCGCTAGGCACGCTCCAGCGACGGTGACTGATCGTTTGCGGTGCCGAGCACGTTGTCGGCGCTGCACATCCGTTCTGAAGTTTCGATCCCAACACTCTCTCGTGCGTCTGCACGCGGTTTTGACGCCATCGCGCGTCGGAGGAAGATGAACATGTCGATGTCCAGCAATTCGAGATCCACCCTGAAGAATCCGGGCGTTGACGAGCACTATCTTGACCCTGCCGGTGGAAGCGTCCAAGGCGAAGGTCATCTTCGCTACCTTGCAGGCGGGTCTGGCGCTCCTCTGGTGTTGTTGCACACGGTGCGCACCCAGGCCGAACATTTCCGTCACCTCATCCCGCTACTCAAGGAACGGTACACGGTGTACGCCCTGGACCTGCCGGGAATGGGCTACTCGCAGATCGTGCCGGGCGCCTCTTACGAAGAACCTGCCATGCGCGCTGCCGTGAAGAGGCTCATGACGAGCCTCGACCTGCGCGACGCGACACTGGTCGGCGAGTCGATGGGAGCCGTGCTGGCCCTGACGACCGCTGCCGACATGCCCGAGCGCGTTCGAGGTGTCGTAGCGATCAACCCGTATGACTACCCGGGCGGCATCGTCAGATCCAGCTTCCTCGCGCGCTTCATCATCACCGGCGTTCTCGCACCCGGCATCGGCCCCATCCTGGCTGGAGTCGAACCCAAGCCGATCATGAGCGCGGTGCTCCGCGGTGGCCTCGTCGACAAGACGGCCCTTCGCGAAGACTACGTGGACGAACTGCTCAGCGTCGGTCGCCGACCTGGCTACTCCATCGTGGCGCGGTCCGTGTACGCAAGCCTCCCCAGCTACATCGCTGCGCGTTCTCGCTACTCCGAGGTCAAAGCACCCATCCACATCATCTACGGCGATAAGGACTGGTCGCGGAGCTCGGACCGAGACGCCAACAGGCGCTTGCTTCCGGCTGCCAAGTTCACCCTGGTACCGAAAGCTGGCCACTTCATAGCGTTGGAGCGTCCCGACGTGCCGGCCAACCTGCTTCTTCAGAACGCGCGCTGACTCACGTCGCACAGATCTCGCCTGACCTGCTACGTCCACCTGGCAGTCTGGACTCAGCGCGGTCGTACAAATGGCATGGACACCGGTGGTTCTCAGGCTCCTCAACGGCGCCGCTTGTCCAGGCGAGTGCGCGAGTCGCTGCCGCTCCAGGCCGCACTGGCCCAGTTCGTCGATGCGGATTCGCCGGCTCCCGAATGGAAGATGTCGCGACGCGTGCCGGCGTGGCGAAGGGAACCGGGGCCGCCGGCAAGCCCGCCCTTGAGGTTCAGCGCATCTTGGCCTTCGGAGGCCATAGCACAGACTTCAACCTGGCAGACAGCGTCCGCGAGCCGCTCGCCCGCGGTTTCAACATTGGGCTGCAAGCCAGCGTTGTCGAGATGGACGGTGCGGCGGCCCCGGACTGGCGCTCGGCTGAGAAGCGCGGCAAGCTGGACGCCAACCGCAGTTCGTCCAAGCCGGCGCTCTAAATCTGGTGACTACATAGACCAAATCAACTCAGTCACCAAACCATGATCAGAGAAACTCTCCCAGCAATGTCCACCGGCTCGACGTCGGTTGGTGAGCGCATCCGCGGCATCCGCTGGCCAGGCGGTGAAGGCTGCACATCACTGTTCCTCCCGGATGAACTGGATCACAGCGTCGACCTGAAGAACTATTTCGCAGAGTCCTGGATTCAGAGCGACGGTGAGCAACTCATCGGCACACTGGCATGCCACATCGGCAACACGCTGTTCGTTGGTCTGGTTGACCCTTGCGATGCAGCGGTCTGTCGCGCGCTCGGAGGAGACCGCTTTCCCACCGAGCTCGATATCGTGTTCGGAATGGGCAAACGTCGCGTTCGCGCCTTCGTCGGCCCGCATATTCTCGCGTCGGTCTTTGATCGCTACAACAAATGGCGATGCAGCGATCGGAACGCCTGGCTCGCTTGCGCAACTGCCCATGCACACCGTGTCCACGCCAACTGGACGCGCAGCCACGGAGGACTGGAGGTGAAGAGCATCAACATCAGCGAGATCCTGGTGGGCGCGGATGGACGCCACATCCTCCGTCGACTCAGCGTTGCCGCGCCATCTGCTGCCTAGTCCACCACGACCACCGCGCATCACTTCTTCTTCGTACACGCTCCGACTTTGCGTGGGATCGTGGGCGAGGGTTCCGCGAGATCAGGAGAGCTCTCGCGCTTTCTTCCTTGCTCGGTCACCGACTTCGCGCGCTTCGGCAAGCGTCCCAGGCCAGCACGAGACTTGTCCTTCGCTGGATTGACAACTGCAGGTTCTGCACTTGTAGGCGCCGGCGGTTCTTTGGGCCTGCTCGCCCTGGCGGTACCGGGAGACTGCCGCACGGCATCGAATTGCTTGCAAACGCGCCGCTCGGCAAGCTTATGGCTGCAGCCGGTTTTGACGAGCCATCGCCGGCGACGCACCCCTCCTTGAGAGACAGGTCGAAAAATCGGGCGACGGCAAGCTTATCGCTGCAAAAGCGGCAAAGAAATGCCCGCCGGCACAGCAGGCTCCACACCTGCGTTCCCTGATGCCGCACCTCGGTGAGCGCGTCCGCCGTGGACAAGACATCCGCCCACAGCACGAGGCTGTGGACGGCCCCTTCGGGGTTCATGTCTTGACCACCGCTCCTCAGCATCTGCCTTCGGCCTGACGCGCTTCGCTTGCCGAACAGCCGCGTAGAGAGAGAAGTCTCAAACCCTCCCGGCTGATGAGCTCATCTTGACAACTTCGACCGGCGCTTGGAAAACGCCGCCCTTGTAGTGGCGGTAGCGGCCGGGCTCGGCGGGCGGCAGGGGCGGCAGGTCGTCGTCCATCACTTTTTCGCCGCGCCGAACGTGCCCGCGACCGACCAGTCGATCCTGGCCGGCGCGATCCACTTGCGGATCGCCGCGTTGACCTGGGCCAGCGTCAGCGCCGCGAGCCTGGCGTCCTGGTCCGTGCTCCAGGCGAAGGTCCGGCCCTGGTCGAGCTTGAACGTCCAGTTGCTCGCGACCGAGGCGTCGCTGCTGCGCGAGGTGTTGCGCTGGGCAAGGATGGCCTGCTTGGCCTCGGCCAGCTCGGCCGGCGTGATGCCTTCCTTGACGAAGCGCGCGAGCTCCTCGTCGAAGCCGGCCTCGACGCGGGCTCTGTTCTGCGGCGCGAAGATGGCGTCGAAGCCGATCGAGCCGACCGGTTCGAACGCCGACGCCTGCAGTCCGGCGCCGACGCCGTACGACAGGCCGTCCTTCTGGCGGATGCGGGCATTCAGGCGCGAGCCGAACTCGCCGCCCCCGAGCACATGGACGGCCAGCGTCAGCGCCGGGTAGTCGGGGTCGGTGTCGGCCAGGCCCAGCGGCAGCGATGCGACCAGCACGGCGTTGGCCTTGTCGGCGAGCGGGGTCACCAGGCGCAGGCCGGTGGCGTCGGGCAGCGGGTTGGCGATGCGCACGAACGGCACCGACGACTTCCAGTCGCCGAACAGCTTCGTCACCGCGGCCTGCACCAGCGGCGCGTCGAAGTCGCCGACGATGGCCATGTCGGCGTGGTCGGCGCCCCAGAACGTGCGGTAGAAGGTGGTCGCGTCGGCGAGCGTGGCCGCCTCGGTCTCGGCGATCGCCTCGGTGAACGTGGGCGTGTAGCGCGGGTCGTCGACCGCGAAGTGCTCCTGGGCGCGAGACAGCACCATGCCCGCCTGCGCGCCCGGGTCGTCACCGGCCTGCTCCAGGCCCTGCACGGTCTGGCGCACGCCCTGCGCGTACTCGGCGGGCGAGAACGACGGCTTGCGCATCGCCTCGGCGAGCAGCTCGAGCGCCGGGACCAGGTTGTCGCGCGTCGTCTTGAGCGAGGCGTGGCCCCAGCCGGTGCCGCCGTTGAGCTCCCAATCGGTCTTGAGCGCCGAGAACGCGTCGCTCAGTTGCGCGCGCGTCTTCGTTTCGGTGCCCGTGCCGATGATGATGCCCGCCGCCGCCGCCGCCGCGCGCTTGCCGCGCAACGTCTCGAGCGTGCCGAAATGCAGGTCGAAGCGCATCTCGACGGTGCTGCCCTTGCTCTTCTTGGGCAGCAGCGCCAGCTTCATGCCGTTGGGCAGCGTGACGACCTGGGTGCGCTTGTCGATGCCTTGCGGCGAGGAATCGAAGGCCTCGCCGGCGGCGACGGTCGCGCGCGGCTTGAACTCCTTCAACTGTTCCAGCGGATCGGTGCGGGTCGCGTAGGGCGCGCGATCGGGCGCGTCGGTGGGGATGAAGCGGCCCAGCGTGCGGTTGGACGGCTTGATCCACGCGGCCGCGACCGCGTTGACCTGGTCCAGCGTCAGCGCGGCGACGCGGTCGCGCTGCAGGAAGAACAGGCGCCAGTCGCCGCCGGCGATGTAGTCGGACAACGACAGGCACAGGTTCTGCGGGCTGGCAAGGACCTGGTCGTAGTTCTTGTCGATCTCCAGCTGGGCGCGCTTGAGCTCCTCGGCCGTGACCGGCTCGGACTTCAGGCCTTCGATGGTGTCGAGGAAGGTCTTCTGCGCCGCGGCGAGGTCGTCGTCCTTCTTCAGGATGAGGCCGACGTTGAACGTGCCGGGATCGGTGTGGCGCGTCGGGAAGGCGAAGGCCTGCGTGGCCTTGCCGGTCTCGACCAGGCGCTTGTGCAGGCGGCCGCTGGGCGTGTCGCCGAGCGCGTTGGCGATGACGCTGAACGCGGGCGAGTCGGGGCTCGCGATCGACGGCGTGTGATAGGTGGCGAACAGGTCCTGCTCGCCGCCGACCCGTCGAAGCGTCACCTCGCGCTCGCCGTCCTGCACCGGCTCGACGGTGTACGAGGGCTCGAGCACGCGCACGGGCTTGGGGATCGCGCGGAAGTCGTGCGCGACCTCGGCCAGCACCGCGGCGGCGTCGAACTTGCCGGCGACGATCAGCGTCGCGTTGTCGGGCTGGTAGTACTTCCGGTAGAAGGCCTGCAGGTGCGGGATGTTGACGTTCTCGACGTCCGAGCGCGCGCCGATCGTGTCCTTGCCGTACGCGTGCCACTCGAAGGCGGCCGCGTTGGTCTTCTCCATGAGGATGCGGAACGGGTTGTTCTCGTTCATCTCCATCTCGTTTCGCACCACCGTCATCTCGGAATCGAGATCCTTCTTGATGACGTTGGCGTGCACCATGCGCTCGGCCTCGGTCTTCAACGCCCACGACAGCTGCGCCGCGTCGGCCGGAAAGGTCTCGAAGTAGTTGGTACGGTCGGCGGTCGTGCTGCCGTTGAACTGCATGCCGCGCTTCGACAGCTCGGTCGAGACCTGCGGGATGTTCTTCGTGCTCTTGAACATCAGGTGCTCGAGCAGGTGGGCCATGCCCGTCTCGCCGTAGCCTTCCATGCGGCTGCCCACGCGGTAGGTGACGTTGACCGTGACCGTGGGCTTGGACGCATCGGGGATCAGCAGCACCTGCAGCCCGTTGGGCAGCAGGTACTCGTGCACGCCCTCGACCTCGCGCACCTGCGTGGGCAACGCGGGCGCGGGAGCGGCCAGGGCGGAGGTGGCGGCGACGATGGCCGCACTGACGGCAAGCAGGCGATGGGGCAGTGTCTTTTGCATGGGGCGCATCTTGGCATGCCTGTCCGGCGGATCTCCTCGGAGCTTTCGCCAGCCTGGATGGTTCCGTCCGCGTGCGATAGTTGCCCCCACCCATGTGATCCGCAAGCGAGCGTCCCCCCATGACCATCCTCGTCCTCGGAAGCGGCGTGATCGGCACCACGATCGCCTACTACCTCGCCAAGGCGGGCCACGACGTCACCGTCGTCGACCGCCAGGCCGGCCCGGCGCTGGAGACCAGCTTCGCCAACGCCGGCGAGGTCTCGCCGGGCTACGCCTCGCCCTGGGCCGGACCGGGCGTGCCGGTCAAGGCGATCAAGTGGCTGCTGATGAACCATAGCCCGCTGATCATCAAGCCGATGATGGAGGCGTCGATGTGGCGCTGGGGCTTCGCGATGCTGCGCAACTGCACCGAGGCGCGCTACCGCGTCAACAAGGCGCGCATGGTGCGCGTGGCCGAATACAGCCGCGACTGCCTCAAGGAACTGCGCGCCGAGACGGGCATCGCCTACGACGACCGCGCGCAGGGCACGCTGCAGCTGTTCCGCACGCACAAGCAGCTTGACGGCGTGCACAAGGACACCGAGATCCTCGACCAGTACGGCGTGCCCTACCAGGTGCTGGACACCGAGGGCTACCTGAAGTACGAGCCGGCGCTGGCCTCGGTGAAGCACAAGTTCGTCGGCGCGCTGCGCCTGCCGGGCGACGAGACGGGCGACTGCTTCCTGTTCACGCAGCGGCTCGCGAAGATGGCCGAGGCGCTCGGCGCGAAGTTCCGCTTCGGCGTCGAGATCACCGGCATCGCGAGCGACGGCAAGCGGGCCACGGGCGTCGACACCAGCGCCGGCCGCCTCGTCGCCGACCAGGTGGTGCTGGCGCTGGGCAGCTTCTCGCCGAAGTGGCTCAAGCCGCTGGGCATCCGCATCCCGGTCTATCCCGTCAAGGGCTTCTCGATCACGGTGCCGATCAAGGACGCGGCCGCCGCGCCCGAGTCCACCATCATGGACGAGACGCACAAGGTGGCCGTCACGCGCCTGGGCGACCGCATCCGCGTCGGCGGCATGGCGCAGCTGTCGGGCTACGACCTCGCGCTCGACGAGCGCCGCCGCAGGACACTGGAATTCGTGCTGACCGACCTGTTCCCCGACGCCGGCGACCTGGCCCGCTCGACGTTCTGGACCGGCCTGCGCCCCATGACACCCGACGGCACCCCGGTGATGGGCGGCACGGCGCTGGAGAACCTGACGCTGGCCACCGGCCATGGCACGCTGGGCTGGACCATGGCCACGGGCACCGGCCGTGCGATCGCGGACCTGCTCGGAGGAAAGAAGCCGGAGATCGACTTCGACGGCCTCACGGCCGCGCGCTACGGCGCCTGAGAAGCGCCCCGCCGGCGGGTTGCAGAGGGCTCTGGAGTGCTTATCGGCATCCGCGAGACGCGTTGAAGACGGAACAGGCCCCGGAAACGTCTTGTAACCGTGATCTTTTGGGCATCGCGCGGCGTCGTTACGCGCCGCGAAGTGATCCGCTCGACAGCGCCCCGTCCTACGATGAAACCGCGCCGAATCAAGTCGCTTCCGCCGGAAGCACGGCGCACCGCAAGCCGCGGCGTCGCACCGTCGGCACCATCGTCACGGAGGGATTCCACAATGACCGCCACCACGCTGAAGATCCGCGCCCCGTCCACCCCTGCGCTGCTGCGTCCGTCGACGCTGCTGCTCGCCGCCGCCATCGCCCTCGAGGTGGTGGGCGTGCGCGCGCTGTCTCCGGGCAATGCCGACGCCGACGCCATCGTCGCCTCGATCGACGGTGCGGCCGCCGACGTCCCGGCCGCGCCCGTGCGCCAGCACCGCGCCGCCGTCGTGGAAGTGCGCGTCGTCGCCCAGGCCGACCTGCCGAACCGCTGATTTCCCGCACGCTCGCCCGTTCGCGGGCGCGGCTGCAAGGGTCGACCCGCGTCGCGCGGGCCGGCCCTTTTTTGTGGTTTGCCGGTCTGCGGGGAACCCTTTTGCCTGCGGGCAGCAATCCCACGTTGTTGGGCCCTCGAAAACGTCGATTCGACGTCCCGGCGGCATCACCGGGCGGCGCGCGGCTGCGCGGTGCATTCCTGAGTCTATGATCCGCCCTGAATGCAACCAGCAGCCAGCGGAGGCAGCATGTCATTGATGGGATTCATCAAGAAGCAGTTCATCGACGTCATCGAGTGGCAGGAGCCGGGCGACGGCATCCTCGCGTGGCGTTATCCGATGCAGGACAACGAGATCCAGAACGGCGGGCGCCTGACGGTGCGCGAGTCCCAGGCCGCGCTGTTCGTCAACGAGGGCCGCGCCGCCGATGCGTTCGGCCCGGGGCTGTACACGCTCAACACGCACACGCTGCCGCTGCTCACCAACCTGATGAACTGGGACAAGCTGTTCCAGTCCCCGTTCAAGAGCGACGTCTACTTCTTCTCCACGCGCCTGCAGGTCGACCAGCGCTGGGGCACGCCGCAGCCCGTCACGCTGCGCGACAAGGACTTCGGCGCCATCCGCATCCGCGCGTTCGGCAACTACTCGTGGCGGGTCGCCGATCCCAAGCTGTTCCAGCAGCAGGTCTCCGGCACGCGCGGCACCTACACCGTCGAGGAGATCGACGGCCAGTTGCGCGGGCTGATGCTTCAGCACCTGTCCGACGCCGTGGCCCAGAGCGGCATCCCGTTCCTCGACCTCGCCGCCAACCAGGTCGAGTTCGCCACGCAGATCAAGACGGCCGTCGCGCCGGCCTTCACCGCCCTGGGCCTGGCGCTCGACGCGGTGACGGTGCAGAACGTGTCGCTGCCCGACGAGCTGCAGAAGATCCTCGACCAGAAGATCGGCATGGGCATGGTCGGCCAGAACATGGGCGCCTTCATGCAGTACCAGACCGCGCAGTCCATCCCCAAGCTGGCCGAGGCGGCCGGCGAAGGCGGCGGCGGCATCGCCGGCGGCGCCATGGGCCTGGGCGCCGGCGTGGCGCTGGGCCAGGTGCTGGCCGGCAACATCGCGCAGGGTCTCGGCACGGGCATCGCCACGGCCGCGGCCGCCAGCGGCGAGCCGCCGCCGGTGCAGGACGTGATGGCCCTGCTCGAGAAGCTGGGCGACCTCAAGGCCAAGGGCATCCTCACCGAGGAAGAATTCGCCGCCAAGAAGACCGAGCTGCTGAAGAAGCTGTGACGGGCGCGCGGCTTCGCCCGGCGCGGGTGGCCCGCTGATGGCCACCTCGCCGCAACGCGCCTGGCGCGCGGCCTGCCCCAACTGCGGGGCGCCGGTCGAGTTCCTGTCTGCCGCGTCGGCCAGCGCCGTCTGCAGCTTCTGCCGCAGCACGCTGGTGCGCGACGGCGAATCGCTGCGCAAGATCGGCACCAGCGCCGAGGTCTTCGACGACTTCACCCCGCTCGCGATCGGCGCCGGCGGCAGCTACCAGGGCACCGGCTTCATGCTTGTGGGCCGGCTGCAGTTCGGCACCGACGAGGGCCCGTGGAACGAGTGGCACGCGCTGTTCGACAACGGCCGCAGCGGCTGGCTGTCGGAGGACAACGGCCGCTACGTGTTCGCGTTCGACGCGCCGGCGCCCTTGGACGCGCCGCGCCCCGAGCGCCTGCAGGCCGGCGCGCGCGTCACGGTCGACGGCCGGCCCTGGAGCGTCGCCTCCATTGTCCAGGCGAAGCTGCTGGCCGCGCAGGGCGAGCTGGTGGCGCCGCCGCCGGCCGGCCGCGCCATCGTCATCTCCGACCTGCGCAACGCCGCCGACGAGGTGGGCACGCTGCAGGCCGTCGATGCGGCGTCGCTCGTCTGGTCGGTCGGCAGGTCGGTACGCCTGGCCGATCTCAAGATGTCGGGCCTGCGCGAGACCGGCATCGGCGGCGGGGGTGGCGGTGGTAGCGAGAAGACGCTCAAGGCGCAGTCGCCGCCCTGCCCCAATTGCGGCGCGCCGCTGAAGATCACGCTGGCCACCACGCAGTCGGTGGTCTGCGACAGCTGCAAGTCGGTGGCGGACCTGTCCAAGGGCATCGGCCCGGACATGGCGCACTACGCCCAGACGAACCGCATGGAACCGGGCATCCCGCTGGGGCGCACCGGCACGCTGCCCATCCCCAGCGGCGCCGCGGCGCTGCCGTGGCAGGTGGTGGGCTACATGGAGCGCATGGAGCTGATGTCCGCCGGCTCCGACGAGGCCGAAGCCTGGCGCGAGTACCTGCTCTACAACCGCACCGAGGGCTTCGCCTTCCTCGTCGACACCAACGAGGGCTGGAGCGTCGTGCGCGTGCTCACGGGCGCGCCCGAGACCAGCGGCGACTCGGCCAAGTGGTACGGCACCACGTATCGCCGGCGCTGGACCTACACCTCGCAGAACACCTACGTGCTGGGCGAGTTCTACTGGAAGGTGGAAGCCAACCAGCAGACCCAGCACCAGGACTACGAAGGCAGCGCCAGCGGCCATCGCGCCTTCCTCAGCCGCGAGTCCACGCCCAACGAGACCACGTGGTCGGCCGGCGAATCGATTCCCGCCGCGATGGTGGCCAGCACCTTCGGCCTCGCACCGCAGCAGGCGCAGCAGCTGGAGCGCGCCGGGCCGCCGTCCATGGGCGCGCTGTTCGGCGCCGGCGGGCTCGTCACCTGGCCCACGATGCTGGTGATCCTGATCGTGATCATCCTGCTGCTGGCCTGGTGCAGCCACGACCCGTGCCGCGACGAGCGACGCGCGTTCGGCGCGTACAGCCAGGAATACCAGCAATGCAAGGCCCGCTCGGCGGCCGGAACGGGCGCCTATTTCGGCACAGGCGGCGCCTGGGGCGGCTATTCGTCCGGCGGCGGCGGGCATAAATGAGCCCCCACGCTCCTCACGTCGCTGCCCCCCGAGGGAGTCCGTGTGGACGTCAGGCCGTCCAGTGGACGGACTGTCGCCTCACGGACGGGCGAGCGCTTGCGCGAGCCCATAGGTTAGGCTCGGATGCGATCCTCGCTTCCCGAGAGCTTGAATGGGCGGGCCGACTTCGTCGCCCCGCCTTGGTTGGCAACAGCAGTCGAAGGAGACCCATATGAACGTACCCGATTGGCTCAGGCCCGACCTCATCGGCGGCACCATCCTCTATGCCGTGATCGGCGTGGTGGTGCTGTGGATCGCCTTCCTCCTCATCGACAAGCTGACGCCGTACCACCTGTGGCAGCAGCTCGTCGAGGAGAAGAACGTGGCGCTGGCGATCGTCGTCGGGGCCATGTTCATCGCGCTGGGCATGATCATCGCCGCCGCGATCCACGGTTGATGCGCCAGGATTCCGGCCACGCGCCGCGCGTCGGGCCCGGCGAGCTGGCCCTGCTCGCCTCCGTCTTCGTCGTCGCCGCGTGCGGCCTGGTCTACGAGCTGTGCGCCGGCGCGCTCGCCAGCTACCTGCTGGGCGACTCGGTGCTGCAGTTCTCCACGGTCATCGGCACCTACCTGTTCGCGATGGGCCTGGGCTCCTGGGCCTCGCGCCACGTGCGCGACCACCTGGCCACGATGTTCGTGCGCGTCGAGCTCATCGTGGGCGTCGTCGGTGGCCTGATGCCGGCCGCGCTGTTCGCCGCGCACGCCACGCTGCCCGCGGCCAGCCTGATCTCGTTCAAGGTGCTGCTGTACGGCCTGGTCACGGTCGTGGGCATCGGCGTGGGCCTCGAGATCCCCATCGTCCTGCGCCTGCTGGACAAGCACCTGAAGGGCCGCGACAGCCTGTCCCAGCTGGTCTCGCAGGTGCTCACCTTCGACTACCTCGGCTCGCTGGTGGTCTCGGTCGCGTTCCCGCTGCTGCTGGTACCGCACCTGGGCATCGTGCGCTCGGGCGTGTTCTTCGGCCTGCTCAACACGCTGGTGGCGATCTGGTCGCTGTGGCTGTTCCGCGGCGACATCCCGGGCTGGCGCTCGCTGGGCGCACAGTGCGGCGCCATCTTCGCGCTGCTGGTGGCCGCCATGGCCGCGGGCGACCTGCTCACCACCTGGTCGGAGGACAAGTTCTACGGCCCCGGCGTGGTGCTGCACGAGAACACGCCCTACCAGCGCATCGTCGTCACCTCGCAGGGCGGCACGCTGCGCCTGTTCCTCAACGGCAACCTGCAGTTCAACTCCAAGGACGAGTACCGCTACCACGAGGCCCTGGTGCACCCCGCCATGTCGGGCTACGGCGCGCCGCGGCGCGTGCTGGTGCTGGGCGGCGGCGACGGCCTGGCCATCCGCGAGATCCTCAAGTACCCGTCGGTGGAACAGGTCACGCAGGTCGAGCTCGATCCGGCGATGACGCGCCTGTTCACCCAGGACGCGGCGATGGCCGCGCTCAACGCGCACGCGCTCGGCTCGCCCAAGGTGCACATCGTCAACGCCGACGCGTTCACGTGGCTGGAGCAGCACGACGACCAGTACGACGTGATCGTCGTGGACTTCCCCGACCCGAGCAACTACGCGCTCGGCAAGCTCTACTCCACCAGCTTCTACGAGCTCGTCGACCTGCACCTCTCGGCCAGCGGCTACGCGGTGGTGCAGACCACCTCGCCGCTGGTGGCGCGGCGCAGCTTCTGGACGGTCGCCTCCACGCTGGAGGCCGTGGGCCTGCACATCGTGCCGTACCACGTGCACGTGCCCAGCTTCGGCGAGTGGGGCTTCATCATCGCCAGCCACCGGCCCTGGGTGATGCCGCGCACGCTGCCCGCCGGCATGCGCTTCCTCACGCTGCCGGGCATGCAGGCGCTGATGGACTTCCCGCCCGACATGTCGCGCGTGCCGGCCGAACCCAACCGCCTCTCGAACCAGACGCTGGTGCGCACGTTCGAGGAGGAATGGGGAAAAGTCCATGACTGAGGGCGCGACGCGGCGCGGGTTCCTCGGCGCAGCGCTCGCCACGCCCGCGATCCTGAGTGGTTGCGCCAGGCCCGACGACTGGCGCACCCGCGTCGAGGGCCGCTGGATCGGCGACAACGCCGCCCTGGGCCACCGCGTGCGCGACATGGCCGCGAACCCGCCCGCGGGCGCGCGCGAACGCCGTTGCGACGTGCTGGTGGTGGGCAGCGGCATCGCGGGCCTCTCGGCGGCGCGCACGCTTCACGACGCGGGCATCACCAACTTCGCCGTCCTGGAGCTGGAAGACGAACCTGGTGGCAACAGCCGCGGCCACGCGATGCGCGGCCTGCCCTGCCCGCTCGGCGCGCACTACCTGCCGCTGCCCGGCCCCGCCGCGCCCGACATCCAGGCCTGGCTGGTGGAGATCGGCCTCGCGAAGCAGACCGCCGCCGGCCTGAAGTGGGACGAGCGCCACCTGTGCCACAGCCCTCAGGAACGCCTGTTCTTCGAGGGCCGCTGGCAGGACGGGCTGCTGCCCAACGTGGCGCGCGCGTCACCCACGCAGGCACAGTACCAGCGCTTCGCGAAGCTGATCGCCGACACCGGCGGGCTGGGCTTCGCGCTGCCCACCGCGCGCGCGCCGTGGACGCCCGCGCACGAGCAACTCGATCGCCTCACCGCCGCGCAGTGGCTGCTCGCCAACGGCATCTCCGACCCGCTGCTGCTCTCCTACCTCGACTACTGCTGCCGCGACGACTACGGCGCGGGCTCGGCCACCGTCTCGGCCTGGGCACTGGCCCATTACTTCGCGAGCCGGCACGGCTTCAGCGCGCCGGGCGACGACACCAACGACCGCGACCCGGTGCTCACCTGGCCCGACGGCAACGCGCCGCTCGCGCAGGCGCTGCGCCGTCCGTACGCCGACCGCGTGTTCACCGGACGCGCTGCGTTCCGCATCGACGAGGGCCTGAACGACGTCACCGCGTGGGCCTTCGCCGGCGCGGAGGTGGAGCGCTGGAGCGCGAAGCACGTCATCGTCGCGACGCCTCTGTTCATCGCCGCCCACGTGCTGCGCGCGCCGCCGCCCGCGCTCGTCGCGGCCGCGAAGCAGCAGCGGCGCGCGCCGTGGATGGTGGCCAACCTGCGGCTCGACGACCTGCCGCTCGATCGCGTGGGCGCGCCGCTGTCGTGGGACAACGTGATCCACGGCAGCCCGTCGCTGGGCTACGTCGACGCGCAGCACCAGAGCCTGGGCCGCGTGGTCGGCCCCCGTCTGATCACCGCGTACTGGGCCTTTCCCGACACCCAGCGCAAGCGGCTGCTGGAGATGTCGTGGCAGGACGCGACGCAGCTGGTCCTCGACGACCTGCGCGTGGTGCACCCCGACTTGTCCGAGCGTCTTCAACAGGTGGACATCGTGCGCCACGGCCACGCCATGTCCATTCCGACGCCGGGCCTGCGCTCCAACGCGGCGCTCGCGGCGGTTCCCGGCAGCGCGGCCCGCGTGAGCTTCGCGCATGCCGACCTGTCGGCGTATTCCGTGTTCGAGGAGGCCTTCACGCACGGCGCCAGCGCGGGCCGGCGCGTGGCCCGCGCGCTGGGCCGCGGCACGGCCTGAAGACCTCCGCGCAGATTTACGTTGGGGAAACACTCCCGGAACGAATTGCCGAATTCGCTGCCCGGCATCGCCCGCCTCCCCATCAACGCCTCGTTACATCGCGTGATGGAAGAAACGCGCCGCCGCCGTCGTTCTCCATGGAACGGGTGCTGGACAAGACACGGCGGCGATCCCGGCGCGTCCGGACACACCTCGTGACTCGGTGTGGCGAAAGGCAACGGGAACGCCGATTGCTGAAATGCACACCGTGCCCGGCCCATCGTTGCAGCGCCGCCCCAAACGGAGGAACTCCTTCGCGCAGGCTGGCAAGTATTCGACAACGACGGAATCGGGCGACGTATGGTCACGTTCCCTAACGAGCACGCCCAGCGCACGGGATCTCGTTGGAACCGTGACACCCCCTCTAAAAACTTCAACAGGAGTGAGTCAATGACTCGAAACAAATCGCTCGCGATCAACGTGCTGGCAGCCGCCGCGGCACTCGCGTGCTTCGGCAGCGCCAGCGCCCAAGACACCTACAACCCCAACGCATACGTCCTGCTCAATGGCAGCGTGATCAAGCCGGACTCCAAGTATCCGGAAGACAAGACCGGCTTCGGCGGCGGCCTGAAGGTCGGCATCCCGCTGAACCCCAGCTGGGACCTGCAGATCGGCGGCAACTACGCCGCGTCCAAGGACCATGGCGACACCGTGCACCAGACGCTCGCCGGCGTCGACGCGCTGTACCTGTTCACGCCCGCGGGCTTCCGTCCGTTCCTGCTCGCCGGCGTGGGCGTATCGCGCGACAAGTTCGCCGATCCCGCCGTGGGCACCTTCCGCCGCACCTCGCCGTACGCGGACGTTGGCGTGGGCTTCCAGTACAAGTTCACCCCGACGCTGGGCATGCAGGCCGACATCCGCGAGGTGGGCTCGTTCTACCGCAAGCGCGTCGACCAGTACGACATGAAGCACTCGGCCAACACCTACGCCAACGTCGGCCTGACCTGGGCCTTCGGCGCGGCGCCGGCCCCGGCTCCCGCGCCCATCGTGGCGCCGCCGCCCCCGCCGGCTCCCGTGATGGCACCCCCGCCGCCGCCGCCGGCTCCGCTGCCCCCGCCGCCGCCGGCCCCGGTGATGAAGAAGTACACGCTGTCGGCCAGCGAGCTGTTCGCGTTCAACAGCGCCAAGCTGGGCCCGAACCAGCCCAAGCTGGATGAAGTCGCGTCGACGATGAACGCCAACTCCGACATCGCCAGCGTGACCATCGTCGGCTACACCGACCGCCTCGGCAGCAAGGCCTACAACCAGAAGCTGTCGGAACAGCGCGCCAACTCCGTCAAGGCTTACCTGGAAGGCAAGGGCATCGCAGCCAGCCGCCTGACCGCGGTCGGCAAGGGCGAGGCCGAGCCGGTGGTCGAGTGCAAGGACGAGAAGAAGCGCGCGGCGCTCATCAAGTGCCTGGAGCCGAACCGCCGCGTCGAGATCGAACCGGTGACGTTCACGAAGCAAGTGAACTGATCCCACCGCGAACTGCCCCGAAAGCCCGCCGGCTCGATGCCGGCGGGCTTTTTTCGTTGGCCGGGGCATGGGTGTTTCCCCGCTGCAAGCGCCGCGCGCGTGGTCGCAGGATCGCGGCGTACGCAAAAAACGACTGGAGACTCCCGATGACCACGCTCACCGCCGACTCGCTCGGCCGGCCCGACGCCACGGCCGACGCCGTCTACCGCAAGGTGGCGCTGCGGCTGATCCCGTTGCTGTTCCTGTGCTACATCGCGGCCTACCTCGATCGCGTCAACGTGGGCTTCGCGAAGCTGCAGATGCAGCAGGCGCTGCAGTTCTCCGACTCGGTCTACGGCTTCGGCGCGGGCATCTTCTTCATCGGCTACTTCATCTTCGAGATCCCCAGCAACGTGATGCTGCACCGGGTGGGCGCGGGCCGCTGGATCGCCCGCATCATGGTCACCTGGGCCGTCCTGTCGGCCGGCATGATGTTCGTGAACTCGGCCATCAGCTTCTACGTCGTGCGCTTCCTGCTGGGCGTGGCCGAGGCCGGCTTCTTCCCCGGCATCATCCTGTACCTCACCTACTGGTTCCCGGCCGCGCGCCGCGGCCGCGCGACCTCGCTGTTCCTTGCCGCCATCGCGGTGGCCGGCCTGGTGGGCAACCCGGTGTCGGGCTGGATCCTGCATTCGCTGGACGGCGTCAACGGCTGGCAGGGCTGGCAGTGGCTGTTCCTGCTGGAGGCCCTGCCCTCGCTGGTGCTGGGCGTGCTGGCCTGGTTCTGGCTGGAGGATCGCGTGAAGAACGCGCAGTGGCTCACGCTGGAGGAGCGCGACCTGATCGCGCGCGACATCGCCGCCGAGGAAGCGACGAAGGTCGACGGCAGCCTCGGGCGCGTGCTGTCCGACGGCAAGGTCTGGCTGCTCGCGCTCGTGTACTTCGCCATCGTCTCGGGCCTTTACGGCGTCACGTTCTGGCTGCCCACCATCATCAAGGGCCTGGGCGTGGCCGACCCGCTGCAGGTGGGCCTGATCGGCGCGGTGCCGTGGGCGTTCGGCATCGCGGCGATGTTCTTCGTGGCGCGCAGCGCCGACGCGCGCCAGGAATATCGCTGGCACACCGCCGCCTCGTGCGTGGCCGCGGCCCTGGGCCTGGTGATCAGCGTGGCCTTCCATGCCGACGTGATGCTGGCCATGGCCGGCCTGACCATCGGCGCCATGGGCATCATGTGCGCGCTGCCGATCTTCTGGAGCAATCCCACCGCGCTGCTGGGCGGCACGGCGGCGGCGATGGGCATCGCGTTCATCAACTCGGTGGGCAACCTCGCGGGCTTCGCGATCCCCTGGCTGATGGGCGTGATCAAGGACGCGACGCACTCCACCGACCTCGGGCTGCACATGCTGGCGGGCTTCCTCGTGCTGGGCGCCGTGGCGGTGCTGCTGCTGAAGAAGCGCGTGGACTGAAGACTCAGCCGCGTCGAACGCGCTGCACCCGCGGGTCGCGCGGCCCGAAGGCGGCCACGAGCTCGGCCATCACGGCCTCGGCGCGCGCCGAGTTGTCGGCGCCCACGTTGCAGACATAGACGTCGGCCGTCACGCCGCGCAGCTCCGGCCAGGTGTGCACGGCCAGGTGCGATTCCACCAGCAGCACGACGCCGGTGACGCCCTGCGCGTTGCCGTCGGCGTCGACGAAGGGGTGGAACACGCTGCCCACGGCGCGCAGGCCCGCGCGCTCGACCGCGTCAAGGCACAGCGCGCGCAGGGCGCCGGCGTCGGCCAGCGGGGCCTCGCCGCGGCAGTCGCGCAGGTCGGCGATCAGGTGGAGTCCGTGCATCGTTGAAGGAGGTCGTGGGCCGCCATGGTAGGGCATCGCCCGGCCCTCGCCAGGCGCGGTCGACGAGCGATCGTTAAAATCGGTCCAGTGCACGACCTGAACGCCGATCTCCACAGCCACTCCACCGCCTCCGACGGCACGTTGAGCGCCGACGCGCTCGCGGCGCGCGCCAAGGCCAACGGGGTCGAGCTGTGGGCCCTCACCGACCACGACGAGCTGTCCGGCCTGCCCGCGGCACGCGCCGCGGCGGCGGCCGCCGGGCTGCCCTTCGTCGACGGCATCGAGATCTCGGTCACCTTCGCGGGCACCACCGTGCACATCGTCGGACTGGGGTTCGATCCCGGCAACGACGAGCTCAAGGCCGGCATCGCGCAGGTGCGCGCGGGACGCGAGCTGCGCGCGAGGCAGATGGGCGACGGCCTCGCGAAGGTCGGAATCAAGGGCGCCTACGAAGGGGCGATCCAGCTCGCGCCGAACCCGCACCTGGTCTCGCGCACGCACTTCGGCCGCTTCCTCATCGCCAGCGGCGTGGCGCCCGACATGCACGCCGTCTTCCGCCGCTACCTCACCGAGGGCAAGCCGGGCTACGTGGAGCACCGCTGGGCGCGGCTCGCCGACGCCGTGCGCTGGATCCGCGCCGCCGGCGGCGTGGCCGTGATCGCGCATCCGGGCCGCTACAAGTTCACGCCCACCGAGGAGTACGCCCTGTTCTCGGAATTCCAGGCGCACGGCGGCGAGGGCGTGGAGGTCGTCACCGGCAGCCACCACGCCGGCGACGTCGTGAAGTACACCGACATGGCGCTGGAGTTCGGCCTGCTCGCCTCGCGCGGCAGCGACTTCCACGACCCGGAGGAGAGCCGCCTCGACCTCGGCCTGGTGCCGGGCCAGCTGGCGTTGTCGCCGCGGCTCACGCCCGTGTGGACGCGCTGGACGTCCGCCGAGCTGCACGCCGAGCCGGTCGCCTCGTGAGCGCACCGGGCCCCGCGCACGCCCACCCGCTGCAGGGCGTGCTGCTGATCCTGCTCGCCGCCGCCTTCTTCGCCTCGCTCGATTCCACCGCGCGCGGCGTCAGCCAGCCCGGCCCGGGATGGGGCGTGCCGGTGCTGCTGATCATGACCGTGCGCTACACCGTCCAGGCCGTCGTGATGGCCGTCACGCTCGCGCCGCGCGGACGCGCCGCCTTCCTGTCGGTGCATCCGAGGTTCCAGTGGCTGCGCGGGCTGCTGCTGCTGGCCACCAGCTTCTTCTCGTTCTTCGCGGTGAGCCTCATGCCGGTGCCCGAATACACGGCCATCAACATGCTGACGCCGCTGCTGGTGACGGTGCTCGCGGCCGGCCTGCTGCACGAGAAGGTGTCGGCGCTGCGCTGGGTGCTCGTGGCCGGCGGCTTCGTCGGCGCGCTGATCGTCATCCGCCCGGGCTCGGGCGCCTTCGGCTGGGTCGTCGTGCTGCCGTTGCTGGCCGCGGCCACCTACGCCAGCTTCCAGGTGCTCACGAGCCGGCTGGCGGGCGCCGACAGCCCGTTGACGACGCACTTCTGGACCGGCCTGGTCGGCACCGTGGTGATGTGGCCCGTGCTGGGCCTCGCCGCCGCGTCGCTGGGCCTGGCCGCCAGCCTCGCGATCGCGCGGAGCCTGGCGCCCGCCGCATGGCTGGCGCTGCTGGCCTGCGGGCTGCTCGCCACCGTGGGCCACCTGTTCCTGATCCTCGCGCTCGGCAAGGCGCGCACGGCCACGCTGATGCCTTTCCTGTACACGCAGATCGCGTTCGCCGCGCTGGTCGCGTGGGCCGTGTTCGACCACGTGCCCGATCGCTGGGCCTGGGTGGGCATGGCCGTGATCGCGGGCTGCGGCGCGACCTCCGCCGGCCTGAACATGCGGCGGCCCGGTGCCGCCGCGCCCGCCGCCGCGGTGGACGTGCTGCCCGAATAGGGGTTGTCACGCCGCGGACGCCGGCACGCTGAGACAATCGCGCCATGTCCCAGTTCTTCGACGTCCACCCCGACAACCCGCAGATCCGCCTGCTGCGCCAGGCCGCGCAGATCCTGCACGAGGGCGGACTGGCCGCGGTGCCCACCGACTCGAGCTACGCGTTCGTGTGCCACCTCGACGACAAGGAGGCCGTGGAGAAGCTGCGCCGCGTGCGCGGCGTCGACGACAAGCACCACCTCACGCTGCTGTGCCGCGACCTGTCGGAGCTGGCCAACTACGCGCGCGTCGACAACCGCCAGTACCGCATGCTGAAGGTGGCCACGCCGGGGCCGTTCACGTTCATCCTCGACGCCACCAAGGAGGTGCCGCGCCGCGTGTCGCATCCGTCGCGGCGCACCATCGGCCTGCGCGTGCCCGACCACAAGGTGCTGCAGTGCCTGCTCGAGGAACTGGGCCAGCCGCTGCTGGCCACCACGCTGATCCCGCCGGGCGAGACGCAGCCGATGAACGACACGGAAGAGATCCGCGCGCGTTTCGAGAAGAGCATCCAGGCCATCGTGTGCGCGGGCGCCTGCCCGATGGAGCCGACGACCGTGGTCGACCTCAGCGGCGACGAGCCGGTGCTGGTGCGCGAGGGCCGCGGCGACGCGGCCCTGCTGGGCCTGTGAAGACCGTCTAGACCGCCGCCTTCACGACGATCTCCACCTTCCATTCCGGCTTGGCCAGCCTGGCCTCCACCGTCGCCCGCGGCGGCGTGCTGCCGCCGGCGACCCAGGCATCCCAGGCCGCGTTCATCGCGGGGAAGTCGGCCACGTCGGCCAGGAAGATCTGCGCCATCAGGATGCGCGACTTGTCGGTGCCGGCGCGCTTCAGCAGCGCATCGACCTGCGCCAGCACGTTGGCGGTCTGGCCGGTGGCGTCGAGGGAGGCATCGGAGGACACCTGGCCGGCCAGGTAGGCCACGCCGTTGTGCACGGCCATCTCGGACATGCGGGGGCCGACGTCGAATCGTTGGAGTTCGCTCATGGGAATTTCTCGGGTGGTTGGAGGTCAGCTGGCGTCCGCAGGCTTCCCGGCCTTGCTGCCCAGCTTGGATTCGGTGCCGTTCAACAGCTTCGCGATGTTGGAACGGTGCCGCCAGATCAGCAGCACGCTCATGACGGCCACCAGCACGACGACTTGTGGGTCGCCGATCAGGAAATAGGTGTAGACGGGCGCCAGCAGCGCGGTCACCAGCGCGGCCAGCGACGAATAGCGCGTGGCGAACGCGATGGCAAGCCAGGTGCCCAGGCTGGCCAGGCCCACCCAGCCGCTCAGGGCGAGCAGCACGCCGGCCGCGGTGGCCACGCCCTTGCCACCCTCGAAGCGGAAGAACACCGGGTAGAGATGGCCGAGGAACGCGGCGAGGCCGGCCAGCGCGATGACGGCCTCGCCGAAGCCGAATCGGCCGGAGACGGCGCGCGCCACCAGCACGGCGACGACGCCCTTGAGCGCGTCCAGCAGCAGCGTGAGGATGGCGGCGGTCTTGTTGCCGCTGCGCAGCACGTTGGTGGCGCCGGGGTTGCCCGAGCCGTACGAGCGCGGATCGTCCAGGCGCATCGCCTTCGAGACGATCACGGCAAAGCTCAGCGAGCCCAGCAGGTACGCCAGCACCGCCACGCCCAGACCCACCATCAGCACGCTCTCCACCACCGGACCTTCGTTGAAATCGACGACCGGAAGTGTATTCGCTAGCCCGCGTCCACTGCGCGCACCTGCTCGACCAGCGCCAGCGGCTTGTGCACCCAGTCCTTCCAGAACGCGAGGAACTGGTCGAGGGGGCGGGCCGGCGAGACCAGCCAGCCCTGGATCTCGTCGCAGCCCACCGAGCTCACGGCGCTCAGCTGCGAGGCCGATTCCACGCCCTCGGCCACGGTGCGCATGTTCAGCGTCTGCGCGAGCTGGGTGATCATCTGCACGATGGCGCGGGTGTCGAGGCTGGTCATCAGCTCGTTGACGAAGGCGCGGTCGATCTTGAGCGTGTCGAACGGGAACCGGCGCAGGTAGGCGAGCGACGAGTAGCCGGTGCCGAAGTCGTCCAGCGCCACGCGCACGCCCAGCGCGCGCAACGCGTGCAGGCGCTGCAGCGCGCCGTCGACGTCGTCGATGAACACCGACTCGGTGATCTCCAGCTCGAGCCGGGCCGGGTCGAGCGCGCTCGCGTGCAGCGCGTCGCGCACGCAGGCGTTGAAGCCGTCGTCGCGCAGCTGCGAGGGCGACACGTTGACGGAGATCGTCAGCCCCGGCAACGACGCCGCCGCCGCCCGGCAGGCCTCGCGCAGCACCCACATGCCGATCTCGCGGATCGTGCCCGACTTCTCGGCCAGCGGGATGAACTCGACCGGCGCGACCAGCCCCATCTGCGGATGGCGCCAGCGCAGCAGCACCTCGGCGCCGACGATGCGCGACGATTCGATGTCCACCTTGGGCTGCCAGTGCAGCTGGAACTCGCCGCGGTCGATGGCGTGGCGCAGCTCCTGCTCGATGACCACGCTGCGCCGGTTGCGGTCGCCCAGGTCGGACGAGTAGGTCTCGAAGCGGCCGCGGCCGGCCTTCTTGGCGGCGTACAGCGCGATGTCGGCATGCACCAGCAGGTCGTCGGCGCTGGCCGGGTGCGGCCCGCAGCGGGCCACGCCGATGCTGGCCGAAGCGCGCAGCGAGCGGCCGTCGATCTCCGCCGGCTCCTCCAGCACATCGATGAGGCGCCGGGACAGCGCATCGACGTCCAGCGTGCCGTCGGGGTCGTCCAGCACCAGCAGCGCGAACTCGTCGCCGCCCAGGCGCGCCACCAGGTCGCTCGGGCGCCGGCAGGCGAGCAGGCGCGCGGCCACCGTCTGCAGCAGCTTGTCGCCGGCGGCGTGGCCCAGCGTGTCGTTGACCAGCTTGAAGTGATCGAGGTCCAGCGCCAGCAGCGCCACCAGCCGGCGTTGCGCCAGCGCGCCCCGCAGCGCGCCGTGCAGCGTGAAGCGGTTGGCCAGGCCGGTGAGCGAATCGGTGTGGGCCAGGTGGCGCAGGCGCTCCTGCGCCATCACCTGCTCGGTGACGTCGGCGATCACGCCGCGCCAGCCCGCGGTGCGGCCCTCCTCGTCGACCAGGCGCTTGCCGTTGATGGCCCAGTGGCGCGGGCCGTGCGTCGCGGCGGCCGACAGGCGCAGCTCCTTGAACGGCCGCTCGGTGGCCATCGCCACGCGCAGCGGCGCGACGTCGGCGCCGATGCGCGCGAGCAGGTCCAGGAAGGTCTGCGAGCGCAGCGCCTCGTCGCTCACGCCCAGCAGCGTCGCCAGGCGCGGCGAGTGGTGCGCGATGCAGCCGTCCAGCCGGGTCTCCCACAGCGCCTCGGCGGCGTTCTGCTCGAAGTCGTGAAGCAGCACGGCCATCATGCGTTCCTGGCGCTTGGCCTCGACCTGCGACTGCAGCAGCGCCGTGGCCTTGCGCGACATGGCCAGCGTGCCCAGGATCACGATCAGCGCGTAGACGATCTGCAGCACGCCCACGGCCAGGAAGATGCGGTCGCCGGTGCGCCAGCAGGCGATGACGCCGGACGACGCGAAGATCACCACGAACCACACGGCCGCCACCGGCAGCGGGCTCAGCACGAACGCGCCCGCGGCCAGCATGCCGGTGACCAGCGCCGTCACCAGCAGTTGCTGCTGCGAGCTCGCGTGGGCGAACCACAGGATGGGCAGCGCGGCCCACACCAGCGCGAGCAGGTTGGCTTGCACGTTGGCGTGCCGGATCGCGGCGGGCGAGGCCATCGTGCGCACGCGGTGGCGGCCGCGCCACCAGCCCGCGAGCGCGAAGACGCACAGCAGGTACAGCAGCGCCAGCCAGGCGAGCATGCCCGGCGGCACGGCGTCACGGTAGGCCCAGACCACCAGCGCGCCGTTGCCGATGTTGGCGGTCATCGTGTACGGCGTGAGCCGGACCACCGAGTTCAGGTGCGCGGCACGGATCTGTGCCGAGTCGCGGTCGCCGGCTCGGTAGACAGCCGTCATCCCCGAGCGCAGCAGGCGGTCGGCGAAGCGGCGGGCGAGAGCGGCGGCCGGGTGCGCTGGCGTCATGTCCCCGGGCAGGTTGAAAAGGCGTGGGGCGCGCTCGGCGCGGAAGCGGCAAGCATGCGCCGGTCCCGGGCAGTGCGTCTTCCAATATCGGCGCTCAAGCGCGCGACTGTTGAGCCATTTTGTGCCTTTGTTGCGCGCCGTGGGGCCGGCTGAACCACCGCTGAATCATGTTGCATCGCAACACCGACCCCGCGCCAGCACGGATGCCGGCGCCTTGCTAACCTCGCTCGCATGAAACCGAATTCGATCCTCGACACCGCGCGCAGCCACTGGCACTGGCGTGGCCAGGCACGTCCCGCCTTCGCCAAGCCGCCCCAACCCGGCCAGGAATCCGTGTGGGACTATCCGCGCCCGCCGCGCCTGGAGATCGACCCGCGCGAGGTGGTGATCCGCTGGGGCGGCCTCGAGGTCGCGCGCAGCACGCGCGCGATCCGCGCGCTGGAGACCGCGCATCCACCCAGCTTCTACATCCCGCTGGACGACATCGCGCCGGGCCTGCTGGTGCCCGCCGAGGGCACGTCGCTGTGCGAATGGAAGGGGCCGGCGCGCTACTGGTCGCTGGCCGACGGCGAGCGCCGCCTGGCCAAGGTGGCATGGAGCTATCCGCGGCCGCTGCCGGGCTCCGAGCTGCTGGGCGACGGCGTCGCGTTCTACTGCCACGCGCTGGACTGCAGCGTCGGCGGCGCCCCCGTGACGCCGCAACCCGGCGGCTTCTACGGCGGCTGGATCACGCCGGAGCTGGTTGGTCCGTTCAAGGGCGAGGCCGGCAGCGAGGGCTGGTGACGCCGGAATGAAGAACGGGGCCGCGGCCCCGTTCTTCCTCACCAGCCGCCGCCGTCGTCACCGCCGCCGGAGGGCGTGAAGTTGTCGCCGCCACCGCCGGACGAATCGCCGCCCCAGTCGTTGCCGCCGGAGCCGTAGTCGATCGGGCGGTTGTCGAGGTCGCGCGTGGCCTGGTCGGCGTCGCTCCAGTTGGCGCCGCCCTGCGAGCCGATGTTGTTGTTGCCGTAGTTCTCGTCGTGGCGATTGCCTTCCAGCATGCGCTCCAGCAGCATGCCGCCGGCCACGCCGCCGGCCGCCGCCAGGCCCGTGCCCAGCAGGCCGCTACCGGGTGCCTGGCCGTAGCCGGGGCCATAGCCCGGGCCGTAGCCGGGTTGCGGCATGCCCGGCTGCGTGCCGAAGCCGCCCTGGGGCGCGTAGCCGCCGCCGGCCATGTTGTTGGCGACGGCGCGGCGCGAGATGGCGCGGAAGATCAGGAACAGCACCAGCGCGATGCCGCCGACCCAGACCCAGCCGGGAATGCCGCTGCTGGCGGCCTGCATGGGCACCGCGGGCGCCGTGTTCATGCGTGCCGGCGCGACCTGCGTCGGCGCGGCCGGGGCGGCCTGCTCGCGCGCGAGCTCGCTCTCGAACGCGCGGAACTTCTGCGGGTCGCCCGCGAACTTCAGCGCCGGGTCGATGTCGCGCGCCTGGCGCGCCTCGGTGGAGGCGTCGGCGAACTTGTGTTCCTTGGACAGGATCTCGGCCAGGATGTAGTGCGCCTTCGCGCTCTGCGGCTTGGCGGCGATCACCTCGCGGACCAGGGACTCGGCCTTGGGATAGTCCCCGGCACGGTCGGCCGCGGTCACCTCGTCGACCGTGGGAACGGCCATGGCGGCCGCGGACCACAGGGCGGCGGCACAGGCGGCCACCAACAGCATCTTGCGTTTCATCTTCGTGTCCTTTCAGACGGGAGGGCCACCGGCATCATGCTCTCTCGGAGCCGGCGCTTCCTCGACCAGGCATATGAGGTCGACTCGGCAAGCCATCAAGAGGTTCCCAGCACATTTCGCATCGCGCGATTCCAGCGGGTGCCGGCAAGCCACGAGCCCACTTCCGAGACACGCATTTTTACCTGGATAGGGGTGGACGCGGCCTTGCCGCCGGCAGACGATGGCCGGACGCCGGGACGGCGGACCCCTGTCCAAACCAACCGCAAAGGAAGCAGCATGGCCATCAGACACACCATTCCGGGAAGCGATCGCCGACCGCTGGAAGGCGCCAGGGCGGTCGGGCCCGCGCGTGCCGACGAACGCATCGAGGCCACCCTGCGCCTGCGCGCGCGCACGCCCGTCGCGCAGGCACTCGCGGCCAACGGCATCGGCGGCGACACGCATCCCGGCCAGCGCAAGTACCTCAGCCGCGAGGAGTTCGCGGCCAGCCACGGCGCCGACGCGGCCGACCTGGACGCGGTCGCGGCGTTCGCCAAGGCGCACGGCCTGGCCGTCGTCGAGTCGAACGCCGCCCGCCGCAGCGTGGTGCTCTCGGGCACCACCCAATCCATGAACGCCGCGTTCGGCGTGAGCCTGCAGCAGTACGAGCACGCCGGCGGCAGCTACCGCGGCCGCACCGGCACGATCAGCGTGCCGGGCGACCTGGCCGGCGTCGTCGAGGGCGTGTTCGGCCTGGACGACCGCCCCGCCGCCGACCCGCACTTCCAGCGCTACGAGCCGGTGCTGGGCGTGCGCGCGGTCTCGGCCCAGTCGTTCACGCCGCCCGCGCTGGCCAGGCTCTACGACTTCCCCGCCGGCGCCGACGGCAGCGGCCAGTGCATCGGCATCATCGAGCTGGGCGGCGGCTACAAGCCGGCCGACCTGGCCACCTACTTCAAGTCGCTGGGCATCGCCAACCCGTCGGTGAAGGCGGTGCTGGTGGACAACGCCAAGAACCACCCGACCAACGCCAACAGCGCCGACGGCGAGGTGATGCTGGACATCGAGGTGGCCGGCGCGATCGCACCGAAGGCGTCCATCGTCGTCTACTTCACGCCCAACACCACGCAGGGCTTCCTGGACGCCATCACCACGGCGGTCCACGACAGCGTCAACAAGCCTTCGGTGATCTCCATCAGCTGGGGTTCGGCCGAGCAGAACTGGACGGCCCAGGCGATGACGCAGTACGACCAGGCGTTCCAGGCCGCGGCCGCGATGGGCGTGACGATCTGCGTGGCGGCCGGCGACAACGGCTCGTCGGACGGCGTGTCCGACGGCCAGCCGCACGTCGACTTCCCGGCCTCCAGCCCCAACGTGCTGGCCTGCGGCGGCACCAAGCTGCTGGCCGGCGGCGCCACCGCCATCGCGTCGGAGACGGTGTGGAACGAAGGCGCCACCACCAGCGCCACGGGCGGTGGCGTCAGCGGCTTCTTCGCGCTGCCCGCGTACCAGTCCCAGGCCGGCGTGCCGGTGAGCGCGGCGGCCGGCGGCCAGCCCGGCCGCGGCGTGCCCGACGTCGCCGGCGACGCCGACCCCGCCACCGGCTACGAGGTGCGCGTGGACGGCCAGAACCTCGTGTTCGGCGGCACCAGCGCCGTGGCCCCGCTGTGGGCGGGCCTGATCGCTTTGATGAACCAGCAGCTGGGGCACCCGGTGGGCTTCCTCAACCCGATGCTGTATGGCTCGCTGCAGGGCAAGGGCGTGACGAACGACATCACGAGCGGCAACAACGGCAGTTACAGCGCGAAGGCGGGCTGGGATCCGTGCACGGGATGGGGATCGCCGGATGGGGCCAAGCTGTTGAAGGCGCTGGGCACCTGAAGGAAAAACGCCCCGGTCGCTCGCGCGCCGGGGCGTCGTCGTCGCGGCACGCGGCCGCGACGCGCGGGACGTCAGAAGCTGTAGTTCGCGGCCACCGCGATCGCGCGGCCCGTCGGGTCGGCGTAGCGGCCGTCGTAGCCCACCTGGTTGCCGCCAACCACCTTCAGCGAAGTCGGCGGACGCGTGTTCATCAGGTTGGTGATGCCCACCGTGAGGCGCAGGTCCTTCGTGGCCTGCCAGCGCGTCTGCCAATCCACCAGCGTGTACGAATGGACATGGCCGTTGTAGGCCACGCCATCGCCTTCCGATCCATCGGGCAGCAGCACCGACACGTTGCCCGAGTCGGCCGTGAACGGCTGGTCGGCGTAGCCCGACCTCCAGTTCAGGGCCAGCGTGTTGGTGAAGGCGCCGGTCTGCAGCCCCAGCATCACGCGCACCAGATCCCGGAACGTGACGTTGTTGTCGCCGCCGAACTTGCCGAGGTCGGTCTGCTTGCCGCCGGGCAGCGTGTAGTCGGCCTTGAGCATGTGCGTGCCGCTCGCGTCCGCCGTGAACTTGCCGATCGGGGTGATGGTGTTGAAGTTGATTTCCCAGTCCAGGCCCTGGTTGTTCGCGCTGCCGGCGTTGAACGGCTTCTGGATGAGGGCGACGGTCTGGGCGCCGGAGGGATCCCGGTAGGGAACCACGAACAGGTCGGTCAGCGTGGGATAGTTCGCGAAGGCATAGCCTTCGGGCATGCCCGCCAGGATCTGGTTCTTGAGTTTCACGCCCCAGTAGTCGAGGCCCAGCGAGAACGTCTTGACCGGCTCCCAGCGTCCGCCGAACGTCCATTGCTGCGACGACTCGGCCTTCAGGCCCGCGGCGCCGCTGTTCGGATTGCCGGCCGAGATCAGGTCCCATTGGTCGGGCTTCGGACCGTGCGCCGTGCAGACGGTGGCGCTCGCCGCCGGGCAGATGTAGGAGCCCGACGTGTTGGTGCTGAAGGCCAGCGGCGCGGCAACCTGGTTGACTGACGGCGCCTTGAAGCCCGTTCCGACCGACCCGCGCAGCAGGAAGCTGTCCGCCGGCTGGGAACGGAAGCTCAGCTTGAAGGTGGGGCGGCTGAAGCTGTTGCCTTCCTCTTCCGAAGGCAGCGCCGTCAGGTCGTTGGGCACCTGCGTGAAGGGCATGTCGTTCTTCACGCGGTCGTAGCGGTCGAAGCGCATGGAGGCCGTGACCTCAGTCCTCTTCGCGATGGGCATCAGCAATTCGGCGAACGCGCCGTAGTTCTTGCGGCTGGCCGACATCGGGACGTAGCCGTAGAAGCCGCCGACGGCGTAGTCGGTCTTGCCGACCTGGCCGATGGTGCCGTTGCCGAACTCCGCCAGGTCGCTCGTGTCCTGCTTGAGCTTCTGGTCGGTGAGATCGAAGCCCAGGGCCAGCGACGATTGGCCGCCCGGCAGCGCGAAGAGGTCACGCGACGCGTGCAGGGCGAGCACGTTCTGCGTCACCTTGCTGTGCAGGAAGGTGCCGTACAGCTGGGCCGAGGCCAGGGACTGCCCGGCGATCGGAATGATGGGATCGTAGGCTCCGGATGAGATCAGGTTCACGAACTTCGTGAAGTCGAGGTAGCCGCCGGCAAGCGTGTCCTTGTCCTGGTTGGACGAGAACGTGAGGCTGGCGTTGTAATCCCAGTTCAGCAGATTGCCTTCGGCGCCGAGCACGAAGTGGTGGGCCACCGTCTCCCATTGGTCGGTGCGGCCGCCGGCTTCCATGGAGCGGTAGTTCAGCGTGGCGCCGGTGCTGGTGTTGCCGGTGGCCTGCTCATAGGGGAGGACGTACTTGGTCCACAGGTTGCCGAGCGGCGAGCCCGGCAGGTCATCCGAGCCCAGGCCCATGGGCTGCGCCGACGGCGCGAACGCGGCCGTCATGTCGTACTTGGACCACATCGCCTCGGCGAACAGCGTGTTGCTCTCGTTGATCTTGAAATGGTCGCTCACGAACACGCTGTCGCGCTTGGAGCCGGGGATGTCCTGCACCGTCGTCGAGTAGTTGGTGCGGCACAGGCTTCCGGAGACGAACACGACCGAGCTCGCGCCGCAGTTGTGGTTGGCGTCGTAGTACGCGTTGAACGCTCCGGTGGTGTTGTCCGGGTTCTTGTTGTCCAGGTAGACGTTGCCCGGCAACGAATTGCGCGAGGTCTGGTCGTAGATCACCGGCTGGCCGTCGATGGTGAACTCGATCAGGCCGCCGCGGCGGGAGGCGGCGCGCTGGCTGGCCATCAACTTGTTCTGCACGTCGTGGCTGTACGTGAACAGCACGTTGTTGCCGTCCTTGGCCAGGTCGCCGAAGCCCTTGCTGATGCCCGCGCTCCACTTGCTGCCGCCGGCCATCGTGGGATGGCTGCCGGTGAAGGAGATCGCGCCGTCCGTCACGTTGCTCTTCGTGATGAAGTTCACCACGCCGGCGATGGCGTCGGAGCCATAGAGGGCCGACGCGCCGTCGGTCAGCACTTCGACCCGCTCGATCGCGTCAAGCGGCAGGCTCTGCAGGTTGACCGAGCCGTCGCCGCCGGAGGCGCCGAAGCCGCCGAACGGCGCCACGCGGCGGCCGTTGAGCAGCACCAGCGTGTACTTCTGGTCGAGGCCGTGGATGGCCGCCGTGGAGTTGCCGTTGCCGTTGCCGTTGACCGAGCTGGACGAGGCCTGGAAGTTGCCGCCGGTCATGGCCGGCAGCTTCTGGATCAGTTCGGTGACCGAGGCGGCGCCGGTCTTGTCGATGGCGTCGCGCGAGATGACCGTGATGGGCAGCGCGCCTTCGGCCTCGATGCGGCGGATCGCGGAGCCGGTGATCTCGACGCGCTGAACGGACGTGTCGGTGGCGTCCTGGGCCCAGGCGTTCGCGGCCATGGCGGCGAACAAGGCGGTGCAGATCTTGGTGCGACTGAACATGGAGTAGCTTCCTCGTGGGTGGTCGTTTTGTCCGCGTCGCACATCTCCCATTGTTAAGGAAACATTACAACGCGGTGCCGGGTGGCGCGATTGTGAGCACCACGTAAACGAACATTCCCAGCACAAACCCTGCTGTCTGTTTTTCGCCGCGCAAATTGACTAGACAAGCTGCCTCCCGACAGCAAATCCGCACCAAATCCCGTCGCTAGCGCACCATCAGATCGCGCACTGCACGGGTTTGGCGTGGAGCTTTTCGACGAGCACCGAAGGCTTGATCCCGACGAGGTAGCCGCGCCGTCCGCCGTTGATCAGGATGCGCTGCAGCGGCAGGATGGTCTCCTGCACGTAGACCGGCACCTCCTTGCGAAAACCGAACGGCGACGTGCCGCCCACCTCGTAGCCGCTGTGGCGTTGCGCCACCTCGGGCTTGCAGGGTTCCACCGACTTGCACCCGATCGCGCGCGCCAGGTTCTTCGTCGACACCTGCCTGTCGCCATGCATCAGCACCACCAGCGGACGCGCCGCCTCGTCCTGCATGACGAGGGTCTTGACGACCTCGTGCTCGGGCACGCCGAGCTGCACCGACGACTCGCCGGTGCCGCCGTGTTCGACGTACTCGTAGACGTGCTCGGTGAAGGCGACGCCCTGCGCGCGCAGCCATTGCGTGGCGGGAGTCTCGCTGACGTGGTTCTTGCGGGCCATGGCGCGATTGTCGCGCGAGCCGCCGCCGGGCTCGCGCGGAGATACCGTATAGGGTATCTCCACCACGCGTCGGCCGTGCAACGAAGCTTGTCTTTGCGTGATCATATTTTATTGTATTACAATAATTTCTTACCGAATCGCAATCAAGCTCATTCATGACCGCCCTTCCCCGCCAAGGCCTTCCGCCCGAGTTGCAGACTCGCTTGCGCCGCCTCGCGCTGGTCGTGCGGGCCCTGATCGTCATCGGGGTAGTGGCCACGATCGGCTGCCTCGTCTGGATCTGGGCAATGCCCGGGCACGCCCACTCGCAGATCAAGGAGGCCGCCGGCGTCGACATCGACCAGATGGCCTTGCACACCCAGGTGGCCGCCGGGCTGTGGACGCTGCTGCCCACCGGCATCGTGCTGCTGGGCCTGCTCCGCCTGTGGCAGCTGTTCGGCGAATACGCGCTGGGCCGAGTCTTCAGCCACCGCGCGCTGGTGAGCCTGCGCGGCTTCGCGCGCTGCGTGCTGGCCTCCGCGTTCGCCTCGCCGATCTACGGCGCCGTGCTGTCGGTCATCATCACCTTCGACCGCAGGCCGGGCACGCGCCAGCTGAACCTGCAGTTCAGTTCGAATGACTACACGATGCTGCTGATCGGTGCCGTGCTGCTGGCCATCGCGAGCGTGATGGCCGAGGCCGCGCGCGTGGCCGAGGACAACGCCGGATTCGTATGACCATCGTGGTGAACCTCGACGTGATGCTGGCGCGCCGCAAGATGCGCTCGCGCGAACTCGCCGAGCGCGTGGGCATCACGGAGCAGAACATCTCGCTGCTGAAGTCCGGCAAGGTGCGCGGCGTGCGCTTCGACACGCTCGCCGCGATCTGCGAGGTGCTGCAGTGCCAGCCCGGCGACATCCTGGAGTACAGATCAGGCGACGCGTCCGACCTGGACAAGGAGATCGGCGATGCATGATGCGACCCTTTCCACGCTCGATTGGGCCGGCACGCGCCGGCGCCGCTGGAGCGCCTCGCGCATCGCCGCGGCACTCGCGCTGCACGCGCTGGTGCTCGCATCGCTGAAACTGGCTATTGACCGCGTCGAACTCCCGAGTCACGGGATCGAGCGGGCGACCACGCTGGTCGACGTCACGCTGCATCCGACGCCGCCACCCGCGCATCCGCTGCCGCTTCCGCGCACGCCCGCCGTCGCGCACGCGAACGTGCCCGCGGCGCGCGCGACGCCTGCGCCCACGCGCCCGCGCGAGGGCGCCGTGCTGGCCATCACGCTGCCCGCGCCCGCCGTGGCCGCCGCCGCGCCGCCCGCGTCGCCACCGCAGGCCGACCTGTCCTTCCTGGACAGCGCCGCCACGCGCCAGGCCATCCGCGCCGTCGCCCGCGGCGACACGCTCGCGAGCCACGGCAACGCGCTCACGCACGAGGAACCCGGCAGCGAGCTGGTGGCCGCCGACGGCACGCACCAGGGCATGAAGCGCGACCTTCCGCCGCCCCCGCCCGCCGTGGCGCTTGCGCAAGAAATAGCCGCCGCGCACAAGGGCGACTGCATGCAGGGCGACTACTTGGGCGGCGGCATGGGCCTGCTAAGCGCGCCGTTCCTGCTGGCGGCCGAGGCGATGGGCAAGTGCGCGCACAAGCTCTAACCACGGCGGTCATCCTGCGACTGCGCGCAGGATGACCGCTAACGCCCGGCCGCCCGATCGATCTCCAGCTGCCGCAACACGTTGCGCTGCAGCTTGCCCGTCGTCGTCATCGGCAGCGAGGCCACGAACTCGATGTCCTTGGGCGTCTCGTACGGCGCGAGCCGGCTGCGCACGAGCTGCTGCAGCTCCTCCACCAGCGCGGCGTCGGGCGCGATGCCCGCGGCCGGGATGATGAACGCCTTCACCACGGCGCCGCGCTCGGCGTCGGGCTTGGGAACCACGGCCACCTGCGCGACGGCCGGGTGGCGCGCGAGGCAGTCCTCGATCTCCGCGGGCCCGATGCGGTAGCCCGAGGACTTGAACTGGTCGTCGCCGCGGCCCTGGTACCAGAGGTAGCCGTCGGCATCCATCACGGCGCGGTCGCCGGTGCGGCACCACGACTCGAACGGCGCGCCGGTGAACTTCGCGTGCGTGGCGCGCTCGTTGTTCCAGTAACCCAGGAAGAAGATCGGATCGCGCCGGCCGTGCACGTCGCGCGCGTGCACTGCGATGTCGCCCGCCACGCCGCGCGGGCACTCGTTGCCGTCGTCGTCGATCACGGCGATGCGGTGGCCCGGGTACGGCCGGCCCATGCTGCCCGCGCGCGGAGGCCAGCCCGGGGCCATGCGGCCCGAGCGCGTGCGGTACTGGCCGCAGTTGCCCACCACGTAGTTCATCTCGGTCTGGCCGAACATCTCGTTGACGACCACGCCCAGCTTGTCGCGGCAGTACGCGAACACGCCCTCGCCCACCGCCTCGCCGGCGCTCATGATGGACTGCAGCGCGAGCCGCGGGTGGCTCGCGCGCGGCTCGGGCGCCACGCGCATCATCGCCTTCAACGCGGTCGGGAACAGGAAGGTGTGCGTGACCTGGTGGCGCTCCATGAGCTTCAGCGCGAGGTCGGCGTCGAAGCGCGCGCGCGACGCCACGATGGTGCGGCCGAAGTACAGCGTGGGCAGCAGCGCGTCCCACAGGCCGCCGGTCCAGGCCCAGTCGGCCGGACTCCAGAACGGGCCCGCGCCCTGGAACCAGTTCTGGCTCGCCACGAAGCCGCTCAGGTTGCCGATGAGCGCGCGGTGCGGGATCACGGCGCCCTTGGCCGGGCCGGTGGTGCCGCTGGTGTAGATCAGCAGCGCGGGGTCGTCGGCCGCGGTGGCGGTGGGCTCGAACGCGGCGCGGGCCGCGGCCAGCGAGCCGCTCCACGACACGTCGCCGCGGCTGTCGGCGCCGGCCACGCCCATCACGCGGGCCAGCGCGGGACAGGCCTGGCGCAGGCCCGCGATCACGTCGATGGCGCCCTCGTCGACGATCGCCAGCTTCGCGCCGCTGTCGTTGAGCCGCGACTGCAGCGCCTCGGCGCCGAACAGCGTGGACAGGGGCACCGCGATCGCGCCCATCTGGAACAGCGCCATCAACGCGATGGCGGTCTGCGGGCGCTGCGGCATGGCCACCGCCACGCGATCGCCGCGCCTCACGCCCAGCGAGCCCAGCGCGTTCGACAGCCGGTTCGCGTCGGCCTGCAGCGCGGCATAGGTGAACGGTGTCGCGGGATCGGCGCCGGCGTCGTCGAGGATGGCCACCGCGTCGGGCGTCTCGCGCGCCCAGCGCCGCAGGCACATCGCGGCGATGTTGAGGCGCTCGGGAACGTTCCACGCGAAGTCGGCGTGGAGGCGGGCGTAGGGGTCGTCGATGCTCATCCGCCCAGCTTACGCCGGACAGGAGTCCGCACGGCAGAAGGCACCTGCTGCGAACGACGATAAGCGGGGCCTTTTCGACGGCGGCTCCTCACCCGCAGCGCCCACTGCGAGATCGTCGCCGCCATCGAAAAGTCCATGCTTCTCGCCCTTCTCGCTACGGCGCCTTCTGCCGCGCAGACTCCTGCGCGCCGAGCGCCTCCAGCGCCTCGCCGGTGACGCGGCAGATGCGCCAGTCGGGCAGCATCGTCGCGCCCATGCGCTGGTAGAACGCCTGCGCGTCGACGTTCCAGTCGAGCACCGACCACTCGAAGCGGCCGCATTCGCGCTCCACGGCGATCTGCGCGAGCCGCCGCAGCAGCGCCTTGCCCATGCCCGTGCCGCGCGCCGACGGGCGCACGAACAGGTCTTCCAGGTACAGGCCCTTGCGGCACAGGAACGTGGAGAAGTTGTGGAAGAACAGCGCGAAGCCCACCGGCTCGCCGGCATGCTCGCCGATCAGGCACTCGCAGGTCGGCCGCTCGCCGAACAGTTCCGCCTCGAGCCGCTCGGGCGTCGCGGTGGCCAGGTGCTCGAGGTGTTCGTAGACGGCGAGCTCGCGGATCAGCTCGACGATGACGGGGACGTCCGCGCGCGTGGCGAAGCGGATGGTGGCGGTCGGGGTGCTCATGCGGCCATTGTCGCGCGCGAGTCAGCGCGCCGCGCCGATCTCCTCTACAGTGCCGCGCATGGCCATCGCCCCCTACGCAGAAGCGCGCCCCGCGCGCACCCGCCGCCTGCCCGTGCGCAACGTGCAGTACCAGTTGCGCGAATGGGGCGACGCGTCGCTCGCCACGCCCGAGCGGCCCACGCTGGTGCTCACGCACGGCTGGATGGATGTGGGCGCCTCGTTCCAGTTCGTCGTCGATGCGCTGTTCCGCCTCGAGGGCGCCACGCGCCACGTGGTCGCGCTCGACTGGCGCGGCTTCGGCGGCAGCACCGCCGGCGAGGTCGACGCGTTCTGGTTCCACGACTACGTGGGCGATCTCGACGCGGTGCTGGACGCGCTGTCGCCCGGATCGCCGGTGGATCTCGCCGGCCACAGCATGGGCGGCAACGTGGTGATGAACTACGCGGGCGTGCGTCCCGCGCGCGTGCGGCGCCTCGTCAACCTGGAAGGCTTCGGCCTGCCCGACACGAAGCCCGAGCAGGCGCCCGACCGCCTCGCGAAATGGCTGGACGAACTGAAGGAGACGCCCTCGCTGCGCGCCTACGCCAGCGTGGACGAGGTGGCCGCACGCCTGCGCGCCAACAACCCGAGGCTGGCCGCCGACAAGGCCGCGTGGCTCGCGCCGCACTGGTCTTCGCTCCGAGCGGACGGCCTGTGGCACATCCTGGCCGACCCGGCGCACAAGCTGACGAACCCCGTGCCGTATCGCGCCGCCGAGATCGTGGCCGGCTGGCGCCGCATCGCCGCGCCGGTGCTGTGGGTGGAAGGCGCCGACACCGACCTCGCGAAGTTCTGGGGCAACCGCTATCCGCGCGAGGAGTTCGAGGCGCGCCTGGCCCAGGTGCCCCGCGTCGAGCGCCTGGTGCTGGAGGACTGCGGCCACATGCTGCACCACGACCAGCCCGCGGCCATCGCGGCGCGGCTGGCCGCGTTCCTGGCCTGAAGCCGGCCCCTGCAAGCGCGACGGTGACTCAGGGCAGCCGCACGTCGTCCACCATCGCCAGCGCCGCCCGGCTCGGCGGCGGAGTGAGCAGGCTCACGACCACCAGCACGGCGAAGCCCACCGGCACGCCGAACAGGCCCGCGGCGATCGGCTGGATGCCGCCCCACAGCTGGATCGGCGTCGTGATGCCGAAGGTCTCGCGCACGCCGGGCTGGTTGACCAGCACGTAGTACAGCGTCAGGCCGAGCCCGCTGACCATGCCCGCGGCGGCGCCCCAGCGGTTGGCGCGGCGCCAGAACACGCCCATCACCAGCGCCGGGAAGAACGCCGACGCGGCGATCGAGAACGCGGCCGACACCAGCAGCAGGATGTCGCCCGGCTTCTGCGCGGTGACGTAGGCCGCGCCCAGCGCCACCATCAGCAGCAGCACCTTGGACACGGTCACTCGCCGCGTGGCCGAGGCCTGCGGGTGGATGATGGAGAACCACAGGTCGTGCGACAGCGCGTTGGCGATGGTCAGCAGCAGGCCGTCGGCCGTCGACAGCGCCGCGGCGAGGCCGCCGGCGGCCACCAGGCCCGAGATGACGTAGGGCAGGCCCGCGATCTCGGGCGTGGCCAGCACCACGATGTCGCCGCCGATCTTCATCTCGCCGAGCTGCAGGATGCCGTCGCCGTTGACGTCGGCCACCTGCAGCAGCGAGCTGTCGACGTGGGCCCAGTTGTTGATCCAGGCCGGCAGTTGGTCGAAGCGCGTGCCCACCAGCGAGTCGAACACCTCCACCTTGACGAGCACCGCCAGCGCCGGCGCGGTGAGGTACAGCAGCACGATGAACAGCAGCGACCACGCCACCGACGTGCGCGTCTCCGCCACCGACGGCGTGGTGTAGAAGCGCGTGAGCACGTGCGGCAGCGACGCGGTGCCCACCATCAGGCAGAACACCAGCGCGATGAAGTTGTGGCGCGAGTCGTCGAAGGCCTTGCGCGCGGCTGCATCGCCGTGCGGGTCGCCCGCGAACTGCTGCGCGTGCGGCGGCATGCCGGCCAGCGGCCTGGCGCGCTCCAGGTTGGCGTCGCGGGCACGGGTCCATGACTCGCGCGCCTCGTCCACGTCATGCGGCAAACGTGCGAGAACGCGCTCGGCCGCCTGGATGTCGCCCTGCGGCGCGTTGGCCGCCTTCAGGTCGGCGATGCGGCGCGCCGCGGCGCGGCGTTCCGCGGCCAGCGCCGCGGGAATGTCCGCCAGGCGCGCGTCGTACTCCGCGGCACGCGCCTTGAAGATCTCGATCACCCGGCGCTCGGCCGGGTCGGCCTGGATCGTCTTCTCCGACGCGATGACCTTCTGCAGCTGGTAGCCGTAGGTGGCCTGCGGCAGCACGGTGGCGTGCTGCTTGAGCGAGAGCCAGGCCACCGGCACCACGAAGGCCACCAGCAGCACGATGTACTGCGCCACCTGCGTCCACGTGACCGCGCGCATGCCGCCCAGGAACGAGCACACGAGGATGCCGCCCAGGCCCAGGAACACGCCCACCTCGAACTCGACGCCGGTGATGCGGCTGGTGATCAGGCCGACGCCGTAGATCTGCGCTACCACGTAGAGGAACGAGCACGCGATGGCCGCCACCACGCCGATCACCCGCGTGAGGTTGCCGTCGTAGCGGGCGGCGAGGAAGTCGGGGATCGTGTAGCCGCCGAACTTGCGCAGGTAGGGCGCGATCAGCAGCGCCACCAGGCAGAAGCCGCCGGTCCAGCCCAGGATGTAGGCCAGCCCGCCGTAACCGCTCAGGTACAGCGTGCCGGCCATGCCGATGAACGACGCCGCGGACATCCAGTCGGCCCCGGTGGCCATGCCGTTGTACAGCGCCGGCACGCGGCGGCCGGCGACGTAGTATTCGGTGGGGTCGGTGGTGCGGCTGAGGATGCCGATGCCGGCGTAGAACACGATGGGCCCGACCAGGAACAGGAAGCCGATCCAGCGTCGCGGCATCCCCAGGTGCTCCAGCAGCGCCATCACGGCCACGAACAGCAGGAACGCGACGCCGAAGGCCAGGTAGATCCAGTGCAGCCGGCGGCTGAAAGCGGGGCCGCGCGGCAGGCGCCGGCTGCGCGCGGGCGCGAACGTCTGGGTGCGGATGCTCATGAGGCTACCCTCCGCCTGACGGCTGCGGTGCGAGCGCCCTCCGGAGCGGCCGAGCGGGCGCTCATCGGGGCGCGGAGGCGTCGTCCGCTAGCCGGCGGTCGAGGCGCGCCATGCGACGGGCGTAGACCGCGTTCAGGACGACGAAGAGGATGATGCCGCCCTGTGCCGCCACCCAGAAGCTGAACGGCCAGCCGAAGAACGGAAAATCGAGATCGCGAGCGAACCAGGTGACGACGAATCCCACCACGAACCAGACCAGCAGCAGGGCCGCCGTCAGGCCGCGCGTGCGGCGCCAGTGGCGGGCGCGGGCGGCGCGGACGGCGTCGGTCGGGCCGGGAAGGTCGGGAATGGGCATCGGGATCGCATCATGCCCGGCTCGCGCCGACGTCCCAACCGGGCGAACCCCACGCCAGGCCAACCATACGCATTGAACCAATGACCGCCTCGCCGCCTCCAATCCGCATGGTCTTCCCGCGCCTCCCGTTCGCCACGGCCGTCCTCGTCGGACTCAACGTCGCCGTCTGGCTGCTGCAGGTGGCCGCCGGCGTCGCCCCGCTGCATGCATCGCCGGAGGCCCTGGTCGCCTGGGGCGGCAACGTGCCCCTGCTCACGCTCACCGGCGACGCCTGGCGGCTCGTGACGGCGATGTTCCTGCACGGCGGCCTCACGCACCTGGCGCTCAACATGTTCGCCCTCGCCTTCACGGCCACCCGGCTCGAGGACGAGTTCGGCACCGCGCGCATGCTGGTCATCTACGTGCTGGGCGGCCTGCTGGCCAGCTGCGCCACCGTCTCCTGGAACGACTGGCAGGCGGCGCACGGCCACATCGCCGGACTGGTGACGGTGAGCGTGGGCGCGTCCGGGGCGATCATGGCCCAGTTCGGGGCGCTGCTGGTGGCGCTGGTGGTGGTGCCGCCGCGCTTCGCCGCGCTGCCGCCCCACCGGCGTCCGGGCATCGACACCGGGCTGATCCAGGTGGTGGTCATCAACCTCGCGCTCGGCTTCGTCGTGCCGCACGTCGACCAGGCGGCGCACGTGGGCGGCCTGCTGGCGGGCATGACGACGGGCCTCCTGATGTCCGTCTTTCCCGCCGCCACCGACGCGCGCGCCACGCTGGCGCGCTATGCCGGCGCCGCCGTGCTGGCCGCCGTGTGCGTGGGGGCGCTGCTGCACGGTGCGTCCAGCGTCCGGCTGCAGGCGCTGCGCGCGCAGTGGCTGGCGGAGCAGCCGCCGAGCCGCTGATCCCGGGGCGCCGGCACGCCTGCTCGCGTCCATGCGAAAATCGCCGTCCTGCGCGCAGCCTGCGCGCGGACAGACCCACCCCGCGCCGCCCGCCCCGTGCCGGCCGCGCCAGACACAAGATCCGGATCATGGACATCGAACGCATCAACGCCATCGGCAACCACATTGCCGACCTCAGCGAGCGCACCACCGCGCTCAGGGGGTATCTTTGACTACGACCGGAAGTCGCATCGACTGACGGAAGTCAACGCCACGATGGAGAACCCCGCCATCTGGAACGATCCGAAGCGGGCCCAGGAGCTCGGCCGCGAGAAGCGGTCCCTGGAGGAAGTGGTCAACACCATCGACCACCTCACGAGCAACCTGTCGGACAACGCCGAGTTGTACGACATGACCAAGGAAGAAGGCGACATGGCCGGCCTGGCCGCCATCGAGGCCGACGCCGCCAAGCTGGGCGCGATCGTCGAGGGCCTCGAGTTCCGCCGCATGTTCTCCAACCCGGCCGACCCGCTCAACTGCTTCCTCGACATCCAGGCCGGCGCCGGCGGCACCGAGGCCTGCGACTGGGCGTCCATGCTGCTGCGCCAGTACCTCAAGTATTGCGAGCGCAAGGGCTTCAAGCCCGAGGTGATGGAAGAGTCCGAGGGCGACGTGGCCGGCATCAAGAGCGCCACCATCAAGATCGAGGGCGAGTACGCGTTCGGCCACCTGCGCACCGAGACCGGCGTGCACCGCCTGGTGCGCAAGAGCCCGTTCGACTCGTCCGGCGGCCGCCACACCTCGTTCGCGTCGGTGTTCGTCTACCCCGAGGTGGACGACTCCATCGAGATCGAGATCAACCCCGCCGACGTGCGCACCGACACCTACCGCGCGTCCGGTGCCGGCGGCCAGCACATCAACAAGACCGACTCGGCCGTGCGCCTCACGCACATCCCCACCGGCATCGTCGTGCAGTGCCAGAACGACCGTTCGCAGCACCGCAACCGCGACGAGGCCTGGCAGATGCTGCGCTCGCGCATGTACGAGCACGAGATGCGCAAGCGCATGGAACAGCAGCAGGCCCTCGAGGCCACCAAGACGGACGTGGGCTGGGGTCACCAGATCCGTTCGTACGTGCTGGACCAGAGCCGCATCAAGGATCTGCGCACCAACGTCGAGACCTCGGCCACCCAGAAGGTGCTCGACGGCGATCTCGACCAATTCATTGCAGCCAGCCTCAAGCAGGGTCTGTGATCCGTCCCGGCGCGCGGCCACGAGCGGCGCGCCGTCTTCGACTTCGTCTCCCAGCCAAATAGAAGGAAGAAGCCATGCGCGAAGGCTCTCCGCAGTTGATCCGCCGTGAGGACTACACGGCGCCCGCCTACTGGATCCGCACCGTCGACCTGACGTTCGACCTCGATCCCGCCAAGACCATCGTCGCGAGCAAGCTGGCGATCGAACGCAACCCTGAGCGCCCACCCGAGCCGCTGCGCCTGGACGGCGAAGGCCTGAACCTGCTGCGCGTGCTGGTCGACGGCCAGAGCGTGTCGTTCCGCCACGAGGACGACCAGCTGGTGATCGACGCCCCGGCCGCCGATTCGTTCGTGCTCGAGATCCGCAACACGGTCTGCCCCGAGAAGAACACCGAGCTGTCGGGCCTGTACACCTCGGGTGGCGGCTTCTTCACGCAGTGCGAGGCCCAGGGCTTCCGCCGCATCACCTACTTCTTCGATCGCCCCGACGTGATGGCGATCTACACCGTCACGCTGCGCGCCGACAAGGCGAAGTACCCGGTGCTGCTGTCCAACGGCAACCTGCAGGAACAGGGCGCGCTGGACAACGGCCGCCACTTCGCGCGCTGGAACGACCCGTTCCCGAAGCCCTCGTACCTGTTCGCGCTGGTGGCCGCCGACCTGGTCGCGCGCGAGCAGCGCGTCACCAGCCGCGCCGGCAAGGAGCACCTGCTGCAGGTGTTCGTGCGCCGCGGCGACCTCGACAAGACCGAGCACGCGATGAACTCGCTCGTGGCCTCGCTGGTGTGGGACGAGGCGCGCTTCGGCCTGCCGCTGGACCTCGAGCGCTTCATGATCGTGGCGGTGGAAGACTTCAACATGGGTGCGATGGAGAACAAGGGCCTGAACCTGTTCAACACCAAGTTCGTGCTGGCCAGCCCCGCCACCGCCACCGACGTCGACTACTCGCTGATCGAGAGCGTCGTCGGCCACGAGTACTTCCACAACTGGACCGGCAACCGCATCACCTGCCGCGACTGGTTCCAGCTGTCGCTCAAGGAAGGCCTCACCGTCTTCCGCGACCAGGAGTTCTCGCAGGACATGGCCGGCTCGGCCTCGGCGCGCGGCGTCAAGCGCATCGACGACGTGCGCTTCCTGCGCCAGATGCAGTTCCCCGAGGACGCGGGCCCGATGTCGCATCCGGTGCGCCCGGACAGCTACGTGGCCATCGACAACTTCTACACCACCACCGTGTACGAGAAGGGCTCCGAGCTCGTGCGCATGATGCAGACGCTGGTGGGCCGCGCCGGCTTCGAGCGCGGCATCACGGAGTACTTCCGCCGCCACGACGGCCAGGCCGTCACCTGCGACGCGTTCGCGCAGTCCATCGCCGACGTCAACCCGGCCAGCCCGCTCAACGTGCAGCTCGACGCGTTCAAGCGCTGGTACTCGCAGTCGGGCACGCCCAAGGTCACCGCGCGCCTGGCCGCGGCCGACGGCGCCGTCACGCTGACGCTGGCGCAGGACTTCAGCGCGCCGCAGGGCGTGACGCCCACCATCGAACGCCAGCCGTTCGTGATCCCGGTGCGCTTCGCCCTGTTCTCGCGTGACGGCCACCAGTTGCCTCTGCGCCTCGAAGGCGACGCCGAGGCCGCGCCGCTGGAACGCGTGCTGGTGCTGTCCGAGGCCCAGGCGTCGTACCGCTTCCTCGACGTGCCGGCCGACGCCGTGCCCTCGGTGCTGCGCGACTTCTCGGCGCCGGTGATCCTCGACGACGGCCTCGCCGACGCCGACCGCCTGGTGCTGCTGGCGCACGACACCGACCCGGTCAACCGCTGGGAGGCCGGCCAGCGCCTGGCGCTCGCCCAGCTGCTCGCCGCCATCGCCGGCGACGGCACACTCGCGCTCAACGACGCGTACGTGGCCGCGATGCGCACCGTGCTGCGCGACCCGGCGCTCGACCCGGCCTTCAAGGAGCTGGTGCTGACGCCGCCGTCGGAGGCCTACGTCTCCGAACAGCTGACGGTGCCGGTCGACCCGCAGCGCGTGCACGCCGTGTGCCAGGCGATGCAGGACGAGCTGGCCGCGCGCCTGGCCGACGACTGGCTCGCCGCGTGGGACAGCCACCAGGTCGTCGAGGGCTACAGCCCCGACGGCACTCAGAGCGCGCGCCGCGCGCTGGCCAACCTCGCGCTCGCGATGCTGGTGCGCAACGCCGCCCACACGGGTGACGCGGTGTGGCCGGGCAAGGCGTACCAGCGCTTCAAGGACGCCGGCAACATGACCGACCGCCTGGGCGCGTTGGGCGCGCTCGTGGCCGCGCATTCCGACCTGGCCGCGCCCGCGCTGGCCCGCTTCCACGAGCTGTTCCGCCACGAGGCGCTGGTCGTCGACAAGTGGTTCGGCCTGCAGGCGCGCGCGCCCGAGAAGGACGGCCGCGTGTTCGCCAACGTGAAGGCGCTGCTGCAGCACCCCGACTTCTCGATGAGCAACCCGAACCGCGTGCGCAGCGTGGTGCTGTCGCTTTGCAACTTCAACCCGGCCGCGTTCCACCGCGCCGACGCGAAGGGCTACGTGTTCTGGGCCGAGAAGGTCATCGAGCTCGACGCGATCAACCCGCAGGTGGCCTCGCGCCTCGCGCGCGCGCTCGACCGCTGGCGCCTGCTGGCCGAGCCGTACCGCGGCGCCGCGCGCGAGGCGATCGTGCGCGTGGCCGCCAAGCCCGACCTGAGCCCGGACGTGCGCGAGGTGGTCGACCGCGCGCTGAAGGACTGAGTACCGCCATGGCCAACAAGAAAATCAGCCTCACCCAGTACCTCGTCGAGCAGCAGCGCGAGCACGGCCGCATCCCGTCGCAGCTGCGGCTGCTGATCGAGGTGGTGGCCCGCGCCTGCAAGCACATCGCCATCGCCGTCAACAAGGGCGCGCTCGGCGACGTGATGGGCACGGCCGGCTCCGAGAACGTGCAGGGCGAGGTGCAGAAGAAGCTCGACATCATCTCCAACGAGGTGCTGATCGAGGCCAACGAATGGGGCGGCCACCTGGCCGCGATGGCCTCCGAGGAGATGGACACGATCCACGTCGTGCCCAACCGCTATCCGCAGGGCGAATACCTGCTGCTGTTCGACCCGCTCGACGGCTCGTCCAACATCGACGTCAACGTGTCCATCGGCACCATCTTCTCGGTGCTGCGCAAGGTGGGCCACCACCACGGCGTGGCCGAGGAGGACTTCCTGCAGGCCGGCAAGAACCAGGCGGCCGCGGGCTACTGCATCTACGGCTCGCAGACCATGCTGGTGCTGACGGTGGGCGACGGCGTGGCGATGTTCACGCTCGACCGCGAGATGGGTTCGTGGGTGCTGACGCAGGAGAACGTGCAGATCCCGGAGGACACGAAGGAATTCGCTATCAACATGTCCAACCAGCGCCACTGGGCGCCGCCGGTCACGCGCTACATCGACGAATGCCTGCAGGGCAAGGACGGCCCGCGCGGCAAGGACTTCAACATGCGCTGGGTGGCCTCGATGGTGGCCGACGTGCACCGCATCCTGAGCCGCGGCGGCGTGTTCCTGTACCCGTGGGACAAGCGCGAGCCCGAGAAGGCCGGCAAGCTGCGCCTGCTGTACGAGGCCAACCCGATGAGCTTCCTCGTGGAGCAGGCCGGCGGCGCGTCCACCAACGGCAGGCAGCGCATCATGGATCTCCAGCCCACCAAGCTGCACGAGCGCGTGGCGGTGTTCCTTGGCTCGAAGAACGAGGTGGAGCGCGCGACGGCCTACCACCTCGAGTCGCAGGGCTGACGCGCTCGGCACGGCGCGCGGTCAGGCCGACGCCGGCAGCGCCTCGACCAGCGCCAGCAGGCGTTGCGTCAACGCCGGCGACGCCGTCGTCATCGGCGCCCGCAGCTCGTTCGCGCACTCGCCCTGCGCCGCCAGCAATGCCTTCACCGGCCCCGGGCTCGGCTCCTCGAACAGGCCCACGGTCAGCGGCTTGAGCCGGCGCCACAGCGCGCGCCCGGCCGCCAGGTCGCCGCGCGCGAGGGCCGCGTCGAACGCCACGAACAGGTCGGTGCGCACGTGCGCGCTGGCCGCGATGGCGCCCGCGCCCCCGAGGCAGCGCGTGGAGAACCACTCGTTGTCGTTGCCGCCGAGCACCTGCAGCCGGCCGTCGGCGATCAGCGCCTCGGTCTGCTCCACGCGGCCGCCGCAGTCCTTCAGCGCGACGATGTTCGGGTGCACCGCGAGCGCCAGCAGCGTGGCCAGCTCCAGCCGCACGCCGGTGCGCGCCGGGATGTCGTAGATCACCAGCGGCGCCGGCGAGGCGTCGGCGATCGCCGTGAAGAAGGCACGCAGCGCGTCCTGCGACGGCCGCAGGTAGGCCGGCGGCGTCACCAGGAAGGCGGCGGGCGCGTGGCTCGTCGCGGCATCGATGCGGCGCAGCACCTCGCCGGCCGTCGTGGCCGAGGCGCCCATGATCAGCGGCAGCACGGTGTTCGCCTTGATCGTGGCGAGCACTTCGACGCGCTCGCCGTCGGACAGCAGCGGCGCCTCGCCCGTGGTGGCGCAGACGACGAAGCCGGCGACGCCGTCCTTCGCGAGCCGGCGTACCAGCGCGGCGAGCGCGGCATGGTCGACGCGGTTCACGCGGAACGGGGTGACGATGGGGATCCAGACCCCGGAGAAATTGGTGGAGCGGCTCACGCAGGTTTCCTTTCAGCAACGACCGGACAAGACGTCGTGAGAGGAGCGCGCGAAGCGGGCGGTGGTTCCGTGAAGCTTTCTTCCGGGGGGCCTGTTCCGTCGCTCATCCGACAACGGAACCGCAGCCCCGGTCAGACGAGCAACGGCTTTTTCGCTTTGACCGAACCGGCGCGCGCACGCGTGCCGCGCGAGGGCGCGAGGACGGCGGCTGCGAAGGTGGCGGGCATGCGCGGATCTTAGCGCAGCCCGCGCCGGCTCACACCGGTGCCGGATTGCGCTCCGCGAAGCCGCGCTGGTGCCAGTACGGATACGGCAGCGTCACCGCGCTCGCGTCGTCGAGCCGCTTCACCTGGTCGGCCGTGAGGTTCCAGCCGATCGCGCCCAGGTTCTCGCGCAACTGCTTCTCGTCGCGCGCGCCAACGATCACCGAGGCCACCGTCGGCCGCTGCAGCAGCCAGTTCAGCGCCACCTGCGGCACCGACTTGCCCACCTCCTCGCCGACCGCGACGAGGGCGTCCACCACCTTGAACAGGTGCTCGTCCTCCACCGGCGGCCCCATGTCGGCCGTCACGTGCAGCCGGCTCTGCGCCGGGATGCCCGTGCCGCGGCGGATCTTGCCGGTGAGGCGGCCCCAGCCCAGCGGGCTCCAGACCACCGCGGACACGCCCTGGTCCAGGCCCAGCGGCATCAGCTCCCACTCGTAGTCGCGGCTCACCAGCGAGTAGTAGGCCTGGTGCGCCACGTAGCGCTGCAGCGAATGCTTCTCCGACAGCGCGAGCGACTTCATCAGGTGCCAGCCCGAGAAGTTGGACACGCCCAGGTAGCGGATCTTGCCCTCGCGCACCAGCTCGTCGAGCGTGTAGAGCGTCTCCTCGATGGGCGTCTTCGCGTCGAAGCCGTGCAGCTGGAACAGGTCGATGTAGTCGGTGCCCAGGCGCTTGAGCGAGCCCTCCACCGAGGCGCGCAGGTGATGGCGCGACGAGCCGACGTCGTTCGGGCCGTCGCCCATGCGGAACGTGGCCTTGGTCGAGATGAGCACCTTGTCGCGCCGGCCCTCGATGGCCTTGCCCAGCACCTCCTCGGCCTTGCCGCGCGAGTAGATGTCGGCGGTGTCGAACAGGTTGAGGCCGGCCTCGAGGCAGATGTCGACCAGGCGGCGCGCGCCGTCGGCGTCGGTCGAGCCCCAGGCCGCGAAGAATTCGTTGCCGCCGCCGAACGTGCCGGTGCCCAGGCTGAGGGCGGGCACCTGGAAGCCGGAGGCGCCGAGTTGTCGATGTTCCATGGGATCTCCTTGGGAAGACGGCGAGGATAGGGGCAGGCGCGGCCGCCTGCCCGGGCCCGCGCGCAAACCCCCGCGCACGGAAAGGGCGGTCATTTCCATGTCCGAAAATGGCGGGATGCGAGCGCGTTCCGCATGGACAATCCGCCCGTCCCCCCAAAGCGCCCGCGCCCCCGCCATGTCTCCCGCCAGCCTCCTCCGCCTCCTCGCGCTGTCCGCCATCTGGGGCGCGTCGTTCCTGTTCATGCGCATGGGCGCGCCGGTGCTGGGCCCCACGGCGCTCATCGCCGGCCGCGTGTTCTTCGCGGCGCTGTTCCTGGCCGTCGTGGGCGCGGCGATGCGCAAGCCGCTGGACGCGCGCCGCAACGCGCTGCACTACCTGGTGCTGGGCCTGTTCAACTCCGCCCTGCCCTTCCTGCTTTTCGCGTTCTCCGCGCGCACGCTGTCGGCCTCGCTGATGGCCATCCTCAACGCCACCGCGCCGATCTGGGCCGCGGTCATCGGCGCCGTGTGGACGCGCACCATGCTTTCGGCCCGCTCGGCGCTGGGACTCGCGCTGGGCGTGGGCGGCGTCGCGCTGCTGGTCGGGTTCGACCCGTCCACCCTGCGCGCCGGCGCGCCGCTCGCGATCGCGCTGGCGCTGGCCGCCTCGTTCTCGTACGGCATCGCCACCAACTACGCGAAGTCCGCGAAGAAGGTGGAGCCCTTCGCCAACGCGCACGGCAGCATGTGGGCCGCGACGCTGGTCATCGTGCCGCTGCTGCCGTTCGCCCCGCCGCCCGCGCTGCCCAGCCTTGGCATCGCGCTGTCGGTGCTCGCGCTGGGCGTGGTGTGCAGCGGCATCGCCTACCTGCTCTACTTCCGCCTGATCGCCGACATCGGCGCGGCCTCCGCGCTCACCGTCACGTTCCTGGTGCCGGTGTTCGGCGTGCTGTGGGGCCACCTCATCCTGGGCGAGCCGCTGGGCTGGAACACGCTGGCCGGCGCGGCGATCGTGATCGCCGGCACGGCGCTGGTGACCGGATTCCGGCCGGCTGCGCTGTTCGCGCGCCCGGCCGCGGCGGCCTGAGCGGCCGGCGGCGTCGACGAGGCTGGCAGCAGGCTGACGCGGCGTCGCGCGGCAGCCACCGTCGAGCACCGCCCGAGGGGAAAACCTCATCCGGAGTTCCGGTAGCCGGCACTATCGTTCGTGCTGATCGATCGCCGGCAGGCACGGCCGGCGGCGCCCTGCGCATCCCCGCGCAAGAATTCCAGGAGACACGACCATGCGATCGACGGTTGCAATCGGCGCGGCGGCCCTCGCCGCCGCCACCTTGGCGGCATGCGGCGGCGGAAGCCCCGGCGCCAAAGTCAACAACAGCACCACGCCCGGCACGCTCATCCAGTCGCCGCCGCTGCGCGTGGCCTCGCTCAACGCCGCCGACCTGACGACCCAGCTCACGGCCACCAGCCAGGGCCAGGCGCTCGTGGCGCTGGCCGGCACGCCTACCTGCGGCGTCGACTTCCACTACTTCCAGTACCAGACCGTGGGCGGCAAGGGCGAACAGACCACCGCCTCGGGCGCGATCATGGCCCCCACCGGCGGCACGGGATGCTCGGGCGCGCGGCCCATCCTCGTCTACACCCACGGCACGGCGGTCACCAAGGCCTACAACATCGCCAACATCAGCGACTCCACCAACGAGGCTTGGCAGGAGAGCGCGATGATCGGCGCGTTCTTCGCCGCGCACGGCTACATCGTCGTGGCGTCCAACTACGCGGGCTACGACTCGTCGCCGCTGCCGTACCACCCGTACCTCAACGCCGACCAGCAGTCGCAGGACGTCATCAACGCGCTGACGGCCGCCCGCACGGCGATCAGCAACGGCCTGCCGTCGGGCGTCAGCGACAACGGCAAGCTGTTCGTCACCGGCTACTCGCAGGGCGGCCACGTGGCGATGGCCACGCACCGCGCCATGGAGGCCGCGGGCATGACCGTGACGGCGGCGGCGCCGATGTCGGGCCCCTATGCGATGCTGGCGTTCGGCGACGCGGCCATCGCCTACAGCTCGCCGGGCCTGGGCGGCACGATCTACTACCCGATGATCGTCAACAGCTACCAGCAGTCCTACGGCAACATCTACCAGGCGACCACCGACGTCTTCAGCGCCACCTACGCGACGGGCATCGACACGCTGATCCCCGGCCAGTACACCTTCACGACGCTGATCACCTCGGGCAAGCTGCCGGAGTTCGCCGAATTCAACAGCACCACGCCCGGCATGGGCTCCGAACCCGGCACCGGCGTCCCGCAGCTGGACGCGCTGCTGGCCGCGCCGGATCCCGCCACCAACCCGATCGGCGCCCTCGGCTTCGGCAATCCCTACCTGTTCAACAACTCGCTGCGCATCGCCTACGAGCTGGACGCCCAGGCCACGCCCGACGGCTTCATCCCGGCGCCCACCACGCTGCTGCCGCCGACGCAGACCCCGGCGCTGGGCATCCGCGCCGACCTGAAGAAGAACGACCTGCGCGGCTGGACGCCCCAGGCCCCCGTGATGCTGTGCGGGGGCATGAACGATCCCGAGGTGTTCTACAAGATCAACACGCTCGCGATGAAGGCCCTGTGGGCGCCGCAGATCGCCACCGGCCAGGTCACCGTGGTCGACATCGACCCGACGACCAACGGCAACCCGGCCAACGCCGGCCAGATCGCCACGCTCGTGGGTACCATCGCGGCCGGCGTCTACGCGTCCGAACCCACCGCCGGCACGGCCAAGATCAGCGCCGACGTGCAGGCCGCGGTGCTCGCCAACGCCGCCTTCTCGAGCTACTTCAGCGCGCCCGGCGTGCCCAACTCGCCGCAGGGCGTGATGGCGCTCGAGGTGGCCAGCGTCGCCTCGCAGGCCACCGCGCTGTACCTCGGCCAGGGCGTGACCGATCCGACGGCGCTCGCCGGCGACGTGGGCAACGGGCTCGTCGCCAACTACCACTTCCCGCTCACCCAGACGGCCTGCGAGACGGCCGCCCAGAACTTCTTCTCCCACTTCTGACCGAGGCCAGCATGATCCAACGCACGATTCCCACCGCACTCCGGTCGGCGCCGGCGGCCGTCCTCCTGGCCAGCTTCGCCACGCACGCCCTCGCCCAGGACGCGGCCCCCGCCAACGAAGTGCGCCTCGGCGCGTACTTCGTCACCTACAAGACCAAGGCCAACGACCTGAGCGGCCCGTTCACGCCCGCGGGCATCAACATCCGCGTCGGCGACGTCAGCACGCTGTACCTCGCCTATGTGCGCCATCTCGACGACAACTGGGGCGTGGAACTCGCCGGCGGCGTCCCACCGCGCGCGAAAACCTACGGCAAGGGCCCGGCCACCGTCGGCTCGGTGCCCTTCAACGGCCAGGAGGTGGCCACGGCCAAGTGGTTCTCGCCCACCCTGCTGCTCGACTACAGGTTCCTCGACGCCTCGTACGCGCTGCGCCCCTACGTGGGCGTGGGCGTCAACTACACGCGCTTCTACCAGCTGGATTCGACCGCGGCCGGCGACGCCGCCAACGGCGGCCCGACGCGCGTGCGGCTGTCCCGCTCCATCGGCCCGGCCGGCACCGTGGGCGCGTCGTGGCAGGCGACGAAGGAGATCAACGTGCTCGCGTCGTATTCGCTGGCGCGCGTCAACAGCAACTACCGCTCGGATACGTCGGGCGTGATCCGCGAGACGAAGATCCGCTTCAATCCGCGCGCGTTCATCGTGGCGGCCGGGTATTCGTTCTGAACGGTGGGACGACGCGCCACGGCCGGGCAGGCGGCGATACCCGCCCCCCTACCATGTTCCGTGGCGCCGCTTGAAACCCGAACGGCCGGAGCCTAGTGTCGACGGCGCAGCAAGGTCGCTGCGTGATTGGAGACAGACATGGCACAGATCAAGGCATTCGGACCAGGCTTCGGCGGAGACGGCGGATTCTTCTTCGTGGGCGCCGACGGCAAGCTGCACTGGGTTCCGCCGTGGGATCCGGAAATCACGCGCGACATGGGCCTGGCCGCCACGCTGCAGAGCCTGGCGCCGCAATACGCCAAGAACGCGGCGCTGCAGAAGCAACTGGTCGGGCTCGCGGAGAACCTCGGCAACCTGCATGCATCGGCGATTGCGCAGCACATGGCCAACTTGACCCGCTGAAGGGGACGCTGTCTTGCCTCGCAAGTCAGGAGGCCGTCGCTGAATGTCGGAGACGGTCTTCTTCTTGCCACGCAAGACCCGATCGGACCGACAGGCGGCCAGCCTTCGGGAACCAAGCCGATCAGTCGTGTCACCTCTCCGCTTCCACGAGGCGAGACCGGCGCAGCCAGCTCCGGCCGCGGACGGCGAACCCCGCGACACCCGCCGTCACCGCCAGCATCGCCGCCATGTGCACCGCCACGGCGGCCAGCGCGAGCGCCATCGATCCCGACGCCGTGATCTCGCGCGCCGGCGAGCCCGACACGCAAAGCGGCACCAGCGCCGGCACCAGCATCATGCCGGCGCCGTGCGCGCTGGCCATCGCGAACGACCACAGCGCCACGCCCGAATCGGCGGCGCCGCGGCGCAGGCCGCACGGCAGGCGGCCCGATACATGGATCGCGGCCACGAAGAACGCGAGGCCGCCGGCCAGCCAGGGCAGCAAGCCGCGCTCGCCGATGGCGCCCACGGCGGCCAGCGCGGCCACCAGCGCGACGGAGGCCGCGTGGCCGGCGGCGATGGGCACCAGTGCGCGCCAGCTCCGTTCGCGCTCTCCGGCACGCACGCGCCATGCGGCGACGAAGGCCCAGCCGGTGGCGGGATTGAGCCCGTGCAGGGCGCCCACGCCCGCTACCGCGAGCCAGGGCCAGGCGCCGCTCATGATGGCCTCGCTGTCGTGCCGCGCCGGCCGCTCAGTCGCGCGCCGCGCAGCAGGGAGCGACCGGCGCCGCGTCGTAGCGGTCGTGGTGGCGCACCCACTCCATGCCATAACTCATGCTGTCCTCGTCGCGGCCCCGGGGCGACATGTCCAGCAGCTCGTAGGCCATCATCATCGCCTCGACGCCGCGGCCATACGTGGAGTAGGTATGGAACACGTCGCCCGCGTCGTCCTTGAAGAAGAAGCTGATGCCCGGCGCCTCCTCCTGCGGGAAGGCCGTCATGCCGTAGTTGTAGTAGACCTCGCCGTCGATGCGCGACTCGGCCGGGAAGCTCACGGCGAAGTCGCGGTTGAAGTCGCCGTGCTGCGCGGACACCCACCTGAACGGCCAGCCCATGCGCTGGCGGAAGCGCTCGATCTCGGCCAGCGGCGCGCGCGAGACGAGCAGCACCGTGAGGTCGCGGTGCTCCAGGTGGATCTTCGCGCCCTCGAGATGGTCGGCCATGAACGAGCAGCTCTTGCAGCCCTGCTCCCAGCCCGGCGCGAGCATGAAGTGCTGCACCATCAGCTGGCGGCGGCCGTCGAAGAGCTGGGCCAGCGTGCGCGGGCCGTCGGGCGTGTCGAAGGTGTAGGTCTTGTCCAGGCGCACCCAGGGCAGCTCGCGGCGCTCGCGGGCGATCTGGTCGCTCAGGCGGCTGAGTTCCTTCTCGCGCGCCAGCAGCGCCAGGCGCCGGGCGAGCCAGGCATCGCGGGAGGCGACGGGGTGGTCGAGGCGGTTGGTTGCGATCGTGGCGGTGTTCATGCGGGTCTCCTTGGGTTGCATGTTCAGGCGGTCTGCGGGCGCGGACGGCGGACGGCGCGCACCTTGCCGCTGGCGCCGCCACCGCAATAGAACAGGTCGCCGCCGTCGGACTCGAGGCCGCTGACGCCGGTGCCAGCGGGCATCTCCAGGCGTTCCAGCACGGTGCCGTCGGCGGGGTCGATGTGGCGCAGCTCGCTCTCGTCGCCCTCCCAGGTGCCGTGCCACAGCTCGCCGTCGACCCAGGTGACGCCGGTGACGAAGCGGTCGGACTCGATGGTGCGCACGACGGCACCGGTGGCCGGGTCGATCTGGTGGATGCGGCGGTCGCGGTACTGGCCCACCCACAGGCTGCCCTCGGCCCAGGTCAGGCCCGAGTCGCAGCCGCGGCCCGGCGCGGGGATCGAGCCCAGCACGCGGCCGCTGGCGGCGTCGATCTTGTCGATGCGCTGCTCGGTGATCTGCCAGAGGTGCTTGCCGTCGAACGCGGTGCCGGCGTCGCTGCCCTGCTCGATGCGGCGCACGGGCTGGCCGCTGGCGGTGTCGATGGCCATCAGCGCGGTGCCGGTGGCGGCCCACAGCTGGTGGCCGTCGTGCGTGACGCCGTGGATGCGCTGCACGCCCTCGAACGGGCCGTATTCGCGCACGATGTCGGCAGGGCGCTTCGTTGCGCGGGTATTGTGGCTGGTCATCGTCGAGTCCTCCGCTGCGCCTGTTCGTGGCGCGATGGAAGCGACTCTACTCAGACGGCAGCGCGGCGGGGAGTAACAAGATCGTCGTGAATCCGGCCAGCGGCGGCGCCAGCCAGCGCCGGGCGCGCGCATGGCCGATGGCGCGCACGCGGCCGTCGGCCTCCAGCTCGGCCAGCGCGCGCTGCACCGTGCGCTGGCTGGCGCCGAGGGCCAGCGACAGGGCCGAGGTGGACCACGGCGCGCCGTCCGACAGCAGCGCCACCAGCGCGGCCTGCTCGCCCTCGATGGGCGGCGCCAGCAGCGCCACGGCGCGGCCGCCGTGCGGACGCAGCGCGAAGCCGCGCGGCGTGGCCTCCACGCTGGCCAGCGGCTTGACGAGCACGCGCAGCCGGCCGATCTCCACGCGCAGCCGGGCGCGATGCGTCTCGTCGGGGTCGCGGAAGCCGAAGGCGTCGGCGATCAGGGCCTCGCGATCGGCGTCGCCCGGCCAGGCTCGCGCGAGCGCGCACGCCAGCGTGAACAGCACCGGACGACGCGCCAGCGCGCACCACGTGCCGCCGCCGCCGATGCCGCGCCGGCAGGCGTCGACCACGAGGTCGCCCGAGTCCAGCAGCGCGGCCACGTCGGCCAGGCGCAACGCCTGTTCGCCGGCGCGGTCGAGGCGGCGCGCGGCCGGGCGGTCGAACGCCTCGCGGGCGCGCGTCACCTCGGCCGCCAGCGCGGGCACGCGCGCGCGGGACGCGGCCGCCTGCGCGCGCGCCAGCGCCGCCTGCGCAGACGCGACGCGCAGGAAGCGCAGGTCGAGCTCCATCGCGCCCAGCTCGGCCACGGCCGCCAGGGACGGCGACAGGGTCTCGCCGGACAGCGACGCCAGCGCCTCGGCCGCCTCGTCCAGCCGGCCCAGCAATAGCAGGCGGCGCAGCGCGATCAGGCGCGCCTGCAGCGCGTTGGCGCGGTCGGCATGGGCCGCCAGCGTGGCCGCCGCCGCGTCGAGCGCGCGCGGCGATCCGGCGAAATCGCGCATCGCCAGCGCCACCTCGGCCTCGGCGACGACGCAGCGCGCGCGGGCCAGTTCCTCGTGCGCGCCGAACGCGCGCGCCGCGCGCCGGAGCAGGTCGCGGGCGCGTGGGTAGTCGCCCAGCTGCGCCATCGCGATGCCGCGCAGCGCCAGCGCCGGCGGGTCGTCGCGCAGCGCGACGCGCTTGAGCGCGCCGAGGGCGTCGCCCGCGGCGAGCGCGCGGGCGGAGGCGGCGATCAGGGAATCCATGGCGCAAGGCTAACCCGGCGCGGCATCGCCCGCGGTCGGCGCCGCGCCGAATCGAGGTTTATCGGGGATTCGGCGCAGGGCAGTGCCGCCGGCGTGCGTCAAGAATGGGCACATGGCCAACCGCTCCACACGTATGTCGCTCCCCGCCCTCCGCGCGCTGGCGATGGCGCTCGCGCTGGTGGCGATGCTCGCGCTCGTCGCACTCGTCGCGCCGCCGCCCGCGGCCAACGCCGCCGCGTCCGCCGACGCGCCGGCCGCCGCCACCAGCTTCCGCTGTCCTGCCAGCCTCGCGCAGCAACCGGTGCCCGACGGCCTGCCCCAGGGCTGGAGCATCCACGGCCGATCCGGCGAACTGCTGCTGCAACGCGCCACGTTCTACGACGGCGATCCGGCCGGCCTGGGCACGCTCGCGCCCGACTCCACGCGGCGCAACGGCCTCACCGAGACATCCACGTGGTCGTTCGCCGCCGGCGACTCCGCGCACGTCTGGCTGGGCTGCCTGTATCGCGACGCGACGGCCGTCGTCGCGCGTCCGTTGCCCGCCGGCCTGCGACAGTGCACCACCGTCCTGCGCCTGACGACACTGGGCGATCCGGCGGAGACCTTGTCGGTGCAGTGCCGCTGACCGGCGCTCGTTCCAGGAGACCTCATGAGAGCCTCGCCGCCGCTCACGGCCTGCGTTGCACTGCTTGGGCTTTTCAACGGCCCGGCGGCTCGGGCCGCCGTCACCCTCACGTGCCCGCCGGCGCTGGTGGAGACCCCCGTCGTCAGCAGCCTGCTCGCGGGCTGGGAGGTGGAGGTGCGCACGGGCCGGCGCACGCTGTCCGACGCGGCCATCCACGTCTCGCGCGGCAGCGAGCGCGGCCGCGTGGTGCCCGACGCCACCGCGCATGCCGGCCGCGAGGAGAGTGCCACCTGGACGCTCTCGCCCGGCGAAGGCAGCGTCTACTGGGTGGCCTGCAGCTACGGCAACACCTCGGCGCTGCTGCTGCAGCGCGTGCCCGACACGGCACGAAGCTGCGTGGCCACGCATGAGGTACTCGAGTCGGGGAGGCCCTCGAGCGTGCAGTCGATCCGGTGCGATTGAGGCTCTTTCGCAGGTCGCGATCCGAAGGGGTCCGGCATCTCCTTCTTCCGCGCCACATCGTCGGCCGCAGCAGGGCGCGCTCTTCGCGGAAGGAGGAGATGCCGGGCACCTTCGGCGGGGCCGCCGACGGACTATGCGCTCAACCGACCAACGCCAGGATCCGATCCAGCACGCCCGCCATCTCGTGCGGCCCGGCGATGCAGAAGCGCGCCGCCGACGCGCGCCGCTCGCAGCCGATGCGCACCGTCACCCAATGGCGCTGCGCCGCGGCGAACACCGGTTCGTCGTTGACGTCGTCGCCGGCGAAGAACGCGGCCTGCACGCCGGCGCGCGCGATCAGGCGTTGCACGGCCACGGCTTTGTCGGGCGCGTCGGCGGCCACGGCGTTCCACACCAGCTTGCCGCCGAACACGTGCAGCGCACCCGTGAAGCCGGCCAGCACGTCCTCGATCATCGCGTTGGCCGCGTCGCGGTCGGGCGCGGTGCGGAAGTGCAGCGCCAGCGACTGGCCCTTGTCCTCCACCAACACGCCGGCGCCGGCCAGGCCGTCCTCGCGCTCGCGCAGGCGCTCGCGCAGCGCGTCGAGCGCGTGGTGCGCACGTGCGGCCGCGTCGGGGTCGCCCTCGTCCTCCGCGCCGTGGTTGCCGATGATCCACGCCGGCGTGAAGCCCAGGCGCTCGCGCACGTCGGCGATGCGCCGGCCCGTGACGATGGCCACGGGGCGCGCGCGCGCCAGCTTGTCCAGGCGCAGCGCGATGGTGGCGGACACATGCACGTCGTCGGGCCGCGGGCGTATCGGCGCGAGCGTGCCGTCGAAGTCGAACGCGAACAGGACCGGTGCGCGCACCAGCGCCTCGAGTGCCTCCAGGCCTTGCGGGCCCAGCAGGGAGCGCAGCACCGGCGGGGTCGACGATCCCATCACCGGCCCCTGGCGTCGCCGTTGCCATAGCGCGCCACGCGCGCGTCGACGCGGGCCTTCAGGCGCCAGCGCCCCGCATCGGTCAGCATGCGACCGGCCCAGCGGAACACGTTGAACTCGCGCACCGTCGCGCGCAGGCTGGCCATGCGGGCACGCTGCTCGGCGGCCGGCATCGTCGCCGCGCGGTGCAGCGCGTCGGCCGTCTCCTCCACGTGGTACGGGTTGACGATCAACGCCTCGGTCATCTCGCGCGCCGCACCCGCGAAGCGGCTCAGGATCAGCACGCCCTGCTCGTCGTCGCGCGCCGCCACGAACTCCTTGCTGACCAGGTTCATGCCGTCGTGAAGGCTGGTGACGATGCACATGTCGGCCGCGCGGAACAGCTCGTTGACGGCGTTGCTGTCGTGGTGCTGGGCCAGCAGCACCACCGGCTGGTAGCCGGCTCGCCCGAAGCGCTCGTTGATGCGCAGCGTCAGGCGTTCCACGCGCTCCTGGAACGCGCGGTACTCCTCCAGCGCGCTGCGCGTGGGCGCGGCCACCTGCACGAACACGAAGCGCTCGATCCACTCGGGGTGTTTCTCCAGCAGCCGCTCCACGGCGTTGAGGCGCTCGAGGATGCCCTTGGTGTAGTCGAATCGGTCGACGCCCACCGCCAGCTTCACGTCCTGCGGCAGCCCCAGGCGCTCGCGCACCAGGCGGCGCGCGTCGGGCACCGACGACCAGCCCGCGATGGTCTCGGCGCTCGGCCACTCGATCGAGATCGGGTAGGCCTCCACCAGCGTCTCGTCCTCCTGGAACGAGATGGTGGAGTGCTCATGCTCGATGCGCGCCTCGAGGAAGCGATCCACCGTCTCGATGAAGTTCTTGCAGTGGAAGCGCGTGTGGAAGCCCAGGATGGTGCTGCCCAGCATGCCCTGCAGGATCTCGCGCCGCCACGGGCAGATGCCGAACGACTCGGGGTTGGGCCAGGGGATGTGCCAGAACGTGAGGATGGTGGCGTTGGGCAGCTTCTCGCGCACCATGGCGGGCAGCAGCGCGAAGTGGTAGTCCTGCACCAGCACGATGGGATCGTCGCTGCGCGCCTCGGCCACCACGGCGTCGGCGAAGCGCTGGTTGACGGCCTTGTAGGCCTCCCAGTCGGACTCGCGGAACACCGGCCGCACGTGGGCCACGTGGCACAGCGGCCAGAGCCCTTCATTGGCGAAGCCGAAGTAGTAGCCCTGCTCCTCCTCGGGCGTGAGCCACAGGCGGCGCAGCTGGTAGTCGGCGTGGCCCGGCGGCACGGCCACGCGGTCGTGGGCGTCCACCACCTCGCGGTCGGCGTCGCCGCTGCCGTGCGCGATCCAGGTGCCCGAGCACGCGCGCATCACCGGCTCGACCGCGGTCACGAGGCCGCTGGCCGGCCGCTTGACCACCACGCGGCCGTCCTTCGTGTGCTCGTGGATGTAGGGCTCGCGATTGGACACCACGATCACCTGGTCGCCGCGCAGCTGCGTCATCAGCAGCGCCTGCAGCCGCTCGGCGCTCCAGTCGGCCTCGGGGCCCTGCATGCGGCGGTACTCGTCCTCCAGGTCGCGCAGGCGTTCGCGCAGGTCGGCGGCGAACGGCTGCATCTGCGCCGCCGCGGCGGCCGAGGAACCGGTCAACGGGCTGATGATGCCCTCGCCGCGCAGCACCGCGCGCACGCCCGCCACCCAGCCGCGCCAGCTCAGTTGCGCCACCACCATCGTGATCAGCGCCATCACCATGCCCAGCAGGGCGATGAGGCCGACGAGGTAGCGCCGCGTGTCCTGGCTGCGCTTCTCGATGAAGCTCAGGTCGTGCAGCAGCACGAGGCGGCCCACGGTGACCGGCGCGGCCTGCGCGGTGGCCTCGGAAGCCGCCGTGGCGGCGGCCGCGGCCACACCATCGTCTGCAGCGGACGCGGCGCCGGCGGCCGACGCGCTGGCAGCGTCGCCGGCGGCGTCGGCGGCGGCCACGGGGTGCGGCTGGTCGATCACGTCGTGCATCGCCACGTGCACCGGGCCGCCGGACAGCAGCAGCCGCGGGTCGCGCTTGGAGCTGATCTGCAGCGCGTCGAAGCAGTTCAGGTCGGGCGGGAATGCCGGCGTGCGCACCAGCATCTGGCCGTTGGGGCTGCACAGGCCGATGGCGAACAGGCGTTCGTCGTTGACGGCGCGGTCGAACAGCTTTTCCAGCTGACGCGGCCGGTTCGCCCGCATCGCTTCCACCACGGAATCGGACAAGGCATTGGCCACGACGGCGCCCCGGCTATCGAGATCGCGAGAGAACCAGCGCAGCGTGACGCCGTCCACCACGGGCAGCACGAGCCAGGCCGTCGCGATCACCACGGCGATCAGCGGCAGCAGGAAACGGAGTTGCAGCCGGATCGTCTGTACGATCGGCCAACGGAGGAAGGCAGGCCCGAAGCTTGCCGGCGGGACAATCGTTCCCTGGTTTCTATCTTTGTTCAATGGACGATCCACTCTCAGCTACCGAAGGCATGCCCACCAAATGAGCCCATCCCCGGTCAAATCAAGCGCGCCCGCCGCATCGCTGGATCTGGCGATGATCGGCAACTGCGCCATCAGTGCCCTGGTCGACGCCACGGCCCACGTGGTGTGGTGTTGCATGCCGCGCTTCGACAGCACGCCCGTGTTCGACGCGCTCATGCAGTCGGCAAACGGTGTACCCGAGTCCGGCGCCATGTCTTTGGAGATCGCGGACATGGCGCGGCACGAGCAGTCGTACGACCACGGTACGGCCATCCTGCGCACCCGCATGTGGGACGCACACGGCCAGTGCGTGGAAGTGGTCGATTTCGCGCCGCGCTTCGTCACGCGCGACCGCGTGTTTCGTCCAGCCCAGCTCGTTCGACGCATCCGGGCGTTATCGGGCCGGCCGCGCATCCGCGTCACGGTGCGTCCGCACGGCGGCTGGGGCGCCGACCAGCCGCAGGTCACGCGCGGCAGCCACCACGTGCGATTCGTGCTCCCCGACATCACGCTGCGCCTGAACACCAGCGTGCCCATCACCTGGCTGATGGACGGCACCTTCTTCACGCTCGATCGCGAGATGAGCCTGTTCCTGGGCGCCGACGAGACCATGGCCGGCGGCATCGACGACACCGCGCGCGAGTTCGAGGACCAGACCTCGCTGATGTGGCGCCACTGGGTCAACCGCCTGGCGCTGCCGCTCGAGTACCAGGACGCGGTGATCCGCGCCGCGATCACGCTCAAGCTGTGCCAGTACGAGGAGACCGGCGCCATCGTCGCGGCGATGACCACGAGCCTGCCGGAGGCTCCGGACAGCGGCCGCAACTGGGACTACCGCTTCTGCTGGCTGCGCGACGCGTTCTTCGTGGTGCGCGCGCTCAACGGGCTGTCGGAAGTGGGCACGATGGAGAAGTACCTCGGCTGGCTCACCAACGTGCTGCACAAGGAGGCCGGCACCGGCCACGTGCAGCCCTTGTACGGCATCGGCCTCGAGCGCGAACTCACCGAGTCCTTCGTGCCGCACGCCCAGGGCTATCGCGGCATGGGGCCGGTGCGCGTCGGCAACCAGGCCCACGAGCACTTCCAGCACGACACCTACGGCAACATCGTCCTCGCCGCGGCGCAGTCGTTCCACGACCATCGCCTGTTCCGGCGCGGCGACGCGGCCGACTTCGCGGCGCTGGAGACCATGGGCGAACAGGCCTGGCGCCTGCACGACCAGCCCGACGCGGGCATCTGGGAGCTGCGCACGCGCGCCCGCATCCACACGTCGTCGTCGCTGATGTGCTGGGCCGCGTGCGACCGCCTCGCGCACATCGCGCTGCGCGTCGCCCTGCCCGATCGCGCGCGCTTCTGGCGCGACCGCGCCGACGTGATCCGCAGCAAGATCCTTCAGTTCGCGTGGTGCGAGAGGCGCCAGGCCTATGCCGAGAGCTTCGGCGGCAGCGAGCTCGACGCCAGCGTGCTGCTGATGGGCGAGGTGGGCTTCGTGCCGCCCAGCGACCCGCGCTTCATCAGCACCGTGGAAGCGATGGAGAAGACGCTCTGCGACGGCCCGTTCATGCGCCGCTACGAGGCCGCCGACGACTTCGGCCGGCCCGAGACCACGTTCAACATCTGCTCGTTCTGGCGCGTGGACGCGCTGGCGCGCATCGGCCGCCGCGACGAGGCGCGCGAGGCCTTCGAGGCGCTGCTCGCGCGGCGCAACCCGGCGGGCATCCTCAGCGAGGACATGAACCCCGACACCGGCGAGCTGTGGGGCAACTTCCCGCAGACCTACTCGATGGTGGGCATCATCCACGGCGCGCTGCGGCTATCGGCACCGTGGGACTCGGTGGTCTAGCCAACGCGGTCATCCTGCGCGAAGTCGCAGGGTCCACGCTGGCGGACGACGCTGCCGCAAGGGTGGATTCCGCGACTGCGCGCGGAATGACAGGACTACGGGAGGCCGAGTTCCTTGATCACCCGCGCCACCTGCTCGTCGACCGTCTGCCACCCCACCAGCTTCACCTTGTCGATGGCGCGCGCGTCCAGCCACGCGAGGTGCGACGGCAGGCTGCGGCCCTCCTCGGTACCGGTGTCGTAGTCGGCGGCCCACGTCAGGAACCGCTCGTCCACCCGGCCGAAGCGCGCCGTCTCGCGCTCGCGCAGGCGCTCCAGGCGCACGAGCGTAGGCACCTGCAGGAACACGATCAGGTCGAACGCGTCCTCCACCTCGCGGCCCCAGTTCATTACCGAGCCGGCCATCACCACGGTGCCCGGTGCGGCCAGCGCCTCGCGCGCGAGCTCGAGACGCTCGTCCGCGTCCCGCCTGGCGCGGTACGGCGGGTCTGTGGGCAGCCAGTACAGGTCGTCGGCCTCGACGGCGGCGCCACCCAGGCGTTGCGCCAGCGCGGCCGCCAGCGTCGACGTGCCCGAGCCGGCCGCGCCGGTGACGAGCAGGCGCAGCGGCTTCACTCGTGCGTCCCCGCCAGCGGCGCCACCACGCGCGCGACCTGCGCGTTGATCTGCTGGATCAGCGCCTTGTGGCTGGGCAGGTCCACCAGCGCGCGGTCGCCGAATCGCCGGATCTTCGCGAAGATCTTCTCGGCCTCGGCCGCCTGCGTGAAGTCCGCGCGTGCGGCCTCCATGTCCGTCCGATACCCCATGCCGTACAGGATGTACTGGTAGTTGAAGAAGGCGAAGGTCTCGGTGTCGAGCATGAAGTCGAAGCGGCCGGGCGGCCGGTGCTTCCACTGCTCGAGGAACTCGGCCAGGCGTTCGGGAATGGAGGACGGGTCGGCGTTGTCGCGCCAGAACGGCTCGTCGCGCCGGCTCACGCAGTAGTGCAGCTTGAGGAAGTTGACGATGTTCTCGAAGCGCGCGTTCATCAGCTCGTTGAAGCGGCGCGCCGGCGCCTCGATGGGGGCGCCGTGCGGGAACATCTCGGCGATCATGCCCACGGCCGCCTCGATCAGCACCAGGCCCGTGGATTCGAGCGGCTCCAGGAAGCCGGCCGACAGGCCCACCGCCACGCAGTTCTTCACCCACTGCTTCTCGCGCCAGCCGGCGGCGAACGGGATGCGCCGCGTCGCCAGGTCGTCGTGGCCGGCGCCCACGTAGCCGCGCAGGATCTCGGCGGCGCGCTCGTCCGACATGTGGTCGCTGGAATAGACGCAGCCGATGCCGCGCGCGCCGTTGAGGCCGATCTCCCAGGTCCAGCCGGCCTCGTGGGCGGTGGCGATGGTGCAGCTCTCCATCGGCGCGTCCGGGTCGTCGCAGGGCAGCTTGCAGGTGAGCGCGCGGTCGGCGAACAGGTGGTGGCGCGCCGGCTTGAACGCCGCGCCCGGGGCCTGCCCGATCATCTCGGCGCGGAAGCCAGAGCAATCGACGTAGAGGTCAGCCTTGAAGTCGCCGTGCTGCAGCGTCTCGATGTGCGCGATGGCGCCCGCGGCGTCGCGCACCACACCGCTGAGCGTGGCCTCGACGTGCCGCACGCCGAGCTCCCGCGCGCGCTCGGCCAGCACCCTGGCCAGGCGCACCGCGTCGAAGTGGTACGCGTAGTTCAGCGGCCCGGCGTACGGCGCCTCGTGCGCGCGCTTGGGCGCGCGCCGGGCGTCGGCCACGCGCTGCTGAAGCGTCACCGCCTGCGCGAACGGCGGGCGCGTGGCCTCGTCCTGCAGCAGCCAGTACGGCACGAGGCTGGTGCCCTCGGTGTAGAACGGCGCCTCGAACGGATGCAGGAACTGGTGGCGCCTGCCGTCCACCGGCGCATGCGCCCAGTCGACGAAACGGATGCCCTGCTTGAAGGTGGCGGAGGTCTCGCGGATGAAGCGGCGTTCGTCGATGCCCAGGAACTGCAGCGTGGTGCGGATCGTGGGGAAGGTGCCTTCGCCGACGCCGATGACGCCGATGTCGGGTGACTCCAGCACGGTCACCTCGAGGTGGCTGCGCTCCGACAGCGCCAGGTGCTTGGCGAGGTAGGCGGCCGTGAGCCAGCCGGCGGTGCCGCCGCCGACGATCAGGATGCGTCGCTTGTGAGTTGGCTCCGTCATGCGCGAACGTACAGGTTCTTCAGCCACAGGTGGCCGGTCTGGGCGCCCTGCCCCCAGTCCTCGTCCTCGTCGGCGGCCGGTTGCGCACTGTAGCCGGACGGGTTGAGCAGCTTCACGCGGCCGGCGCGGAACGCCGTGATCCTGCGGGTAACGAAGGTCAGGCCGTGCTCCAGCGCCGTGGCGGCCAGCAGGCCGTCGCGCGTGTTGGCGTAAGGCAGTTGCGCGCGGCGGCGCACGACGGCGACGTCCACCGGCAGCACGCGGCCCTCGAACGCGGGAACCACGTGGTTGTCGATCCACTCGCGTACCACCAGGCCCGCCGAGCGATCCTTGCGCCCCAGCCGCGCCGCGGCGTTCTCGATCTCCAGCAGGTTCAGCGCCGAGATGAACAGCTTCTGGCGCGCGACGGTGGCGGCCCAGGCGGCCAGCCCGGGGTCGGACTGGCCCGACTTCGCCTTGCGCAGTTCCAGCACCACGCCCGTGTCGAGGAGGTACATGGCTAGATCCTTTCGCGGTGGTCCCAGGCGCCGTCGGACAGATCGTCCTCGGCTAGCGGCACGGGCTCCGGCATCGCCAGGATCTCGAGGATGTTCTCGCTCTCGCCCGTGAAGCGGCGGAAGTCGGCGATGCTCATCAGCACGTGCGTGGGCTGGCCACGGTCGGTGATCAGGACGGGCTCGATGCGCGCCTCGCGCTTGGCCAGGCTCACGTCGCGGTTGAACTCGCGGCTGGTGATCAGCTTCATCCGGACCTCCTGATGTACCTACTTGCCTACATCTTATCAAACTGCATGTCGGCAGGTAGGTTCAAATCGGTCACCCCGACTCGACAATTCCATAGGCAATGGCACAGTCCGCTTCGACGGGTACGAGGCCTGTTGCAGAACTACCGATGGAGACAACATGGGAAATGACATGCTGGGCGGCGTGCTGGACATCGCGGGCGACGTGTTCGAGAAGCACGGCCCCGCCGCCGCCGCGGTGGCCAGGACGTACTCGCCGGGCGACTTCAGCATCCACTTCTTCCTGCAGCTGGGCGTGATCCTGCTGGCCTGCCGCGTGGTGGGCTGGTTCGGCCGCAAGTTCCTCGCGCAGCCGCAGGTGGTGGGCGAGATGATCGCCGGCGTGTTCCTCGGCCCGTCGCTGCTGGGCCTGTTCTTCCCCGACCTGCAGGGCGCGATCTTCCCCAAGGAAACGCGCAACGTGCTCTATACCGGCGCGCAACTGGGCGTGGGCCTGTACATGTTCCTGGTGGGCACCACGCTGCAGCTGAACCACTTCCAGTCCAAGGCGCGCAGCGCGGTGGGCGTGTCGATGGCCGGCATCGCCGCGCCGTTCTTCATCGCCTTCCTCATCACGCCGCTGCTGCTGAACGTGCCGGGCCTGTTCGCCGCGGGCATCTCGCAGACGAACGCGACGCTGTTCATGGGCGCGTGCATCGCGCTCACCGCGTTCCCGATGCTGGCCCGCATCATCAACGAGCGCGGCCTCGCCAACACCCCGCTGGGTACCTTGTCGCTGACCGCCGGCGCCTTCGACGACGCGTGCTCCTGGTGCGTGCTGGCCATCGTGCTGGCGACGTTCGGCGCCGGCCCGGGCGTCGCGGTGCTGGCCATCGGCGGTGCCGTCCTCTACGCCGCGTTCATCATGCTGTTCGGCCGCCGCCTGCTGGCGCCGCTGGGCCGCATCGTCGAGCGCGACGGCGAGATGAGCCTCGCCGTGCTGGGCATCACCCTGGCGCTGTTCTGCTTCTCGGCCTTCCTGATGGACGCCATCGGCATCCACGCCATCTTCGGCGGCTTCATCCTGGGCGCGGTGATGCCGCGCGGCCTGTTCGCGGCGGAGCTGAAGAAGAAGGTGGAGCCCGTGGCGGTGATCCTGCTGCTGCCCATGTTCTTCACCTATTCCGGCCTGAACACGCGCATGGACATGGTCAACTCGGGCTCGCTGATCCTGGTCGCGCTGGGCATCCTGGTCGCCTCCGTGGTCGCCAAGGGCGGCGCCTGCTACCTGTCGGCGCGCCTGGCCGGCGAGGACAACCGCACCGCGCTGGGCATCGGCGCGCTGATGAACTCGCGCGGCCTGATGGAGCTGATCATCATCAACATCGGCCTGCAGAAGGGCATCATCGGCCCGGCGCTGTTCTCGATGCTGGTGCTGATGGCCATCGTCACCACGATGATGGCGAGCCCGCTGTTCGAGTTCGTATACGGCCGCAAGGCGCGCGAGTCGGGCGAGCTGGGGGCGATCGGGAAGGGCACGGCGACCAACGCGGCCTAGAACCTGTGAAGGGATCCGGCGCGCCCGAGCGGCACGCCAAAACACGTCCGATCAAGGCGCAAAGCACAGCCGGGGTGGATCCCCCGGCGAGCATTTGCAACGCAGAGCGGGCGCGTTTTGGCGGGACGAGCGGGCGCGCCGGATTCGTTCACAGGTTCTTCACCCCCATGTCCTTGGGCGGCGTCGCCTTGACGCTGTCCTGGTGGGTCTCTAAGGTGACTCGGCGCCCCGGGCCGCGTCGCTGCCCGGTTGCATCGCGCCGAGGAGACCCGCCTTGCCCACCCCCCGCGTCGCCGTCATCGCCGTCCACGGCGTGGCGGACCAGCAGCCCGGCGAGACCGCGCGCGCCGTCGTCGACCTGCTGGTGTCGTCGGCGCCGGACGGCACCTGCTACACCTCCTCGGCCACCGAGGACCTGACGCTTCGCGTGCCGCCGCTGCAGCCGCAGGCCCACGCGCAGCCGCGCGCCGCCCACGCCGCGCCGGCCACGCCCAGGGGCGAGGACCGGCCGCTGATGAAATCGTTCCAGCAGTCGACGCGCTCCGACTTCCAGACCCAGCAATGGGCCGCGCCGGCCCCCGCGGCGCGCCACGCGGCCGCCCCCGCCGGCATCGCCGCGCCGCCCACCGGCGAGGATCGCGGCATCGCGCTCACCAACTACCTGCTGTCCAAGCACGTGCGCAACGGCGCGAGTCCGGAGACCTACGAGACCACCTGCATCACGCTGGATCGCCACGACGTCGGCCCCGACCGGCTCGAGGGCGACGCCGACGACACGACCGCCCGCGTCGACGTCCACGAGATGTACTGGGCCGACCTGTCGCGCCTGTCCGGCTCGATGCCGCGCATCGTGTCGGAGCTGTTCACGCTCGTCTTCCGCCTGTCCAAGCTGGGCCGCGAGACGGTCGACGAGATGTGGGGCCAGCTCGCGCGCTCGCGCGACCCGAAGGCGCGCGGCGCGGGCGCGTACCGGCGCGCGTGGACCACGGTGGCCTGGCTGCAGATCGGCCTCGACTGGCTGTTCGTCAACGGCCTCGCGCTGCTGTTCACGCAGCTCGCGCTGCTGGGCATCCTGCTGGTGTGCCTGGGCTTCACCTCGGGCGTGGCGCCGGACGTCGCGGCGAATCCGGCGGCCGCCGCCGCCGCGGCGGTCCGCGAGCTGTGGCTGCACCGCGGCGTGGCCGGCGCGCTGGTGCTGCTGTCGCTGCTGCGGCTGGGCTATCGCTGGGGCGACGGGAAGTGGCTGCAGGCCGCGCTGCCGGCCGCGCTCGCCGCCGCGGCGCTCGGCGCGCTGTTCCTGGCGCCCGGCGCGCTGCAATGGATCACGGCGATCACGTTCCTCACCCTGCTGACGATGGCCAACGAGGTGGCGCTGCGCATCGCCGACGACCGCTTCCCGCTGGTGCACGTGGTGGGCCGCTGGATGTGGGCCGCGGCGACGCTGCTGATGCTGGGCAGCGCCGTGCACGAGACGCAGGTGCTGGCCGCGCCGGCCTGGCGCGACGTGTGGGTGCACGCGGCGCTGTTCTCCACCGAGGCGGTGCTGCTGATGATCAAGTGGTGGTGGATCCTGGCCGGGCCGCTGCTGGTCGTGTGGTTCCTCGCCGGCTTCGTGGCGCGCCGCGAGTCGGGCTATGCGTCGCGCGCGAGCATCGGCACCGGCCGCCTGGGCATCACCGTGTCGCTGGGCATGTTCCTGGCGGTGACCATGACCCTCTGGGCGCTGGTCAGCAACGTGCTCGACGCCTCGGTGGAAGGCGCCGGCTACCGGCCGTGCATCTTCGCGTTCGAGCCGTCCGACAAGGCCCCCAGGCCCGCGGCGTCGGCCGGCACCAACGTGTGCATGTGGACCAGCCAGAACGCCAAGCAGGCGGCCGCGCGGCAGGCGCTGCCCAGCGCGCACGCCGTGCTGGACGATCGCTACGTCAGGAGCACCAGCGCGTTCTCGCTGCTGGCCACGCTGCTGCTGGTGCTGGTGGCCTGGCTGCTGGTGATGTTCACGCCCAGCGTGGCCGCCGAGCTGAAGCTGATCGCCGAATCGCAGCGCGACGCGCACCAGCGGGCGCTCGACAAGCTGCGGCCGAAGCACGCCGCCGCCACGCTGCGCCAGCGCACGCAGCACGCACGCGCGCTGGGCCGCTGGCTCACAACGGGCTACCGCTGGCTGGACCTGGTGGTGGCGGTCATCAGCTTCCTCGGCGTCACGCTGAGCCTGGGCATCGCGCTGCTGTTCCTCACCACCGTCTTCGAGCACGGCATGGTGACGAGCCGCCTCGACCGGATGGGCCTCACCGCGCTCGTGGCGCTGCTGGACGTCACCGAGTCGGCGGTGGCCAGCGCCACGCAGACCCTGTTCAATCCGCTGCAGGCGCTGGTGTTCAGCGCGGCCGGCGTCGGCGCGACGCTGTCGCTGCTGGGGGGCCAGCTGTCGCGCCGCATCCCGTCGCTGCGCGGGCCGCTGGACGTGGCCATGGACGTCGACAACCACTTCCGCGAGTTCCCGCGCACCAACATCCCGCGCGCCCACATCTTCTCGCGCTACGCCGCGCTGCTGCGCCACGTGCAGTCGCAGGACTACGACCGCGTGGTGGTGGTGGCGCACAGCCAGGGCACGGTGATCAGCGCGGAACTGCTGCGCTTCCTCACGAGCCGCGCGCAGCTCGCGCCCACGCCGGAAGACGCGCCGCTGCTCGATGGCAAGCCACTGCCGCCGGTGAGCCTGCTCACGCTCGGCTGCCCGCTGCGCCAGCTCTATGGCGCGCGCTTCCCGGGCCTGTACGCCTGGGTGACCGCGAAGAACGGCAACGTGTTCGGCCCGCGCGCCGCCGACATCGGCGTGCAGCGCTGGATGAACGCGTTCTGCAGCGGCGACTACGTGGGCCGCTGGCTGTGGAGCAACGCGGCGCACCAGCCGGCGCTCGAGCATCCGATGGCCAACACGGTGGGCCACGACCCGTTCGGGCGCGTCGACGTGTACACGGGCTTCAACCCGGTGCCGCCGGCCGAGGCCCTGCTGCACGCGGCGCGCGAGGTGGAGGTGTGCCTGGGCCTGGGCGCCCACACGCACTACCTCGAGCGCGACCAGACCACGGTCGCCTGGATGATCGACTGGCTGGTGCGCGCGCGGCCGCTGGGACAGGACCCGCACCCGGACGACCTCGAGCAGCCGGTCACGCTGGACGCGACGGCGGGGGCGCCGGCGAAGGTGGCGACGGTGGAGGCGTCGGTGCTGTCCGATGGGCAGGCGGCGCCCGACCGGACGCCGTGAAAACCCGGAATGGCGTCAGCCGCGAGCGGCCGCCGGGCTCAACCGCGCCGGGCCCGGGAGGCCGACAGCTTGCGAGCGACGTGGAACAGGTCCGACGTCGGGTCCGCCTTGCAGAGCGCGAGGATGCGCGGCTGCAGTTCGTCGTAGGCCGGCACCTCCACGTCGGACGTCCCGTCGAAGGCGGTCGCCACCGACGCGATGCCGGAGAGGTATCCCTGGGCCCACGTCAGGAGCGGCATGCGATCGACGATTTCCGGGCTCGACAGGCGGCTGACCACGACCGTGCAGCGCATCAATCCCGGCCCGGACGGCACGTTCATCGCCGACGCCGGCTCGCTCGACAACGCACCGGCCGTGGCCAGGGCGAAGAGCATGGAAGGAAGAGTCTTCATGTTCGCATCTCCAGATTTCGCAGCTGCGAGCACAACGCTCACCAACATGTCGGAAGGATGGCATGGCGACCGCGCGGCCAGTCCGGCGAGCAAGGTCGCATTTGCGGTGCTGATTTGGAGGCCCTATGGCATATTGCCGCCGTGCTGACCTTCTTCCGGGGAGTTCCGATGACACGATTCGTCCTGGGCCCCGACGCCGCGATGGCGCTCGCCGAGCGGAACGCCGAGATCCCGCCGCGCCATCGATTGCTGGCGCCCACGCTCCTGCGCTCGCAGGTCCTCGCGCACCTGTACGCGCAGGTGCGAGCGGGCGCGCTCACGCGCAAGGAGGCCGACATGCGCCTGGCCACCCTGAGGAAGCTGCGCATCCGGCTGCTGGGCGACCGCGCGCTGCAGCACGTGGCCTGGAGACTCGCCCAGCAACTGGGCTGGAACGACACGTTCGTGGCCGAATACCTGGCCCTGACCCGGCTCCAGGGTGACGCGCTCGTCACCGCGGACGTCGAACTGATGCGGGCCGCAGCCGACGTCGTGGCGTTCGCCTCGGTGCAGGACGTGCTGGCCTGAGCGAGCGGCCTTGTCGATTTCCGGGCCCGTCGTTCGTCGTGGTACTGAAGCACCCTCAATCCAAGGAGAACGTCGATGCGATTCATCATCACGGCCCAGGCAGGCCCGAGCGATCCGAAGGCGGAGGCCGGCGCCGGCGTGGACGCGGCGCTCCTCACGGCCTACATGCGGTTCAACGAGGAGATGCACCAGGCCGGCGTCCTCGTGGCGTCCGAAGGCCTGAACCCGGCGGCGCGCGGCGCCCGCATCGGGGTGGCCGACGGGAAACGCTACGTCGTCGATGGCCCGTTCGCCGAGTCCAAGGAACTGGTCGGCGGCTTCTACATCATCGAGGCGGGATCGCTGGAGGAGGCGATCTCGTGGGCGCTGCGCGCGCCGTCGGGTCTCGGCTCGGACGACGTCCTGGAAGTGCGTCAACTCACGGGCGCGGACGACCTCCCGCCCGAAGTCCTCGAGATCATCAAGGCGGCGGCGCCGACCTGGAGCGCGTCGTCCTGGCACGCGCGGTAGTGAAGGCCACGGGCGGGATTGTGGAGTCGAGCCCCCTGGCATCGCATTTGCCCTCGGGGGTCGTCACCTCGAACGCGCCGGTCGCCGATCGGCCGTTCCACCCCACAAGGACTCGCTCACCATGAAGACCGCCCGCATCCTCCCCTTCGCCGCGCTCGTCGCGGCCGCCGCGCTTGCCGGCTGCTCGACCACGGCCAGCGTCACCAAGCCCGCCGAAGGTGGCGGACCCAGCACCGCCGAATCGCGCCACGCCGTCGACGCGAGCTACCAGGAGACGCTGGACCGCGTGTACGCCAGCAACCCCGGCTCGCGCGAGCTGGTGGCCAAGGCGCGCGGCGTGCTCGTGTTCCCGCGCGTGATCTCGGCCGGCCTCGTGGTGGGCGGCGCGTACGGCGAAGGCCAGTTGCGCGAGCACGGCCACGTCGAGGGCTACTACCGCACCACCACCGGCTCGGTGGGCTGGCAGATCGGCGCGCAGTCGCGCGCGCTGGTCTTCCTGTTCCTGACCGAGGACGCGCTGCAGCGCTTCAAGGACGGCCACGGCTGGTCCGGCGGCGTCGACGCCTCCGTCGCGCTGCTGACGGTCGGCGCCAACGGTGCCGTCGACGCCAACGCGGCGCAGGCGCCCACGGTGGCCTTCGTCATGACCAACGCCGGCATCATGGCGGGCGCGACGCTGCAAGGCACCAAGGTCACGCGCATCGAAGACTGATGACCGTTCCGGCATGGCAGGCGCTCGATTCGCTTGCCCCGCCGGGTCCGGATGGCGAGAGAATCGCGGCTGTCTCCACAGCGCCCCGCCCTCGATGACCTACTCCGCCGAACCCCTTCGCTACGACGGCCGAATGCCCTACCGGACCTGCGGCCGCAGCGGCCTGAAGCTGCCCGCCATCTCGCTGGGCCTGTGGCACAACTTCGGCGACTCGACGCCGTTCGAGACGCAGCGCCGCATGCTGCGCACGGCGTTCGACCTCGGCATCACGCACTTCGACCTCGCCAACAACTACGGGCCGCCGTACGGCAGCGCCGAGACCAACTTCGGCGAGCACCTGCGGCGCGACTTCCTGCCGCATCGCGACGAGCTGCTGATCTCCACCAAGGCCGGCTGGGACATGTGGCCCGGCCCCTACGGCCAGGGCGGCGGCTCGCGCAAGTACGTACTGGCGAGCCTGGACCAGAGCCTGAAGCGCCTGGGCCTGGACTACGTCGACATCTTCTACTCGCACCGCTTCGACCCCGACACGCCGCTGGAGGAGACCATGGGCGCGCTCGCCACGGCGGTGCGCCAGGGCAAGGCGCTGTACGTGGGCATCAGCAGCCACTCGGCGGGCAAGACGCGCGAGGCGGCGGCCATCCTGGAGTCGATGGGCGTGCCGCTGCTGATCCACCAGCCGTCCTACAGCCTGCTCAATCGCTGGATCGAGCACGACCTGCTGGACGCGCTGGAAGACACCGGCGCCGGCTGCATCGCCTTCAGCGCGCTGGCGCAAGGCCTTCTCACCGACAAGTACCTCGCGGGCGTGCCCGAGGACGCGCGCATCAACCGGCCCGGCGGCGGCTCCTTGAAGCAGGAGCACCTCAACGCCGCGAACCTGGCGCACGTGCATGCCCTGAACGACATCGCGAAGTCGCGCGGCCAGACGCTGGCGCAGATGGCCACGGCGTGGGTGCTGCGCGACGCGCGCGTCACCTCCGCGCTGATCGGCGCCAGCCGGCCCGAGCAGATCGTCGACCTGGCCGGCGCGATGGCGCGCCTCGATTTCGCGCCGGAGGAACTGGCGGCGATCGACCAGCATGCGGTCGAGGGCGGCATCAACCTCTGGCAGAAGCCGTCCACCGACCAGCGGCCGGGCTGAGGAGGCTCAGGCCTTCGGCGGGCCGAGTGCGCCCGGACTGTCCCGCCGGAGTCAGCCTGGCGCGTCTTTCGGGTCTATGCTGCGGTCCCCGGCACCGGCCGGCAAGAAGGAGACCGTCATGCACATCCCGTCCCTGAAGGACAAGGTCAGCGCCGAGGAATGGCAGCTGCGCTGCGACCTCGCCGCCTGCTACCGGCTCGTGGCCGCCTACGGCTGGAGCGACCTGGTGTTCACGCACATCAGCGCGCGCGTTCCGGGCGCGGACCACAGCTTCCTGATCAATCCGTACGGCCTGATGTTCGACGAGATCACCGCGTCGTCGCTGGTGCTGATCGACCAGGACGGCAACAAGCGCGGCGACTCCGTCTTCCCGGTCAACCGCGCCGGCTTCGTGATCCACAGCTCGATCCACGCGGTGCGCGACGACGCGCAGTGCGTGCTGCACACCCACACGCGCGCCGGCGTGGCCGTCAGCGCGCAGGCCGCGGGCGTGCTGCCGATCTCGCAGCAGTCCACCTTCGTGCTGGCCTCGCTGGCGTACCACGACTACGAGGGCGTGGCCCTGCGCGACGAGGAGAAGCCGCGCCTGCAGGCCGACCTCGGCAACGCCAACTACCTGATGCTGCGCAACCACGGCCTGCTGACCGTGGGCCGGTCCATCGCCGATGCGTTCCTGGCGATGTACATGTTCGAGACCACCTGCCAGATCCAGCTCGCGGCGCAGGCCGGCGGTCCGCTGACGCAGGTGCACCCGGAGATCGTGGCCGGCGTGGCCGAATCCATGCGCGTGCAGACCGCCAGCCAGGGCGGCGCCTTCGTGTGGCCCGCGCTGCTGCGCAAGCTGGACCGGATGGACGCCAGCTACCGCACCTGAAGCCGCCGCACCGGATGGCGCCGCGCGATCATCGGCCGGGATCCCGCGTGGTGGGCACGCGCACGGCGCGCAGGAACTTGCCCGCGACCCGCATCACCGCCGTGGCGGCCGCCTCGCTCGCGTAGATGTCGGGCACGCATACCGCCGTTCCGTCGGCTGTCAGCGTGCCGGGATGGCGGATGCGGAAGAACGGGGCCGGCGCCTCGAACGACTTCGGGAACGCGTGGATCAGCGCGATGTCGGTACCCGGGCCCCGGTCGGCCTGGCTGCCGGGCGGCAGCTCGCAGCTGGTGAGCACGTGCACCGCGTAGAACTGCCCGTAGCCGGCCACCTGCACCGGCAGGAACTCCAGCTCCGGGAAGTGCGACAGCTCGTCGCGCACGCCCTGCGACACGACATGGGCCGTGGGGTGGAACAGCACCGCGGTGGCGCTCTTCTCGGAGCGGTAGAGCTCCAGCGCCGGCGCCGCCCAGCGCTCGGCCAGCGGTGCCGTGGTGCGCAGCAGCGGCTCGTTCCAGGCGGAATGTTCGTTGTCGACCCACTCGGCGGCGGCGTCGGTGCCGTCGATGAAGACGGGCTTGATCTCGAAGACGGGCATTTCCAAGTGTAGGGCAGGTGCGCCGGGGCGGCCGTCCGTGGCGCGGGCGCGTCAGAACCGGTCCCCATGTGCCAAATCGGCCCGCCACCCCCGGGTCAACCTGGGGTCGAACGATGCGTCGCGGGCTCCGGGCCGCCTTAGACTGGCGCCAGGGATGGCGTGCACGCAGTCCGGCGCAGACCGGCTCGCGCACTTCCGGGCTGCTGCGAGCATGAACCGATCTTCCGCGCGCTTGCGGCGCGCGTTTGCACTCGTCGTCGCCATCGGGGTGGTCGTCCTGGGCGGCATCGCCTGGACGACCCATGAGCAATCCGTCCGCCTCGACGAGACCGCCGGCTGGGCCGATCGCACGCGCGCCAGCGTAGCGGCCGTGCAGGCCGTGTCGCTGGCCGCGCTCGACGCCGAATCGGCCCAGCGCGGCTACCTGCTGGGCTCGCCCAACGGCCTGCCCCGCTACCGGATGGCCGAGGCCGCGGCGCGGCGCAACCTCGACGTGCTGGCCCGGGCCGTGCACGACGACCCCGCCCAGGCAGCGTCGCTGGCGCGCCTGCGCTCGGCCGTCGACGCCCACTTCAGCCGGCTCGACCGGGCCGTCGCCCTGGCGGCGGACCAACCCGATCGGGCCCGCGCCCTTCTGTTCGACGGCCAGGGCGTGGACCTGCGCCGCGACATAGAGGACGCCGCCGCCGCGATGAGCGCCACCGAGGCCCGCCTGTTCGACGAACGCATCGCGGCCGGCCGCAGCGCCCGCCGCGCCGCCGAGACCTGGGCCGGCACCACGCTGATGCTGCTGGTGGCGGTGATGGCCGCCGTGGCCGTCTTCATCCTGCGCGAGCTGAGGCTGCGCTCGGCGATGACCGGCGCGCTGATGGAGAGCCGCAGCCGCCTGGAGCTTGGCGAGCGCCGGCTGCGCGCGATCGCCGACAACATGCCCGCCTGCATCGCCTACGTCGACAAGACGGAGACCTACCGCTTCACCAACGCGGCGTTCACCCAGCTGTTCGGCGTGCCGCACGAGGCCTTCATCGGCCACACGATGGCGGAGATGATGGGCCGGCGCACGCGCGACGAGCTCGCGCCCTACGTGGAAGGCGCGCTGGCCGGCCGCGAGATGCACTTCGAGCGCCAGGGCATGGCGCTGCAGGCCGACGCCACCTTCATGGTGAGCTACGTGCCCGACATCGACGCCGGCGGCGGCGTCGACGGCTACTACGTGATGTCGCTGGACATCACCGCGCGCAAGAAGGCCGAGACGGAGCTGGCCAACAGCGAGCGGCGCCTGCGCACGATCACCGACAACCTGCCGGCCACCATCGTGCGCATGGACACGCACGGGACGTGCACCTACGCCAACGAGCACATGCGCCGGCTCTACGGCATCGATCCGTCGCTGCTGGTGGGCATGTCGCACCGCGCCTTCCGCGGCGAGGAGGAATGGGCGGTCATCGGCCCGCACGTGGAGGCGGCGCTGCAGGGCGAGGTACGCCGCTTCGAGGTGCCCGCGCGCGTCAACGGCCATCAGCAATGGGTGCAGCAGAGCATCATCCCCGACGTCGATGCCGCGGGCCGCATCGTGGGCTACCTGTCGGTGGCCTTCGACATCACCGAGCGCAAGCTGCAGGAGGAGGCCCTGCGCAAGAGCGAGCTGTTCCTCGATCGCACCGGCCGCATGGCGGGCATCGGCGGCTGGGAGGTGGATCTCGTCAACGGCAAGGTGGTCTGGTCGGAGGAGACGCGGCGCATCCACGGCGTCGGCGCCGACTACGTGCCCGAGCTCCACACCGCCATCCAGTTCTATCCCGCCGAGGCGCGCGCGACGATCGAGCAGGCGATCCAGTGCGCGATGGCCGACGGCACGCCGTGGGACCTCGAGCTGCCGTTCATCCGCGCCGACGGGCGCCGGCTGTGGGTGCGCGCGGTGGGCTCCGCGGAGTTCGCCAGCGGCGTGCCGATCCGGCTGGTGGGCGCGTTCCAGGACATCAGCGACAAGATCGCGCAACGCCTGGCCATCAAGGAAGTCAACGACCGCGTGGCGCTGGCCACCGAGAGCGGCGGCATCGGCATCTGGGAACTCAACGTCGACACCGGCGAGCTGATCTGGGATGCGCGCATGTACCAGCTGTTCGGCGACGCCAGCGGCGGCCGCGCCGCGCCGGCGCTGGTGTGGAACCAGCGCGTGCACCCGGACGACCTGCCGGGCCTGCGGGAGGCCTTCCGCGCGACCGCGCAGGACGACCGGCTGCTCGATCGCGACTACCGCGTCGTGCTGGACGACGGCCGCATCCGCCACCTGCGCGGCACCGCGCGCGCGGTGCGCGACGGCGACGGCGAGCCGATCCGCCTGATCGGCGCCGCCTGGGACATCACCGAGCTGCGCGAGCTGGCCGCCCGCCTGGCCGAGGATCGCTCGCTGCTGAGCGTGACGCTGGAGTCCATCGGCGACGCCGTCATCACCACCGACGCGCGCGGCGAGATCACCTGGCTGAACCCGGCGGCCGAACGCCTGACGGGCTGGACCTCGCCGGAGGCGATCGGGCGCGCGCTGACGCAGGCGTTCCACATCGTCGACGAGCGCACCCGCGAGCCCTCGCCCGATCCCGTCAAGGACTGCCTGGCCCAGGGCCGGCGCGTGGCGGGCGGCAACAGCACGCTGCTGCTGTCGCGCAACGGCGAGGAGTTCGGCATCCGCGAGTCCATCGCCCCGATCCGGCGCGAGGACGGCACGGTGCTCGGAACGGTGCTCGTGTTCCACGACGTGAGCGAGCAGCGCCGGCTCAGCGGCGAGATGCGCTGGCGCGCGACGCACGACGTGCTCACCGGCCTCGTCAATCGCGCGGAGTTCGAGACGCGGCTCGGCCGCCTGCTTCAGGCGACGCAGGACGCCGGCGGCGAGCACGCCCTGCTCTACATCGACCTGGACCAGTTCAAGCTTGTCAACGACGCCTGCGGCCACGCCGTGGGCGACCAGTTGCTGCAGCAGATGGCGCGCATGCTCACCGACAGCGTGCGCGCCCGCGACACCGTGGCGCGCCTGGGCGGCGACGAGTTCGCGATCCTGATGGAACGCTGCGCCACCCCGCAGGCGCAGCGCGTCGCGCAGAAGCTGTGCGACCGCATGGACGACTTCCGCTTCGTGCACGAGGACCGGCGCTTCCGCATCGGCATGAGCATCGGCCTGGTGCCGCTGGATCGCCGCTGGCAGACCACCGCGGCGCTGCAGCAGGCCGCCGACACCTCGTGCTACGCCGCCAAGGAGGCCGGCCGCAATCGCGTGCACACGTGGTTCGACACCGACGTGGCGATGCGCGAGCGGCAGTTCGAGACGCAGTGGGTGACGCGCATCGAGAACGCGCTCGACGAGGACGGCTTCGTGCTGTACGCGCAGCGCCTGACGCCGCTGAAGGCCCGGCCCGAGGCGTCGCGCGGCGTGCACGCCGAGGTGCTGCTGCGCATGCGCCAGGCCAGCGGCCCGCTGGTGGCGCCCGGCGCGTTCCTGCCGGCCGCCGAGCGCTTCCACCTCGCCTCGCGCATCGACCGCTGGGTGCTGCGCCACGTCGTCGACTGGATGGCCGCGCTCGCCGACCCGGCCCGCATCGGCCTGCTGAGCGTGAACCTGTCGGGACAGTCGGTGGGCGACAAGTCGTTCCATCGCTGGGCGCTCGAACTGCTCGCCAAGGCCGGACCGACGCTGTGCGGCGCGCTGTGCCTGGAGATCACCGAGACCGCCGCCGTGACCAACATCGCCGACGCGGCGGCGTTCATCGACCAGGTGCGGGCCTTCGGCGTCAAGGTGGCGCTGGACGATTTCGGCGCCGGCGCGGCCTCGTTCGGCTACCTGAAGACGCTGCGCGTGGACACGCTCAAGATCGACGGCCAGTTCGTGCGCGACCTGGTGGACGATCCGCTGGACGAGGCGGCCGTGCGCTGCTTCGCCGACGTGGCCAAGGTGATGGGGCTGACGACGGTGGCCGAATTCGTCGACAAGCCCGCCGTGCTGGAGCGCCTGCGCGCGATGGACGTGGACTTCGCCCAGGGCTACCTGCTGCACGAGCCCGCGCCCATCGGCGACCTGATCGAAGCTGCGGAGTCACCGACGGTTTCGATTTCCTGAGCAAGCAGCGCCGGCGCGGGCGGCTACCATCGCCGCCTGAAGACGCGCGGCCCCTCGCGGCCGCGCCCAAGACCCCAAGGACTCCTCGTGAACATTCATCTCGGGCTGACGCCCCTCATCTCGCTCATCGCCGGCATCCTCATACTCGTGATGCCCAAGCTGCTGAACTACATCATCGCGTTCTACCTGATCGCCGTCGGCCTGATCGGCATCCTCGGCGTGCATGCGCTGCGGCTGGGTTGACGCCCGGGCACAACACCCGCGCGGCAGTCGCCGTTCATGGGTAGGATAGGCATCAAGCAAGCACGTGCGGATCCGCCCGGAGGCGGCATCCGGAGACACCTGAAAGGACCCTGATGATCACCAAAGCCCTGCTGTTCCGCTTCGAGTCCCAGACCGACGAAGACACGATGGACACGTTCCTCGAGGATCTCGCCACGGAAGTCTCCTGGGAAAAGACCACGCAGGCGTGGTTCGGCATCCGCTACATGCGCGGCGAGTTCGGCGTGTATTCGTGCTTCGACGACGAGGCCGCCCGCGAGGTGCACGTGGGCGGCACCGCCGCCGCCTCGTTCTTCGGCGCCCAGCAACGCCTGATGACGTCCGCGCCCGTCACCACGAAGATCGAGATCCTCGGCAGCAAGCTGCCCAAGGTGCTCGAAGGCGTCACCAAGGGCCTGGTGCTGCGCTTCAAGGCCAAGCCCGGCAAGGAGGCCGAGGTGGCCCAGATGATGCGCGACTGCCAGCCGCTGGTGGACAAGGAGGCCGGCACGCTGGCCTGGTTCGCGAACCAGTACGACGAGAGCCACTTCGGCACCTTCGCAGTGTTCGCCGACAACGGCGCCCGCTTCGCCCACCTCACCGGCCAGATCCCGCGTGCGCTGGGCATGACCGGCCTGGCGCTGCTGGGCGGCGCGCCCGAGGTGAGCATGGTCGACATCATCACCGGCACCTCGCGCCAGCGCGACTGAAGAACGCTACATGCCCGCGGCGGCGCGGTCGATGAAGCGCGCCAGCTCGATGTCCTTCATCGTCAGCCCGCGCGCGGCGTGCGTGCTCAGCGTCACGTCCACCACGTTGTACGAGTTCGACCAGTCGGGATGATGGTCGCGCCGCTCCGCGACCAGCGCCACGCGCGTCATGAACGCGAAGGCCTCGTTGAAGTCGGCGAACTCCAGGTGGCGCGAGATGGCCGACGCGGCCGGATCCAGCGACCAGGCCGGAAGCTGGGACAACAGCCCCGGCAACAGGGCGGGATCGAGCTTGGCGGTCATGGGCGGCCTTTCGGAAATCGGAAGAGGCCACTCTAGGGCCTCGTGCCGGCCCTCGCCTCGTCGGGGATTCTCCGCTGACAAACAGGCACTTCGCCCGCGGCGAAATCAGCGCGCCCGCGGCCGCTTCCACGCGCGCGCCACCGCGGCGCGCAGGGCCTCACATTCGGCCTGCAGCGCCGCCTCGAAGCGCGCCACCAGCGGGTTGCCCGGCCGGTGCGCCGGCCGCACCGCGAACACCCGGAACGGGATGGAGAACGTCAGCGGCCGCACGGCGATGCCCGCGCCGGCCCCGGACAGCGCCAGCGCCGTCAGCGGGTTGACGATCGCCAGGCCCAGGCCGTGCTGCACCATCGCGCACACGGCCACCGCGCTGTCGGTCTCCACCGCCAGTTGGCGATCGACGCCGGCGTCGGCGAAGGCCTTGTCGACGATCTGGCGGTAGCGGTCGCGCGGGTGGAAGCTCACAAAGGCCTGGCCCGCGAAGTCGGCCGGCGCGAGCCGGGGCCGAGCCAGCAACGGGTGGCCGGCCGGCAGCACCGCCACCTCGTCGAGTTCCAGCAGCAGCCGCGCGTCGGCGCCGGCCAGCGCGCCGTCGTGCTCGGTCAGGCCCAGGTCGTGGGCCTGCGCGGCCAGGCGCTCCTCCAGCAGCGGCGATTCGTACGGGTTCACCGACACGCTGACGCCCCGATTCGCCAGCTGGAAGCGCGCGCAGGCGCCCGGCAGCAGCGCGTGCGAGAACGCGGGCAGGCAGGCGAGCGACAGCTGGCCCTCGGTGAACTGGCGCAGGCGCAGCGCGGTGTCGGCCACGCGCTCCAGGCCGGCGTACGAGCGCTGCACCTCCTCGAACAGCGCATAGGCCTGCGCGGTGGGCTGCAGCCGGCCGCGCACGCGCTCGAACAACGCCAGCCGCAGCAGCGACTCCATGCGCGAGAGCTCGCGGCTGATCGTGGGCTGCGACGTGAACAGCGCCTCCGCGGCGCCGGTGACGCTGCCGGCGGTCATCACGGCGCGGAACACCTCGACGTGGCGATGGGTCAGTCCTTGCATCCGCCAACCATATCAAATATGAAACCAGTCCACAAATCAAAGCATTGGACTGATATGCACTGCCGGATCATCATGGCGCCATGACCACGCTCCAGCACCCCGCCCCCGCCGCCTTCGCAGCCGACCGCCTGCAGGCGCTGGCCGCCGCCCACGCCACGCCGCTGTGGGTCTACGACGCCGACACCATCCGCGCCCGCGTCGAGCGCCTGCGCCAGTTCGACACGGTCCGCTTCGCCCAGAAGGCCTGCTCCAACACCCACGTGCTGCGCCTGCTGCGCGGCCTGGGCGTGCAGGTGGACGCGGTGTCGGCCGGCGAGATCCAGCGCGCGCTGCACGCGGGCTACGACGCGCGCGAGGAGCACAGCGGCATCGTGTTCACCGCCGACGAGATCGACCCCGCCACGCTGGCCCTGGTGGCCGCGCACGGCATCCCCGTCAACGCCGGCTCGGTGGACATGCTGGACCAGCTCGGCCGCCACCTCGGCGACCGCGCGCACGGCCACCGCGTGTGGCTGCGCATCAACCCCGGCTTCGGCCACGGCCACAGCCGCAAGACCAACACGGGCGGCGAGCACAGCAAGCACGGCATCTGGCCGTCCGACGTGCCCGCCGCGCTGGAGGCCATCGCCCGCCACGGCCTGCGCCTGGTGGGCCTGCACATGCACATCGGCTCGGGCGTGGACTACGGCCATCTCGAGAACGTGTGCGACGCGATGGTCCGGCACGTGCGCGAGGTGGTGGCGCTGGGCCACGACGTGACGGCCATCTCGGCCGGCGGCGGTCTGTCGATTCCCTACCGCGCCGGCGATGCCACGGTGGACACCGCGCACTACTTCAGCCTGTGGGACGCCGCCCGCCGCCGCCTGGCCGCGGAGCTGGGCCACCCCGTGCACCTGGAGATCGAGCCGGGCCGCTTCCTGGTGGCCGAGGCGGGCGCGCTGCTGGCCGAGGTGCGCGCCGTCAAGGACATGGGCAGCAACCACTTCGTGCTGTGCGACGCCGGCTTCAACGACCTGGTGCGCCCCGCGATGTACGGCGGCCACCACGCGATCAGCGTGCTGCCGCGCGCCAACGCCGCCGTGCGCGGCGACCTCGGCCTGGCCGGCGAGCGCCGCCCCACCGTGGTGGCCGGCCCGCTGTGCGAGTCGGGCGACGTGTTCACGCAGGACGCCGGCGGCGTGGTGGAGGCGCGCGCGCTGGCGCCGGCCGAGGTGGGCGACCTGCTGGTGTTCCACGACACCGGCGCGTACGGCGCGTCCATGAGCTCCAACTACAACACCCGGCCGCTGGCGGCCGAGGTGCTGGTGGACGGTGCCGTCGCCCGCGTGATCCGGCGCCGCCAGACGGTGGCCGAGCTGATCGCGCTGGAGGATTGACGGCCAGCGCTCAATATTCCCCGAGAGAGCCCCAGGGGATTTCCCGGCCACTCCGATCCGCAATATTCAGCCTCAATACAGGCTGTCGAAAGATTCGGGAACCATCCCCGAATCCGGGTATTGCAAGCCTCGCAATTTAGTTTCTGGGCGATCCACCAATTGAAATAGTGCCCTGTTTTCAATTGCGTGCTCGAGTTGTTTCCGGCAGCGCCCGGAATGCCCGCGCAAACCAGGTCGACGGCCCGCCGCCGCGCCATCCCTCCCTGAAAATGTCAATCGCCTGATCCCGTGGCCCGGGTATTGGTGGCGGTGGTGGCCGCCTCCCCTTTGGTTTCGGGCAACACCGGCGCCGCACGGGTAAACGCGATGCTCGTTATCGAGCAAATCAACAAATCAAAATCGGCACTTATATTCCCGATCCGGGGATCATGAATCCCCTCAACCATGTCCTTGATTGGGGTTAAATATGTCCAAAATGGGGAATTCGGGAACTCATCCTGGTGCGCATCGCAAACTCGCCGCGGCGCTGATGGTGGCCTTCGCCGGCACCCTGGCCGCCACCGGCCAGGCGCGCGCCGAGACGGTGGGCACGCAGCACGTGCACGCCGCCGTCAAGGGCGGCGAGGCGCAGATGGTGGGCAGCCCGGCGGCGAGCCAGGTGATGACGCTGGACGTCGTGCTGCCCGTACGCGACCGCGAGGCCCTGAAGGCACTGGCGGCGAGCGTCTCCGATCCGCAGAGCCCGGCCTTCCGCCACTACATGACGCCGACCCAGTTCACCGAACGCTTCGGCCCGACGCAGGAGGACTACGCCACGGTCGTGAGCTACATGGAGGAACGCGGCCTGAAGGTCGTCGGCGGATCGCGCGACGGCATGGAGGTGCAGGTGCGCGGCACCGTCGACAACGTGGAGCGGGCCTTCAACGTGACGATGCGCAACTACAGGCATCCCACCGAGAACCGCGTGTTCTTCTCGCCCGATCGCGAGCCCACCACCGACATGGCCGTCAAGCTGTGGCACGTATCGGGCATGGACAACTTCTCCATCCCGCATCCGAAGTACGTCAAGCGCAGCGACGTGGCCGCCGCGCGCGGCATCTCGCCCGACGCGGTCGTGACGCACGCCACCACCGGCTCGGGCCCGTCGGCCTCGTTCCTGGGCAGCGACATGCGCGCCGCGTACTACGGCGGCACCGCGCTGACCGGCGCCGGCCAGCACGTGGCGCTGTTCGAGTACTACGGCACCGACCTCGCCGACCTCGCCACCTACTACAAGAACGTCGGCCAGACCAACAACGTGCCGGTGACGCTGATCTCCACCGACGGCACCAGCACGTCGTGCCTGGCCAAGAACAACTGCGACGACGGCGAACAGGAGCTGGACATCACGCAGGCGCTGGGCATGGCGCCGGGCCTCGCGGGCCTGGAGATGTACGTGGGCTCCACCGACACCGCCATCATCAGCGCGATGACCACGCACAGCCCGCTGGCGCTGGCCATCGGCTGCTCGTGGGGCTGGACGCCGGCCGACGCAAGCACGCTCGACCCGTACTTCGAAAAGATGGCCGTGCAGGGCCAGAGCTTCTTCGTGGCCTCCGGGGACAACTCCACGTGGAAGAAGACCGGCGCGGCCGAGGCCTGGCCGGGCGACGACGCGCACATCATCTCGGTGGGCGGCACCGACCTCGTCACCGCCGGCGCGGGCGGCGCGTGGAAGTCGGAGACGGCCTGGATCGACTCGGGCGGCGGCATCTCGCCCGACAGGGTCGCGATTCCCGCGTGGCAGCAGATCTCGGGCGTGATCACCACGGCCAACAAGGGCTCGACCACGCTGCGCAACGGCCCCGACGTGGCCGCCAACGCGAACTTCACGTTCTACACCTGCGACAACCAGACCACCTGCCTGGCCAACCAGTACGGGGGCACCAGCTTCGCCGCGCCGATGTGGGCCGGGCTCGTGGCGCTGGCCAACCAGCAGGCGGCCAGCCAGGGCAAGGCGGCGGTGGGCTTCTTCAACCCGAAGATCTACGCGCAGAACGTGACATCCAGCTACGCCACCGGCTTCCACGACATCACCAGCGGGACGTCGGGCAGCTATTCGGCCGGCACCGCGTTCGACCTGGTCACCGGCTGGGGCAGCCCGAAGCCGGCGCTGATCACGCAGTTGCTGCAGTAGGCGCCGCGCGTCGGGCTAACCGACGTGCTTGCCGAAGTGGAACAACGTGCGTTCCAGCGCGGCCGCCGCGGCGCCCGGGTTCCAGGCGCCGCGCTGGTCGCAGTTGAAGCCGTGGTTGGCCGCGTACAGATGCACCTCCACCTCGGGGTGCGCTTGTTCGAAGGCCTTCACGCTGTCGACCGGGATGTGGGTGTCCTGGTCGCCGAAATGCGCCATCGTCGGCACCCCGGGCTTGCGCGCGGGCTCGTCGCCCACGGTCATGCCGCCGCCGTAGTACGCCACGGCGGCCGCCAGGCCCTTCACCTGCTCGGCCGAGCGCCACACGAGCAGGCCGCCCCAGCAGTAGCCGACGATGCCCACCTTGCCGGCGCGCGCCGCGAAATCGACGGCCGCCTGGATGTCCTGCAGCACGCCCGGCGCGGGCAGCGCCTGCACCGCGGCCTTGAGCGCGGCGCCGCGCTTCTGGTCCTCCGGCGCGTAGCCCAGCTGGACGCCGGGCTCGACGCGGTCGAAGGTGGCCGGCGCGACGGCAAGGTAGCCCGCCAGGGCGAAGCGGTCGGCCACGCCGCGGATGTGCGAGTTGACGCCGAAGATCTCCTGCAGCACCACGACGGCCCCCTTGGGCGCGTGCGGGGGCTCGGACACGTAGGCGGCGAACTGGAAGCCGTCGGCGGCGGTGAGGGTGACGTCGGATGTGGTCATGGAAGCTCCTGTCGGGTGCGGGCATCGCGGGATGGGAGCACGTTTTACACCCACGCCGCGGTCGTGCCGGCGGTTCGCTGTAACCTAGCGCCTGAGAACAAACCCCGGAGCTCTTCAAATGCACATGGAAACCCCGCCGCCGCCGGCGTCCGCCGCCGAGCCGCGCAGCTCGTTCCTCGAGGAAAAGGCGTTCAAGTCGCGCACGGTGCTGGTGTTCGGCGCCATCAACGACCAGTCCGCGGCCGACACCGTGCGCCGTCTCATCGCGCTCGATGCCGACTCGCCCAAGGAGCCCATCGACATGCTGGTGTCCTCGCCGGGCGGCCACCTCGAGTCCGGCGACACGGTGCACGACGTCATCCGCTTCATCTCCGCGCCGGTGCGCATGATCGGCACGGGCTGGGTGGGCAGCGCCGCCACGCACCTGTTCCTGTCGGTGCCCAAGGAACGCCGCTTCTGCCTGCCGCAGACGCGCTTCCTGATCCACCAGCCCAGCGGCGGCGCCGGCGGCCAGGCCACCGACATCGCCATCATGGCGCGCGAGATCATCAAGGCGCGCGAACGCATCGCCCAGGTCATCGCGCGCGAGACCGGCCAGAAGCTGGAGAAGGTGCTGGTCGACATCGAGCGCGACAACTGGATGGGTCCCGAGGAGGCCATCGAGTACGGCCTGATCTCGCGCATCATCGAGAACCGCAAGGATCTCGGCTGAGTCCCTCTCAGCGGACGTCGAGGCGATAGGTCGTGGACAACACGACCGCGTCGAACCGGGCCCCGACGGCGATCGTGTGCGGCCCGGCCGGCAGCGGCTGCAGCATCACGTACCAGCCGTCGGCCACCGCGGTCTTCGCGCTGGAGCGCGGCACCTGGCGCAGTCCCGGCGCGAAGCAGCCGCCGGTGGCCTGGCGATGGGCCTCCACGTCGTAGACGGGTTGCCCGTCGATCGTCATCGACAGCCCGCTCACCCGCGTGAGGTGCTCCCCGGCGATGCGCAGCAACGCCGCGCAGTCCGGATCCTTGTTGCCCGAACGCTCCACCGTGCCCGCGATGGGCACGAACAGCGTCTTGCCCTGCGGCACGCTGCATCGGCGTTCGACGGGCCCCGTGCCGTCGGAGCCGGCCAGGAACCACACGTCGCCGTCCTGCCTGGCGCCGCACAGCGCGCCGGTGCGGTCGGCGACCGGACTGTTGTCGCGCGGGAAGGCGCCGACCCATTGCAGGTAGGCCTCCGCCCACTCCGCCTGCGGGTGCTCGAACACGAAGTCGTCGGGGTCGATCACGGGCGATACGGGCCGGGTGTCGGCCGCGAACGCGCCGAGCGATGCCGCGGCGAGCGCGGACAGGAGGAGGGAACGGAAACGCATGCAGGCATTCTGTCGAGTTCCGGCTCGCCTTGCCGGAGGTCGCCGAGATGCCACTACTGATCCCAGCGCACCCGGCGCGAGAGCAAGGCCAGCACGAACGCCGCACCCGCCACCACCGCCATGCCCCACGACAGGTTCGTGGCCTGCGACACCGCGCCGATCGCCAGCGGCCCGACGAGGAAACCCAGCGCACCCAGCGTCATCACCGCCGCCAGCGCGACGCCGCCCTCGCGCGCGCCCGCCGCGTACACGCACGGGGACACGGTGGCCACGCCGATGCCGAACAGGGCGAAACCCACCAGCGCGGGCACCACGCCGCCGACGACCAGCGCCACCGCGAGGCTCGCGCCCGCCAACAGCGAGCCGGCGAACAGCAGCTTGCGCGCGCCCCAGCGCACGCGCGCGCGGTCGCCGAACCAGCGCGTCACCAGCATCGCGCCCTGCAGGCTCACGATGCCCAGCGTCGCCACCTGCTGCGAGGCGGCGGCGCGCTCCTTGAGGTACAGCGTCGACCAGTCCACCATCGAGCCCTCGACGATCATGCCCAGGAACGCCATCGCGCCGATCAGCAGCGCGGCGCCGCGCGGCAGCGCGAACGAGCGCGTGCCGCCGTCGATCGGCTTCGCGTCGGCGATCAGGCCGCCGCGCGGCAGGAACACGGCGCCCAGCACGACCAGCGCGGCGACGGTGAAGTGCAGCGGCACCGACGTCGTGACGCTGGTGATGCAGAACGCGAAGAACGCGCCCGCCATCGTGCCCAGGCTGAACACGGCATGCAGCCGCGACATGACCGGCCGCGCGGTGGCGCGTTCCACCTCCACGCCCTGCGCGTTCATCGCCACGTCCATCGTGCTGGCGAGCACGCCGTAGACGCACATGATCGCGCAGGCCAGGATCCAGTTCGGCGCGAAGCCCAACACGACGAGCCCCACGCCCAGCAGGCCGCCCGCCAGCAGGCTCGCGCCGCGCGAACCCAGCTTGTGCAGCGCGGCCGCCGTCACGGGAAACGAGAAGATGGCGCCCAGCGCCGCGAACAGCAGCACCACGCTCACCTGCGAGGTGCTGAGGCCCAGGTTGCCCTTGATGGCCGGCAGGCGCGACGTCCAGGTGCCGTAGCTGAAGCCCAGCGCGCCGAACAGCGATGCGACGGCCACCTGGCTGCGGCGGGTGGAGACGGCGCCGGCGCGCGCGGCGTCGGACTCGAAGGCGGAGGATCCGGTCATGGCGGGAACGAGGGAGAGGCGATGCCGGAGCGCGCAGGAAACGCAGGAGCCACGGACGAGAAGCCCGCTAGGCTAACAGGAAGCCAAGTCACTCCACGCGCCGCAGCGTGATCGCGCTCTCGGGGCAGGCCGAGACGCACAGCCCGCAGCCATGGCACTGGTCGGCGTTCACGGCCTCGGCCTGCAGGCCGCCGTGAACCCACCACTTGAGCGTACCCAGCGCGCCCAGCCCAGGCAGTTCGCTGCGCTCGCGGCGGCGCACGATGAAGACGTCGTACGGGCACTCGGCCACGCAGGCCGCCTTGCCTTCGCAGCGGTTCGGGTCGATGACGGGCACGAGCCGACCGGCCGGCTGCTTGCAGGATGCGAGCAGTGCAGCATCAGAGGGGTCTGGCATCTCCGTCATCCGCGCCACCTCCTGGGCCGAAGCGAAAGTATTCTCCGCGGATGAGGGCGATGCCTGATGCCGGACGTCAGGGGATCGGCGTCAGGCATCACCTCGAATCGCGTTCCGCGCCGCAACGTTGACAAGCCGCTCGGCGCGATTCGAGGATATGCCAGACCCCTCCGGTCGAGGTTGGCCGCCCCAAAAGAAAACGCACGCCGAGGCGTGCGTTTGCAAAGCAGGCGGCCCGTGCGAGACGTGCCGTCAAGGCCGTCAGGCGGCCGGTTGGGTATCCGCTTCCTTGCAGTTGGGCGCGCAGACCGACTGGGCGCGGCCCAGCAGCTTGCGGGTCTTCAGCTGGGCACGGGGACGGTGCTTGCCGCACAGGAAGCACGACATCGTGGCGGCGCCGAAAGCGCCAGTGGCTGCGAACGGGGAACCCGCGGCCTTGGAACGATAGCGCAGGCCATCGGCGCCGAGGGTGGTCTTGACTTCTTGCTTCGACATCGAGTGATGATCCTTCCGGGATAGGAACAGGGCGCGTACGCTTGGCCGGGGGGCCGCACGTCCTTCCTCGCGCCATCCAGCATTCTACCAGACTAACTGTATATACCCTCAGCCAGGGGGCCCAGGGACTTCCCTGTCGAGCAAGGCCCGTGCCAAAGCGCGACCGCAGGCACTCGACGGTGCGGAAATACCCGCCGGGGTTCAGGCGGCGGGAAGCGGCTCCGATCGTTTCGCCACCAGCGTCAGTATGTCGTAGCTGGCCACCACCTCGCCGTCCTGGTTGGTCACTTCCACGTCCCAGGCGACCACGCCCTGCCCCTTGCCGTCGGCGCCCACCTTGTTGCGGTCGATCTTGCGCTTGCACGTGAGGCGCGCGCGGATCGTGTCGCCGATGCCCACCGGCTTGACGAAGCGCAGCGTGTCCAGGCCGTAGTTGGCCAGCACCGGGCCCTCGCCCGGCGACACGAACAGGCCCGCCGCGGCGGACAGCACGAAGTAGCCGTGCGCGATGCGCTTGCCGAAAGGAGACGCCTTTGCCGCAATCTCGTCGAAGTGCATGTAAAAGAAGTCGCCCGAGATGCCGCCGAAGGCCACGATGTCGGCGTCCGTCACGGTGCGCCGGTGCGTCAGCAGCGAGTCGCCGACGGTGAGGTCCTCGAACGCGTGGCGGAACGGATGGACGCCGGACTCATGCACCGCCGCGCCCTTCACGTGCTCGCCGGTGATCGCGGCCAGCATCGTCGGCGAGCCCTGCACCGCGGCGCGCTGCAGGTAGTGCTTGACGGCGCGGATGCCGCCCAGCTCCTCGCCGCCGCCCGCGCGGCCCGGGCCGCCGTGCTTCAACGACGGCAACGGCGAGCCGTGGCCGGTGGACTCGGGCGCGGCGTCGCGATCGAGCACCAGGATGCGGCCATGCAAGGCCGCGAGGCGGCTCACGGCCTGCGCGGCGAGGTGCGGGTCGCGCGTGACCAGCGTGCCCACCAGGCTGCCGCGCCCGCGCTCGGCCAGCGCCAGCGCCTGGTCGAAATCGTCGTAGGGCATCAGCGTGCTCACGGGGCCGAAGGCCTCCACGTCGTGCGCGGCGGACTGCATGTCGGGACGCTCGCACAGCAGCAGCGTGGGCGCGAAGAACGCGCCGCGGTCGGTGCCGGTGCCGCGCGGCGCGAAGGCCCCCCGCCCATCACCGGCGCCGAACAGCACCGTGTTGCCGCGCGCCAGCTGCGCCACGCGCTCGGCCACGTCGCGCTGCTGCTCGTGCGAGGCGAGCGCGCCCATGGTCACGCCCTCGACCGCCGGATCTCCCACCACCACCTTCGCGAGCCGCGCCTTCAGGCGTTCGGTGACCGCCTCGAGGTGGCGCCGCGGCACGATCGCGCGCCGGATCGCGGTGCACTTCTGGCCGGCCTTGGCCGTCATCTCGCGCGCCACCTCCTTGACGAAGAGGTCGAACTCCACGTCGTCGGGCGTCACGTCGTCGGCCAGCACCGCGCAGTTCAGCGAGTCGGCCTCGGCGTTGAACGGCACGCTGTTGGCGATGAGGTTCGGGCGCACGCGCAGCTTCGCGGCGGTGTCGGCCGAGCCGGTGAAGGTGACGATGTCGCGGCCGTCGACGCGATCGAGCAGGTCGCCCGTGGAGCCCACCACCAGTTGCAGCGCACCCTCGGGCAGCAGGCCCGATTCGACGACCAGCCGCACCATCGCCTCGGTGACGTAGCTGGTGGCCGTGGCCGGCTTCACGATGCACGGCATGCCCGCGAGGAAGCTGGGCGCGAACTTCTCCAGCGCGCCCCAGATGGGGAAGTTGAACGCGTTGATGTGGACCGCCACGCCGCGCCGCGGCACCAGGATGTGGGTGCCGGCGAACTGGCCCTTCTTGCCCAGCGGCAGGGCCGGACCTTCGTGCACCACGTTGCCCGAGGGCAGCTCGTTGCTGCCCATGCTGGCGTACGCGAACAGGGTGCCCGCGCCGCCCTCCACGTCGATCCAGCTGTCGGCGCGCGTGGCGCCGGTGTGCGCTGAGATCGCGTACAGCGACTCCTTGCGCTCCATCAGGAACTTGGCCAGCGCCTTCAGCCGCGCGGCGCGCTGCTGGAAATCCAGCGCGAGCAGCGACTGGACGCCGGCACGGCGCGCGTGGTCGACCGCCTCGCCGAAGTCGAGTTCGTCCGCGTGCGCGTGGGCCACCACGTGCCCGTCGATCGCACTCGCGAGCGCCGCGCCCGCGCGCGCGCCAACGAAACGGCCGGCGATGTAGCTCTGAAGCTGGATCGGCATGGCGCTCACTCCTGCACCTTCCACGTGCCGTTCTCGATCTTGACCATCACGCGGGCGCGCTGGTCGAGGCCCAGGTGGTCGGTGGGCGTCATGTTGAAGATGCCGTGCGCGCCGGCGAGGTTCTTCGTGTTCTCCAGCGCGTCGCGCAGCGCGGCGCGGAACTCGGGCGTGCCCGGCTGCGCCTTCTTCAGGGCCACCGGCACCGCCGCGGCCATCAGCTGGCCGGCGTCCCAGGCGTGGCCGCCGAAGGTGGACACGCTGTCCTTGCCGTACTTGGCCTCGTAGGCGGTCACGTAGGCGATGGCGGAGGTGCGCACCGGGTTGCCCACCGGCAGCTGGCGCGCCACCAGCACGGGGCCGGCCGGCAGGTAGGTGCCCTCGACGTTCTTGCCGCCCACGCGCAGGAAGTCGGCGTTGGCCACGCCGTGGGTCTGGTAGATCAGGCCCGTGTAGCCGCGTTCCTTGAGCGTGATCTGCGGCAGCGCGGCGGGCGTGCCGGAGCCGGCGACCAGGATCGCGTCGGGCCTGGCCGCCTGCAGCTTGAGCACCTGCGCGGTGACCGACGAATCGTTGCGCGCGAAGCGCTCGTTGCCGACCACCGTGATGCCCTTGAGCGCCGCGGCCTTGGAGAACTCGCCGTACCAGCCTTCGCCGTACGCGTCGGCGAAGCCGATGAAGCCCACGGTCTTCACGCCGTGGTCCTTCATGTGCGACGCGATGGCCAGCGACATCTGGATGTCGTTCTGCGGCGTCTTGAACACCCAGTGGCGCTTGGCGTCCATGGGCTCGACGATCTTGGCCGACGCCGCCATCGAGATCATCGGCACCTGCGCCTCGCTGACCACGTCGATCATCGCGAGCGAGTTGGGCGTGACGGTGGAGCCCAGGATGATGTCGACCTTGTCCTCGGTGATCAGCTTGCGGGTGTTGCTCACCGCCTTGGTGGTGTCGGAGCCGTCGTCCAGCACGATGTAGTTCACCTTCTGGCCGGCGATGGTCTGCGGCATCAGCGCGATGGTGTTCTTCTCCGGGATGCCCAGCGACGCGGCGGGGCCGGTGGCCGACACCGTCACGCCGACGTTGATGTCGGCCAGCGCGCCGCCGGCGGCCAGCGCCAGCACGGCCGACACCAGGGCGTGCAACGGAAAGCGGATCTTCGTGTTCATCTCGGTCGTCTCCATCAATCGGTCAGGGAAGGAATGGGGGAACTCTGGCGGCCGGCCGCGCGCGGCTTGCGCACCGCCTCGAGGCCGCCGAAGAACAGGTCGGCCACGACGGGCGCCATCTGTTCGTGGGTGAGGCCGCCGTCGGGGCGCAGCCAGGTGAACATCCAGTTGATCATGCCGAACAACAGCATCGCGAGCGGTCGGTCGAGCTCGTTGCGCGCCAGGTTCGGGCGCACCGCGGCGATGGCGTCGGCGAACGCCGCCACCACGCGGCGCTGCGGCTCCCGCACCTGGACGCGCTCGTGCTCCTCGAGGAAGCGCACGTCCTCGGTGAGCACGCGGTGCTCGCTCTGCGCATCGGCGTACTCGCGCACGAAGCGCAGGATCAGCGCGCGCAGCCGCGCGTCGGGCTCGGCGTCGGCGGTCTCGCGCAGCACCTCCCCCACGAACTGTTCCAGCCGCGCGACGTGGCCCACGGTGATCTGGAACAGCAGCTCGCGCTTGTCGCGGTAGTAGTGGTACAGGCCGGCCTTCGAAGTGCCGCAGGCCGCCGCGATGTCGTTCATCGAGGTGGCCGTGTAGCCGTGGTCGGCGAACAGCTCCGCGGCCCGCGCGAGGATGGCGTCGCGCTGGTCGTCGTAGGTGGCGGAGCGGGTACGGGCCATGCAGGCTTCAGCGGTGGTCGAAGGAGATGCGCACTTCGGGCGTGGTGGGATGCGCCTGGCACGTGAGGATGAAGCCCGCGTCCAGGTCGCGCTTCTCGAGCGCGTAGTTTCGCGTCATTCTCACCTCGCCCGAATCGAGGTGCGCGCGGCAGGTGCCGCACACGCCCGACTTGCACGAGTACGGCACGTCCAGGCCCGCGCCGGCGCAGGCGTCCAGCAGGTTGACGTCGCTCTCGCGGTACTCCACCTGGTGGGTGACGCCGTCGCGCACCACGGTGAGATGGCAGTCGGCCGCGTCGCCCGGCGCGGGCGACTGCACCGGCGCGGCCTGCACGCCCATGCCGGTGTCGGCGGGGATGGGCACGCCGAAGCGCTCGACGTGGATGCGCTCCGCGGCCACGCCGGCGCTCAGCAGCGCGGCCTCGGCCTCGTCGTTCATCATGAACGGGCCGCAGATGAACGCGTGGTCGATGCGGTCGGCCTGGATCAGGTGGCTGAGGAACTCGCCCAGCTTGGCGCGATCGAGCACGCCCTGGTTCAGCGGCGAGTCGACGCGCTCCTCCGAGAACACGTGGTGCAGCGACACGCGCGTCACGTAGCGGTTCTTGAGATCCTCGAGTTCCTCCTTGAACATCGTCGAGGCCGCGCGGCGGTTGCCGTAGACCAGCGTGACGCGGCTGCCCGGCTCGTTGCGCAGCACCGTCCTCATGATGGAGATCATCGGCGTGATGCCGCTCCCGCCGGCCACGCACAGGTAGTTGCGCGACGCGCCCGCGTCCACCGGCACGAAGAAGCGGCCCTGCGGCGGCATCACGTCGATGGTGTCGCCCGCGCGCAGGTTCTCGGCCAGCCAGTTCGAGAAGCGGCCGCCGCGCACGCGGCGCACGCCCACGCGCAGCTCGCCGTCGTCGATGCCCGCGCAGATCGAGTACGAGCGGCGCACCTCCTCGCCGGCGATGCGCTGGCGCAGCGTCAGGTACTGGCCCTGCGTGAAGCGGAAGCGCTCGCCGAGCTCCTGCGGGATGTCGAACGAGACGACCATCGCCTCGTCGGTCTCGGGACGCACGGAGCGCACCTTCAGCGGGTGGAAGTGGGTGTCGACGGCCATGGCTCAAATAGGTTTGAAGTGTTCGAAGGGTTCGCGGCACGCGACGCAGCGGTACAGCGACTTGCACGCCGTCGACCCGAAGGCCGACAACCGCTCGGTTTGCGCGCTGCCGCAGCGCGGGCACGCCACGTCGCGCGCCATCAGGCGGATCGGCTGCACGTTGCCCGACGTCGCCTCGGAAGCGCACGATCCCGGCGGCGCGATGCCGTAGGCGCGCAGCTTCTCGCGGCCCTCGGGCGTGATCCAGTCGGTCGTCCACGCGGGCGCGCGCCGCTGCGTCACGCGCGCGGGCCCGAGGCCGGCGGCGGCGAGCGCGTCCGCGATCGCCTGCTCGATCACCTCGGTGGCGGGGCAGCCCGAGTACGTCGGCGTCACCACCACCTCCAGCGCGTCGCCGTGCTCGACCACGTCGCGCACGATGCCCAGGTCGGTGACGGAGATCGCCGGCACCTCCGGGTCGAGCACGTCGTGCAGGACGTCCCACGCGTGCGCGACGCGCGGCGAGGCGGCGGCCATCGCGTTCACCACACGCCGCCCGGGAACGAGCGCTGCAGCGTCTGCATCTCGGCCAGCAGGTAGCCCATGTGCTCGCTGTGCACGCCCCTGGAGCCGGTGGAGCGGAAGGCGCTCGCCGCCGGGATCGCGAGGCCGGCCTCGGCGAACACCGGCTCGACGATCGCCTGCCACTCGGCCTGCAGCGCGACGCGCAGCGGGCCCAGGCCGCTCTCGGCGGCGGCGGTATCGATGGCGTCGGTCTCGAACAGCTCCGCGGCGTACGGCCACAGCCGGGCCACGGCCTGGCGCGTGCGGCGCGCCGATTCGTCGGTGCCGTCGCCCAGGCGCACGACCCAGTCGGCCGCGTGGGCCACGTGGTAGCGCGACTCCTTCACGGCCTTGCCGGCGATGGCGGCGATGTCGGCGTCGCTGGACGCCTCCAGCCTGGCCCACAGCACGTTCATCCACGCCGCGATCAGGAAGTTTCGGACGATGGCGTCCGCGAAGTCGCGTCCCGCCTTGCGGCCCGGCAGCTCGGCGATCGTGAAGTTGAGGAAGTCGCGCTCGTTGCGCAGGAACGCGAGCTGGTCTTCATCGAAGCCCGTCTGCGCGCCCACGTGCGACAGCAGCGCGCGCGCCTGGCCCACGAGATCCAGCGCGAGGTTGGTCAGCGCGATGTCCTCCTCGAGGATGGGCGCGTGGCCGCTCCACTCGGCCAGGCGCTGCGCGTGGATCAGGCAGGTGTCGCCGACGCGCATCAGGTACGCCTGTTGCGGCGTCGGCGCGAAGGCGATGGACTCGGTGGTGGTCGACGCGACGGCGGCGGACCTGCTCGCCGTGGTGGGCAAGGGGGCGAAGGTGGTGCTCATGGCGCCGCTCACATGTGGCCCACTTCGGGCGGCAGCTCGTAGAACGTCGGATGGCGGTAGACCTTGTCCTCCATCGGATCGAACAGCATCGCCTTGTCGGCCGGGTCGGACGCCACGATCTGGTCGGAGCGCACGATCCACACGCTGATGCCTTCCTGGCGCCGCGTGTAGACCTCGCGCGCCAGCTGCAGCGCCATCTTCGAATCCGCGGCGTGCAGGCTGCCGCAGTGCTTGTGGTCGAGGCCCGCCTTGGGGCGCACGAACACCTCCCACAGCGGCCATTCGTGGGCCTGGGCCTGGGCGTTCGCGATGTCGGTCTTGGATGCGGTCATGAAGATGTCTTCCTGTTCAGGCGGCTTGCTTTTCGGCGCGGGCGGCGGTCTTGCGGGCGTGGGCCAGCGCGGCCTCGCGCACCCATTCGCCGTCGTTCCAGGCGTCCACGCGCTCGGCCAGGCGTTCCTTGTTGCACGGGCCGTCGCCGTTGACGACCTGCCAGAACTCGCTCCAGTCGATCGCGCCAAAGTCGTATTCGCCGCGCGCCTCGTTCCACTTCAGGTCGGGATCGGGCAAGGTGACGCCGAGGATCTTGGCCTGTTCGACGGTGGCGTTGACGAACTTCTGGCGCAGCTCGTCGTTGGTGATGCGCTTGATGCCCCAGCGCATCGACTGCGCGGTGTTGGGCGACTGGTCGTCCGGCGGCCCGAACATCATCAGGCTGGGCCACCACCAGCGGTTGGTGGCGTCCTGCACCATCGCGCGCTGCGCGTCGGTGCCCTTCTGCATCATGGTGAGCAGCGAGTCGTAGCCCTGGCGCTGGTGGAACGACTCCTCGCGGCACACGCGCACCATGGCGCGCGCATACGGCGCGTACGAGCAGCGGCACAGCGGGATCTGGTTCATGATGGCCGCGCCGTCCACCAGCCAGCCGATCACGCCCACGTCGGCCCAGGTGAGCGTCGGGTAGTTGAAGATGGACGAGTACTTGGCCTTGCCGGTGTGCAGCGCGTCCAGCATCTGGTCGCGCGAGGTTCCCAGCGTCTCGCCGGCCGCGTACAGGTACAGGCCGTGGCCGGCCTCGTCCTGCACCTTGGCCAGCAGGATGGCCTTGCGCTTCAGGGTGGGCGCGCGCGTGATCCAGTTGCCCTCGGGCAGCATGCCCACGATCTCGGAGTGCGCGTGCTGGCTGATCTGGCGCACCAGCGTCTTGCGGTAGTGGTCTGGCATCCAGTCCTTGGCCTCGATGAAGCCCTCGTTGTCGAGGGCAGCCTCGAAGCGCTGCTCCGCGACGACCTCGTCGGCGTTGCGGATGACCGTGCGCTCTTCCTTCGGCGCGGTGTCCATGGCTTGGGTATACATCGCGTGCTCCTTATTTCTTGCGTTGGTCGACCACGCGGCGCGCCTTGCCGACGAGCGTGCGTTCGATCGAATCGGGCGGGCCGACGCGCACCGCGGTGCTCACGCCGGTCAGCGTCTTGATGCGTTCCTGCAGGTCGCGGCCGACCGCGCCCGGGTCGCTGCCGGCATGCGTGGGCAGCAGCTCGCACAGCACCTCGACCTTGTCCAGCAAACCGTCGCGGGTGACGACCAGCTGGTACTGGCCGCCGAGCGCTCCGTGGGCCAGCACGATCTCCTCGATCTGCGTGGGGAACAGGTTCACGCCGCGGATGATCAGCATGTCGTCGGAGCGGCCGACGATCTTGCCCATGCGGCGCATGCTGCGCGCGGTAGGCGGCAGCAGGCGCGTGAGGTCGCGCGTACGGTAGCGGATCACCGGGAACGCCTGCTTGGTGAGGGTGGTGAACACCAGCTCGCCCTCCTCGCCGTCGGGCAGCACCTCGCCCGTCTCGGGGTCGATGATCTCGGGATAGAAGTGGTCCTCCCAGATCACCGGGCCGTCCTGCGTCTCCACGCACTCGCTGGCCACGCCGGGCCCCATCACCTCGGACAGGCCGTAGATGTCGACCGCATCGATGTTGGCCGCCTGCTGGATGTCGCGCCGCATCGCCTCCGTCCACGGCTCGGCGCCGAAGATGCCCACGCGCACGCTCATCTCGCGCGGATCCAGGCCCTGGCGGCGGAACTCCTCGCAGATCACCTGCATGTACGACGGCGTGACCATGATCGCGTCGGGCTTGAAGTCGGTGATCAGCTGCACCTGCTTCTCGGTCTGGCCGCCGGACATCGGCACCACGGTGCAGCCCAGCCGCTCGGCGCCGTAGTGCGCGCCCAGGCCGCCGGTGAACAGGCCGTAGCCGTAGGCCACGTGCACCATGTCGCCGCGGCGCACGCCGGCGGCGCGCAGCGAGCGCGCGACCAGGTTCGCCCAGTGGTCGATGTCGGACTGCGTGTAGCCGACCACCGTGGGCTTGCCGGTGGTGCCCGACGACGCGTGCACGCGCGCCACCTGGTCGCGTGGCACGGCGAACATCCCGAACGGGTAGTTCGCGCGCAGGTCGGCCTTGCCCGTGAACGGGAACTTGGCGAGGTCGGCCAGCGTCCTGCAGTCGGACGGATGCACGCCCTTCTCGTCGAACGCGCGCTTGTAGTGGGGCACGTTCGCGTACACGTGCGCGAGCGTCTCGCGCAGGCGCGCGAGCTGCAGCGCGGCGATCTCGTCGCGGCTGGCGCGTTCGATCGGGTCGAGTTCAGTGGGACGGAGCGGATGGATCGGCATGTCAGCTTACTCGGCGACGGGAAGGACAGGCTTGCCCTTCATGGTGTAGGAACGGCCGCGGAACGCCACGACGCGTTCGCCGCGCTGGTTGCGCACGTCGACGTCGTAGACGCCCATGCGGCCGGCCTTGCTCATCTCGACGGCGGTGGCCGTGAGCACGTCGCCGAGCCTGCCCGGCGCGACGATCTCGACGTTGAAGCCCGAGGCCACCGTGATCTCGTTGTAGGCGTTGCAGGCGAACGCGAAGCAGGAATCGGCCAGCGCGGCGAGCAGCCCGCCCTGGCAGGTGGCGTAGCCGTTGAGCATGTCCTCGCGCACGGTCATGGTCATCGTGCAGGTGCCGGGGCCGATGGCCGTGACCTCCATGCCCATGCCTTGCGACGCGCGATCCGTCGCCCACATGTGGTCGCGGACGCGCTCGGCGATGCGTTGTGGCGTCAGCATGAGATTTCCCTCCGCCTGGCGGCTGCAGGGCGAGCGACTTCGGGCGGCCGGGCGTCGCTCATCAACGATCCTTGAACAGCGCCGGCCGCTTCTGCTGGAACGCGCTCACGCCCTCGGCGAAGTCGTGCGCGCGGCCCAGCTCGCCCTGCACGCGCGCCTCCAGCGACAGCGCGTCGGCCAGCGACAGCGATTGCGACGCATCGAGCGCGTGGCGCGTGGCCACCAGCGCCTTCGACGGCATCGCGGCCAGCTTGTCGGCCAGCGCGAGCGCCTGCGCCGCCAGGTCGGCGTCGTCGACGACCTGCCAGACCAGGCCGAAGCGCTCCGCGTCGGCGGCCGACAGCTTGTCGCCGGTGAGCGCCAGCGCGAGCGCGCGCGAGCGGCCCACCAGGCGCGGCAGCAGCCAGGTGCCGCCGCAGTCGGGGATCAGGCCGATCTTGGCGAAGGCCTGGATGAAGCTGGCCGAGCGCGCGGCCAGCACGATGTCGCAGCAGAACGCGAAGTTGGCGCCCGCGCCGGCGGCGACGCCGTTGACGGCGCAGACCACGGGCACCGGCATCGCCTGCAGGCGCAGCGCGAGCGGGCGGTAGTTGGCCTCGATGACGGCGGCGATGTCGGGCTTGCCGTCGGCGCCGGCGGCCATGCCCGGGTCGTTGAGATCCTGGCCGGCGCAGAAGCCGCGACCGGCGCCGGTGATCAGCACGGCGCGGACGGCCGGGTCGGCGGCGGCGCCGTCGAGCGCGGCGCGCAGCTCGGCGTGCATGTCCTGCGTGAAGCTGTTGAGCGCGGCGGGCCGGTTGAGCGTGAGCGTGCGCACCGCGCCGCGCTGCGCGATCAGAACGAGCGCGTCGGGTGAGGACAGGAGGTCGGCGTCGGACATGGCGGGCCCTGGCAAGAAGAGAATGGCTTCGGGGTTGTCTCCCCCACCCGGTCTATTCTTTGACCGACCGGTCGGTTAATCTTAAACTCCGTCTTGATCTGGCGCAAGTCCACGCGAGCCAGTCCACCATTGATCGAGGAAAACCCGAATGCCCTGCTACGAGATAGACGGCCTGCGCCCCGTGGTCGACCCGACCGCGTACGTCCACCCCACGGCCGTGCTGATCGGCGACGTGGTGATCGGCCCCGGCGCGTACATCGGCCCCTGCGCCAGCCTGCGCGGCGACTTCGGCCGCATCGTGCTCAAGACCGGCTGCAACGTGCAGGACACCTGCGTCGTCCACGGCTTCCCGGCCTCGGACACGCTGCTGGAGGACAACGCCCACATCGGCCACGGCGCCGTGCTGCACGGCTGCGTGATCCGCGCCGACGCGCTGGTGGGCATGAACGCGGTGGTGATGGACGAGGCCGAGATCGGCGCCGGCGCCTTCGTGGCCGCCAGCGCGTTCGTGCGCGCCGGCCTGAAGGTGCCCGCGCGCTCGCTGGCCGCGGGCGTGCCGGCGAAGATCCTGCGCGAGCTGAGCGACCAGGAACTGGCGTGGAAGCGCGAGGGCACGGCCACCTACCAGCGCCTGACCGAGCGCTGCCTGGCGACGATGAAGGAATGCGAGCCGCTCGCGGCGGAGGAGCCGGATCGCAGGCGGCTGGAGACGGGCACGGTGCAGACGCTGGTCGCGGCGAAGCGCGGCGACTGAGGCTTGCGGGATCCCCGGGCTTGGCGCATCCTCCTTTGGCTGCACAATCGCATGGCATTCAGCCCGGGAGCGACGATGGATCAGCGTGAGTTCGAGGCGGTGGTGGACGAGTTCGGCGCGAGCGCGAAGGACCTGGTCGAGCTTGTCGAACAGGCACGCTACGAGCAGCCGACGGCCGTCGAGATCTCGCGCCTGCTCGACGCGCGCGAGGACATGCTGACGCTGATCGGCAAGCTGCCGGCCCTGCGCGCCGTGTCGCCGCCGGTGGAGATCCCCGTCAAGCTTGCCAGCCTGCGCACCCGCATCGCCGACGCCCGCACGGCGCTGCAGACGAGCCCGGATTCCAGCGCGATCCTGCACCTGGTCATCGACGTGGGCGAGACCTTCGCCGCCGCGGTGGCGCCGCTGCAGGCCGAAGGCCGCTGGCCCAGGGGCCGCTCGCGCTGAAGACCCGGGCACGGCGACAATGCGTCCATGAAACTGGTCATGGACTTCCAGATCCAGGGCGACACCGCCCGCGTCGCCGCGGTCGCGTTCGACGACTGGGTCGCCTTCGAGGGCACGAAGAACTACTCGCTGCGCATCGAGCACGTGGAGAAGCCCGCCAAGGGCGAGCTCGACCTGCGCGCCCTGCCCTGGCTGGTGCAGCTGCTGGACGCCAACCGCCTGCAGCCCGAGCTCATCGTGCTCGACGGCTTCGTGCACCTCGACGCCCAGGAGACGCCGGGCCTGGGCCGCCGCCTGCACGACACGCTGGGCGGCCGCACGGCCGTCATCGGCGTCTCGAAGACCGGCTTCAAGGACACGCCCGAGCAGTTCGAGGTGCACCGCGAGGAGGAGACGGCGCCGCTGGTGGTCACCTGCGCGGGCATCGACCTGGGCGCCGCGAAGGCACGCGTGCGCATGATGCACGGCAGGAAGCGCGTGCCCACGCTGCTGAAGCTGGCGGCGCGCATCGCCAAGGGCAGCGTGGACGCCTGAAGTCAGGCGGCGACCCGGCGATCCGTGTCCTCGCTGGAGAGGTAGGCCGATTCGAAGGTGTCGGCCACCGCGAAGCGCCGCACGAACGCCAACACGGTGTCGGCCACCTCGCGCCAGCCGCTGTCGATGACCAGCGAGTGGCCGCGGTTGGGGATCTCGACGATCTCGGTGAGGCCCGAGTTGAGTTGCTGCTGGCGGAACGACGCGCTGGCGATCGCCCAGGGCACCGTGTGGTCCTTCTGGCCGGACACGATCAGCAGCGGGCCGCGCTCGTGGTTGAGCGTGTCCACCTGCGCCTCCGTCCACGGGTTCAGGTTCGCGGTGGCGGCCTGGAACAGCGGCGCGCCGGGCGCCGGCACGGCGTAGGTGTCGTATAGCGCGCGGGCCTCGTCCTCGCTCACGGCGTTGGCGAACGCGTAGCGGAACTGCTCATCGCTGAGCGGCACCGCGCGGTTGCGGTTGGCCGGGTTGCCCAGCACCGGCCACGACGCCTTCAGCGCCGAGAACGGCAGCGGCAGCACGCCGCGGAACGGCGCCGGCGCCATGGCCACCGTCACGGCCGACTGGCCGCGCCCGGCCAGGATCTGCGCCAGCAGCCCGCCGAAGGAATGGCCGATGACGGCCGGCTTGCGCTCGAGCTGGGCGATGACCGCCGAGAAGTGGTCGGCCACCTGGCCCACCGTCTTGTTGGCCATCACGCCGGGGTTGGCGTTGGCCTCGGCCACGGTGGCGGGGTCGTCGGGCCAGCCGGGCGTCAGCGCGATGTAGCCGGCCTCCTCGAAGGCCTCGGCCCAGCGCTGCCAGCTGCCGGGCAGCAGCCACAGCCCGTGGACGAACACCACGGGATGCAGGCCGGAGACGTTGGCGCGCTGGACCTGCGCGCGTTCGGCGGCCGTCAGGGCCGCGGCGGATGTCGATGCCGGATTGCTCATTTCGTCCGTTCCTCCCGGATCCCGGGCTCGACGCGAGGCCTGTGTCGGATCCGATTTCATCGTATCCAAATGTTGCCGGGCGTCAACACCGGCCGTCCATGAGCCCCTGTTCCGGGGAGGTCCGTTACATCGCCCGTGGTGGGCTCCCGCATTGCATTTGATAAACGATCCGGTTTATCATCAACGCATCCGTTGACCAATCCGTCGAGGTGAACCATGCGCAAGCCCCCGCCGTCCGGCTGGCCCCAGGCCACGTCCTGCCTGTTCTACCGCGACGCCGCCGCGGCCATCGACTGGCTCTGCGACGCCTTCGGCTTCGAGCTGCGGTTGAAGGTCGAGGGCGAGCCCGGCCAGATCATCTACAGCGAGCTGGCCTACGGCGGCGCGCTGGTCTCCGTGAGCAGCAGCGCCAAGCCGGGCGACGCCGTCGAACCCGGCCGCGAGTTCAAGACACGGCACGCGAGCCCGCTGGACGTGGGCGGCCGCGTCACGCAGGCGCTCTGCCTGTTCGTGGACGACGCCGACGCGCACTGCGCGCAGGCCCGGGCGCACGGGGCCGTCGTCACGTCCGAGCCGGCCACCCACGACTACGGCGACGACTACTGGAGCGACCGCAGCTACGGCGCCCAGGACTGCGAGGGCCACGCGTGGTGGTTCATGCACCGCGTGCGCGACCAGCCCGCCCGATGACCCGGCGCGCGGCCACCCCCGATCCGCAGTCGCTCGACCGCACGCTGCAGGCGCTGGCCGAGCCCACGCGGCGCGCCGTGGTGGGCCTGCTGCGCGACGGCCCGCAACGCGCCGGCGAGATCGCCGACGCGCTCGCGATGTCGCGCCAGGCCATGAGCCGCCACCTGCGCGTGCTGCGCCAGGCCGGCGTCATCCACGAGGTGGGCGCGACGAGCCCCGACGACGACGCCCGCGCCCGCACCTACCGCCTCGACGCGCAGCCGCTGGCCGACCTGCAGGCCTGGCTGGGCGACGTGCAGGCGTTCTGGGGCGTGCAGATGCAGGCCTTCCGCAAGCGCGCCGAGCGCGTCGCGCGCGAGCGGGGCGAGCGGTGAACGGCGACCGCGTCAGCGCCAGCGTGTTCGTCGACGCTCCGCCGGAGATCGCGTTCGAGGTGTTCACCGAGCAGATCGACGCCTGGTGGCGCCACGGCCTGAAGTTCCGCGCCGGCGGCCGCGGGCTCAGCGTGCTGCACCTGGAGCCGCGCCTCGGCGGCCGCCTGTTCGAGACGATCGCGGCGGACGGCTCCACCGAACGCCACGTGGTGCAGACCGGCACCGTCACCGCCTGGCATCCGCCGCACGCGCTGGGCATCGAATGGCGCGGCGTCAACTTCGCGCCGCACGAGAAGACCACGCTCACGGTCACCTTCGAGCCGCGTCGCGACGGCACCCAGGTGACGCTGGTGCACGCCGGCTTCGCCGCGCTTCCGCCCGATCATCCCGTGCGCCACGGCCAGCCCGCGCCGCAGTTCATCGCGCGCATGGGGATGTGGTGGTCGGACCAGGCGACGTCGCTCCGGATGCGCGTCGCCGACGAGATGCGCGCGCCGTGGCTGCGCATCGCGCGCGGCGAGCTGGGCGTGCAGGCCTTTCCGCCGGGCGGCAGCAACCCGCGCATCACCGGGTACCACGCCGGCACCAGCATCGCCGGCTACGACGACAAGGCCAGCTGGTGCTCGTCGTTCGTGCACTGGACGCTCGCGCAGGCGGGCATCGCCGGCACCGGCTCGGCACTCGCGCGCAGCTGGCTCGCGTGGGGCGAGCCGCTGGCCGAGCCGCGCCACGGCTGCGTGGCCGTGCTGTGGCGCGAGGATCCGCAGAGCTGGCGGGGCCACGTCGGATTCTTCGTACGCTTCGAGGGCGACGATGTCGTGCTTCTGGGCGGCAACCAGCTGAGCTCGGTGCGCGAGCATCGCTATCCGCGCGGGCAGGTGCTGGGCTGGCGCTGGCCGCCGACGAAGGGGGTTTGACGGCATTGCGGAGCGGTATGCTGGACGCACGGCGACGTGCCGTGGCTTCCATTCGATCCCATGAACACCAAGGATTCAGAGATGGTCGAGCGCCTCGCCCGCGACGTTCGCCAATTGAAGGCTTGCTGCGTAGGCCTGGGCGCGCTGCTGGGTGTCGTGCTCCTGTCGGGGGCCACGTCCGGGGGCCACGCCCGGGAGCTGACCACGGAGCGCCTCAACATCGTGGCGCCCGACGGTACGTTGCGCCTGGTGATCGCCAACGCGCAGCGCTTCCCCTCGCCGGTCATTGACGGCAAGACGCTCAAGCGCGCGATCAACCCGGCGGGTCTGGTGTTCTTCAACGACAAGGGCGACGAGATTGGCGGACTTGCGCTGAGCGAGGCTGGCGGTGGCAGGCTGTCTGCGCTGACCTTCGACTACCCGAAGGTCGACGCGGTTGGCCTGCTCACGCGCATCTCCAGCGATGGCAAGGATGCAACCGCTGGCCTCGTCGTCAACTCGCTCCCGCCTGCCGAGATGTCTGCTGCGAGTGCGACACAGTTTGTACAGCGGCGCATCGCCGTGCAGAACCACAACGAGTCCGCCGAAGTCGTTCTCTCCGACCCCGAGGGCCGCGCGCGCCTGCGCCTCAGCGTCGACCCGCACGGCACACCAAGCATGGAAATGCTGGACGACGCAGGCAAGGTCACGTACCACGCGCCGTAGGGTATGGGGTATCGGCCGGCCTCGGCGCAGCCCCGTTCGAGATGGCCGATTGCGGGCTTGGCCTGCTCAGGCCTGCAAGCTCGGAAGCAATTCGTCGAGGCGGTCGAGGGTCGAGGCCAGGCCGTCCTTCAGGCCCATGTCGATGGCCTTCTGCACGTCCTGCGGCGAGCTGTAGAGCACGACCGTCGTCACGAGCGTTCGTTCCTGCGCCGCGGTGAAGGCGACATCCCAGCGCGCTCTCGGCAGTTCCGGATTCACGACTCCGGCCTCATCGCAGAAGCCGTCGAGCGCCGCGTACCCGTCGATGGGATCGATCGTCTGATAGTCCAGGCGATTCCAGAAGGACTGTCCTTCCGGGGTCACCATGGCGTAGTGCCAATAGCCGCCCTCCCTGAACTCCATGTGCTTCGTCCGCGTCGTCAGCGGCTTGGGGGCGAACCATCGATCGAGCAATTCGCGTTTCGTATGGCAGTCCCATACCAGCTGGCGCTTCGCCGCGAACTCTCTCTTCACGGTGATCCGATTCCTTGCCTTGTCCACAAGGAAATCGAATTGCAGGTCAGGTTTCATCGTCTTCTCCATTGAGTCTTGCCAACAGGCCATCCAGGTTTTCGTAGCGGCTCTGCCAGATGGCCCGCTGTTGGCCCAGCCAGAGTTCCACTGCCTTCAGGTTCTTGCGTTCGAGCTCGCAAGTCCGGATCCGGCCGACCTTCGTGGAGCGGATCAGTCCTGTCTCCTCCAGGATGCCGACATGCTTCATGAAGGAGGGCAGCGCCATCGCAAAGGGCCGTGCCAATTCGCTCACGGCGGCGGGCCCCCTGCCAAGCCGCTGGACGACGGCTCTGCGGGTCGGGTCTGCAAGCGCGTGAAAGATCGAATCCAGCGCGGCGCAATTGTTATCCATTTGGCTAACTTTAGCACCGGCCGAATTTCTCTGCAAGACGAAAGCCGACCCTCCTCAGGATCGCGGCAACGACAAAGGCGCGGCTCGCGCCGCGCCCTTCTGGCTCGCCTCCTGGAACTCAGTTGGCGCTCTGCGCCTGCCGGCCATGTTGCGCCGAGCCGCTGCCCGAGCCGTTGGCGCTCACGTTGATGCCGTCCTGGCGCGAGGCCGAGCCTTGCACCGCGCCGTTGCCGGAGCCGGTGGCCGTCGCCTGGCGGTTCGACGCCGGCGAGGTGGAACGCGTGGCCGTGGCCGAGCCGCTGCCGTTGCCCGCGACGATGCCGGTCGCCGAACGCGAGGGCGCGGCAGCGGTCTTGCTGCCGGTGGCCGGCGCGGCCGCGGCCGCGGGCGTGGGCTTGCTCGCGGTCGCGGGCGTGGTCGTGGCGGCCGGCGTGGCCGAGCCGGCCGTGGCGCCGATGCTGCCGGTGGCGCTGCCGGACACGTCGCCCGCCGCGGAGCGCACGCCGGAGACCGCGTTGCCGGCCTGCGTGCCCGCCTGGTCCTTCGCGTCGCGCGCCGCCTGGACGCCGGCACCGGCCACGGCCTTGCCGCCCGCCGCCGCGCTGGCCGCGGTCGCCTGCCCGCTGGCCGCGACGGCCTTCGCGTTGGTCGCCGCGTCGCCGGCGGTGGACTTGGTGGCATCGACCACGCCGGACGCATCGGACCTGGTGCCGCTCACGATGCCGCCGGCCGCATCCTTGATCGGCGTGCCGCTGATCGCGGGCAGGCTGCCGGTGACCTGGCCGCTGCCGGTCAGGCCGCCGGTGAGGCCGCCGCCCAGGCCGCCCCCGTGCATGCCGCCGCCGAGGAGGCCGCCGGCGTTGGCCGCGGGAGAGATCGCGACGCACAGGGTCGACAGGGCCATCACGGCGACGATGTGGAGAGTGTTCTGCTTGCGGGTCATGTAGTTCACCTTTGACTGGATGGCTAGCGAACGATTCGCAGCCTGCAAAGGGAGAACGCCGCCCGCGCCGGCTTTCTTCCGGCGCACTTGCAACAGCGCGTAACTAGCGCGCGCGGGCCAGTTCGACGGCGTCGGGCGCCGTGCGCAGGTTCTCGGCCACCAGGCCGCGGCCGATGCCGTCGCGCGGCGCGGGCTTGGGCAGGTCGTGCGCTCGAGTAGCCAGGCTCGCGATGGCCGCCGCACCGCCTTGCGGCTGCGGCTGCTGGTAGTCCATGGCCAGCAGCCCGGCCACCAGCGGGGCCGCGAACGAGGTGCCGCGCACCGGCACGAACGCGCGCGTGCCGGCACCCGCGGCGGCCATGTCCGCGCCCGGCGCCACGAACATCACCTGCGGCCCGCGCGCGCCCTCGGGCAGCAGCCGCAACTGGCCGTCCACCGCGCCCACGCCCACGACGCCGGGCCACGAGGCCGGATACAGCGGCGGCGCGGCGGGCCCGTCGTTGCCCACGGCCGCGACGATCAGCATGCCCTGCCCGATCGCTCGGGCCACCAGGCGCTGCAGGATCTGGTCGGGCGGTCCGACCAGGCTGATGTTGACGACGGCCACGTGCATCTGCGCCATCCACGCCAGCTCGCGCGCGATGGCCTCCACCGAGCCGCCGGTGGGCGCGTCGCAGTACACGTCGGCGGCATACAGCGTGGCGCGCGGCAGCGCCGAGCGGAAGGCGTCCGCCTCGCCCACCATCAGCGAGGCCACCGCCGTGCCGTGCGCGGCCGGATGGCTGCCGTCCGCGCAGCCGTGCGTGCGGATGCTGGCGCGACGAAGGGTCGGATGACGCACGTCGACGCCGCTGTCGATGAGGCCCAGCTGCAGCACGCCGTCGTTCGCCGGCGCGGGCCGCGCGCCGACCGGCGCGGCGGCCGCCGACGCCGACGCCGACGCCGGCCCCGCGCCGGCGCCGACGCTGCCGCTGCTGCCGTAGACATGGTGGAAGTCGTAGACCCCGTCCGGGTCGATCGCCCGCGCCCGCGCGAGCGCGTCCGCAAGGGCCACGCCGGGCGGCGCCTTCAGCACCAGCAACACCTCGTCCAGCGCCGCCAGCGCGTCCTCGCGCAAGGGCGCGTAGCCCGCGGCCAGCAGCGCGTCGCGCGCGGCCGGCGACGACGGCTGGGCCAGCAGCTCGGCCCGCACGATGAGCTCGCCCTGCGGATCGCGATCCAGCTCGCGCCGATGCTCGCGGGCGCGCTCGGCCACGTCGTTCAGCCGCGCGGCGGCCAGGTCGACGGGCGCGAGCGCCGTGTCCACCAGCGGCTCCACGCGCTGAAGCAGCGGCGAGCGCGTGATCGGCGACAGCGTGTTGCCCAGCGACGGCAGGCGCAGCTGCGCGTGGGCACTGCCGCACAGAAGCAGCGCCAGCGCAAGGATTCGGCAAGTTCGGGGATTCATGTCGGGATAACGTCCGGCGCATGGAAGAAAATCCATCCCCACGACGTTCTCCCATCATGTCATGAGCCTGTCGCCCCTTGCGTTGCGCGCGGAGATCGCGGCCCTGTTGCCGCGGCTGCGCCGTTTCGCCCGATCCGTCACCCGCCACCGGGAGGACGCGGACGACCTCGTGCAGATCGCGGTCGAGCGTGCGCTGAAGCACCTCGACCATTGGCAGGATGGAACCCGACTGGACAGCTGGCTGTTTCGAATCATGAAGAACGCGTGGATCGACGAGGTGCGTGCGCGCGGACGCCGCGACGAGGTGCTCGCGCCCGAGGAGGCCGGCGAGCACGTCGGCTTCTCGGAGACGGGCAGCCGCGACATCCGGCTGTCCATCGAGAAGGCGATGGCGCGGCTGCCCGAGGACCAGCGCATGGCCGTGAGCCTGGTGCTGGTGGAAGGCCTGCCCTACAAGGAAGCCGCGGAGGTGCTGGACGTTCCCATCGGCACGCTCACCAGCCGCCTCGCGCGCGGCCGCGATGCATTGCAAGCCATGCTGGGCGACGGAGACCTGACGCCATGAATGCCCTGACCGAAGACGACCGCCTCGCGGTGATGGCCTACGTGGACGGCGAACTGCCGGCGCGCGACGCCGCCGCGTTCGACGCCCGCCTCGTGCTCGAGCCCGCGCTCGCGACCGCGGTGGCGCGCGAGCGCGCGCTGCGCGCGAGCCTGCGATCGGCCTACGCGCCGGTGCTGGAGGAACCCGTGCCCGCCGGGCTGCTCGACCTGCTGGCGATGCCGGAGCCCGCGGCCGCCAACGACCCGTTCGCCCCCGGCGCGAACGACGTGCACCGCGCCGCGTTGCCGCACGCGCGCCGCTGGCGCTGGCCCACCTGGGGCGCGATGGCCGCCAGCTTGGCGATCGGCGTGCTGGCCGGCGCCCGCCTGCTGGCCCCGCATCCCGCGGCGGGCGGCGCCGACGCCCTCGCGCTGAACGTGGCCGGCGACGGCGCGATCACCGCGCAGGGCGGCCTGCGCGACGCCCTCGAGCAGACCATCGGCGGCACCGTGACCGACCCCAATGCCAAGGTCGGCGTGGGCCTGACCTTCCGCAACCACGCCGGCCAGTACTGCCGCACCTTCGCGCTCGACAGCGCGTCATCGGGCATCGCCTGCAAGCAGGCCGAGGGCTGGGTGGTGGCCCAGCTGGAACACGCCACCAATGCGCGCGCGGGCGAGGCCGGCGGCTACCGCACGGCCGCGAGCCCGCTCAGCCCGACGCTGCTGCGGGCCATCGACGCGATGCGCGACGGCGACACGCTGGACGCCGCCGCGGAGACCGCGGCCCGGGCCAAGGGTTGGAAGCCCTGAACCCGGTCCGCCGCGGTCACTTCATCGCGATGGCCCGGCCGCCGGTGTCCTTGAGCGCGCCCCACTCCTTGCGGATCAGCGCCTTCACCGGCTCCGGCAGCACGATGTAGTCGATCTCGCCCGCCGCCTTGTCGCCGTTGGCATATGACCAGTCGAAGAACTTCAGCGTGGCGGCGCCCTGCGCCGGCTTGTCCTGGACGCGCTGCATCAGCACGAAGGTGGCCCCGGTGATCGGCCAGGCGTTCTGGCCGGGCTCGTCGGTGAGCACCTGGTAGAACGATCGGGTCCAGTCGGCGCCCGCGGCGGCGGCCTGGAACGTCGCCTCCACCGGCTGGACGAACGCGCCCGCCTTGTTCTTCAGCTGCACCACGGTCATGTGGTTCTGCTTCGCGTAGGCCGACTCCACGTAGCCGATGGAACCGGGCAGGCGCTGCACGAACTGCGACACGCCCTCGTTGCCCTTGCCGCCCACGCCGTTGGCAGGCCAGTTGGGCGACGTGCCGGCCCCCACCCTGGCCTTCCAGTCGGCGTTGACCTTGCTCAGGTAGTTGGTGAAGATGAAGCTGGTGCCCGAGCCGTCGGCCCGGTGCACCGTGGCGATGGCCGCATCGGGCAGCGCGACGCCGGGATTGAGCGCGGCGATCTCGCGGTCGTTCCACTTCGTCACCTTGCCGAGGTAGATGTCGCCGAGCGTCGGGCCATCGAGCTTCAACTGGCCCGACGCGATGCCGGCCACGTTGACGACGGGCACCACGCCGCCGACCACGGTGGGGAACTGGATGAGGCCGGCCGCCTTGAGCTCGTCGTCGGTCAGCGGCATGTCGGACGCGCCGAAGTCCACCGTCTTCGCCTTGATCTGGTTGATGCCCGCGCCGGAGCCGACGGACTGGTAGTTGATGTGGTTGGAGGTCGCCTTCGCGTACGCCTCGGCCCACTTCTGGTAGATGGGCGCCGCGAACGACGAGCCGGCGCCCGTCACCTCGTCGGCGAGGGCGGCGAAGGACGGCAGCAGCAGCGCGGCGGCGGCCAGGGCGGAGGCGGCAGGACGGATCATGGACGGTACCCTCGGTTCGGATGAAGAAGCCGCGAATGTGGGACCGCCCCATGACCGATCCGTGACAGCGGGCGCCGCCCGAGGGACTTAAGGGCCACCTAAGCGAGCTGCTGCAGATTCGCGCGTTTGCTGTCCGCAGGGCCGGACACCGCCTGGCCCACAATCCGCGCATGCGACTGCTGTTCGTAGAGGACGACCACATGATCGGCGAGACCGTCGTGGACATCCTGCGCGCGGAAAACTTCGCGGTGGACTGGATCAAGGACGGCCTGTCGGCGCAGGCCGTGCTGCGCACGCAGGACTACGACCTGCTGATCCTCGACCTCGCCCTGCCCGGCAAGGACGGCCTGGAGGTGCTGCGCGCGCTGCGCGGGGCGAAGTCGCAGTTGCCGGTGCTGGTGGCCACGGCGCGCGACGCCGTCGAGCAGCGCATCGCGGGCCTCAACGCCGGTGCCGACGACTACGTGCTCAAGCCCTACGACCTCGGCGAGCTGCTGGCCCGCGTGCGCGCCCTGCTGCGCCGCGCCGCCGGCCGCGCCGAGCCGGTCTACGAGCACATGGGCGTCACGCTCAATCCCGCCACGCGCGAGGCCACCGTGGGCGGCCGGCCCGTGCTGTTGTCGTCGCGCGAGTGGGCGGTGCTGGAGCCGCTGATCGCGCGGCCCGGCGCCGTGCTGTCGCGCGCGCAGCTGGAGGAGAAGATCTTCGGCTTCGACGATTCCATCGCCAGCAACGCGGTCGAGGTCTACGTGCACGGGCTGCGCAAGAAGCTGGGCGCCAACCTCATCCAGAACGTGCGCGGGCTGGGCTACCTGGTGCCGCGCGAGTGATGCCCGACGCCACGCACTCGCTACGCACGCGGCTGCTCGCGTGGCTGCTGGGCGCCATCGTCGTGGCCACGCTGGCGCAGGCCGGCCTCGCGTACGCCACCGCGCTGGCGCAGTCCGACCTGCTGTTCGACCGCCACCTGCAGAAGATGGCCACGGCGCTGACGTCGGGGGCCGCGCTGGCCTCGCTGCCGCCCAACGGCGAGGTCAGCGCCGACCGCGCCAGCGAGGACTTCGTGGTGCAGATGTGGAACGCCAACGGCGCGCCCATCTTCCGCTCGGCCGCGCACCAGACGCTGCGCCGGCCCGCGCAGCCCGGGTTCTCGCTGGTGCACGCGCTGGACGGCCGCGAGTACCGCGTCTACTCGGTGAGCGCGCCGGGCCTGGGCGTGATGGTGGCCCAGGACATGGATGCGCGCCGCGAGATGGCGCGCACGCTGGCGCTGCGCACCATCCTGCCGACGCTGCCCATGACGCCGCTGCTGGCCGTCATCGCGTGGTGGGTCGTGAGCCGCTCGCTCGCACCCGTCGCGCGGCTGCGCGCGCAGATGGCCGCGCGCAAGGCCGACGAGCTCGCTCCCCTGAACGCCCGCGACCTGCCCGCCGAGGTGCGGCCGCTGATCCTCGAACTGAACCTGCTGTTCGAGCGCTTGCGCCAGGCCTTCGACTCGCAGCGCATCTTCGTGGCCGACGCCGCGCACGAGCTGCGCTCGCCGCTGGCCGCGCTGAAGATCCAGCTGCAGGGCCTGCAGCGCGCCGGCGACGATCCGACGCGCGAGCTGGCCGTGCGGCGCCTGGCCGCCGGCATCGAGCGCGCGGGCCACCTCGTCGACCAGATGCTGGTGCTGGCGCGCCAGGAGGCCAGCGTGGCCGAGGGCGTGGCACTGGCGCCGCTCGATCTCGCGCAGGCCGGCTTCCTCGCGCTGAGCGACACCGTGGCGAGCGCGCAGGCGCACCGCATCGACCTGGGCGTGCACCGCGCCGAGAGCGCCACGGTGGCCGGCAATGCGGAATCGCTGCGCATCCTCGTGCGCAACCTGCTGGAGAACGGAGTGAAGTACACGCCCGCCGGCGGCACCGTGGACCTCAGCGTGCAACCCACGCGCGACGGCGCGCTGGTGACGGTGGAAGACAGCGGCCCGGGCATCCCCGAAGGCGATCGCGCGCGCGTGCTCGATCGCTTCTACCGGGTCAGCGGCGGCGGGGCCACGGGCAGCGGGCTGGGCCTGGCGATCGTCAAGTCCATCGCCGACATGCACGGCGCCGCCATCGTGCTGGACGACTCCGAACGCCTCGGCGGCCTGCGCGTGCGGGTCACGTTCGAGTCGCCGCCGGCGGCTGCTTAAGGGCTGCCTAAGCCAGCGCGCCCAGAATGCCCGCGCTGCTCGACCGTCTCGCAGCCGCGACGACGGCTTCACGAACAGCATCGGCATTCATCCGAGGATTCCCGTGCGCAATACTTCCCTCTGCATCACCCTGACGCTGTCGCTCCTTGCCGCGTGCAGCACCGCCCCCAAGGCGACGCCCACCGAGGCTCCGAAGCCCGCGCCCGCCCCCGTGGCGACGACGCCCGCCCCGACGCCGGCGCCGGTGCACGCCGACGACACGCAGGCCCTGGCCGCCAGGCTGCGCCAGCAGGCGGCCGACCTCGACGCCAGGAGCGTCTACTTCGACTTCGACGCCTTCATCGTGAAGACCGAATTCGACCCGCTGCTGCAGGCCGAGGCCGCCTTCATGAAGGCCAACCCCGGCACAAAGCTGACGCTCCAGGGCAACAGCGACGAACGCGGCGGCGCCGAATACAACCTGGCGCTCGGACAGAAGCGCGCCGACGCGGTGCGCAGGTCGCTGGGCGTGCTGGGCGTGCCAGCCGCCCGCGTCGAGACCACCAGCTTCGGCAAGGAAAAGCCGCGCGCCACCTGCCACGACGAATCGTGCTGGACCAAGAACCGCCGCGTCGATTTCGTGAACGCGCTCAAGCCCTGACGTTCCGACCCGAGGCCGTCGCCGGGACGGCCGGCTGCTTCGCCGCCCACGCGGCGCACAGGCGATGCAGCTGCTCCAACCCGTCGGTGAGCGCCGCCGGGCCCGGCTGCAGGATGTCGCAGGACTTGATCTCGTGCAGCTCGCCGTGCACCACGGCCGGCACATCCTGCCAGCCGGGACGCGCCGCCACGTTGGCGCCGCGGAACTTCTTGCCGCACCAGCTGCCCACGATCAGGTCGGGCGCGCGGCGCGGCGGCTCGGCGAGGTCGTGCACGATGCGATCCTTGCCGCCGGCGTGAAGGCCTAGCTCCTCGAAAACGTCGATGCCGCCGGCGACGGCCACCAGCTCCGAGACCCAGCGGATCGCGCTGATCATCGGCTCGTCCCACTCCTCGAAGTAGACGCGCGGCCGGCGCGGCCAGGCGGCCGACGCCGCCGCGATCTCCGCGTGGCGCGCCTGGCAGGCCGCGATCCACGCCTCGGCGCGATCGCCCGCCTGCACCAGCCCGGCCACCAGGCGCAGCGTGGCGAAGATCTCGGCCACGCTGCGCTGGTTGGTGATGAACACGTTGAGCCCGGCGCGGATCAGCTTGTCGGCCAGCGCGGCCTGCATGTCGGAGAACCCGATCACGAGGTCGGGCCTCAGCGCCACGATCTTGTCGATCTTGCCGTCGAGGAACGCCGACACGCGCGGCTTCTCGTCGCGCGCGCGGCGCGGCCGCACCGTGTAGCCGGAGATGCCGACGATGCGGTGCTCCTCGCCGAGCAGGTACAGCCACTCGGTGGTTTCCTCGGTGAGGCAGACGATGCGTTGCGGTCCGGTCATGGCCGCCATTGTCGCCGCGGCCATGGCGCGCCGGCGTGCGCTCGCTATCCCGGGGGTTTCGCGCAAGGCCCGGCGAAGACAATGGACGCTCCGTCCGATCGAAAGCCGCCATGGGCCCAGCCGCCACGTCCCCGCCAGCCGGCGCGCGACGCCACGCCACGCATCCGTTCCTGTTCCTCGTGCTGTTCGTGCCCTTCGGCGCGGTGCCGGGCTTCCTCACGGTGGCGCTCGCCTTCGACCTCAGCAAGAAGGGCATCAGCACCTCCGACATCGCCGTGGTGGTGGGCCTGAGCTACATCGCGCTCATCTTCAAGTGGCTGTGGGCGCCGCTGGTGGACACGCTGCTCACGCGCAAGATCTGGTACGTGGGCTCCACGGTGGTGTGCGCCATCGGCCTGTGGCTGGCGGGACGCGCGGCGATGGGCGAGCACCCGTCGCTCACGATGATCAGCATCGCGCTGACGATCAGCAACTTCACTTCCACGCTGCTGGCGATGGCGGTGGAGAGCCTGATGGCGGCCACCGTGCCGGACGGCCTGCGTGGCCAGGCCGGCGGCTGGTCGCAGGCGGGCAACCTCGGCGGCCAGGGCCTCGGCGGCGGCCTGAGCCTGTGGCTGATCCAGACCTACGGCCTCAGCGACGCCGCGTCGGGCGCCGCGCTCGGCGCGCTGTGCGTGCTGTGCTGCCTGGCCCTGCTCTGGGTGGACGACTCGCGCCCGCTGCTCAAGGTGGACGGCCACGTCGAGGCGGCCGGCCACCTGGGCCTGTGGGGCAACCTGAAGGCCATCGGAGTCGACCTGTGGGACCTGCTGCGCTCGCGCGTCGGCGTGCTGGCGCTGCTGATCTGCCTGCTGCCCATCGGCAGCGGCGCGGCGCAGAACCTGTGGTCGCCCATCGCCGAGGAGTGGCACGCGTCGGCCAACGTGGTCGCGTTCGTCACCGGCGCGATGAGCGGCCTGATCTCGGCGCTCGGCTGCCTGGCCGGCGGCTGGCTGTGCGACCGCATGGATCGCAAGATGGCCTACTGCGCGTTCGGCTTCCTGCTGGTGCTCGCGGCGGCCGGCATGGCGCTGTGCCCGCGCACGTCGAACCAGTACATCTTCTGGACGTCGGCCTACGCCTTCGTGGTGGGCCTGTGCTACGCCGCCTACTGCGCGGTGGTGCTGGAGGCCATCGGCAACACCGCCGCCGCCACCAAGTTCAGCTTCCTGTCGGCGGTGTCGAACGCGCCCATCATGCTGATGACCTTCGTCGACGGCTACGCGCAGAGCCACCTGGGCACCAAGGGCATGCTGTGGGCGGACGCGGCCTGCGGCGTGGCGGGCATCGCCGTGTTCGCGACGGTGTTCGGGGGCACGCGGCGCAAGGCCGCGGCGCCCGTCCTCGCCTAGCGCTCGATCGCCGGCAGCACCGTCCCCGCGCAATCGCCGAAGCCGATGCGCCGCGCGCCCTCGGCCTCGCAGTGGCCGCGCAGGATCACGCAGTCGCCGTCCTCCAGGAAGGTGCGCGTCTCGCCGTTGGCCAGCGCGAACGGCTGCTTGCCGCCCTGGCTCAGCTCCAGCAGCGAGCCGCCCTGGTTCGCGGCCGGGCCGCTCTGCGTGCCGCTGCCCATCAGGTCGCCGGGCTGCAGGTTGCAGCCGTTGCTGGCGTGGTGGGCCAGCAGCTGGGCGGGTGTCCAGTACGCGTCGGCGAACGAGCTCGCCGACACGCGCACGGCCGACTGGCCCTGCGCGCGCATCTCGTTCGTCTGGATCCACACCTCGAGGGCGATGGCGATGGCGCCGCGCTCGCGGTTGGTGGCCGAGTCGAGATAGGGCAAGGGCTGCGGGTCCTGCGGATCGCGCTCGAACGGCGCGCGGAACGGCGCCAGCGCCTCCATCGTCACGATCCAGGGCGAGATCGTGGTGGCGAAGTTCTTGGCCAGGAACGGGCCCAGCGGCTGGTATTCCCAGGCCTGCACGTCGCGCGCCGACCAGTCGTTGAGCAGCGCGGCGCCGAACAGCGAGGCCTCGGCCTGCGCCATGTCCAGCGGCATGCCCGGCGCGTTGGGCGGGCCGACGAACAGGCCCAGCTCCAGCTCGTAGTCGAGCCGGCGCGTGGGCGCGAACACCGGCGAATCGCCCTCGCCCCTGGTCTGGCCCCACGGGCGCGGGAAGCGCTGGCCGCTGACGCCGATCGACGAGCTGCGGCCGTGGTAGCCGATGGGCACCCACTTGTAGTTCGGCAGCAGCGGCGCGTCGGGGCGGAACAGCTTGCCCACCGTCGTCGCGTGGTGGATGCCCGTGTAGAAGTCGGTGTAGTCGCCGATGTGGCACGGCAGCGCCATCTCGGCCTCGTCCTGCGGCACCAGCAGCGCGCCGGCCTTGGCGTGCCACAGCGACGCGGTGCCCGAAGGCTGCGCCGACAGGCCCGCGAACAGCGCGTGGCGCAGCGCGATGCGGGCGGCGCGGCCGTGCGCCATGAAGCCGTTCAGGTCGCCCTGCGCCAGCGGGCCCAGCAGCACCGCGACCTGCGGATCGAGCTGGCCCAGCGCGGCGAGATCGAGCACCTGGTCGCCGATGGCCACGCCGATGCGCAGCGCCTCCTTGGTGCCGGCGCGGCGGAAGCGGCCGAACGGGAGGTTCTGGATCGGGAAGTCGGTGTCGGAGGCGTTGGCGGAAAGTACCCAGCTCGCGGCTTCGGCGTCGTGCGTGAAATCGAGCATGTTAGAACCTGTGAATGGATTCATCGAGTCCACGACGGGGTCGCCCGGCGTGGTGGAGAAGGCGCAAGACGCCGCCCGGGCTCATGCCCGGGCAAGGCTTGCAACGCACGCCACCGCGACGGGCGGCCCCGGCCCGAAGGGTCGACCCCGCGAGGTGCCAGTCTTCACGCGGCCTTCGTGGGGTCGACGTGGAATCGAGGAATCCGTTCACAGGTTCTCTACCTTGAAGTTGTCCTGCAGGGGGGCCCAGCAATCGGCGTACGACGTGTCGAGATGGCCGCCGTTGAGCGCGTACTCGGTGGGGCGCAGCCGCCAGCGGCTTTCCACCATGAAGGCGAGCGTGTTGTCGAGCTTGCGCGGCGCCAGGTCGGCGGCGCTGGCCTTGTCGAAGGCGTCGGCGTCGGGGCCGTGCGGCACCATGCTGTTGTGCAGTGACAGGCCGCCCGGCCGGAAGCCCTCCTCCTTGGCGTCGTACTGGCCGTGGACCAGGCCCATGCATTCGCTCATCACGTTGCGGTGGTACCAGGGCGGGCGGAACGTGTCCTCGGCCACCATCCAGCGCGGCGGGAAGATGACGAAGTCGCAGTTGGCCCAGCCGGGCGTGTCGGACGGCGAGGTGAGCACCGTGAAGATGGACGGATCGGGATGGTCGAAGCTGATCGAGCCGATGGTGTTGAAGCGACGCGTGTCGTACACGTAGGGCACGAGGTTGCCGTGCCAGGCCACCACGTTGAAGGGCGAGGCCGCGGCCGGCGCGCGCCACAGCGCCCCGCCGAACTTGCGCACCAGCTCCCAGGGCTGCGCCGGGCCGCCGTCGAACGCGGCGTCGGGCGCGATGAAGTCGCGCGTGTTGGCCAGCCCGTTGGAGCCGATGGGGCCCAGCTCGGGCAGGCGGAACGCGGCGCCGTAGTTCTCGCAGACGTAGCCGCGCACCGATTCGCCGTCCACCGCCGGGTCGACCTTGAACAGCATGCCGCGCGGCAGCAGCACGATCTCGCCGGGGCCGGCGTGCAGCACGCCCAGCTCGGTGGTGACGCGCAGCGCGCCCTCCTGCGGGATCAGCAGCAGCTCGCCGTCGACGTCGACGAAGGCGCGCCGGCCCATGGCCCTGCCGGCGCCGTACAGGTGCACCGCGACGCCCACCTGCGCGTCGGGGTCGCCGTTGAGCACCATCGTGCGCAGGCTCTCCACGAAGTCGAGCGGCTCCGCGGCCAGCGGGACGGGATGCCAGCGCAGCGGATCGGGCGGGATGTCGACGCCGTCGCGCGCCCCGGTCTTGAGCAGCGCGTGCGGCATCGGCGCGTAGGGGCCGCTGCGCACCGAGGGCTGGCGGCGGTAGAGCCAGGTGCGCTGGTTGGCGTGGCGCGGCGCGGTGAAGGCGCTGCCCGACAGCAGCTCGGCGTAGAGGCCGAACGGCGCGCGCTGCGGGCTGTTGCGCCCCAGCGGCAGCGCGCCGGGCACGGCCTCGCTGGAGAAGTGATTGCCGAAGCCGCTGAGCCGGCCGGTTTCCGGGGAAGGAGTGCCCGTCATCGCATTTCACCTTTGCTGAATCGATTCATCATTGCTGAATCCAGCGCTATCATAAACTCGTCGACCCGCCCTGTCCAATCCCCCGCCCGCCGTGACCTCGTCCCCCAAAGCGCCGAAACCCGCCCGCGACTCCGATCCGCGCGGCATCCAGAGCATCGAGGTGGGCGGACGCCTGCTCCTGGCGCTGGCCCACCACGGCCAGCCGCTGGCGCTGAAGGACCTGGCCGCGGCCGCCGACATGAGCGCCGGCAAGGCGCACCCCTACCTGGTGAGTTTCATCAAGCTGGGCCTGGTGGAGCGCGAGACCGAGGGCGGCCGCTACGGCCTGGGCCCGCTGGCGCTGCAGATGGGCCTCATCGGCCTGCAGCAGTACGACCCGGTGCGCCTGGCCACCGAGCGCATCGACGAGCTGGCGCGCGCCACCGGCCACACGGTGGCCATCGCGGTGTGGGGCCATCGCGGGCCAACGCTGGTGCGCATCGCGGAGGCGCCCTCGCCCGTGCACGTGTCGATGCGCCACGGCACGGTGATGAGCATCCCCGACACCGCCTCGGGCCGCCTGTTCGCCGCGTTCGGACCGATGGAGGCGGTGCGCGAGGCGCTGGACAACGAGGCGCGCCTCGAGCCCGCGCGTGCCGCCCGCGCGCGCGGGGGACGCTTCGGGCTGGGCACGGCCTTCGACCGCGAGGTGGAGCAGGTGCGGGCCGACGGCATCGCCGTGATCGACGGCGTGGCGCTGCCGGGCGTCAGCGCGGTGTCGGTGCCGGTGTTCGACGCGCGCGGCCAGCTGGTGCTGAGCCTGACCGCGATCGGGCCCAGCGCCACCTTCGATTCGGCGGTGGACGGCGCGGTGGCCGCACGGCTCAAGCCGGCCGCGGCGCAGCTGTCGACGCGGCTGGGGTGGAAGCCGCCCGCGTGAGGGCGGGCCCGCGGCGCATCCCGCGCCACGGGCCGGGGGCCGTCGTCAGGCCGTCTTGGCGGCGTTCTGCTGCGCGATGCGGCGATCGAGCAGGCGGCGCATGTTGTTCAGCGACACCATGTGGATCTGCAGCAGGCCCAGCAGGCCGTTGCGGTACATCTGGGCGATCTGGGAGTCGGGCAGCTTGCCGAGCGCCTCCTCGTCGACCGTCATGAAGCCGTCCACCGACAGCGACTCGCCGTTGGCCAACGTCGCGTCGAAGCGCATCGGCTTGAGCAGCTTCATCTCCAGCAGCGCGGCGCAGGCCTGGCGGGTGCGCTCGATGTCGGTCTCGAGGTCCTGCACGAACTTGTGGATGCCGTTGAGCAGCTCGGTGGCCTCGCCCTTCTCGTCGAACAGCGGCAGGCCCTCGGTGCGCGACATGCCTTCCCACGTGTTGTCGAACACGATGGCCCAGCGGTCGGAGCCTTCGATGCGGGCCATCGTGAACGGATAGGCGCGCAGCATCGCGGGCACGTAGCCGGCGTCCCATTTGTCGTCGGGCGTGACGAACAGGTTCTCGCCCGGCTTCATGCCGAACACGGCCACCGGCGCGACGGTGTCGCGGCCGAGCGCGTCGGGCGCGGCGCGCACGAACAGGATGGGGAAGTGGAGCGCCGCGTCGGCGAATTCGCTCACCGACACCATGAACGAGGTGAACGGGGCGAGCCGCGGGATCGCGTTGAGCTCATTCTTCAGGCGCAGGTCGCGGTGAAGGACGGTGTCGAGCGCAAGCGGCTCTTTGTGCAGGTTCGTGACGATCATGGTTGTTCTCCAGGGGAAGTATTCCGGCTCACGAGTACCTTGTCGACTCGCTTGCCGTCGAGGTCGACGACCTCGAATCGCCAATCTCCCCATTCGACCGCATCGGTCGTCCGGGGCAGGCGTCCCAGCAGCAGCATGATCATGCCGGCCAGGGTGTTGTAGCGCCCGCGGTCTTCCTCGGGCAGATCCTTGATTTCGAGGCGGTCCTTGATCTCGGGCACCGGGATCAGGCCGTCCATCAGCCAGCTGCCGTCCTCGCGGCGCACCGCCCACGCATCATCGCCCGATTCTGGGCCGAATTCGCCGGTGATGGCCTCCAGCACGTCGCGCAGCGTGATGACGCCCTGCACCGCGCCGTACTCGTCGACGACGAACACGAGCTGCGCCACGTGGGTGCGGAAATGATCCAGCAGCTCCATGCCGGACAGCGTCTCGGGCACGAAGACGGGCGGCTGCAGCTCCTCGGTGAGCACCGGCGTGCGGCCCTCGGCCAGCGGCTTGAGCAGGCCCTGGGCGGTGATGACGCCGATGACGTCGTCGAGGCCGCCGCGGCACACCGGGTAGCGCGCGTGCGCCTCCTCGATGACCGCCTTGAGCACCTTCTCGATCGGCTCGTTGGCGTCGAGCCAGTGGATTTCCGCGCGCGGGATCATCATCGAGCCGATCTGGCGGTCGTCCAGGCGGAACACGTTGCGCACCATCTGGTGCTCCTGCGCCTCGATCACGCCGGCGTCCAGGCCCTCTTCCAGGCTGGCCGCGATCTCCTCTTCCGTCACCGCGCGGCTGGCGTTGCCGCGGATTCCCAGCAGGCGCAGGATGGCCTCGGTGGTCTTGGACAGCAGCACCACCAGCGGCCGCGTGGCCACCGACAGCATCAGCATGGTCGGCGCGAGGATGCCCGCGACCGTCTCGGGAAACATCTGGCCGATGCGCTTGGGCACCAGCTCGCCGAAGATGATGGTGACGACCGTGATGATCAGCACTACCAGCGCCGTCGCCGTGAGCTGCGCGGGGCGCGCGCTCAGCGCGAAGGTGGCGTGCAGCCACTGGCCCAGCGGCTCGGAGAACGCGGCGTCGCCCACGATGCCGTTGAGCACGCTGATCGACGTGATGCCCACCTGCACCGTCGACAGGAACTTGGTGGGATGGTCGTGCAGGTCGATCGCCGCCTCGGCGCCGCGCTCGCCGGCCTCCAGCATCACCTGCAGCCGCGCCTTGCGGCTGGCCGTCAACGCCATTTCCGACATGGCGAACGCGGCGTTCAGCACGATCAGGAAAAAGAGAAGGGCGACGTCCATCGAGAAGCGCGTAGGGGGTGGAATTCCCGTCCAGGGCTGGACGCGGAACGGAAGACGCATGAAGGCGTCCCCAGGGGGAAATACCTAGAACTGGCCGCAGCCCGGCCAAAGCCCGCGAGCGTAGCAGAATCCGACCATGGATTATCTGATAGGCGACGTCCAGGGCTGCTGCGACCCCCTGGAAGACTTGCTGGCCAAGATCGACTTCTCCCCCTCGCGCGACCGCCTGCACCTGCTGGGCGACCTGGTCAATCGCGGGACGCAGTCGCTGCCCGTGCTGCGCCGGCTGGCCGCGCTGGGCGACGCCGCCCAGTGCGTGCTGGGCAACCACGACCTGCACCTGCTCGCCGTCGCCCATGGCGTGCGCCCGGCAGGCAAGGGCGACACGCTGGCCGAGATCCTCGCCGACCCGCGGCGCGACGCCATTCTCGACTGGCTGCGCCACCGCCACATGGCCGCCCAGGCCTGCGGCTGGCTCCTGGTGCACGCCGGGGTCATCCCGCAATGGAGCGCCGGGCAGGCCCTCGACTGCGCGGGCGAGATCGAGACCCTGCTGCGCTCGGACGACATCGCCACCTTCCTGCCGACGATGTACGGCAACGAGCCGCGCCGCTGGGACCCCGCGCTGCAAGGCCCCGACCGCTGGCGCTTCATCGTCAACACGCTGACGCGCATGCGGGTGTGCAGCGCCGACGGCGAACTGGAGCTGAAGAAGGACGCGCCCGGCGAGTACCCGCCGGGCGTGCGGCCCTGGTTCGCGCATCCGGATCGCCTGACGAAGGACACCCCGATCGCCTTCGGCCACTGGTCGCAGCTGGGCCTCATCGACAGCCCGCTGCTGCTGTCGATCGATACCGGCTGCATCTGGGGCGGCCAGCTCACCGCGGTGCGCGTGGACGAAGGGCGCCGCGAGGTGATCCAGGTCAGCTGCCCGCAGGCGCGCAAGCCGGGCTGACCGGCCCGGTCGCTACAATCTCGGCCTCGACTCCAGGAAGCGTGGCAGAGTGGTCGATTGCAACGGTCTTGAAAACCGTCGGCCCGAAAGGGCCCGTGAGTTCGAATCTCACCGCTTCCGCCAGCATGTTCGACGCGCCCGCCGACGTCACGAGCGCGCATCGACTGAAGGTCGTCATCGATCGTCGGCGTCCGGCCTGCCGCACAGCCCAGAGCAGTCCCGATGCCAGGATGTCCCGGTTTGAGGGATGATGCGCGCCTCGATCCAAGGAGGCCTCTTGACCGCAGTCGTCCCATCCCACAACGAGCTGACCCTGCGTGGCGTCGTGCTCGGCTTGCTGATCACGGTGCTGTTCACGGCAGCCAACGTCTACTTCGGCCTCAAGGCGGGCCTGACCTTCGCCACGTCGATCCCGGCGGCGGTCATCTCCATGGGCCTGCTGCGCTATGCGCGCGGCGTGACCATCCAGGAGAACAACATCGTGCAGACCGTGGCCTCGGCGGCCGGCGCGATCTCGTCCATCATCTTCGTGCTGCCCGGCCTGGTGATGGTGGGCTGGTGGAGCGGCTTCCCCTACGTCACGTGCGTCATCATCTGCGCGATGGGCGGCGTGCTGGGCGTGACCTACTCGATCCCGCTGCGCCGTGCGCTCGTGACGACGTCCGACCTGCCCTACCCCGAGGGCGTGGCCTGCGCCGAGGTGCTCAAGGTCGGCGCCGGGGGAGAAGGCGCGGCGGCGGAGAACCGCGCCGGCCTGCTCGCCATCGTCTGGGGCGGCATCGTCTCGGCGGCGTTCCAGGTGGTCGTCGCGACGCAGCTCTTCGCCTCCGACGTGCTGGGCTACTTCCGCCTGGGCCGCGGCAGCAACGCGGCGTCGGGCGTCGACGTCGGGCTCTCGTTGGCCCTGTTGGCCGTGGGCCACCTGGTCGGCCTGTGGGTCGGCATCGCCATGCTCGTGGGCGTGGTGATCTCGTGGGCCGGTGCCGTGCCCTACCTCACGAGCCTGCTGCCCTTCGACAGCCACGCCGACGTGGCCGCGGTCGCGAACCATGTGTGGGGCAAGCAGGTGCGTTTCATCGGCGCCGGCGCCATTGCCGTGGCCGCCGTGTGGACGCTCATCAAGCTCGTCAAGCCTGTCGGCAGCGGACTCGCCTCGGCGATGGCCGCCTCGCGGGTGCGCAGGTCCGGCCAGGGCGCGACGCTGCCGCGTACCGAGCAGGACCTGCCGATCGGCTGGGTCGCCGGCGTCACGCTCGCCTGCCTCGTGCCCATCGGCTGGCTGCTGGCGGGCATGAGCAACGGTGCGGGCCTGGGCTCGGCCACGGTCATCCTCGTGACCGGCGGCATCGCCTTCATCGCGCTGATGAGCTTCTTCGTCGCCGCCGTGTGCGGCTACATGGCCGGCCTGATCGGCTCGAGCAACAGCCCGCTCTCGGGCGTGGGCATCATCGTCGTCGTCACCGCAGCGCTGCTCATCGCGCTCGTGGTCAAGCCCCTGTTGCCGGCGGGCGCCTCGCAGGCGCTGGTGGCCTTCACGCTGTTCGTCACGGCCGTCGTGATCGCCGCGGCCACGGTCGCCAACGACAACCTGCAGGACCTGAAGACCGGCCAGCTGGTCGACGCCACGCCGTGGCGCCAGCAGGTGGCGCTGGCCATCGGCACGGTGGCCGGCGCGCTCGTGATCCCGCCGGTGCTGGACCTGCTGCAGAAGGCCTACGGCTTCGCCGGCGCGCCGGGCGCCGGCGTCAAGGCCCTGGCCGCGCCGCAGGCCGCGCTGATCTCGGCGCTCGCCAAGGGCGTGCTGCAAGGCGACCTGGACTGGAGCCTTCTCGGCAAGGGCGTCGTGCTCGGCGTGGTGATCGTCGTCATCGACGAGACGATCCGGCGCCTGCGCAAGCCCGGCAGCCACGCGCAGCTGCCGCCGCTGGCCGTGGGCCTCGGCATCTACCTCCCGATGGGGACGACGCTGATGGTGATCATCGGCGCCTTCGTCGGCTGGTTCTGGGATCGCCGCGCCGATGCGACGGCCCGGCCGGCCACGCGCAAGCAGCTGGGCGTGCTGCTGGCCAGCGGCATGATCGTCGGCGAAGGCCTGTTCGGCGTGGCCCTCGCCGCGCTGACCGTGTTCAGCGGAAAGGACGCGCCGCTGGCCCTCGTCGGCGACGGTTTCGCGGACGCGGCGCTGTGGCTCGGCGGCGCCGGCTTCGTGCTGGCCACCGGCGCGCTCTATCGCTGGCTGGGGCGGATGAGCGACAGGGTGGCGGCGTAGGCGTCGTGCCGGGTTCGTTCGCCGCTGGCGGCATGGCAAGCCGGCGAACGCCGCGGGTCCGCGAATCCATGCGCTAGGATCGAGCGGCGGCTCAACGATCCGGAAGCCAGAAAGGCTGGACGTCATGGACACCGACAGTTCCGATGCGACCACCGGCCTCGCCAAGACGCCCGCCGGGCGTTTTGTCGAGTTCCAGTACGCGGAGGTCAAGGATCTTGCGAAGCAGTTCCTCACCCTGATCTCCGGCACCCTGGTGCTGACCGTCAGCTTCGCCGACAAGATCGTGCCGCTGGACAAGGCAGGGCACTTTCCCAAGGCCATGCTCGCCGGAAGCTGGCTGCTCCTCGTCATCGCCTTCGCGCTCGCGGGCGCCGGCCTCGTCGGGATCTTCTTCGCCGCGGTCGCCGCCCGGGAGGGACGCGTCTACGGCCGCCCGATGGACTACCGCCGCCTGACGAGGCCCTCGTATCACGCCATCAACGCCGCGGGGCTGCTGTTCGTCGGCGCCCTGGTGCTGCTCGCGATCACCGGTGCGACGAGGCTGTTCGGATCGGCCTAGCGGGTGGCGGAGCCAGGTAGCGACTCACGCGGGATCGCACGGGTGCCCAGCAGGTGCGAGTAGCCGATGATCGCGTCGAGCGGCGTGCAGAGCTCATGCGACATGTTCGACAGGAACACGCTCTTGACGCGCGCGGCCTCCAGCAGTTGCCGGTTCTCGGCCTCGTGCGCATCGGCACCTGGCACCGGTAACGCGCGCGAGCGTGACGCGGCGCACACTCCTGGGTCGGAGCCCGCCCGGATCGCGGCGCGGCGCCGGCCTTTCGACCTTCGGAGCAAGCCCTTGCCGACCTGGATCCGCCTCCCCTCCCTGGCCCTGATGCTGGTCGCCCGCGCCGCCTGCTGCGCCCCGGCGGACGACGCGCAAGTGCGCGGCGCGTCCGCGGCCCCGGTCGCCGCGAGCGCGGCGGCCTGCCCCGGCCGCGCGGCCTCCGCCCCGCGCGACGCGGCCCGCCCCACGAGCAAGCTGCGCCACATGCCCGACGAGGGCGATCCGTGCGCGAGCTCCATCGGCCTCGGGCGGCCGCTGCGCCGCCTCGATCCGGCAAGCGGCGCGCGATGAGGCCCGATCCCCTTCAAACTAGGGATTCGTAAACCCGCATACGGCGCCCCGTATCGACATCGGCGCCCGGGAAATGGGGGCTTCCGGGCGATGCTCGCAAACCCGCTCAACGTTTTCCAGCGTCCGATCCCGACGGCCCGTTCCCTATAGTGCGGCGGCGCAGGTCACCACCGCGCCGTTCGGCAGCCGCGCACGACGACCTCGTGCGCGCAAGAGAGTCACTGACCTCTCTGTCAGTGCATACCCCTGTACGTATGGACTGATTGGCCTCCGCCTGGCTCGGTAGTTGCATGCAGACATCCGCGACAACAACCGAATCTTGAGGAGAACCCATTGAAATTCCGTTTGGCCACTGTCGTCGCAGCCGCCCTGCTGGCTGCCGGCGCCCTCCCGTCCGTTGAAGCCGCGGTGCCCGCCGCCGGCCAGTCCCGCATCACCAAGGCCCCGCTCGTCGATCTCGGCGTGGCGCCTTCGGACGCCGTCCAGACCATCGCGCTGGCGCTGCCGCTGCGCAACGCCGCCGCACTCGACGCGTTCATCGCGGGTACTGTCGATCCGAAGAGCCCCAACTTCCGCCAGTTCATCACCCCGGCGCAATTCGCCGACGCCTACGGTGCCACGCCCGACACGGTGGCCCAGGTGAGCGCCTGGCTCGCCGCCAACGGCATCGCCGTGACCGAGGTCTCCGACAACCGCCTGCTGGTCACCGCCACGGCCACCAACGCGCAGCTGAGCGCGCTGTTCGGCACGCCCATCCACACCTACAGCCAGGGCGGCCAGGTCTTCCAGCGTCCCGTGGGCGCCGTCGTGATGCCGCTGGGCCTGAAGGGCCTCGCGCAGTCCGTCATCGGCCTCGACAACCAGCCGCTGGCGCATTCCAACGTGCAGTACCTGCCGCGCGCAGGCGCGCTCGCCGCCGAACCCGCACCTGCGCCGCAGCCGCTGAACGGCAACGTGGCCATCACCAACACGCCGGGCTACCTCACCACCGGCGACGTGCTCAACACCTACAACGGCCTGGCGCTTCCGGCGCGCGGCATGGACGGCTCGGGCACGACGATCGGCATCATGACCTTCGCCGGCTTCTCGCAGGCCGACGCCTACGCGTACTGGAACGTGATCGGCCAGCCGGTGCTGGCCAACCGCATCACCGAGATCGGGGTCGCGGGCCACACGGCCAAGCCCACCGACAACGGCGCGGACGAGACGAGCCTCGACGTCGAGCAGTCCGGCGGCCTGGCGCCGCAGGCCAAGATCCGCGTGTACGAGGCGGCCAACAGCCGCCTGGGCGCGCTGCAGCTGTACGCCAAGGCGCTCAACGACAACCTGTGCGACACGCTGTCCATCAGCTGGGGCCAGGCCGAGGTCACCGAGTTCTCCGACGACTTCGCCACCTACGACGCGCTGTTCAAGCAGGCGGCCGCGCAGGGCACGCCCATCATGGCGTCGTCGGGCGACTCCGGCGCCTACGACATCAACCGCAGCACCTATCTGTACCCGCAGTTCACGTCGCTGCTGACCGTCGACTTCCCGGCCAGCCACCCGCTGGTGCTGGCCGCCGGCGGCACGACGCTGCCGACCACGATCCAGATGAAGTACGCCAAGCTGACGGTGCCGGCGGAGCGTCCGTGGGGTTGGGACTACTTCCGCGACTACTACGTGAGCCACTACGGCCAGGCCGTCTACTACTCGCAGGTGTTCCCCGTGGGTGCCGGCGGCGGCGTCAGCGTGGTCTACCCCGTGCCCGGCTACCAGGCGGGCCTGAGCGGCGTGAAGACGTCGTCTCCGGGCCAATCGTTGTTCGGTCCCGCCAACTACGACCCCAAGTCGCAGACCTTCAGCGGCCCGATCACCGACTACATCGACATGCCCGGCAACTTCGCCGGCCGCAACGTCCCCGACGTCGCGCTCAACGCCGATCCCAACACCGGCTACTACCTCGTCTTTGGCAACAGCCTGTACGCGGGCGGCGGCGGCACCAGCTTCGTGGCCCCGCAGCTGAACGGCATCTTCTCGCTGATCACGCAGCAGGCCGGAAAGCGACTGGGCCTGCTGCATCCGCAGCTCTATGGCGCGTTCCGCAGCATGGGCTACGGCGCGGGCTCGCCGTTCCGCGCCGTCGGCGCTGGCAGCAACCTCTACTACACCGCCACCAACGGCTACAACCCGGCCGTCGGCCTGGGCGTGCTCAACGTCGACAACCTGTCGAAGGTGCTCGCTCCCGTCGCGCCGAACTGAGCGGCCCGCTTCCAACACATCGCAATTCGAGGACTCTCCAACCATGATCCGCAAGACTCTCATCGCCACCGCGGCACTCGCCGCGGGCCTGGCCGCCCCGGCCTTCGCCGACGCCAGCAAGGACATCGCCACGCAGGACGTGTTCTTCAACACGCTCTCGTTCAGCGACGGCCTCAACACCGCAGGACAGTTCGGCAACAGCTTCGCCGCCACCGGCGCGTTCGACGAGGTGTTCCTGTTCTTCTCGCCGCCCATCGCGTCGCAGATCGCGTTCGACGGCAGCGCCGACTACTCCAAGAACAAGGCCACCGTCTCCTTCACCGGCTTCGACTTCGGCGTGCTCAACCAGGAGAACTTCGACGCCGTCGGCAACTTCCTGGGTGTCAACGTCAGCTCGCTACCGCTCGACCAGAGCTATCGCACCAAGTTCGCGTTCGGCGGCGAATCGGCCGACTTCCTGGGCAGCGGCATCTACTACATCGAGGTCCGGGGCACGGCGCTGGTGGCCGGCGGCGGCTTCAGCGGCGACATCAACACCACGGCCATCCCCGAGCCGGGCAGCCTCGCGCTGCTGCTGGCCGGCCTGGGCCTGGTGGGCACGCTGGCACGCCGGCGCAAGCAAGCCGCCTGAGTCCGGCGCCGCGGCGGCCGCTCGCCGCGCATCCCTGATGCACGACGCCTCCCGACGCGAGTCCGGAGGCGTCGTCGCTGGTGCACCCTCAGTTCGAGCGATCGCGCTCCTGCGACAGCCAGTCGCGCACCTGCTGCATCAAGGGCACGCTCTCGTCGTTCAACGCCACGTCCGGCTCGACGGGAACGCGCTGGACGACGCCCTTGCGATCGGCGGCGCGCGTCTCCAGCACGCCCAGCCCGGTGCCGTCGGAGAGCCGGTGCATCACCACGCCCGCGGTCGGGAAGCCAGCCGTGGCGGAGCCGAAGAAGCGCGTGTGGGCACGGCCGCGGAAGGCCACGGCGAGATCCTCGCCCGCGTCGCGCGTGCCCGGGCCGAGCAGCACCGCCACCGGGCCGCGGAACGGCGGCTCGGGCGCGGCCTGCACGTCCACGATCGCGGGGCCGCCGGCCACGCGCGAGACGCCGCGGTCTGCGATCCAGTCCTGCGTCCCTTGACGGCTCACCCAGCCGCCGATCGCCGGGCCGTCGAGCAACGCCGACAGGGCGGCGAAGGCCGGCCACGGGGTGTCGGCATCGTGGTCGCGCAGGTCGACGATCCAGGCGCGCGGATGGCGCGCGGCCAGCTCCGCGAGCCTGTCGTGCAGCGCGGTCGCCCACGCCAGCGCCTCGGCGTCCGTGCGCGCATCGAGCGCGTGCAGACGCACGGTGGCGGTGCCGTCCGCGCCCAGCTCGAACTCGGGCGCGCGCGCGGCCGGTGCACGACGCGCGGGAGGCGCCTCTCCGGGAAGCACGACGTAGCCGTGGGTGTCGCGCACGGCCTGCATCAGGCCGCGCAGCGTCCACGCCACGTCGCCGGCGTCCTGCGCGCCGCTGCCCAGCTTGCGCGCCTCGTCGTAGGCGGCCCGCGGGTCGTTCAGCGGATCGACGAAGCCGTTGAAGTAGGTTCGCAGCGCCTCGTCCATCAGCGGGGCGACGGCCAGCGCGCGCTCGCCGATGTCGAAGCGGGCGTCCGAGCATTCGAGGGAGAACGTCGCGGCGACCGTGCCGGCGAGCGTGGCGCCCAGCAGGCGCACGCCCAGCGTCTTCGCGTCGCCGGGCACGTAGACGGCGAGCCGGGCACTGGCTTGCGCATGCGGCTCGAGCGTCAGCGGCAGGCCCAGCAGCACCGTGGACGCGCCGCCGTCGGCGCGAGCATCGAGCAGCATCTGCGGCAGCACGTGGGCGGTCGCGTCGGAGCGGTTGTCCACGCCGAGCGTGATCCAGACGCGGTGGCGCTGCCACCAGCGCACGTCCCAGTTCGCGAGCGCGGCGGGATGCGCGGCATCAAGGCTGGCGGACAACGCGTCGGGGGATTGCGATGCCACGTCGCCGGCCGGACGCAGGTTGCAGGCGGCGCGCACGGGCGTGGCTTCGGCAACGGTGGCGGCCAGCAGCGACACGGCGACCAGCAGGGGAACGCGCAAGAGCTTCATGGGAATCCGGAGCGGAGGGCAGCCCGCAATATACGAGCTTCGGCACCGATGCCGAAGGCGTCCTATCCGAGCTCCGCGACCAGCTCGCGGTACTTCTCGCGCACCGCCGCAACGCCGTACTGCCGCTCCAGCCGGCGCACGACGAAGTGGCCGCGGGCCACCGACTGGAAGTGGTCGATGAAGATCGTGTTGATGGTGGCGCCGCCCACCGCGCCGATCAGCGGCACCAGCTGCGCGGCGGCCTTCTCGGTGACGTTGACGGAGTAGTGCTCGGCGATCAGCGTGATGAGCCGCACCAGCGCCGGCGCGCCCTCCTTGGCCAGGCCGTGGCGCGCCAGGTGCGAGGCCGCGCTGGAGACCGCGCGCGTCATCGCCTCGCGCACCGCGAAATAGCCCACCTCGGCGGCGTCGTCGTTGGCGTTGTTGCCGCCCAGCCCCAGCACCATCACGCACTCCAGCTGCACCTGGCGGTCGGCCAGGTCGGCGCCCTCGCTGCGCGCCACGTCGGCGATGGAACGCATCATGATCGTGGTGGACACCGGCAGCTCCACGCCCAGCGCCGCCAGGCCGAACGCGCCGCCGAGCGCCCCGCTCGCGGCGCTGGCCGCCTTGTGCCAGCCGTTGGACGCGGGCGGCGGCGCGCCGCGCGACAGCGGGCCGTTGGTGGCCAGCGTGCGCAGCGACAGGTTCAGGGCCCCATGGATCGCCTTGCGCGCGGCCGCGGCGATCACCGACGAGGCACGCTCGGGCAGCATCCCGATGAGCCGCTCGATGGGCGAGCCCACCACGTGGGCGATGCGCGCGCCCACGCTCGGGCGCTCCAGCGCGCGGACGGCGTCGGCGAGGGCCAGGGAGTCGGCGGCGTGGAGAGTCATCGCGGTGTCAGGCCCTGAATGTGGCAGATTCGCACGTGTCGTGGTTGGAGCCTACGCCAATCGACGCGCCATCGATGTCCAATGGGCGCATGAACCGTCTTGCCCTCATCCTTCTACTGGCCACCGCGGGCTGTGCGTCGCAGGCCACCATGGACGAACGCTACGACGCCTCGCTGCAGCGCTGGAAGGGCGCCACGCGGGCCGAACTCGAGGCCGCCTGGGGCAGGCCGATGCTGGTGCAGGCGACGCCGGACGGCAACGTGCTCGCCTGGGTGAAGCGCACGGACATCGACGACCGGCCGGGCGCGCCCGGCTCGCCGGCGGTCGTCGTCAACCGCTCCGGCGGCGGCCTGAGCGGGACCACGGTGATGCCGTCGACCAATCCGGTGCCGGCCGCCGTGCCCATCACGTGCACGACCCGCTTCGTGATGAAGGACGACCACGTCGTTTCGTGGACGTTCAAGGGCCTCGGCTGCGGCGCGCCGTTCTAGCCTCTAGCCGATGCAAGTCCGGTTCTTGCCGGTGCGCTTGGCCTCGTAGAGCGCCTCGTCGGCCCGCTCCAGCGCCGACTCCAGCGGCTCGCCCGGACGGAACCGGGTGACGCCCGCGGAGAAGGTGACGAACACCTCGCGGCCGTCGTGCATGAAGAGGCTGGCCGACAGCGTGCGCTGCAGGCGCGTGAGCGTGACCTGGGCCTCCTCCAAAGGCACCCCCGGCAGCAGCACCACGAACTCCTCGCCGCCGAAGCGCGCGACGATGTCGACGGCGCGCAGCTGCGCCTGCACGTGGCCGGCCAGCGTCTTCAGCGCCATGTCGCCCACCGAGTGGCCCAGCGTGTCGTTGAGCTTCTTGAAGTTGTCGATGTCCAGCAGGCCGATGGCCAGCTCGCCGCCCTGGCGGTCCAGGCGCGCGGTCTCGATGTCGAAGGCCTGCATCAGGCCGCGCCGGTTGGCGACCGCCGTGAGCACGTCGGTGGACACCTCCTCCGACAGCCGCCGCAGCTCGCCCTCCAGCGTGCGCACCTGCGTCTCGAGCTCGGCGGCGCGCTGGCGGCCGTCGTGCAGGCGCTGCTGCGTCTCGCTGACGAGGCCGTGCACCGCGCGGCTCTCCTCCACCATCTGGCGCACGACGCTGGCCAGGCTCTCCAGCGAATCGGCGTTGGCGATGGTGTCCCCGTAGCGCGCCACGTTGTCGGCGAAGCCGCCGGTGTGGTCGCCCAACGCGTCGAGCTCGGTGAGCATCTGCGAGATCGCGTCCTTCAGCGCCACGCGCGCGCTGTCGCGTTCCGCGCGCACGCGCTGCTGGCGCGTGCGCGTCTGCGCCAGCATCTCGCTGGCCGCGCGCACCGAGCGCACGCTGGGCGCATCGCCCAGGCTCAGCTGCAGGCTCTCGGTCTGGCCCTTCACCCAGCTGCCCTCCTCGGCCACCTCGGCCAGGCCGGCACCCATCTCCTGCGTGAGGCGGTGCAGCTCGTCGACCAGGTGGTGGCGATGCGCCAGCAGCCGCCGCACGCGCTCGCACACCTGTTCGGCCTGCTGCCGCAGCGGCGCGGTGGCGCCGTCGCGCAGCAGGCTGGCCTGCAGCTCGCTCAATTCCAGCGCCAGCTCCGCGGCGCGCTCCTCGCCGGGCGGCAGCGCCACGCGGAGAGTGGCGTCGTACTGGCCCAGCACCGGCGGCCAGTCGCCCTGCGAGCCGGCGGACGCGCGCTCGAAGGCCGGGCGATGGCCATCACCACGCAGCTCCATCGGCTGCGACACCGGGCCGCTGCCCGAGTCCAGCACCGCGACGCCCTTGCCGGACGGCGAGGAAGCGTCGGCGGCCTCGTCGACGGCGATCGTGTCGTCGGTGACGTCGCCGTCCCACGACGCCACGAGCTGCTTCACGCGCTGGTACAGCCGCGCGATGTCGCTGCGGTTGGCCTCCAGCACGCGCTGCAGGCTGTCCTTCTTGCGCGCCGCCGTCCACTGGCGGCCGCCGCGCTCGAGGCCGCGCGCGAGCTTCTCGATGGTCTGCGCCCAGCCCTGGGCCAGCGCCAGCTGCGCCTCGGCCGCGCGCTCGACGTGGCCGCGGGCGGCCTCCCAGTCGGCGCGCTGCATCGCCTGCGAGAACTCCTCGCGCTGCGTGCCGTCCTCGAACAGGCGCGCCGCGATGCGGTCATGGACGTTCTTGGCCTTGGGGCTGGCCGCGGCCGGCGCCGGGGCCGCCGCGGGGGGCGGCACGGGCGCGGCACCGCCCTCCTCGGCCCAGGCCCGTGCGTAGTTCTCGGGCGTGGGTTCCTGCTTGGACAGCGCGAGGCGGCGCAGTGCGGCCTTCGCGGTCTCGGCGGCGGACGGTTTGGGCATGGACGGCGATGAGCGGTGGCGACCGCAACGCGGCCGCCGAGTTTCTATGAACGCCGGCCGACGTCGACGATTGTCTCGGTGCCGGTCCGCGCCTTCTGGACGGGCGGCATCCACGGCGCCTTCCGGGGCAGAACCACCTGCTCCATCCACACCTGGATGTCCTCGGGAGGCAGCGGCTTGCTGAACAGGAACCCCTGCATCAGCGTGCAACCTTCTCCGTACAACACGTCCTGCTGTCGGGTGTTTTCGACACCTTCGGCCACCACCTTGAGGTCCAGCGACTTCGCCAGCGCGATGATGGCCGTGACAACCGCAAGACTCTGTGGCAGCACGCCCAGGTCGCGGACGAAGCTGCGGTCGATCTTGACCTCGGCGATGGGCAGCGACGTGAGATAGGCCAGCGACGAATAGCCGGTGCCGAAGTCGTCCACCGCGATCTTGACGCCGATCTCGGTGAGCCGGTGCAGCGACGGGATCACGCGCTGCAGGTCCTTCATCAGGCCCGTCTCGGTGATCTCGAGCTGGATCATGCTGTGCGGGATGCCCTCCTCGCGCACGGCCGCCGAGATCTGGTCGATCAGGTCGGTACGCTCGAACATGCGGTTGGGCATGTTGACCGCGATCGAATCGGAGAAGCCGAACGCGTCGGCCCAGAGGCGCGCCTGGCGCGCGGCCTGGCGCAGCGCCCACTCGCTCATCGGCACGATCAGGCCCGTTTCCTCGGCCACGGGGATGAAGTCGGCCGGCTGGATCAGCAGGTCGCCGCGGCGCCAGCGCATCAGCGCCTCCACGCCCACCATCCTGCCGTTGGCCACGTCGATCTTGGGCTGGTAGTACAACACCAGCTCGTCGCGCTCGATGGCCTTGTGCAGCGCGCTCTCCAGCGCCAGCTTCTCGCGGCCGCGACCGGCCAGTCGCGGCGTGTAGACCAGCGCGTCGTTGCGGCCCTGGCTCTTGACGGCGTACATCGCCACGTCGGAGTTGCGCAGCAGGTCGGCCACGGTGTTGCCGTCGCGCGGGAACAGCGCGATGCCCACCGAGGCCGTGGCGAAGCAATCCTGCCCCGCCACCACCACCGGCTCGCGCAGGGCCTCGAGGATGCGGGTGGCCACGCGCTGCGCGTCGGCCTCGTCGGCCACCTCGGGCAGCAGCGCCACGAACTCGTCGCCGCCCAGGCGGCCCACGGCCTCCAGCGTGCGGTGCGAGCGCGAGCCCGCGGTCTCGATGACGCCCTCGAACAGCTGCTCGCAGTGGCGCACGCAGCCGCGCAGGCGGAACGCCACCTCCATCAGCAGCTCGTCGCCGGCGGCGTGCCCGAGGGTGTCGTTGATCACCTTGAAGCGGTCGAGGTCGATCAGCAGCAGCGCCACCTGGTGGCCCAGCCGGCGCCCGAACTCCAGCGCCCGCTCGGCGCGCCAGATCAGCTGGCGGCGGTTGGGCAGGTTGGTGAGCGCGTCGTAGTTGGCGAGGTGGCGGATGCGGTCTTCCGCGATGCGCCGATCCGTCACGTCCTGCACGATGCCGGTGTAGGCGCAGCAGTGGCCGTGCTCGTCGAACTCGGGTTCGGCCTCGACGTGGATGATGCGGAAGCGCCCGTCGGGCAGCGTCATCGGCACGTCGGTGGCGATGACGGAGACCTGGTACAGGATCTGGCGCGCCAGGCGCACCAGCGGCTCGCGGTCGGTCGGGGCGATCATGCGCAGCATGTCGCGCAGGTTGACGCGGTCGTCGGGGCCGTAGCCGAACACGCGCAGGCCCTCCTCCGACAGCTCGAGCCCGTTGACGAAGCTGCGGCCTTCCTCCTGCCACCAGTCGAAGCTGCCCATGCGGGCGAGGTCCTGTGCGCGGGCGAGCTTGGCCTTGCTGCGCTCCAGCTCCTGGCGGGTGCGCGACGCGCGCAGCAGGTAGCGCAGGCGGCCGGCCAGCAGGCTCCACTGGGTGGCCTTGACGAAGAAGTCGGTGGCGCCGACCTGGTAGGCGCGGTTGATCGACGCCTCGTCGTCGAGGCCCGTGAGCATCAGCACCGGCACGTTGTCGAAGCCGGGCATGTTGCGCAGCGCGATGCAGGTCTCGAAGCCGTCGAGCCCCGGCATGATGGCGTCGAGCACCACGACGTCGGGCGTCCAGCTGGCCAGGCGCGTGAGGGCCTCCTCGCCGCCGGTGCAGGAGGTGATGTCGAAGCCGCGGTCGCGCAGCGCGGCGGCGGTCATCAGCAGGTTGACCTCGTCGTCGTCGACGAGCAGCACCGTCGGGCGACGGTCGGTCGCTTCCAGGCTCACGCCGTGGTGCAGCGTCATGAGGCCGCCGCCTCGAGGTGCTGCAGGGTCTGGCCGACGGCCGCGTCGACGCGGCGCACCTCGGCGTGGAACGGCTCGATGAGTTCGCTGGCTCCGGTGTTGTCGCCGGCCCGCAGCAGGCGCTCGATGTCGGCGCACAGGGCCGACAGCGCCAGCGCGCCGATGCTCGCCGAGGACGACTTCAGGGTGTGGGCCACCCGGGAGACCTGGTCCCACGCCTCGTCGGCGCGCGCCACGCGCAACTGCTCGACGAGCTTGGCGAGCGAGACCTGGTACGTGGCCAGCACGCGCTTGACCAACTGGGCCTTGCCATCCGGATCCAGGGCGCGCAACTCGGCCATGCAGGCGGCATCCAGCACCGGCCTGGCCGCCATGCCCTCGATTCCGGAGTTATTCAAATCGACCATCGCACCCTGATTCAAGAATACTCAAGCATTCTCGCCCTGTAATGTAAGCATGTCCGCGCCGCCAGAGGGCGTCAATGGCGAAATACTCCGCACGGCACTGGCGTTTGACCGCCTCGAGCCTCGCTTGCCCAAGGATGAGCAATCTGGAAGCCCGGCGCAATCGATTGCGCGTGCGAACGCAAAAAGTGTCACGACCTCCCGACAGCGAGGTGGAATGACAACACATTGACGCCCGTCGAGCGCCTTCGGCATGCCCGGCATTGCTCCTTACAATCGATTGAATGTCTTCACCGCAGCCCCGATGACCCCGACGCTGGCCGTCCTCGCGATCCTGGCCCTGGCCGCCTTCGGTGCGATCGGCGCCGTGGCGGGCGCGCTGTGGATGAAGGAGCGCAGCGCGGGCGCCGTGCGGCAGGCCACCGAGGATCGCGCCCGGATGCTGGCCCTGTCCGACGCCTGGATCTGGGAGACCGACGCCACGCACCGCCTCACCACCTGGCGGCCGCCGGCGCGCCGCCCCGCGGGCTGGAAGATCAATCCGCCGCTGGGCACGGCCCTCACCGCGCTGGCCGCGCCGCTGCCGGGCGCCGAGGGCGTGTCCCCCGGAGCGGGCGGTTCGGCCGCCAGCTGGCCGCTGTCGCGCCAGCTCGCCGCCCACGCCCCCATCACCGAGCAGCGCGCGCTGCTGCAGATGGGCGACACCATCGAGCTATGGACGCTGCGCGGCGAACCGCGGCACGACGGCGAGGGCTTCTTCCTGGGCCATGTCGGCACCGCGCGTCCGGTGGGCGAGAGCGATGCCGCGGAGTTCGGCCAGGCGACGCTGGCCACCCTGCTGGCCCAGCCCGACGCCGGCGTGCTGGTGTTCCGCCGCCTGGACGAGGGCACGCCCTGGCGCCTGCAGGCCCAGGGCGTGGGCACGCGCGCGCTGTTCGGCATGTCGCTGTCGCCCGAGGACGGCTTCACCGGCGCGCCCGACTGGGCCGCGGTCTGCGCCCGGCTGCCCGCCGACATCGAACGCGCGCTCGCACAGATGCCCGCGGGCGAGACGCGCGCCGTGGGCGAATGGCGCGTGGGCTGGGGCTACGTGCCCAGCGGCGACGACCCGCAGGCCGGCCGGCTGGTGCTGCTGCAGGCCGCCACGCCCGCGCCTCAAGCCGCCGCGCCGGCCGCGGCCGCCCTGCCCGACCCGGCGGTCGCGCCGGTGCCCTCGGCCGACAGCGCCGACCACGAGTCGTTCATCTATTCGGTGTCGCACGACCTGCGCGCGCCCATCCGCGTGGTGGAAGGCTTCGCGCGCATCCTCAAGGAAGACTACGGCCGCTTCCTCGACCGCATCGGCAACGACCACACCGACCGCATCCTGGCCGCCGCCGCGCGCATGAACAGCATGATCGACTCGCTGCTCGCGCTGTCGCGCCTGCAGTCGCAGCCGATCAAGCGCCAGCCGGTCGACCTGTCGCAGCTCACCCGCTACGTGCTGGAGGACCTGCGCAGCAACGAGCCCGAGCGCGAGGCCGACATCCACATCGAGCCGGGCCTGGTGATCCAGGGCGACCCGACGCTGATGCGCATCGCCATCGAGAACCTGGTGGGCAACGCCTGGAAGTACAGCGGCCAGAGCCCGACCACGCGCATCGAGCTGCGCCGCGAGACGCAGGCCGGCCTGCCCACCTTCGTGATCGCCGACGCCGGCGCCGGCTTCGACATGCGCTTCGCCGACCGCCTGTTCGGCGTGTTCCAGCGCCTGCACAGCGCCAAGGATTTCCAGGGCACGGGCATCGGGCTGGCCTCGGTGCGGCGCATCATCCGGCGCCACGGCGGGGACATCTGGGCCGAGTCGGAAGTGGGCAAGGGCGCCCGCTTCTACTTCACGTTGCCGTGAGTCGCACCATGGCCTGGCGAGCGCCGGCCACCGCCTGCAGGCGCTCGCGCAGGTAGTCGGCCACGGCCGGCGCCTGGCACATCGCCACGTTGAAGCGGATGTGCGGATCGGCCGCACCGTCGGCCATGAACGCCGCGCCGCGCACCAGCAGGATCTTGTTGCGGATCGCGTCCTGCACCAGCAGGTCGACGTCGACGCCCTCGGGCACCTCGCCCCACAGGAACAGGCCGCCCTCGCCGGGGTGGTCGAAGCGGATGCCGGCGCCGGCAAGCTGCTTCTCGCTCGCGTGGCGCGCGCTCGCGAGGCGGCGCTGCAGGCGGTCGAGGTGCTTGCGCCAGCGGCCGGCGGCCAGCACCTCGAGCATCACCAGCTCGTTGAGCGCCGGCGTGGTGAGCACCGAGTAGATCTTCTGGCGCAGCAACACCTTCAGCAGTGACGGGTCGGCCGCGATGTAGCCCATGCGCAGCGCGGGGCTCAGCGCCTTGCAGAAGCTCGAGTAGTAGATGACGCGGTCCAGCCCCGACAGCGCGGCTAGCCGCGTGGGCTGGCCCGGGTGGAAGTGGCCCTGCACGTCGTCCTCGGCGATGAGGAAGCCGTACTGCTGCGCCAGCACCAGCAGCTTGTGCAGGTTGGCCGGGCTGCTGCTCCAGCCGGTGGGGTTGTGCAGCGTGGTCTGCAGGAAGGCCAGCCGCGGCTTGTGCTCGCGGCACGCAGCCTCCATCTGCGCCAGGTCGACGCCGTCGTGGCGGCGCGCGATGGGCAGCACGCGGATGCCCTCCTGCTGCAGGCGGCCGAACATCAGGAAGTAGCCGGGATCCTCCACCAGCACCGCGTCGCCGGGCTTGAGGAAGCTGCGGCAGATCATGTCGATCGCGTGCGTGCCGCCATAGGTGGTGAGGATGCGGCCGGCGTCCACGGGGATGCCCACGCCGCGCAGCATCATCGCGATGCGCTCGCGCAGCTCGGGCATGCCCTGCGGCGGGCAGCGCGAGGCCATGCCGGCGGCGCTGCGCGAGAGCGCGCGCTGCACCGCCGCGGCGGGCACCGCGTCCTCCAGCCACGCTGGCGGCAACGCGCCGCTGCTGGCCAGCAGCACACCGGCGCGCTGGTCGTTGGCCTGCTGCGCGAGCCACACCGGCTCCTGCTCCTCGCCGGCCTCGAGCGCCACCTCCTCGGGCATCGCGCCCTGGCGCGCGTTGACGAAGTAGCCGGCGGTTCCGCGCGCGTCGATCACGCCGGCGGCCACCAGGCGGTCGTAGGCGGTGATCACGGTGTTGGGGCTCACCGCCAGTTCGGCGGCCAGCTGGCGGATGGACGTCAGTCGCGCGCCCGCGGGCAGCTGGCCGCGCGCGACGAGCTCGCGCAGGCGCGCCTCGATCTGGTCGGACAGCGCGACGGGGGAGGTGCGATCGAGCGTGAACATCAGAACCTGTGAATGAACCTGGCGTGTCCGAGCGGGTCGCCCAAAGGCGTCCGATCTAGGCGCAAATGCGAGTCGTAGCGGCGCTTACGGCGAGCATTTGCAACGACGAGCGGGCGTCTTTGGGCGGCACGAGCGGGCATGGCAGGTTCGTTCACAGGTTCACTGGAGGATATCGATCGCCAGCACGACCAGCGCCACGGCCATCGCGAGGTTGAACACGCGCTGCCTGCGCGGATCGGTGAGCACGCTGCGCATCGCCACGCCGAACAGCGCCCACGCCGAGATGCACGGGAAGCCGATCACCGCGCCGATCGCGCTGATGGCCAGTCCCGCGGTCAACGGGTTGGCGCCTGCCGGCATGAACACGGATGCGAGCGTGATCGCGCGGATCCAGCTCTTCGGATTGAAGGCCTGGAACATCACGCCCTCGAGGAAGGTGAGCGGCCGCAGCGCCTGCGCGTCGCCCAGACGCGACTGCGCCAGCTTCCACGCCAGCCACACGAGGTACAGCGCGCCGCCGGTGCGCAGGGCCACCTGCGCGACGGGGAAGGCGGCGAACAGCTGGCCGAGGCCGTTGCAGGCGATGAGCGTCAGCGCCACGTTGCCCATCACGCAGCCCATCACCTGCGGCAGCGTCAACCGGTAGCCGAAGTTGGCGCCGGAGGCCGTCAGCATCAGGTTGTTCGGGCCGGGGGTGATCGACATCACGAAACAATACATCATCATCGGCAGCAGCTGGGTCATCGTCGCGGGCTCCATGGAGATGGATCCGAGCGTACGGATGCTGCCGGCGGCAGCCAAGGCACAGGGCGCGTGGCCCCGGTTGCGCTGTATCAGCGCGCCGACCCCTACAGTCAGGCGTTGCCCGGCCGGGCCAGGAGCTCGACGGCGTCGAGCAGGCGTTCCGCTTCGGCCCTGACGAGCAAGCCGTCGGAGGACGCCATGCGATGCAGCCGCTCCAGCGCCTCGCGGCGCGACAGCGAGTAGCGGTGCATCAGTACGCCCACCGCGATGGCGACGGCGTCGGCCAGGGGATCGGGCGTGTTGTTGGGCGCCGTGACCGGCGAGGCCGCAGGATCGTGCAGCGCGCCAAAGCCCGACGTGGGCGCGAACGGATCGGGTCGAACGTGCTCGTGCGGCGCGGGCGCCGGCGCGATCGGCGCGGCCGCCTTGCGAGCGCGGGCGGTGACCAGCGCGGCCTCCACCGTGGGCACGATCTGGGCGATGTCCAGCGGCTTCACCAGGTAGGCGACGGCGCCCAGCGCCTTGACCTGCGCCACGGTGTCGTCGTCGGCGAACGCGGACAGGAACATGAACGGCGTCTGCAGCGATTCGCGCAGGTAGGCCGCGACGTCGAAGCCGCTCATGCCCTCCATGCGGATGTCCAGCAGCGCCAGGTCGGGCCGGTGCTGGCGCGCCAGCAGGATGGCGTCGTCGCCGTTGTCGGCGTCGATGATCTCGTAGCCGGCCTTGGCCAGGCCGTGGGTGACCGTGGCCAGCACCAGCCGGTCGTCGTCGACGACGAGGATCTTGCCCTTGCTCATCGCGAGCGGCTCCACGCCAGCGGGTGGCCGGATGGGGTTGTGCGGTGGGAGCAGGTGGCGGTCATCGGAGCCCATTTTGACTTAATCGGCCGTTTGGCGGGTTGCCGTAGGTAACGGGTGCGCTAGCGTGACCGGGAGCAACCAAAGCCGGTTTCACCTCGAAGAACAGCGCTCGCAGCCTTTGGTCGATTGACAAGTCCATTTACGGTAGCTACATTAAATGATCGGTTTCGAGTTCGATCCGCACAAGAATGCATTGAACGAAGCAAAGCACGGCATATCGTTGTTCCTCGCACGCGAACTCGACTGGGAAACCGCGCTCGTGTGGATCGACGGGCGCTTCGAATACGGCGAGCTGAGGATGATCGCGCTCGCACCGGAGACCAACGTTCTCTACTTCGTTGCGTTCGTCGATCGCGGCGACGTGCGAAGAATCATCAGCGTGCGCCGCGCAACTCGTCTCGAGGTGACCCACTATGTCGAAAGTTTCTAGTCGCCCCCCCATCGTCATGCCGACGATCGCGGAGGACGAGGACATCACCGCGGCAGCGAAGAGCGATCCCGACGCGCAGCCGCTCACCCCGGCGCAGCTCGAAGCGATGGTTCCGATGCGTGCGCTTCGAGGCCGTCCCAAGTCCGAGAACAAGAAGCTGCTCGTGTCCGTGCGCTACAGCCCCGAGGTCATCGAGTACTTCAAGTCCACCGGCGAGGGCTGGCAGTCCCGGATGGATGGGGTGCTCATGAACTACGTCGCGCGACACTCCCGCAGGGTCTGAAATCGCCGGAGCGCTCTGGCGAACGGCCATCACGAAACATTCGAGAACGCACTGCCTCATGGATTCGAACCCTCGCGTTGGCCGTTGGCGCAGTCCCAATGCGATGGGCTCGCTGAGCCTGATCGGACTCAGCCTGGTGTTGTTCGCGGTCTCGCTCGCCTTGCCCGCCTATCGCTACGGCACCTCCGGTGCACCGACCGAGCAGGCGGCGGGTTGGTCGGTTTTCCTCTCGGGCTGGATTCCTGCCTGCTTGGATCTACTGTTGCTGGTGCGCGGGAAATTCGAGTTCATGACCAGCATCTCCTGGTTCGCGAATCCTCTGTTGCTGGGATGTTGGCTGGTCGCGGTCGACGGTCCTCGCAGGATGGGCGTCGCGCTAGGCGCCGCGGCGCTTGGCCTGTCGCTGGTATTCCTGGCGTGCCACGACATCTCGATGCCCGACAACCACCAGACCAACATCGTTCCAGGTCTGGGCTACGCGGCCTGGATCGCGAGCATCATGACGGCGATCCTGGGCGCGTTGCTGGCTCCGGAGGTTGGATCGGGTTCGTCCCAGGAACCTGTCGATGCTTCCAGCGACGTCTCCAGGGCGAATGCGGTGCGCGAAGCGCTACGGCAATTCCGCGATGGCACGGGCCTGCGCATCAAGTGCCCGACATGCCGCAGTCGCCTGACCGCCAGGCGGACGCTATCTGCGAGCGGCGCCGTCCCGGACATCGAGATCCTGTGTCCCTGCGGAGCGTGCGCGGGCAAGCATCCGTTCTAGCCTGCCGCGTCAATTGGCCGACTTCGCAGCCTTCTCTATCACCGCCGCGACGGCCCTGGGCTGCGACATGTAGACGGCGTGGCTGCCGGAGATCTCCGTGGTGATGGACCCCGAGCGCTTGTACATCGTGCGCTCGAGCTCCGGATTGATAGCCCGGTCGTCCTTCGCCACGATCGCGTAGCTCGACTTGGTCTTCCACGCGGGGTTGGCGATGGGCGCGCCGACGGCCTTGACGGACAGGCCCACCTGCGACCGCGCCATGAAGTCCGCCGTCGCCTGGGGCAGGTCGGCGGCGAAGTCCGCGTGGAAGTGCGCCGCGTCGATGTAGAGGAAGCCGTCGGCCGACGGTGCGATCGAGTTGGACACCGCCGGCTTGCTCTGGAGCAGCGCGCCGACGCTTTCGCCCGCGTCGGGCTGGAACGCGGCCACATACACCAGCGCGGCCACGTGGACGTTGTTGCCGGCCTCGGTGATGATCGCGCCGCCGTAGCTGTGGCCGACGAGGATCGCGGGGCCGTCCTGGCGGTCGAGAAGACGGTTGGTGGCCGCCACGTCGTCTTCCAGCGAGGTCTCGGGCGGCTGGGCGATGCTGACGTTGTAGCCATCCCGGGTCAGGATGTCGCTGACCGCCTTCCAGCCGGAGCCGTCGGCGAAGGCACCGTGCACGAGGACGATGTTCTTCACGCCGGGTTCGGGCGCCGCTTGCGCGGGGACGGCTGCGGCGAGGGCCAGTGCTGCGACGGCAGGGGTCGCGAATCGGGTCGTCATGGGGCTTCCTTCGGTCGGTGTGGATGACGACGAGACTGTAGGAATTCGGCCGCCGGCCGGGGGTGACAGGTGGATGACAAAATGGTCATCCCGTCGACGACCTCGAAGGCGCAGAATCCGCTCGCATGAAGATCCTGGTCATCGAAGACGATCCCAAGACCGGCGACTACCTGAAGAAGGGCCTGCGCGAGAGCGGCTACGCGGTCGATCTGTCGCGCACAGGCACCGACGGCCTGCAGATGGCGCTGAAGAACGTCTACGACCTGGTGGTGCTCGACGTCATGCTGCCCGGCATCGATGGCTGGCAGATCATGCCGACGCTGCGTGAGCGGGGCGATGTACGGGTGCTGTTCCTGACCGCCCGCGACCAGTTGAGCGACCGCATCCGCGGCCTCGAGCTCGGCGCCGACGACTACCTCGTCAAGCCGTTTTCCTTCACCGAGCTGGTGCTGCGCATCCGCACGCTGCTCAGGCGAGGAACCGTGCGAGAGGCCGACGTCTACGAGGTCGCCGACCTCAAGCTCGACGTGCTTCGCCGCAAGGTCACGCGCGAGGGCATCGAGATCGCGCTGACGAACAAGGAATTCCTGCTGCTGCACCTCCTGGTGAAGCGACAGGGCGAGGCGCTCTCGCGCACGCTGATCGCCTCTGAGGTCTGGAGCATGAATTTCGACAGCGACACCAACGTCGTCGACGTGGCCATCAAGCGGCTGCGCGCCAAGGTCGACCGCCCCTTCTCGACGCCGTTGATCCACACGGTGCGCAGCATCGGCTACGCATTCGGCGATTCGCCCGTGGACGCCACGGGGAGGCAGGATTGAAACGGCACTGGCTTCCCCGGTCGCTCGCGCTGCGGGTGACCCTTCTCTGCGGATTGATCGCCTTCACGACGACGGGCCTGCTCGGCGCCTACTTCTTCTTCATCGCGCGCGCCGCCGTCACCGCGCACGCCGACGATCAGCTGATCGGGCGGGCCGAGCACTTCCGGCGCCTGGTCGGCGACGCACGGACGATCCAGGAACTGCACGACCGGTCCATGCTGTTCGAAGCGTTGCTGGGGTCCGCGAGCGACGTGCTGATCCTGCAACGAGTCGGCCAGGCGCCGCTCGTCGAGGTCAATCCCGATCGCGTTCCGGCGCCCGCCGTCCTGGAGCCGGTTCCCGATGGCCAGCCGATCGGGCCGGGCAACGTGCGCGACGCCCGGCTCGCGGATCACCCGCAGATGCATTGGGTCGCCGCGCTGGCGCGCTCGGGCCAGGACGGCGCGCAGGTCGTCGTGCTGGCGGGCCATCCGTTCGCCAGCGAGACGCAGATGATCGACGCCACCTTCGACCACGTGTTCTGGAGCACGGTCATCGGCATGCTGGCCTCCACGCTGCTGGTCTACGTCGCGGTTCGCCAAGGTCTCCGGCCCTTGCATCGGGTGGCGGCGCAAGCGGCGCTGATCAACCCGATCAACCTCGCGATCCGGCTGCCCGGGCAGGCGGCGCCACTGGAGCTGCAGCGGATGGTCGCGGTCTTCAACGAGATGCTCGACCGCATCGCCATGGGCTACGAGCGCCTGTCGCAGTTCTCCGCCGATCTCGCGCACGAGATCCGTACACCCGTCGGCGCGTTGATCGGACAGACGCAGGTGGCGCTGAACCGCTCGCGAAGCCCCATCGAATACCAGCAGGTCCTGGAATCGAACCTCGAGGAACTCAACCGGCTGCGGCTGATCGTCGACGACATCCTCTTCCTCGCGCGGGCCGACCATGCGGGGCTCGACATCGAGCGCAGGCCGCTCGCCATGGCCGACGAGCTGCAACGGATCGCGGAGTATTTCGAGGGGCCCGCGGACGAGGCGGGCCTGCGCTTCGCGATACGGGCCAGCGGAACGGCCTTCGTGAACCCGTCGCTGTGCCGGCGAGCCATCCACAACCTCGTCGTCAACGCGCTGCGCTACGGCACGCCGGACACGACCATCCGCCTGACAGGCACCCAGGACGATGACGGGTCGACGATCGCGGTGGAGAACGACGGCGTCACCATCCCCGCCGAGCAGCTCGAACGGCTGTTCGATCGCTTCTATCGTGCCGACGCGGCGCGCGGCCGGCCCGCGGAATCCAGCGGGCTCGGGTTGGCGATCGTCAAGGCGATCCTCGAACTGCACGGCGGCGAAGCGCGGGTCTCGTGCTCGCCCTCCGGGACGATTCGCTTCGATCTGCGCTTTCCTGGCCAGGACGCACGAGCGGCGGCCAAAGACTAGCCCGGATCGATCAACGCCACCGCCGGCGGCGCCAGCTCCAGCCGCGCGACCACCGAATCGCCCTCCGCCTCGATCGCCATCTTCGCGCCCTTGCGCGGCAGCAGCGAGCGCACCAGCCCCAGCCCCGACACGCCCGCCGGGATGCCCGCCAGCGAGAACCCCGGCGCCAGCCGGCCCTGGTTGGCGATGGCGATCAGCACCGTCGAATCGCCGCAGGCAATGCGGCAGCGGATGTCGGTGGCGGCCTCGCCCGCGGCCGGCGTGCTGTGCTTGATGGCGTTGGTGAACAGCTCGTTGATGGTGAGCGCGATCGGGATCGAGTCGGCCTCCGTCAATGCGAAGCGCTGCGGCGCGCGGCCCTGCACCTCCACGTGGATGGTGCGGCCGAACATGCGCTGCACCGACGCGGCGATGGCCTCGACGACGCCGCGCACGCGCATCGGCCCGGTCACGCCCACCTGCAGCCCGTGAACCTGCGCGATGGCGTGCACCTGGCTGACGGCCTCGGCGATGGCGCCCGCGGCCTCCGGATGGCGCGATGCACTCTGCTGCAGCAGGCCGGCCACGCCCTGCAGGTTGTTCTTGATGCGGTGGTGCACTTCCTTGATCAGCATCTCGCGCTGCGCGATGGCCGCGGCCAGGCGGGCCTCGTCGGCAGCGCGCTGCGCGGTGACGTCGCTGGCCACCATCAGCAGCTGATCCGGCGCGTCGGCGGCCGAGCGCAGCGACACGATGCGGATGTCCCACACCAGCTGCACGCCGTCGCCCTCCTCGCCGCCCTTCGCGGAGCGGCGCAGCTCGCGCTGCACGATGCCGGGCGTGGCCAGCGCGCGGTGTAGGTCCGCGGCCAGCTTCGCGCCCTCGGGGCCGGGCAGCCACTGCGAGGGCAGCCGGCCCAGGATCTCCTTCATCGGCCGGCCTGCGAAGGTGGCGGCCATCTGGTTGAGCTGCACCACCTGCTGGCTGGCGGCGTCGAACAGCGCGATGGCCAGCGGCGCGGTCTCGATGATGCGCTGCAGGCTGGCGCGCGCCTGCACGATGCTCACCTCGGCCTGGCGGCGGCGCTCGATGTCCAGCAGCGCGTAGGTGAGCTGGCGGTTGGCGGTGTCCTGGCCGGTGACGACCACGTTGCCCACCACCCAGAAGTGGCGGCCGTCGCGGGCGCGCAGCCGGCACTCGAAGGTCTCGGCCTGGCCCTCCTCCAGCGTCTCGCCGTAGTCGGTGCGTCGCAGCGGGTGGTCCAGCTCCTCGCCGGCCACCACCGAGATCGGCGCGCCGACGAAATCGGCCAGCTCGCCGCCGAACATGCGGCGCGCGGAACGGTTCATCCACTCGATGCCGGTGTCGCCCACGGTGACGATGCCCACCAGCACCGAGTCGAGGATGGCGCGCGTGCGGTCGGCCTGCTGCACCAGCGACTCGCGCGCGCGCTGGCGGTCGTCGATGTTGACGAAGGACATGATGGTGCCCGCCGACGGCCTGGCGATGTCCACCGGCCGCTGGCTCACCTGGGCCCAGAACAGGTTGCCGTCGCTGCGGCGCACCTGGCGTTCGCCGTGCGAGCGGCCGAGGGTGGCCATGTCGCGCCGCTCCAGGTGCTCGTAGTGCTGCCACACGCTCTCGCTCTCGTACAGGCGCGAGATCGGCGAGCCCGTGAGCGCCTCGGGCGGGTAGCCCACGAGGTCGGCCATGGCCTGGTTGGCGCGCGCGATCTGGCCGTCGCGCTGGTAGACGATGCCCACGTCGGACAGGTTGAAGGTGAGTTCGCGCTCGCGCGCCAGCGCCTCCAGCTCGCTCTGCTGCGACTTCATGCGCGTGGCGTCGGCCAGCACCACCACCATGCCCACCGCGCCGGGGCCCGTCTCGTTGGTGCGGCGCAGGGCCAGCGTGCACCAGATCGCCGAGCGGCGGTGCGTGCCGGCCGGCAGCAGCAGCTCGGTCTCCAGCGTGCCGACGTCGCGCACCGCGTCGATGAGCGCGGCCACGGTCTCGGCCGGCACGCCGGCGCTGGCCAGGATGGCGTCGAAGGGCTTGCCGGGCGGATAGTCGCCGCCGCCCAGCAGCGTCTCGAACCGGTGGTTGCAGCGGACGAGCTCCTCTCCGCGCAGGTAGGCGATGCCGGCCGGGCTCACGTCGAGGATGGTGGTGAGCTCGGTCAGCAGATCCTGGTTGCGGCGGCGCGCGGTCTCCTCCTCGGTGACGTCCACCGTGACCACCGAGAACGCGCCGCGCTGCGGGCCCAGCTCGGCCGGCTCCACGCGGGTCATCAGCCAGCGCCGGCCGCTCTCGCGGTGGCGCACGGCGTAGCGCACCTCGATGCGCGAACGGGTGCGCAGCGCGGTCTGCAGCCGCTCGTAGTCGGCCATCGAGTCGGCCTCGACCAGGTCGCGGCCGACGGCCATCAGGCTGCCGCCGCGCTGCCCGTCGGACAGCGCCGGGCCGCCCTCGGGCCCGGTCACGCGCGCGCCGCGCTGCACCGAGCCGACCCAGCCGCGCGCGGCGTCCCAGGTGGCCACGCCGATGCCGGCGGTGCCCATCAGCGCCTGGATCTCGACACGGGCGATGTCGCGCTCGTCCTCGAGGTCGCGATCCTCCAGCATCGCGATCCAGCGCGTGGAGGCGCTGCCGGCCAGCCGCCCGCCGCCGTTGGACGGCACTCCCCGCACGCGAACGCGCACGCGCATGGGCTCGCCCGCGGCGCTCGCGAGCCAGCCGTCCTGCGTGCGCGTGGCGGCCACGGCGGGCAGCTCGGTGGGCCAGCCCAGCAGCAGCCGCAACTCGGGGGCGGTATCGCGCAGCTGGCCCGGCAGGGGGCCCAGCATCTGCACCAGCGCGGCGTTGTGGCGCAGCACGGCGCCGCCTTCGTCGAACACCAACTGCCCCAGCGGGGACATCTCGAACCAGCCCTGCAGCTCGCCGCGCAGGTCGTCGGCGGCGCCCAGGCTCGCACCGGGCGCGGCGAGCGGCTGGCGCGGCAGGACCGGCGCGCGGGCTTTGGGAGGGGTGGGCGGCGGCGTTGACATCTCCCGCGGGAGTCTACGCGGGACTCAGCCGGGACGCCGGCGCTCAGCCCTGGGTCAGGGAGTGCGCGTGCACCAGCGACTTGGCCAGGGCGCGGTTCACGTCGCCCACGGACAGCATCAACGCGTCGGCCGCCTCGCGGATGTCGTACGCCGACTCGGCCTCCACCGCGCGGGCAAGGGCCAGGAACGGCGCGCATGGGCCGCTGTCGTGGGCCAGCGCGTTGGCCACGCTCTCCTGCACGGGAATGGTCTTGAGCAGCTGCTCGAACGGCTGGCCGATCATGCGATCCAGGGTGGAGAACACGCCGCAGATGAACAGCTCGTTGCGCAGGGCGTCGTCGCCGCCGGGACGCGCGATCTCCTCCATCAGCAGCCCGCGGCGCACCGCCAGGTGCATCAGCGGCTTGAGGTCGGGATCGTCGATGGCGCTGGTGACCAGCAGCGCGAGCCAGCGCTTGAGCCGCTGGTAGCCCAGGATCATCAGCGCGTGGCGGAACGACGAGATCTCCACCGACAGGCCGAAGCCGGGCGAGTTCAGGTAGCGCATCAGCCGGAACGCCAGCGTCGGGTCGTTCTTGACCAGCGGCTCCATCTTCTCGGCCGGCTCCTGGCGGTCGACGCGCTGCATCAGGTCGACGACGGTGGTGACGCCCGCCGGGATCGGCTTGGGCTTGGAGTCGGGCCCCGGGGCGTCGCCCACGGCCCAGCCCACGACGGCGGAGAAGCCCGCCCTGAGCGCGCCGGCCGACATCGCCGGGCCGTCGGCGCCGATGAAGTAGCGGTTCAACGGCTTGCCGCCCAGGCCGGCGGGCAGCGGGTTGCGGATGTTGGCGCGGTCCACGGTGACGGCCTGGAACAGGTGCCACAGCTCCTGCGGCGCGCTCTCGGGCACGCGCCCGCCCAGCACCAGCGACAGGCCCTGCGCCACGCGCTCCTGCAGCAGCACGGCCAGCTCGGGATCGGTCAGCATGAAGCCCGGCACCTCGATCATCAGGTGCGGTGCCGTCGGATGCGCCAGCAGCGCCCGCAGGCCGGTCTCGTTGGCGACGCTGAGCATCAGCGGGCCGGCCTCCGGCGGCGCGATCACGTCCACGACCTGCAGCAGGCCGGCGGCGTCGATGGCCGCGTCGGGACGTTGGGGGAACACCGTCATGTGGGCCGCGATGGGGGCCCGCTTCGCGTCGAACAGCGAGCTCGCGCCGAGCACGACCTGGTCGAGGACGGGATGATCTAGGGACATTCTTGCTACCTCGGAATTATTTATTGGAATGATTTCGAAGCCGCTACCCTATGCGTTGAGGTAGTTGAACAGCGACAGCTTCTGGATCGTGGCATAGCTTTGCAGCGCCGCCTGGTACCCCGTCTGCTGCGCGTTGAAGCTCGACAGCGCTTTCACCATGTCGAGGTCTTCGGCACTCGAGCGCGAAGTTTGAGCCGAAAGCTCGGTCGCGTCGAGGCGGCCCTTGACGCCGTCCAGGCGTTGCAGGGTGGTGCCGGCGAAGCTGCGCGCCGAGGAGATCTGGCTGCTGCACTGGTCGATGTTGCGCAGGCTGTCCTGTACGGCCTGTTGCACTTTCGGGCCGCCCTGGTCGGGCTTGGACAACTGCGCCACCGCGTTGTCCAGCGCGTCGAACACCGACAGCGACTTCGTCGACGGCGTGGTCTGGAAGTCGTCGCCATTGGCCGGCGCGCCGGAGATGGTGAACGACATGCCGTCCACGCTGATCTCCTGGCCGCTGGTGAACGCGTTGCCGGTGGAGACGGCGTTGCCGTCCTTGAGCACCGAGTAGGTGGTATTGCCGCCGGCGGTGCTGAACTGGATGTCGTAGGTGGAGCTGGTGATCAGGTCGGGCGAGGTCACGTGGCCCGCGTCGATCCAGGCGTTGCCGGAGTTGGTGTTCTTCGTCACGAACACGCCGTTGCCGGTATTGGCCGACAGCCACACGTTGCCGCCGTCCAGCGTCAGCGGCAGGGGCTCGTCGGCGGCCACGTTGATCGAGCCGCCCACGCCCTGGTAGGCCACGCCGCCCGGCTTGTCGACGAAGGGCGCGCCGCCCGAGCCCTGGCCCGAGAACACGTAGCCGCCCTGACCATCGGGCCGATTCGCCACCGCAAGCAGCTGGCTGCGGATCGCCGCGATGGCGCTGGCCTTGGACGCGCGTTCGGCGTCGGAGTAGCTCGCGTCGCCGGCGCCCACCAGCAGCTCGCGGGCCTGCTGCAGCAGCTCGCTGGCGTCGCCCAGCGCGCTCTCGGTGAGCGTCATCGCGTTGCTGCTCGCGTCGACGGCCTTCTGGCTGGCGGTGGTGCGCTCCTCGAGCGCGCGGGCGCGTTCCGCGCGCGCGGCCGAGGCCGGGTCGTCGCTCGCCTTGATGACGCGCTTGCCGCTGGTCATCTGCTCCTGCGTCTGCGTCAGGCTGTCCTGGCGCGCCATCAGGTTGTTCAGCGCGCCGTCGTAGGCGAACGAGGTTGAGATGCGATCGACGGTCATCCTGTCCTCCTATCAGTGCGACGCCATCTGCAGCAGCGTGTCGAAGATGGCCTGCGCCACCTGCAGCACCTTCGCAGCAGCCTGGTAGCCTTGCTGGAACTGGATCAGCCGCCCGGCCTCCTCGTCGAGGTTGACGCCGCTCTTGTTGGCCACGGCGGCGTCGGCCTGCTGCGAGGTGGCCGCCGAGATCGTCGACGACGTCTTCGCGCTCTGCACGCGCACGCCCACGTTGGCCAGCACGCTGGCGTACGCGTCGGTGGCCGTCTCGCCGTCCTGCAGCGAACCGTCGATCTGCATGTCGCGGCCCACGAAGCTCTCGTCGCGCAGGGCCACCATCGAAAGCGCGTTGCCGTTGTTGCTCTCCGGGTGCGCGGTCTTCACGACGCTGATCGTGTCGCCCGAGGCGGGCACGCCGTTGAGGTTCAGCTCGAAGCCGTTCAGCGCGATCGGCTGGCCCGCCGTCCAGGTGCCGTTGCCCGAGGAGGTGACGTTGCCGCTGGCGTCGGTCAGCGTGTACGAATAGCCGCCGTTGGCGTCGGTGAAGTTGATGGCGGCGCTGATCGTCGGGTCGTTGCTGGTGCTGACCACCGCCAGGCCGGCGACCGTGGCCGTACCCTTGTTGGCCACGCCCATCACGGCCGTCATCGGCGAGGCGGCGGCGATGCCGGCCGGGTTGTCCAGCACGCGGGTCATGCTCACCGCGGCGCGGCCCACGGGCTGCAGCTCGAAGGAGTCGCTGACACCCGGCGTGCCGTTGATGGTGATCTGCATGCCGTCGATGCTGCCGCCCATCGCGGCGCCGTCGGAAAGGCGCGTGAAGGCCCAGCTGGCGCCGTTGGGCGCCATCGAGAACTTCACGCCGTCCGACTCGCGGGTGATGAGGTAGTTGCCGGCGTTGGCGGGGTCGGCCACCATCGTGTAGTCGCTCGCCTTGAACTGCGTGGCGTCGGTCACGGTCAGCGAGACGCTGCTCGCGAACCCGCCCCCGCTGTTGCGTGCGTTGTGCGAGTTGGGAATCGCCACGGGAGCGCCCACCGCGAAGACCGGGTTGCCGGCCCCCGGGGGCGAGCCCGCGTCGACGCCGAAGCCCTGGATCTGGTTGACGCGCGCCGACACCGACGCCGCCATCTGGCCCAGCTGGTTGCGTGCCGAGACGAGATCCTCGTTCTGGTACTTGAGCAGGCCGCTGATGGCGCCGCCCACCAGCAGGTCGTCGGGCAGCTCGTGCAGGAGGCCGCTGTCGCTGATCGAGATCACCGAGCGCGACGAGTTGGAGGGGTCGGGCGCGACCGCCAGTTGCTGCGCCTCGGCGCCCAGCACCAGGCGCTGGCCGCCGGCGACGAACACGCCCACCGAGCCGTCGTTGGCGGCGATGGTGCTCACCTTGACGAGATTGCCGATCTGCTTGATCAGCTGGTCGCGCTGGTCCATCAGGTCGTTGGGCACCGACGAGTTGCCGCGCAGCGCCGCGATGTCGCCGTTGAGCTTGGCCACCTGGGCCGCCATCTGGTTGACCTGGGCCACCGAGTTGCGCAGGTCCGACGTGACGCCGTTCTGCAGCCGGTCGAGCTGCGCGCCGGCCGTGGAGAAGCGGTCGGCCACCTCGGCGGCGTCGGACAGGATCACCTGGCGCGCGGACGAGTCCGACGGGTTGTTTGCCAGGTCGACGAACGCGTTCATGAAGCCGCCGACGGCGGCGCCCACGCCGTTGTCGCCGGGCGGGAACACCGTCTCGAGCTGCTGCAGGTTGGACGAGCGCGCGTCGTCCATCGCCGCCATCGAGCTGGCCGTCTGCGATTGCGTCTCCAGGAAGGCGTCGCTCGCGCGCTTCACGGTGACGACGTCCACGCCCTTGCCGAAGAAGCCGGCGCCGGTGGACTGGCCGCCGGAGGTCGCCAGCTCCACCGTCTGGCGCGAGTAGCCCGGCGTCTGCGCGTTGGCGATGTTGTGGCCGGTGGTCTGCATCGACGCGTAGTTCGCGAACATCGCGCGCGTGCCGATCGACATCAATGCCGACGAGCTCATGGGGCGCTCCTTTCAGTTCGGAAGAATTCGGTCGAAAACACGATCAGGGCGGGGTGTGTGTGATGAAAGATCAGGCCAGCGTCTGCTGGACGCGCTCGGTCATGTGGATCATCCTGGACAGCTTCGAGGCGTAGGCCGGATCGGTGGCGTAGCCCGCCTTCTGCAGTCCCTTGGCGAAGCCGTCGGCGTCGCTGCCGGCGGCCACCACCGACGCGTAGCGCGGGCTGTTCTTCATCGTGTTGGCGTAGTCGGCGAACGACTCGGCGTAGCTGGCATAGGCGCGGAACGTCTGCGTGACCTTGTGCGCCTTGCCGCCGATGTACTCGGTGGTCGTGATGTCGGTGGTCGCGCCCTTCCAGCTCGGGTCGGCCTTGATGCCGAACAGGTTGAACGACGTCGTGCCGTCGGCGTTCCTGATCTCCTTGCGGCCCCAGCCCGTCTCGTGCGCGGCCTGCGCGATCATGAACTTCGCCGGGATGCCCGTGGCCTTCTCGGCGGCGGCCGCGGCGTCGGTGTGCGCCTGGATGAAGCTGGCGGCGGCCTTCTGCGGCATCCCGACCGGCGCGTCCGGATGCAGCGGATCGGCCGGCGCCGGGTTGGCGGTGACGGGCTTGGCGATGATGGCCTGCGTGATGCCCATCTGGCGCTCGAGCTGCTTGGCGATGACGTCGGACAGCCCGCCCGGCTGGCCGGCGATCTTGGAGGCCCACTGCGAATCGAGCATCTCGGTGCCCATCTTCGTGCCTTCGTTGTCCATCATGTCGGCGTTCATCGTGGAGTCGCGCATCTGCTTGAGCAGCTGCTGCGTGAACATCGTCTCGAACTGCTTGGCCGCCTCGCGCACCGCAGCCTTGGGATCCTGCTGCGCCTTGACGCGCAGGTTCTCCAGGCCGCCGGCCAGGTTCAGCGACGCCGGCGACGGCGCGCCCGCGATGGAGGAGGAGATGGGGTTGCCGGCCATGGTCAGATCACCTCGATGTCGGCGGTGATCGCGCCGGCCGACTTCATGGCCTGCAGGATCGCGAGCAGGTCCTGCGGCGTGGCGCCCAGCGCGTTGAGCGCCTTGACCACGTCGGCCAGCTTCGTGCCCGCGGGCATGTTCACCAGCGCGCCGGCCTGCGACGAGATCGCGATGTCGGTCTTGTCGGTGACCACGGTCTGGCCGCCGGAGTTGGGCGCCGGCTGGCTCACCTGCGGGTTGGAGCTGATCGTCACCGACAGGCTGCCGTGGGCCACGGCGCACGGCGACAGCGTCACGGCCTGGTTCATCACGATGGAGCCGGTGCGGGCGTTCATCACGATCTTGGCGGCGGGCGCGGACAGGCTGATGTCCAGGTTCTCGAGGTCGGCCAGGAAGCCGACGCGCGCGTCGGCGTCCAGCGGCGCCTTGACCTTGATGACGCGGCCGTCCAGCGCGCGCGCGATGCCGGCGCCCTTGCTGGCGTTGATCGCGCTGGCCACGGCGCGGGCGGTGGCGTAGTCGGCGGAGTTCAGGTCCAGCTCCAGCGTGTCGCCCTGCGACAGCGGCGTGGGCACCGCGCGTTCGACCGTGGCGCCCTCGGGGATGCGGCCGGCGCTGAGGTGGTTGATCGTGACCTTGGAGCCGCCCGCCGCCGCGCCGGCGCCGCCCACGATCATGTTGCCCTGGGCGATGGCGTAGACCTGGCCGTCGGCGCCCTTGAGCGGCGTGGCCACCAGCGTGCCGCCGCGCAGGCTCTTGGCGTTGGCGATGGACGAGACGTCGATGTCGATCTGCTGGCCCGGCTGCGCGAACGCCGGCAGCGAGGCGGTGACGACCACGGCCGCCACGTTCTTCAGCTGCATGGTGGTGCCCGCGGGCAGCGTCACGCCCAGCTGCTGCAACATCGACTGCAGGCCCTGGGTGGTGAACGGCGCCTGCGTGGTCTGGTCGCCCGTGCCGTCGAGGCCGATGACCAGGCCGTAGCCCAGCAACTGGTTGCTCCGGACGCCCTGGACGGCGGCCACTTCCTTGATGCGCGTGGCGTGCGCCGGCGTGGCGAACAGCGCGGAGATGATGACCAGGACGATCGCGACGATGCCGATGCGCAGCGCGCCGCGGTCGGACACCGGATGGCGCGTGTGCACGCTGCGATGGCGCAGGTGGCGGGTACCGGAAGAGGGGTCGAGCATCACAGTTGCCCCAGGCGTTGCAGCATCTGGTCGGAGGTCTGGATCGCCTTCGAGTTGAGCTCGTAGGCACGCTGCGTGGAAATCATCGACACGAGCTCCTCGACCACGTTGACGTTGCTGGTCTCGACGAAGCCCTGCTGGAGGCGGCCCAGGCCGTTGGTGCCCGGCGCGGCGGCGCTGGGCGAGCCCGAGGCGGCCGTCTCGGCGAACAGGTTGCCGCCCTTGGGGTCGAGCCCTTGCGGGTTGGCGAAGCTGGCGAGCTGGATCTGGCCCAGCGTGCTGGGCGTGGCGGTGCCGGGCAGCGTGGCGGTGACGGTGCCGTCGGCGCCGATCGAGACGCTCTGCGCCTGCGCGGGAATCGTGATGCCCGGCTGCACGATGTAGCCCTCGTTGTTGACGATCTGGCCCTGCGAATCGAGCTTCAGCGCGCCGTCGCGGGTGTAGCCCGTGGTGCCGTCGGGCATGGTCACCTGCAGGAAGCCGTTGCCGCTGATGGCCACGTCCAGCGAGTTGCCGGTCTGCTGCAGCGAGCCCTGCGTGAAGTCGCGCGCGGTGGCCACGGGACGCACGCCCAGGCCCACCTGCAGGCCGGTGGGCAGCTGCGTCTGGTCGGACGTCGCCGAGCCCGACTGGCGCATGTTCTGGTAGATCAGGTCCTCGAACTGGGCATGGCTCTTCTTGTAGCCGTTGGTGGCCACGTTGGCGAGGTTGTGCGAGATGTTGTCCAGCTGGAGCTGCTGGGCCTCCATGCCGGTCTTCGAGATCCACAGTGAGCGAAGCATGACGTTGAACTTTCGTTCGAGTGATACGCCATCTTCCCGAAAACTTGAGGGTGGGGTCGGCCGGATAAGGCCCCGTTAGTACCGGCTTATTCCGACCGGGGAGGCCGGGGTCGCACGCGCATCCCGCGCGGGCGATCAGTTCTCGCTGAGCAGCTTGGACGCGGTCTGGTCCTGTTTTTCCGCGTTCTCGAGCATCTTCATCTGGTGCTCGAACTGGCGCGCGGCGGCGATCATGCCCACCATCGTCGCCACCGGGCTCACGTTGGAGCCTTCCAGCGCGCCCGACTGCACGCGCGCGGCCGGGTCGGCCGCGAGGTCACCCGAATCGGCGCGGAACAGGCCGTCGGTGCCGCGGTTCATCGGCACCTCGGGCGTGACCAGCTTCAGCTTGCCGATCTGCTGCGGCTTCTGGTTGTCCACCTTGGCCGTGATCGTGCCGTCGTCGGCGATGTCCACCTGGGCGTTGGCCGGCACCGTGATCGGGCCGCCGTCGCCGTTGACCGGCAGGCCGCCGAGCGTGGTCAGCACGCCCTCCGAATTGATGGCCAGCGCGCCGGCGCGGGTGTAGGCCTCGGTGCCGTCGAGCGACTGCACGGCCATCCACGACTTGCCGGTCATCGCCACGTCGAGGTTGCGGCCGGTCGAGTTGATCGGGCCCTGCTCGTCGTTGTAGCCGGGCGTGGTCTCCAGCGAGAACACCCGCGTGGAGGCGCCGTCGCCGCGCACCGGCACGGCGCGGAACGCCGTGAGCTCGGCGCGGAAGCCGTTGGTGGTGACGTTGGCGAGGTTGTTGGCGAGCGAGTCCTGGCGCTGCAGGGCGGCCTTCGCGCCCGACATCGACAGGTAGATCATGCGGTCCATGCTCGCCCCTTCCTACGTCAGTTCGATCAGCGCAGGTTGACCAGCGTCTGCATCGCCTGGTCCATCGTCTTGATGGTCTGGGCGTTGGCCTGGTAGTCGCGCTGCGCGGTGATCATGGACACCAGCTCGGCCGTGAGGTCGACGTTGGATTCCTCCAGCGAGCCCGAATTGAGCGCGCCCAGGTTGCCGTCGCCGGCGACGCCGACGGTGGGGCCGCCCGACGCCGTGGTCTGCTTCCAGGCGTTGCCGCCCAGCGGGGCCAGGCCCTGCACGTTGCGGAAGTTGGCCAGTTCCAGTTGGCCCGCGGCCTTGGTCTGACCGTTCGAGTACTGGGCGATCAGCTTGCCGGCGTTGTCCACCGAGACGCCGGTGAGCTGTCCGGCGGTGTAGCCGTTCTGGACCATGTTGGTGACGCCGAAGTTCGAACCGAACTCGGTGGCCCCGCCGACGTTCAGCGCGATGCCGTTGATGGGCAGCGGCGTGACGCCGTCCGAGCTGACGCCGGGGCTCGTGATGTTGAACGTGACCGCGCCGCCGGCGGGCGACACCAGCGTGCTGCCGTCGACCGAATATTGCAGCGTCGTGATCGGCGTGGGCGCGCCGGTCGCACCGCCCACCGTGACGCCGTTGGCCGTCGCGTAGACGTTCCAGGTGTCGCCGTTGGTCGGGTCGGTGGTGGCCTTCTGGAAGTAGTAGCTGACGTCCACGGGCTGGCCCTTGGCGTCGAACATCGTCACCGAGGTGGCGTTGTTGTACGTGGCCTGGTTCGTGAAGTCGATGGCCGGTCCGGTCGCCGGCACCGTGACGGCTCCGCGCGAGTCGAGGTTGAACTCCATCGTGCTGGTGGTGGTGGGCTGCGGATCGATGCCGCCGGTGGGCAGCTGCAGCGGCTGGGCCGCGCCCTGGACGATGTTGCCCTGCGCGTCGGCCGGATAGCCCAGCAGCTTGTTGCCCTGGTCGTTGACGATGTTGCCGTTGGTGTTGACCTTGAACTGGCCGTTGCGCGAGTACTGGATCTGGTTGGTCGGATCCTGCACCTGGAAGAAGCCGTTGCCGTTGATCGCCAGGTCCAGCGGGTTGCCCGTGGGCGTGATGTTGCCCTGGGTGAACTGCTGCGACACCGTGGCCACCTGCACGCCGATGCCGGCCTGCGTGTTGGACGAGGACGAGCCGGTCATCGCGGCGGCGTACATGTCGGCGAACTCCGCGCGCGACGACTTCTCGCCGAACGTGTTGGAGTTGGCGACGTTGTTGCCGATCACCTCGAGGTTCTTGGAAGCGGCGGTGAGGCCGGACAAGCCTTGTTGGAAGCCCATGGATGTCTCCTGGAGAAAATCAGTAGAAGGCGCGGACGTCCGCGTAGTCGACGCGGCGGCCGTCGTCGAGCTCGACGGCCAGCTTGCCGTTGGCGCTGCTCACCGCCTGGATGCTGTTGAAGGCGAACGGCTTCGAGTCGAGCGGCGCCTCGTTGTTCAGCGCGTTGACGCGGAACGTCAGCGCCTGGCCCTGCTCGGCGGGCGGCACGTCGAAGTCGAAGGCGTGGCTGCCGGCGCCCTGCGGGCCGAGCTTGACGGTGCCCACGGTGGCGCCGGACGGGCCGAGGATGTCGACGCTGACGCTGGTGGCGGGGCTGTCGATCTCGAAGCCGCCCGCGCCCGCGTGCGTGTCGGGGTCGACGCGCAGCGCGTTGCCGTCGGTGGCGACGTCGTGGCCGACGAGGGCCGCGCCCTGCATGGTCTGCAGCTGCGTGAACTGGTTGTCCAGGCCGCTGACGGTCTTGTTGAGGGTCTGCACGCCCTGCACGGTGCTGATCTGCGCCATCTGGCTGGTGACCTGCGCCGAGTCCATCGGGTTGAGCGGATCCTGGTTGGACATCTGCGCCACCAGCAGCTTCAGGAAGCGGTCGGACTGGTCCTGGGCCGATTGCGTGTTGCCGAGGCTGGACGCGTCGGCACCGATCTTGGCGGCGGCCTTCGCCTTCGTGGCGGCGGCGCCGGACGTGGCCGCCGAGGCACCGAAGCCGTTGAGGGCGTTCAGCGCCGGGTTGCTGGAGGACGCGGAGGAGATGGACATGTCGGTGTTCCTTTAGCCCTGGCCCATCTGCAGCGTCTTCATCAGCAGCGTCTTGGCGGTGTTCATCACTTCGATGTTGTTCTGGTACGAGCGCGAGGCCGAGATCATGTTGACCATCTCGTCGACCGCGTTCACGTTGGAGTACGTCACGTAGCCGTCGGCGTCCGCGCTCGGGTTGGCCGGGTCGTGCACCTTGCGGCCGGGGGCCTGGTTCTCGGTGACGCCGGACACCTTCACGCCCGCGCCGGGCGCGCCGTCGGGCGTGTTCATCAGCACGGTCTGGAACGTGACCTCGCGCGCCTTGTAGGCCTTGCCGTCCGGCCCGGCGACCGTGTCGACGTTGGCCAGGTTGGAGGCGACGACGTTCAGGCGCTGGCTCTGCGAGGAGACGGCCGAGCCCGAGATGTCGAAGATCTTCAGCATGCTCATGATTCAGCTCCTTACCCTTGGCTCGGGCTCTTCATCGCGTCGAGCATGGTGCGGACGTCGGTGTTGATGAACCGCAGCGTGGCCTCGTACTTGACGGAGTTGTCGACGAAGCTGGCCCGTTCGCGGTCCATGTCGACGGTGTTGCTGTCGAGGCTGGTCTGCGACGGCGCCGCGTACTTCAGGCCCAGTTCGCTGGTGGAGCCGGTGCCGATGGGGATGTGGCCGCGCGCCGTGGCGGTGGCGCCGGTCATCGTGGAGCCGGCGGCCTGGGTGCCGGTGGCCTCGCGCAGGGCGGAGGCGAAGTCCATGTCGCGGGCGACGTAGCCCGGCGTGTCGGCGTTGGCGATGTTGCCCGCGATGATGCGCTGACGCTCCGCCCGCAGCGTGAGCGCCTGGGCCTGGAAGTCGAGCGAGTTGGTCATGCGGTTCATCGGGTCCCCTTCGGGTGTTCCTGCCGTCGGGCGGCGGATTCCAGGGAGTGCGAATCCGGCACGGTTCGACGGCCATGGAGAGCGATTGTGGAAGTCAAGTCTGGAAACTGAAGGCCGATAAGACGGGCGAACGGCCGTCAATTCGGATCACCGGCGGGTGTCGGGTTCTCTAAAGTGGCCACATACCGGAATCCCCAGGCCCAGTCCCTTGCAAACCGCCCTCGCCACCGTCGCCACCCTGCCCGCCCCCCGCCTCGCCGGCGTGGCACTGGCCGTGCTGGCGGCCTGCGCGCCGGCGTTCGGCCAGGACGAGCCCGGCTACACCCCCGACGACGCCCTGCTCCAGCAGGTGGAGGCCATGGCGCGCAACGGCGCCTCGGCCGCCTCGACCGAGCAGGCCAGGGGCGTGCGCGTGGAGGTGAAGGTGGGCAAGCTCGACCCGCGCCTGAAGCTGGCCCCCTGCCAGCACATAGCCACCTATCTCCCGCCGGGCCTGCCCGTGTGGGGCAGCACCCGCATGGGCCTGCGCTGCACGCTGGGGCCCAAGCTGTGGAACGTGTCCATCCCGCTCCAGGTGAGCGTCTGGACCCAGGCCACCGTCGTCAAGGCCGCGTTGCCCGCCGGCACCGTGCTCGACGCCAGCCAGCTCGGCCAGGCCGAGGTGGACATCGCGGCGGCGCCCGGCGCGGCCGTGGGCGACCCGATGCTGGCCGTCGGCCGGACGCTGGGCCGCAGCCTGGCCGCCGGCGCCACCCTGCGCCAGAACGACCTCAAGGCCCGGCAATTCTTCGCCGCCGGCGAGACCGTGCGCGTCACCGCGCTGGGCCCCGGCTGGCAGGTGGTCACCGAAGGCCAGGCGGTGGGCGCCGGCATCGAGGGCCAGACGGTGCACGTGCGCACCGAGGGCGGGCGCCTCCTCAACGCGCGACCCACGGGCGACCGCCAGGTGGAGGTGGCGCTGTGAGCTCCGAAAAATTCTTGAAAAATGTCGCTAAAGTTCGTCCAGGGACTGCCGAAACAGTCTCACATCGCATGGGCATGAGGGCATTCATTCCCGCCCTCAGGAGAGCATCATGAAAATCGGCACCATCACCAGCACCGTCGCGACGACCGCCATCGACAACGATCGGCGCACCGCGCGCGAGCAGAGCACCACGTCCTCCGTCACCACGACGCTGGACGACGACTCGAGCACCCAGGTCGAACTGTCCCCGGAGGCCACCATGCTTTCCCACGCCAGCCAGGATCCGTCCTTCGACCAGGCCAAGGTGGAACGCATCGCCCAGGCCATCCGCGACGGCAGCTTCAGCATCAACCCCGGCGCCATCGCCGACAAGCTGCTGTCCAACGCCCAGGAAGTGCTCGGCCGTTCGCAGCCGCAGCACTGACTGACCCGGCTTCGAGCCAGCCTCCGCGGTGACGACCTCCTCTTCCGCTTCGCGCAAGCCCGCGCAAGCCGACCCCGCCCTGCCCGGCGCCTCCGAACTGGAAGCGTCGCTGTCGGCCGTCGAGCTGGCCATCGCCACGCTCGGCGAGACCCTCTGCCAACCCGACATCGCGGCCATCGAGGCCGCCTCCGCCGCGCTGCACGACACGATGCGCTCGGCCATGAACCAGTTCGCCCAGGTCGCGCGCCGCGGCACGATGCCCGCCGCCCTGCGCACCCGCTTCGCGCTCGCCAACGCGCAGATCGCGGCCCAGCGCGAGGCGCTGTACCGCGCGACGTCGCTGGTCGAGCAGAACCTCGAGATCCTGATCCCGCGCCCGATGGCCGAGACCAGCGTCTATTCGGCCGCCGGCGCCAGCCAGCGCGGCCCCGGCCGGATGATCGCGGCGAGCTGAGCCGACCGACCATCGTCGACCAGGGCCCCGCGGGGCCCTTTCGCTTTCCTGGCGGCGCTTCACCCGGGGCGCGCCACAATCGCCCCATGCACCCCGCCCTAAGCTCCGCCCTCGAGGAAGCCGAACCGCTCATCGCCGGCCGCGGCTGGCAGCGCCCGTCGCCGACGACGATGGAGGCCGCCGAGCGGCTGCTCGGCCTGGTGGCGCGGCACCAGCGCCAGCCGCAGGTTCAAGTGGAACCCGAAGGAACGATCTCCTTCGAGTGGGAAGCCGGCGACCAGGGCTGGCTCACGTTGACGGTCGACGACGAGGGCCAGCTCACGCACAGCGCCGTGCTCGGCGAGGACGAGTTCACGCAGGCCGAGGCGTTCGCGGAGACGCTGCCCGACTGGGCCGACGCGCTGCTGCGGCGCCTGCTGTCCGCCGGTCACTGAGCGCGGTCAGCGCCCGCCGCCGGAGCCCGCTTCCGCCAGGCGCTTCTTCTCGCGCAGGCGGGCCATCTCCTCGTCCTCGGCCTTGTGGCGCGCCTCGTTCTTGCGGCGCAGCTCTCCCACCGCGTCGACTTCCTCCTCGTCGTCCTCGCCCATGTCCAGCGACAGGCCGCCCGAATCGCCCAGCGCCGACGGCTCGCCGCGCTTGCTGCGCAGCTTGATGTTCAGGCGCAGCTCGTTGGCCGAGTCGGCGTTGCGGATGGCCTCCTCGAAGCCGATCACGCGCTGCTCGTACAGCTGGAACAGCGCCCAGTCGAAGGTGCACATGCCCAGCTCGCGCGACTTGGACATCACGTCCTTGATCTCGTTGAAGTGGCCCAGGAAGATCTTCTCGGCGATCGTGGGCGTGTTCAGCAGGATCTCGATGGCGGCGACGCGGCCCTTGCCGTCCTCGCGGCGCACGAGGCGTTGCGAGACGATGGCGCGCAGGTTGGCCGACAGGTCCATCAGCAGCTGGGCGCGGCGCTCCTCGGGGAAGAAGTTGATCACGCGCTCGATGGTCTGGCTGGCCGAGTTGGCGTGCAGCGTGCCCAGGCACAGGTGGCCCGTCTCGGCGAAGGCGATGGCGTGCTCCATGGTCTCGGCGTCGCGGATCTCGCCGATCAGGATCACGTCGGGCGCCTGGCGCAGCGTGTTCTTCAGCGCATGGTGCCAGCTGTGGGTGTCCACGCCCACCTCGCGATGCGTCACCAGCGATTTCTGCGAGGCGTGCACGTACTCCACCGGGTCTTCCACGGTGATGATGTGGCCCGACGACGTGCGGTTGCGGTGGTCGATCATCGCGGCCAGCGAGGTCGACTTGCCCGAGCCCGTGGCGCCCACCACCAGCACCAGGCCGCGCTTGGCCATCACGACGTCCTTGAGCACCTCGGGCAGCTTCAGCTTCTCGAAGTTCGGGATCTCCGCGGCGATCGTGCGGCAGACGAGGCTCACGCTCTGCTGCTGCACCAGGATGTTGATGCGGAAGCGGCCGGTGCCGGGGATCGTCACCGCGAAGTTGCATTCCAGCTCGCGCGCGAATTCCTCGCGCTGGCGCTCGGTCATCATCGCGTGGGCCAGCCCGCGGGTGACGTCGGCGGTGAGCTTCTGCGCGGTCATGGGCTTCATGCCGCCGTCCACCTTCATGCTGGGCGGGAAGTCGTTGGCGATGAACAGGTCGGAGCCGCCGGCCGCGGACATCGCGGCGAGCAGCTTGTGCATGTAGGTGCGGGCTTGTTCTTCGGTGAGGGCAGACATGGGACTCCGGGGGCGGCGGGAATGTGCACGAATCGCCCGCAAGGTTGCCAGCGAAACGCGGCCGGGAATCGGCGGAAGAGCGGGGCAAAGCGCGCGATGGTCGCGCTCGAGTCCCGCATCGGCCGCGATTGCCTGGCGTTCCCGCACTCATCGGCCCGCGCGGCGCGACGATGACCCCGAACTCGGCAATATTGCTCGCGTCGGAGGATTTCCTCAGGCCGGATCGACCTGGAACCGCAGCCGGCCGCCATCCAGGTGCAGCCGCAGGTGCCGATGCCGCACCAGGTAGTGCACCAGCACCGCGGCGGCGGCGAAGCCCGAGGCGGCGCCCACGCCCAGCGACCAGCGCGGGCCCAGCGTGTCGGCCACCCAGCCCACCACCGGCGCGCCGATGGGCGTGCCGCCCAGGGCGATCGCCAGCCGCATCGCCGCCACCCGGCCGCGCATCGCCGGCTCCACCGCCAGCTGCAGCAGGCTGTTGGTGGAATTGGCGAACGTGAGCGCCGCCACGCCGATCACGACCAGCGACGCCGCGAACGCCCAGTACGTGGGCATCAGCGCCGCCGCGGCGCAGCCGACGCCGAAGACGGCCGCCGAGGTCATCAGGATCTCCAGCCGGGGCGACTGCCGGCGCGCCGCCAGCAGCGCACCCGAGATCGTGCCGACGGCCATGCAGGACATCAGCAGCCCATAGCGGCTCGCGCCCTCGTGGAACACGCTGACGGCCATCGTGGAGATGAAGATCGCGAAGTTCAGGCCGAAGGTGCCGATCAGGAACAGCATCCAGAACACCGCTCGCAGGTCGGGACGTCCGCGCACGTAGCGCAGGCCCTCGGCGAAGCCGCTGCCCCGCGGCGTCGCGCGCCCGTGGGCGTGGCGCGCGTGCCTGCGCAAGGCCCACAGCACCACCAATACGGCCAGGTACGACAGCGCGTTGGCCATGAACGCCCAGCCGGTGCCCAGCGACGACAGCAGCACGCCGGCGATCGCCGGCCCCACCATGCGGGCCACGTTGAACGAGGTGGAGTTCAGCCCCACCGCGTTGGACAGGTCGCGGTCGCCCACCAGCTCCGAGACGAAGGTCTGGCTCGCCGGCGCATCGAACGCGGTGACGCAGCCCAGCAGCAACGCGAACGCGTAGACGTGCCACAGCGCGACGACGCCGGTGAGCGTGAGCAGCCCCAGCGTGAGCGCCAGCACGAACATCGCCGACTGCGTCGCGACGAGGATGCGGCGCCGGTCGAACCGGTCGGCCGCCGAGCCCGTGAACGGCAGCAGCAGGATGTGCGGCCCGAACTGCAGCGCCATCACCACGCCCAGGCTGGTGGCGTTGTGGTTCGTCAGCTGCGTGAGCACGAGCCAGTCCTGCGCCGTGCGCTGCACCCAGGTGCCGATGTTGGAGACCAGGGATCCGGCGGCCCAGGTGCGGTAGCTCGGGTTGCGCAGCGAGCGGAACGTGCCGTCGCTCATGAGACGACCCTCCGCCTTTCGGCTGCGGTGCGAGCGCCTTCGGGCGGCCGGGCGGCGCTCATTCCGGCCTGGGTTTTGAAAGGTTGCCCCCGTTGAACCGGCCGAACCTGGGCGCCATCACCACGGCCAGCAGGAAGGCGCCGAGGCCGGCGGCCAGCGCGTGGTCGGGCGCGCGCAGGTCGAAGCTGCCGACGCGCACCAGCAGCACCCACGCCACCACCGCGTTGAAGAAGCCCCACAGCACGTTGACCGTGGACGACGACCGGCCCTCGCCCGGCGGCGTGGCGAACGGGCTCTGGAAGGCCTCGCCCATGGCGCCCGCCACGACGTGCGGGATCGCGTTGAGCAGGAAGGCGCCGCCGAAGAACCAGGCGACGTAGTGACCGATGTTCATGAAAGGGATCCTCGGGTGGAGAGCAGCGCGAGCACGTCGGCGGTGGAGCCCGTCTCGGCGATGCGGGGGTAGATGCGGGTGACGGTGTGTTCGTGCGACGCCGCGTCGACGTCGGTGATCGCGTCGATGGGCAGGGTCACGTTGAAGCCGAGGTCGAAGGCCTGGCGCGCCGTCGCCTCCACGCCGTTGCTGGTGGACACCCCGACGATCACCACCTGCGTCGCGTCGCGCGCGCGCAGTTCGGCGGCCAGCGGGCCGTCGCCGAACGCGCCGGGCGCGTGCTTGGTGACGCGCAGGTCGGCGGCGTGGTGGCCGAGCTCGGGGACGATGTCCGTCCAGCCCGGCGGAAAGGCCTGCGCGGGGCGCGCCTGGTCGGTGCGGCCCGGCGCGCGGCCCGCGGCGTTGACCAGCACCACCGGCAGGCCGCGGCGCCGGAACGCGTCGGCGAGTTCGCGCGCCCGGGCGACGATCTCCGCGACCGGGCGCAGCGTCGGGTAGCCGAGCAGGCCCTTCTGCAGGTCGATGACGACCAGGGCGGACGTCGTGTCCAGCGTCGTGATCGGCATGTGTTTCAGTCTTCCGCGAGGCGCCGGACGAGCGCGATGGCGTCGTCCAGCGTGCGTTGCTCGTCGGCTTCGAAGCGGCCGATGGCCTCGGCCAGCCAGGCGAGCTTGGCGGCATGCCGCTGGCGCCGCGCCTCCACGCCGGCCGGCGTGAGCGAGAACAGGATCTGGCGGCCGTCGGTGGGATGCGGCTGGCGCTGGACCAGGCCGTCCTGCTCCAGCTCGGCCAGCAGCGTGCCCATGGACTGCGGCTTGACCATCTCGGCGCGAGCGAGCTCCGCGGTGGTCATCGGCCCGTTGCGCTGCAGGCGCCCCATGGCCGCGGCCTGCGACCAGCTGGGCCCTTCGTGGCCGGCCTCGCCGCGCACCCGGCGCAGCAGCACGCCCATCACCTGCATCAGCTCGGCGGCACTGGCTTCGGCGGAGGCGGCATGGCGTCGGGAGGGCATGCGGCCAGTCTATTGATCAACAGCCAAACTTGCAAGTCTCTCTTCCAATATCCGCGCGAGCCGCGGGGCCGCGACGCCGACGAGCAGGCCGCTGCAGTCGCGTCACCGGAACGCCAATTGCCGCGTCATGCGACATCGAACTCCCCTGGAGATGCACATGGAATCACTCAACGACACCACCGTGAGCCTCGTCGTCGCGATCGCCGTCATCCTCGTGGCCACCCTCGCCTGGCTGGCCTGGGGCAGCTATCGAACGCAACGCCTGAAGAAGCGCTTCGGCCCCGAGTACGACGCCGTCGAGCGGCGACTGGGCAGCAAGGTCCGCGCCGAGGCCGAGCTGAGGCGCCGCGAGAAGCGCGTCGCCCGCTTCGAGCTCGTGCCGCTGTCGCCGGCCGAAGCCGCGCGCTTCGCGCAGTCGTGGGCGCGCCTGCAGGGCTCGTTCGCGGACGACCCCAAGGGCGTGCTCATCGAGGCCGACCGCCTGGTGCGCGACCTGCTCGCCAAGCGCGGCTACCCGGTGGTCGACTTCGAGCTCCGCGCGGCCGACATCTCGGTGGATCACCGGGTGGTGGTCAGCAACTACCGCTCGGCGCAGCGCATCGTGTCGATGGACCAGCGCGGCGAGGCGCGCACCGAGGACCTGCGCAAGGCCGTGGTGCACTTCCGCGCGCTGTTCGACGAACTGCTGGGCACGCCGGCCGCACGCGACAAGACCGTGCCGCCGACGAAGCTGGCGGCGTGAGCGCGCCCCAATGAAAAAAGGTTCATCGTCGATTTCCGGGGAATGCGGCCCGGATCTTTTTTTGGTTCATCGTCGAGCTGCGGAGCGCGCTGGGTCAGGCACGGCGAGCCGGGGAAACTTGTTTTGTTCGTGTCCCCTGGCCTGCGGCCTCCTCCTTAACCTCACAAAACAAGTTCCCCCGACTCGCCGTTCCGGCCTTGGCGGGGCAACAAGAACGTTCGCTGCTATTTGAAGTTTGAGTTGCGTGTCGATGGCCCATCGAGGGCCATCGACAGCCGGCACGCCGGCTCCACGCTGCGGATGAATCGCCTTGTTGGTCTGCAGCGCGGATGCGTAGCGTCGGC
>Ga0209455_1000116_pt1 | contig 177216 bp, 161 predicted proteins | sample AraplaCol_mCL_r2_FD_184275 | JGI IMG/M metagenome (GOLD analysis project Ga0209455, IMG submission 184275) | Arabidopsis root microbial communities from North Carolina, USA - plate scrape CL_Col_mCL_r2 (SPAdes) (version 2) | ecosystem: Host-associated > Plants > Roots > Endosphere | place...
ACAACCACGAGCGACCTCATCTGTCGCTGAAAATGCAAACGCCCGATGCTGTGCACCGGGCGTCCATGGCCGGGTAACCGGCATTTCTTCAAACGTTCTGAGTGTCAACCCATTTCAGGACGGGTCAGGCGGATCCTGCGACGGCGCGCAGAATGGCACCGCTCAGCCCTTGGTCTGCGCGTTGTGCTTCTTGTTGTAGATGCGGGCGCTCTGCCGGTTTTCGCTGCGCGCGATGCGGCGTTGTTCACCCGCGCTGACGTTGCCGTTGGCGCCGGCGCGCGCTTCCTTGGCGTCCACATGCGACTGGCCGCGTTCCAGGCTGGCCGCCTCGTGGTTCGTCAGGCTGCCGCCCTTGACGCCGTTGGCGATGCGCTGCTGCTGGTTGATGTTGCGCTGCGTGTCGGCCTGCGCGCGCTGCGACGACGCCGACAGCGGATTGCCGTTGATGCCGTTGGTACTGGCCTCGTGGATGTCGCGGCTGGTCTTGTTCTGCGCGGCGGTCAGCTGCGCCTTCTCGGCCGGCGTCATCGGGCCGTTCTTCATGTCCCTGGCCTGCAGCTTGTCGACGTGCGCCTCGTCGCGCTGCAGCTCGGCGTTCTCGCGCGTCGTGATCGTGCCGTTCTGCAGGCCGTTCTCGATGCGTTGTTCCTGGTTGACGTCGCGCTGGGTGGTGGTGGCGGCGTTGGTCTGGGCCGAGGCGGCGAAGCTGCTGCCGAAGGCGGCGGTCGCGATCAGGGCGGTCACGAGAAGATTGCGGTTCATGCGGTGCTCCTGGGTGGTGTGTGTCGGTCGCGAACGGGTTGTCTTGTTCGTAGCGGTTCAACGAGATCCGCGCGGCGCGAGTTGACCCTGGTGCAGGAACATCACGTGGAGATGCATCGGCTTGACGAGCCAGCAACACGGCAACCGGACGTGTCGCGGCCGCTGTTCCACAATGCCGGCATGCCGCACGCGAACGACGACACCGACAAGCGCCTCACCGACCTCGAGGTCAAGGCGAGCTTCAGCGAGGACCTGCTCGATCACCTCAACGACCTGGTGGCGCGCCAGCAGGAGCAGATCGACCTGCTGATCCGCGAGGTGGGCAAGCTGAAGGACCGCGCGCCCGACACCGGCGGCGGCGCCACGCGCGACCCGCGCGAGGACGTGCCGCCGCACTACTGAGCGAAGGCTTGCCTTCAGCGGCTCCTTCGGCGGCGTCCGCGGGCGGGTACATTTGCACAAATACTTGCAGGTGTCCCGATGAATCCACCCGAACACCCCCACGCGCCGCAGCCCGACGTGGTCGCCGCGATGCGTGGCGACCTGGCCGACTGGCGCCAGTGGCTGGCACGCCTGATCGTGCTCGCCTATGCCGCCGCCGCGGGCCTGTCGGTGGTGGCGTTCTTCCGGCTCTGCGACCTCGCGCAGGCGGCCTTCGGCGCGGCGCTCGCGCTGCATCCGCTGGCGCCGCTCGCGTGGACGCCCGCGTGCACGGCCGGCGTGCTGTGGCTCACGCGCCGGTTCGCGCCGGGCGCCGCCGGCTCGGGCATCCCGCAGGTGATGGCGACGCTCGATGCGAGCTTGCCCGCGCCCGCCCGCGCGACGCTGGTCTCGCTGCGCATGAGCGTGGCCAAGGCGCTGCTGACCGCCGGCTCGCTGATGGGCGGGCTGGCCAGCGGCCGCGAGGGCCCGTCCGTACAGATCGCCGCCGGCGTGATGCAGCACGCGCGCCGCTGGCTGCCGCCGCATCCGGGCATCTCCGAGCACGGCCTGCGGGTGGCCGGCGGCGCCGCCGGCATCGCCGCGGCATTCAACGCGCCGCTGGCCGGCGTGATGTTCGCGATCGAGGAACTGGCCCGGACGCTGGAGCAGCGCAGCAGCGGGCTGATCATCGCGGCCATCGTGCTGGCCGGCCTGATGGGCGTGTCCTTCTTCGGCAATGACGCCTACTTCGGCACGATCGCGGTGCCGGCGCTGCATTCGACGATGCTGTGGCCCGCCTTGCTGCTGGTGCTGGCCGCCGGCGGCCTGGGCGGCGTGTTCGCGCGCCTGCTGCAGACCTCCCTGATGGCTCCCGCCGACCGCATCGGCCGCTGGCGCGCCGCGCACCCGGTGGCCTTCGCCGCGCTGTGCGGCCTGGCCGTGGGCGTGATCGGCGTGGCCAGCCGCGGGGCGAGCTTCGGCAGCGGCTACAGCTACACGCGGGCGCTGCTGCAGGGCCACGTCGACGTGCCTTTCCTGTACGTGACGCTGCGCGTGGTGGCCACGTGGCTGGCCGTGTGGTCGGGCGTGCCCGGCGGCATCTTCGCGCCGTGCCTGGCGATCGGCGCGGGCCTGGGCCACGACGTCGCGGCGCTGTGCGGCGCGCAGGCCGACTCCGCGGCGCTGATCGCCATCGGCATGGCCGCGTTCCTCGCGGCGGTCACGCAGGCGCCGATGACCTCCTTCATCATCGTCATGGAGATGGTGGGCGGCCACGCGATGGTGCTGAGCCTGATGGCGGCCGCGCTCGGCGCGAGCCTGGTCTCGCGCTGGATCGCGCGCCCGCTCTACGCCGCGCTGGCGCAGGCGATCGTGGCGCGGGCGCGCTCGGGCACGTTGCGGGAGACGGCCGCGCTCACCGGCCCCTGACGCAAGGGCGCGGGGCGGTGCCCTCGATGCAGCGTCCCGGCGCGGTGGCGTCATCGAATCCCGCGGCGGCCAGGCGCTGCGGCGGCGACGATCGTGGCGCCGACGTCCTCCAGGCCGGCCGCGCGCTCGACGGCGCCGCCGCGGGGGCGGAAGTGGGCAGCAGCGCGATCACGAGGCCGATGCCGATCGAGAACAGCAGCGCGAACAGCGCCAGCGCCTCGGCGACGCGATCCTCGCGCGAATGCGGCATGCCGCCTTCGCGGAACCATGCATGGCCGCTCCCGGGGCGCGCGCGCGGCAGGACTTCGTCGTCGTTCATGGGCCGGTTCCTCCTTGGGATGTCGTCCACGGTGTTCCGGGTGCGAATGCCGCCCCGTCCCACTGGTTTTCGGACGCGCAGCAACCCGGAGGAGCACCGGGCTGTAGGGAGTTCTCCACCCCGGCCGTCGGGAACGCGACGCGATGTCGCGTCAGCCGCCGGGATCAGAGCTCGATCAGCTTCTCGCGGATGGCCCAGCGCACCAGCGCGGGCACGTCGGCCAGCGCGAGCTTGGCCATCAGGCGGCTGCGGTAGGTGTCGACCGTCTTGGGCGACAGGTGGAGCACGTCGCCGATGGCCGCGCTCGACTTGCCGCTGGCCACCATCACCAGGATCTGGCGCTCGCGCGGCGACAGCGTGTTGCCGCGCTCGGCGTCGGTGGTGAGGCCCTGCACGGCGATGTCGGTGAGGCCGTCGCCGAGGTAGCGGCGGCCCTGCTGCACCGCCGCCACCGCCGCCACCAGCTCCATGCTGGCCGATCCCTTGAGCACGTAGCCCGAGGCCCCCATGCGCAAGGCCTCGGCGACGTTGCGCGGCTGGTCGGACATCGACAGCACGATGACCCTGGTGGACATCTGGCGCCGCTGCATCTCGGCCAGCACCTCGAAGCCGGAACGGCCATCGAGGTTCAGGTCCAGCATGAGCACGTCGGGCGCCAGCCGGTTGACCTCCGACAGCGCCTGCGTGATGTCCTCACCCTCGCCGACGATCGTGTGCCCGGCGCCTTGCAGCAGCGCGCTGAGACCCGCGCGCACGATCGGGTGATCGTCGATCAGATAGATCCTTGCCATCGTCTTTTTTCTCCCCTGGCGCGTCGGCGGCGGTTGTCCGCCGCCGCGCACTTCGCTGTTCAGCCGTCCGACCCCCCGGCCCTGGACGACTTCTGCGAGTCGTGCGCGGCGGCGCCGGAGTCGAGGGCCCGCTTCTCGCGAGTCCTCGGGGCACCACGGTACGCCGCGTGCCCGCGCAGGTCAATCGCCAGAAGCTCGTGGCGGCCGTGCTGTCCGCTGCAAACGAGCGTTCAGGCCCGCGCAAGCGTCGTGGCGCCACGGCGGCCTACGAGCCGCCCAGCACGGCCAGCAGGCGATCGATGTCCACCGGCTTGACCAGGTGCGCGTCGAAGCCGGCGCGGGCGGCCCGCGCGATGTCGTCGGCGCCGCCGTAGCCCGTGAAGGCGATCAGGCGCATCGGCCTGCCGGCCAGGCGCCGGCGGATCTCGGCGGCGAGCTCGTAGCCGTCCATGCCGGGCAACCCGATGTCGATGACCGCCGCGGCGGGCGCGAAGGCCTCCAGCTGGGCCAGCGCGAGGTCGGGGTGGACGGCGGTGGCCACCTCGTAGCCGAAGGCCTGCAGCAGGATCTCCATCGATTCCACGGCGTCGACGTTGTCGTCGACCAGCAGGACACGCCGGGTGGCTGCGGACGCGGTGGCGGTCGGGACGGAGTCGGAGGTCATTCGGTCGGAGGCCCGTGTGTGCCCGCGACGGCGGACTTGCGCGAGCGATTATGGCAGCGGCGCCACGCCCGGCCCGGCGGAAACACCGGCTGTCCTACACGCATTGATGGGCTCGGCCTACCGGGTACGCCGGGGGGCGGATCCACACTGGGCAGGACTCGACAATGATGGTGGAGACGACGATGACCACAAGCCGTCCAGGCGTTCCTGGCGCGCGCCCCGGGATGCTGCGATGAGCGCCGCCCGGCCGCCAGCAGGCGCTCGCACCGCAGCCGACAGGCGGAGGGTAGCCTTATGACCGACGCCGTGCACGTCTTCCCCGCGCCGCAGGAGGCGCTGGCGCTGCCCGTGGAGACCGTCGCCGCGCCGGACGGCACGACGCCCGAGAAGGAGCGCGTGCTGCTGCACATGCCCATCGGCGTGCGCAACACGTCGATGATCGTCATCGCCTCGCTGCTGAGCCTCTACGCGCTGCGCTGGGCCGCCGAGATCGTGATCCCCGTGCTGATGGGCCTGCTCTTCAGCTACGCGCTGACCCCGCTGGTCGATCGCCTCGTGCGGGCGGGCGTCCCGCGCGCGCTGGGGGCCGCCGCGGTGATGGTCGCGCTCGTTGGCGGCCTCGCCTGGACCACGTGGTCGCTCAGCGACCAGGCCAACAACCTCATCGAGTCGCTGCCGAACGCGGCGCAGAAGCTGCGCGACACGCTGCATCCGCGGCTGCGCGACCCGAACCCGTCGACGATGGACCAGGTGCAGAAGGCCGCCGCCACCCTGGCCCAGGCCACCGACAGCGCCAAGCCGACGCCCGGCGTGACCAAGGTGCAGATCGTCAAGCCCGGCTTCAACATCCAGGACTACCTGTTCGCCGGCACGATGCACGCGGCCCAGGCCGCGGCCCAGGCGGTGGTGGTGGCGTTCATCACCTACTTCCTGCTCGCCGCGGGCGACACGTTCCGGCGCAAGCTCGCGCGCATCGCGGGGCCCGACTTCGCCAGGCGCAAGATCACCGTGCAGGCGCTCGACGAGATCACCGAGCAGATCCAGCGCTACCTGCTGGTGCAACTGCTCACGAGCGTGGTGGTGGGCGTGGCCACCGCGCTGGCGTTCTGGGCGCTGGGCGTCAACAACGCCGCGGTCTGGGGCGTGCTGGCCGGCGTGATGAACCTGGTGCCCTACGTCGGCACGGTGGTGATCTGCGGCACGTCGGCGGTGGTCGCGCTGCTCCAGTTCGGCACGCCGCAGATGGCCGCGGCCGTGGGCAGCGTCTCGATCGTGCTGCACGTCATCTCCGGCTACGTCATCACGCCCTGGCTCACCAGCCGCACGAGCCGCCTGAACGCCGTGGTCGTCTTTGTCGGCGTGCTCGCGTGGGGCTGGCTGTGGGGCGTGTGGGGGCTGCTGCTGGGCACGCCGATCCTGATGGCGCTCAAGGCGATCTGCGACCGCGTCGACGACCTGCGCGCGATCGGCGAACTGCTGGGCGGCGACGAGAAGCCGGCCGAGGGCAGCGGCACGGTGGCGCCATGACCGTGCTCGGGGGCATGCCGGCGCGCCGCCGCGCCGGCCCGCGAGGATCAGTTCGTCACGGCCCTGATGTAGATGGCGGTGCCGCTCCTGCAAAGCTGGCTGGATGACGCCGGCCTGATCGGCTTGGCCATGTAGGACGACTGCACGGTGGACGGCAGCGGGTTGGGCAGGCGCATGTGGAAGCGCACTTCCTCCAGGTACGACTTCCCGCCCGAGCTGATGCACAGGTACTCGATGTCGGAGCTGGCGTAGGTGCCGTAGTCGAGCTTGGCGGCGGCCTGCAGCTGGGCCAGTGTCAGCTGGCCACCCACGTTGGCGCTGACGGTGGAGCCCAGGTTGCTCGCATTGATGCCGTCGAGCATGGCCAGCGTCGGCGCGAAGAAGTCCTGCTGCGACAGGCCCGAGCAGGTGCCGTGCTCGATCCATTCGTGCCGCTCGAGGTAGGACTGGGTGCCCGGCTCCTCGATCTGCAGCGCCGCCTCGGTGGCCGCCTGCAGCGTCACCGCGGGCAGCAGCGACCACTTGCCGGCCTGGTCGTCGGACTTCTGCGCCGCGGTCGCACCGCAGTACGAGCCGCTCTGGGGCCACAGCCCGTGCAGCGAGAACGCGTGCGCGTCCTGGCGGCTGGGCGTCTCGCTCGCGCATTCGGGCTTGCCCGAGACGGTCAGGCAGAACGCCGGCTCCCAGCTGATGGCCAGGGCGTAGTTCTCGACGGGCGAGGCGGCTTGGGTGGCGGGGGCGAGGACGGCGGCCATGGCGGCGACGGCGCCGCAGACGATGGAACGCAAGGCAAGGGACGGATTCATGCTCGGGATCTCCTGGGTTTGTGTTGGGACCGGATGCTTGTGGCCTCCGGTCGGCCCGGATTCGAGCACGCGTTCGTGACAAGACACAGGTGGAAATACCGTCGCCTGACGGCCGCGCCGTCGCGTCGAGTTCGTGAATTCGCCTATGAAGATCACGTTCCGCTGCAGCTCTCGGAGGCAGCCGGCGTGAATACCCCATACCGTGTTTTGGGTATGGCCGACGGCCCACTCAACTCGGCTTCAGGCCGGTCGCGACGCCGGCGGCCGGCGCACGAGAAAGATGGCCACGGCCGCCACCATGCAGGTGATGCCGGCGGCGTAAAGCGCCGGACTGTACGACTGCATCACGGTGCGCGTGAGGCCCGCGCCATAGGCCGCCACGGCGCCGCCCAGCTGGTGGCCCGCGAAGATCCAGCCGAAGATCATCGGCGCGCGCTGCTTGTCGAATGCGGCGCTCGTCAGGCGCACGGTGGGCGGCACGGTGGCGACCCAGTCGAGCCCGTAGAACACGGCGAACAGCGACAGCCCGACGATGGTGAACGTGGAGTGCGGCAGCCACATCAGCGACAGCCCGCGCAGGCCGTAGTACCAGAACAGCAGCTTGCGCACGTCGTAGCGGTCGGACAGCCAGCCCGACGCGATGGTGCCCACGAAGTCGCACGCGCCGATGGTGGCCAGCACCGAGGCGGCCGGCACGGCGCCCAGGCCGTAGTCGCCGCACAGCGAGATGAAGTGCGTCTGGATCAGCCCGCTGGTGCTCAGGCCGCAGACGAAGAACGTGCCGAACAGCACCCAGAACGCGCCGCTGCGCGAGGCCATGGCCAGCGTGCGCAGGGGCTCGGCGAATCCGGGCCGCCACGCGGCCGGCGCCGGGTCGAGTTGGGCCGGATCGGCGCCGAAGGGCAGCAGGCCCAGCTCCTTCGGGCGGTCGCGCAGCAGGCAGAACGCGAGGCCGGCCACGACCAGGCAGCTCGTGAAGACGGGGATGACCGCCATGCGCCAGCCGTGGCTCTGGATCAGCGAGGCGGCGATCGGCAGAAAGATCAGCTGCCCGGTGGCCGAGCTCGCGGTGAGCATGCCCATCACCAGGCCGCGGCGCTGCTCGAACCAGCGGTTGGCCACGGTGGCGCCCAGCACCAGCGCCGTGAGGCCGGAGCCCACGCCCAGCACCACGCCCCACAGCAGCACCAGCTGCCACAGCGCGGTCATGCGCGTGGCCAGCACCATGCCGGTGGCGATGAACAGCAGCGCGCTGCAGATGATGCGGCGCAGGCCGTAGCGCTCCATCAGCACGGCGGCGAACGGGCCGATGAGGCCGTACAGCGCGAAGCGCAGCGCGATCGCGCCGGAGATCTGGTCGGTGGTCCAGCCGAACTCCTTGCTGAGCGGCTGCAGGAAGGCGCCGGGCAGCCCCAGCGCGGCCGAGGAGGTGAGCATCGTGAGGAAGGCGATGCCCATGACGATCCACGAGAAGTGGATGCCGCGGCGGCCGAACCAGTGGGCGACGGGGGTGGCGAACACGTTCAGGCTTCCTTGGATTCGTGGGCGGGCGGGGTTGCGTGCGGAACGCCCGGGAGCAGCCGTGCGCGCGCGGCCGCGAGCAGCTCGTGCGACAGCGGCGCGCCCTCGGTGGCGCGGGCCAGCAGCAGCGCGCCCACCATCGTGGCGTAGTCGGCCAGCGCGGCCTCGCGGCGCGCGGCGGCGTCGGGGCCGGGTTCCACCTCCGACAGGATCTGCACGAGGGCGTCGAGGCCGTCGAGATAGGCGGTGCGGATCGGTGCGCCGGCCGGCTCGCGCGACACGTCGGTGGCCAGCGACACGGTGGGACAGCCCATCCCGACGTTGCGGATGCTCTGCGTGGCCAGGAAGTGGTCGACCAGCACCGCGCGGCGGGCGGCGGCGTCGGGTTTGGCGGCGACGCGCTTGCGCCACTTCTGCGCCGACTGCTCGAACGCCCGCGCCACGGCCACGCCGGCCAGCGCGTCCTTGGACTCGAAGTGGCCGTAGAAGCCGCCGTGGGTAAGCCCGGCCGCCCCCATGAGGTCGGCGACGCTGACGCCCTTGACGCCGCGCTCGCGGAACAGGCGGGCGGAGGCGTCGGTGATCTGTTCGCGATGGTTTTCGGCTTCGGCCCGTGAGACGCGCGGCATGGGAGTTCCCTGGCGAGATTCGATTTATAAAGTTTACACATCATGATTAATGCAGGTCAACCATCATGAATAAAGCCATGGCGCGAACCGGGCCGGCGAGGGCGCGGCCCGCGACGGGCGAGCGCGTTGCCGCACCGGGTGCATCATTCGCACAGGAACGTCCTCGACCGGAGAAGACCATGCGCCGCAACCCCATCCAATCACTGCCCCTCGTGCTCGCCGTGGCCGGCTGCGCTGCGCCGCAGTCCAACGGCGCGGCCTACGAGCAGGCGCTGAGCCAGTGGCAGGGCGCCCCCGAGGACACGCTGCGCGCCCGCTGGGGCAAGCCGTTCGCGGAGGAGCCCGCCGGCAACGCGAAATGGCTCACCTACGTCGTCAGCAACGGCGCCGTGCCGCCGCCCACGATGAGCTTCTCCATCGGTGGTTTCGGCTTCGGCGGCGGCCGCACATCGGTGGGCGGCGGCGTGGGCGTCAGCGCGCCGGTGGGGCAGCCGACGGCCGTGACCTGCACGACCCGCTTCCTGGTGGAGAACGGCAAGGTCAGCACCTGGACCTTCGACGGCCCGGGCTGCGGCGCCAGCTAGGGCTTTCGCCGACCGAGAGGTCAGAGCGGCAGGGGCTGCGTCTCGTCGGCGCCGTCGGCCGGCTCGTCGAACGGCAGGTCGACCACGGTGTCGCCTTCCTCGGGCACGTCGTCCGGCAGGTCGATGTGGTCGTCGTCCTGCGGCGCGGGCGGGGCGGCGGCGCCGAAGGCCCTCAGCAGCGCGGGTGCGATCCGCTGCGGCGCGGCGTCGGATACGCGCGCGGGCGCCTCGCCGTCGGCCGCGAGCGGCGCGAACAGCTCGATCAGCGCCGCGAAGGTGCGCTTGGCGCCCTGGCAGGCCAGCACGGTGGCGCGCGACGATTCGCCGACCTCCAGCGCCGCCAGCACGCGGAAGTTGTTCCACATCACGTCGGTCTCGCCGCCGAAGCCGTGGAAGTAGCTGGCGCCGCGGCCCTGCGCCAGGCCCAGCGTGCGCTTCAGCTGCGGCGCGATCGCGTGGCCGCCCAGCGCGGAGCTTTCGATCACGTACACCGAGCCCAGCACCTCGGGCAGGTCGCCCAGCGGCAGCGTGGTGGCGGCGGGTGCGCGCATGTCGCGCAGATCGAGGCGGGCCTCCGAGCGCAGCCATTCGACGTCGGCGCTGGCGAAGCCGCCGCGGCGGCGCGCGCGGAACCAGCCCTGGAGGCGTTCGGGCAGCGCGGCGTGGATGCGCGGCTCCCAGGCGCGCAGGAACGCGTCGAGGCCGCACAGGATCGCGCCGTAGCGCTCGATCGGCATGGGCTCGGCCAGGCGCAGGATGCGCTCGATGCGGTCGTGCTCGGCGCGGGTCGTGAGGCGCAGTTCGGAGAGGACGGTCTCGGAGCTCAAGGTGCGGTCGTCGGGCAGGACGATGGAAGAGGAACCTGAGCGGAATCGTAGCGGAACGGCGGGCCTGCCGAGCAGGACATCGGCACCCGAGTGCGTCTCAATTCACCGAAGGGGCGGCCGCGCGGCCGCGATCGTCGGAGGCGTGGCCGGTGACCTTGGCCGCCATCACGTGATGGATCGTGCGCACCGACCCGGGCACGATCAGCGCGGCGAGCAGGACCACCGCGAGCCCGGCCTTGGTCGCCTGGTAGGCGGTGCGGTTCCAGGCCTTGAAGCGACGGCGCAGCTGGCCGGCGCGGTCGGAGAGGAAGAACAGCCGGTTGATCAGGCCGGTGCGGTCGCCGGGCTCGTTGGGCGAGCTGGCCGCGGCCACGACATGCCGGCCGAACCAGTGGTTGAACCGGCGCGCGAAACCGAATCGCATCGGCCGGGCCACGTCGCAAAACAGTATCAGGCGCTCGACGTCGGTACGATTCTCGGCCGTGTGGACGAAGGTCTCGTCGAATATCACGCCCTCGCCGTCGCGCCAGCTGTAGGGCTGGCCGTCGACCTCGATATAACAGCCGTCGTCGTTGGGCGTGACCAGGCCCAGGTGGTATCTCATCGAGCCGGCATACGGATCCTTGTGGGGATTGAGCACGGCGCCCGGCGGCAGCGTGGTGAACATCGCGGCGCTCACGTTGGGAATGGCCGCCAGCAGCTCCGTGGTGCGCGGGCACAGCCGCTGCGCCGACGGATGGGCGTCGCCATACCACTTCAGGTAGAACCGCTTCCAGCCGGACTTGGCGAACGAGTTGAAACCGGCGTCGTCCTTCTGGTCGGGCGCCTTCATCCGGGCATGGGCCATCAGCGCGAGGCCTTCGGCGCGGATCACGTCGGCGTTTTCGCGCAGCGGCTCCAGCTCGGGGAAGTGGCTTTGCGCGATGTAGGGCTTGTTGGGGACGGCCGAGAACGCGTAGAGAAACACGTTGACCGGGGCGAGCAGGCCCGAGTGGTCGAATACCTGGCCCCAGAAACTGTGGCGGACGCGCCCGCGAAAGTGCACGACCAATATGCAGGCGAGATACAGGGCGACAACGGTGAGCGTGATCATCGGTGGTCCGGCGGCGTCAGGTTCGAAATACCCCCGAGCATGGAACAACTCACGGCTGCGTTGTTGGCGACCCGTCGAAACTACTGCTGCCGGGTATGGTTTTGCCGACGCGGGATTTGCTTCGAGACGATCTCGTGATATCGGTGGCCGGGCCGCCCGGATATGGCAAATGACGTGCCTGAAACTCGCGTCGCGGGGCGCGACGGGCGGCGCGCGGCCGCCGAGGCCCGCGGGCAGGGCGCCCGCGCGGCAGGTGCGCCGCGCGCGCGGGGCGCGCGGCGGCCGGGCGATCAGCTCAGGTGCTTGCCGACCAGGCCGGTCATCTCGAACATCGTGACTTCGTCCTTGCCCATCACGGCCTTCAGCTTGGCGTCGCACAGGATGTTGCGCTTGTTGGCCGGGTTCTGCAGGTTGTGGGCCTTGATGTAGTCCCACAGCGCCTTGGTGACGGCGGTGCGGGGCAGGGGCTCGGCGCCGACGATCGCGGCGAGCGCGGGGCTCGGCTTCAGGGCCTTCATGAAAGCGGAGGTCTTGGTTGCTTCGGTTGCCATGGTGGAGTTCGTCCTCTCGGTGCGGAAAGGCCGCGAGCATACGCTGTCTGCGGGACGTCGGTGTGGCGTCGCGCGCGCGATTCCTGTGGTAGCGCGCGAGCGTCCATTGCCGTGTGTCTCTCAGTGTTGACTTCAGTAATGAGAATCGTTAGCATTCGCAACTGATTCGGAATCACCCCTGACCAGCCAGCAACTCCGCAAGGATCCCGCCGAATGGGGGCCGCAGGACGCCAGCCACACCGTCCCAAGCCCTCTTTCGGAGCAGAGATCCATGAGCCTCATCCAGAGCCGCAAGCACGCGGCCACCCGCCAACCGCGCCATCGTTCGTCGGCGGCACTCGCCGCGGCCGCGCTCGCGCTTCCGGGTGCCGTGCTGGCCCAGTCCGCCGCGGCGCCCGCCGCCGCCGCCTCGCAGGCCCGCACGGAGACGACTCTGCCCACCGTGAAGGTGCAGGCCGCGCCGGAGAAGGACAACGACTACAAGGCCGACGTCGTCTCGTCGCCCAAGTTCACGCAGCCGATCCTCGACACGCCGCAGACGATCACCGTCATCAAGAAGGAGCTGCTGCAGCAGCAGGCCGCCACGTCGCTGTCGGAGGCGCTGCGCAACACCCCCGGCGTCACCATGCAGCTCGGCGAGAACGGCAGCACGCAGACCGGCGACTCGATCAACCTGCGCGGATTCGACAGCTCGCAGAGCATCTTCGTCGACGGCATCCGCGACCTCGGCGCCGTCTCGCGCGACGTGTTCAACATCGACCAGGTGGAAGTGGTCAAGGGCCCGTCGGGCTCCGACATCGGCCGCGGCGCCTCGTCGGCGTACATCAACCTGGTCTCCAAGACCGCGCAGGCCGACGGCGCCTTCGCCATCGGCAGCCTGATAGCCGGCAGCGCCGACCGCAAACGCGTGGTGGCCGACCTGAACACGCCGCTGACGCTTCCTGGCAGCGCCGTGCGCCTGAACCTGATGGCGCAGGACTACGGCACGCCGGGCCGCGACGAGGTCCGGGCCAAGCGCTGGGGCGTCGCGCCCACGGCCACCTTCGGCCTGGGCACCAGCACGCGCGAGACGATCAGCTACCTGCACATGCAGCAGGACAACCGCCCCGACGGCGGCGTCTCCACCTTCGGCCTCAAGGGCTACATCTTCGCGGCAGCCAGCGGCACCACGCCGGCGCAGAAGCCGGGCCCGGCGGTCGACCCGAGCAACTACTACGGGCTGTCCAGCGACTTCGACCACGTGAAGATGGACATGTTCACGTCCAGGCTCGAGAGCGACCTCGCCAGGGGCGTCGTGCTGCGCAACACCACGCGCATCGGCCGCACCGTGGAAGACGTCGTGGTCACGGGCGTCAACGCCGTCACCGCCACGTCCGCGGATCCGTCCGGCTACTTCGTGGCGCGCTCGCGCCAGGGCCGCCACCAGGACAACGAGATCCTCACCAACCAGACCAACCTGGCCTCGACCTTCGAGACCTTCGGCCTGACCAACTCGCTGTCCACCGGCGTCGAGCTGAGCTACGAACGCCAGAAGACGGCCACGCCCGTCACGGTGTCGGGCGCCACCGTGGCCACCGGCGCGGCCAACCTCTACGACCCGAATCCGGGCGACGTGCTGGCGATGCCCGCGTACATGGGCACGCAGACGGTCGGCAGCACGCTGACGGCCTCGGCCTACGCCTTCGAGACGCTCGACGTCACGAAGGACTTCCTGCTCAATGGCGGCCTGCGCTTCGACAAGTACCACACCGACACGAGCGGCGCCACGTACACCGCCGCCTCGGGCTCGACCCCGGCCTCGCTGGCCAGCAACGCCCCACTGGGCCTCACCGGCCAGCTGTGGAGCTGGAAGGTGGGCGCGGTCTACAAGCCGGCGCGCAACGGCAGCGTCTACGCGACGTACTCCGACTCGAAGCAGCCCCCGGGCGGCACCAACTTCGCGTTGTCCAGCCAGGCCAGCAGCCAGGCCCAGGCCGGGCTGAAGCCGCAGGAAGGCACCAACATCGAGTTCGGCACCAAGTGGGACCTGCTCGGCGGCGACCTGCTGGCCACCGGCGCGGTCTATCGCAGCGAGAACAGGAACGAGCTGGTCTCGGACGGCGCCACGGTGCCCACGTACTCGCAGGTGGGCAAGCGCCGCGTGCAGGGCGTCGAGCTGGGCCTGGTGGGCAACCTCACGAAGGACCTGAGCCTCAGCGTCGGCTACTCGCACATGGACTCGAAGATCCTGAAGGCGGCGCCCGCCAGCCAGGGCGGCGTGATCGTTTTCTCGCCGGTCAACACGTTCACGTCGTGGGTCACCTGCAAGCTGCCGCTGGGCATCACGGTGGGCGGCGGCATGCGCTACGCCGACACGTCGGCCCGCAGCAGCGCCACCGCGGCGCAGACGTCCAACCTGCTGCTGGCCCCGGCCTACTGGGTGGGCGACGCGATGGCGTCGGTCGACATCACGAAGAACACCCAGGTGCAGCTGAACGTCTACAACCTGTTCGACCGCAAGTACCTGCAGTCGCTGAACAACGGCGGCTCGCGCTACACGCCGGGCGCCGAACGCAACGGGCTCGTCTCGCTCAACCTGAAGTTCTGACCCATGCTGCTGCACGTCCCTGAAGTCCTCAACCCCGGGCAGGTGGCCGATCTGCGCGGCCGGCTGGACGCCGCCGACTGGGTCGACGGCCGCGCCACGGTGGGGGCCCAGGGCGCGCAGGTCAAGCGCAACCGCCAGCTCGACGAGTTCTCGCCCGTGGGGCAGGAGCTGGGCCGCGGTGTGCTGAAGGCCTTGCTGGCCAACCCGCTGTACATGTCAGCGGCGCTCCCGCTGCGCCACATGCCACCGCTGTTCAACCGCTACGAGGGCGGCGAGCACTACGGCCTGCACGTGGACGGCGCGATCCGCTCCGTGCCCGGCACTACGCTGCAGATGCGCACCGACCTGTCATGCACGCTGTTCCTGGCCGGCCCCGACGAGTACGACGGCGGCGAGCTGGAGATCGTCGACACCTACGGCACCCACCAGGTGAAGCTGCCGGCCGGCGACCTGGTGCTGTATCCGTCCAGCAGCCTGCACCGCGTGCACCCGGTCACGCGCGGTGTGCGCGTGGCCTCGTTCTTCTGGGTGCAGAGCCTGGTGCGCGACACCGCGCGGCGCCAGATGCTGTTCGAGCTGGACCAGAACATCCAGGCGCTGCGCGAACAGGTGGGCGACGTGGAGGCGGTGCTGGGGCTCACGGGCCAGTACCACAACCTCGTGCGGATGTGGTCGGAAGTCTGACCTAGTAGACGTCGCGCCGGTAGCGGCCTTCGTCGATCAGCGCCTCCAGCCGCTCGCTGCCCACGATCTCCAGCAGGGCCTCCTCCACGTCGGTGGCCATGCCCTGCAGGCTGCCGCAGACGTACAGCGCCGCGCCGTCGTCCAGCCATTCGCGCACGGCATCGGGCTGGGCGCGCAGGCGATCCTGGACGTAGTGCCTGGCGGGCTGGTCGCGCGAGAACGCGAGATCCAGGCGCGCGATGGTGCCGTCCGCGTGCCAGCCCTCCACGTCCTGGCGGAAGTGGAAGTCGTGCGCGGCCTGGCGCTCGCCGAACACCAGCCAGTTGCGCGGCCGTGCGCCGGCGCGCGAGGCGCGGGCGCTCAGGTGCGCGCGCAGGCCCGCGATGCCGGTGCCGTTGCCGACGAGGATGAGTGGCCGGCCGGCGTTGTCGCCGAGCCGGAAGTTGCGGTGGGCCAGGGTGTTGAGCAGCACCTCGCCGCCCACCTCCGCGTCGCGCGTCAGCCAGCCCGACGCGAGGCCCAGGCTGCCGTCGGCGCGGCGCTGCTGGCGCACGAGCAGGTGGGCGCGGCCTTCGGCGGGGATCGACGCGATCGAGTACTCGCGCGGCTGGTCGGGTGCATGCGGCACGCACACGCGCAGCAGGTCGCCGGGCTCCCACTCGGGCTGCATGCCGGCCGGCGGCTCCAGTTCGAGGTGGAACACCGGCGCGCCGCTGCTGCCCGGGTTGAGGTGGGTGCGGCGCGCGAGGCGCCAGGCCTGGCGCTCGGGTTCCTGCCAGGCGAGCGTGTCGCCGACGCTGGCCAGGCGGCCCAGCGCGTGCTTCCAGCGCGCCAGGTCCTCTGCGTCCATGGCGTCGACCTCGATGCGATCGAAAAGCGGGCGCGCGCCGTGGCCGGCGAGCCAGGCATCCAGCGTGCGGCCGAAGGCGCAGTACTTCGCGAACTCGCGGTCGCCCAGCGCCAGCAGCCCGTAGTGCACGTCCGCCAGCGACTCGACCGACGCCTCGCCCATGAAGCGGCGCACGAAGGGTGAGGCGCTGTCGGGCGCGTTGCCCTCGCCGCAGGTGCTGGCGACCAGCAACACCGACGAGGCGGCCAGGAGGTCGGCCGGCGCAAGCGTGCCCAGCGCGGCCACCCGCACCGGCAGCGCGGAGCCGTGCAGCGCCTGCGCCGTCTGCCATGCGAGATGTTCGGCGGCGCCGGTCTGGCTCGCGTGCACGACCAGCAGCGGGCGCGCCTGCGCGTCCCGCGCGCCCGCGAGCGCCAGCCCGCGCGCGGCGAGCGCCGCGGCCTTGCGGCGTTCGCCCAGCGCCACGGCCAGGCACAGCCCGCCATACGCCGCGACGACGGCCGCCGCGGCCGCCACGCGCGCGGCCTCGATTCCGAACAGGCTCATCTCAGGAACTGGTCGTAGGCCGCGCTGGTGCGCTCCTCGAAGCCCGTGTCGCGGCGCACGACGAAACGCGCGGCCAGGCCCAGGCGGGTGGCCAGCGCCGGGCCGTCCACGGGGCCCAGCACGTTGAGCGCGGTGGACCACGCGTCGGCCTGCATGCACCCGGCGTGGATGACCGTGACCGCGGCCAGGCCGTGGCGTATCGGCAGGCCGTCGCGCGGATCGATCGTGTGGCTGTAGCGGGTGCCGCCGTGCTCGAACCAGCGCCGGTAGTCGCCGGACGTGGCCACCGACAGGCCGTGCAAGGCCAGCAGCACCGGCGCGCCACCGGCCTCGGCGGCGGGATGTTCCAGCTGCACCCACCACGGCTGGCCGTCCGGCTTGACGCCGCTGCCGCGCAGTTCGCCGCCGATCTCCACCAGGTGGCTGTCGATCCCCAGCGCGTGCAGGCGGCGCGCGACCAGGTCGACGCCGAAGCCCTTGGCGATGGCCGAGAGATCCAGCGCCAGGCGACCCGGCTGCAGCAGCGCGCGGCGGGCCGGATCCAGGTCGAGGCGGCGCCAGCCGGCCTGCGCGCGCACCTGCGCCAGGCGCGCGGCCGGCGTGACCTCGCCGCGCGGGACGGGGCCGAAGCCCCAGGCGTCGACCAGCGCGCCGGCGGTCGGATCGAACGCGCCGTCGCTGCGCCCGGCCACGTCGCGCGCGCAGGCGAGCACCTCGTGGAACTCGCCGGGCAGCGCGTGCCACGTGCCCGCCTCGGCGCGGTTGAAGCGGCTGAGGGTCGAGTCGGACTCCCAGGTGCTCATCTGCGCGACGACCTCGTCGAGCGCGCCCTGGATCGCGCGCGACACCGGCTCGCGCGCCAGGCGGACGCCGGCGACCAGGCGCACGCTCCAGGTCGTGCCCATGGTGCGGCCGGTGAACTCGTGGACGCGGCCGCCCAGCGGTGGCGGGGTGCGATCCAGCGTCGCGGGCAGCAGCACGCGCCGCGCCGGCGCCGGGGCCTGCGCGAGGTTCACTTGGGCAGTACCTCGAAGGTGGCCGAGTAGCTTTCGCGGCGCGCGCCGCCGGCCGGGGAGGGGGCGGCGCCCGGGCCGCCGCGTCCGCCATGGCTGACGCCCAGCCAGTAGCGGCCGGCCTCCGGCCATGCCACGCTGAACTCGCCCGCGGCGTCGGTCTTGAGCGCGAGCTCGCCCATCTTGTAGCGATAGCGGTTGCCGCCGCGGATCACGGTGACGTCGGCGCCGGCGTAGGGCTTGCCATCGAGCAGCATGCGAAAGCGCGACGAATCGCCCACGCTCAGGTCGGTGGGATGGGTCAGCGGCAGCAGCTCCAGGCCCTCGCCGGTGACCGTGGCCGGCAGCGCGCCGGGCGCCTCGTTGGTGACGAAGGTCTCGGCGCGGGCGAGCTGGCGCGTGACCTGCAGGTCCTGCGCATCGGCCGGCACCTCCCTGGCCTGCGCGGCGGGCGGGCCGCGCCAGCGCTTCGTCTCGCCGCCGGCCTTCCACGAGGCCATGACCGTGTCGGTGACGCCGGCGATGCGATAGGTGCCCTTCTGGGCCAGCTTGACGTCGAACGTGACGCGGCGCTTCGCCTCGGTGCGCGTGTCGGTGGCGACGGCGCTGCCGTCCGGCGCGGTCACGAGCAGGGCGTCCAGCTGCAGCGGGAACGAGTCGAACTCGAACAGGTCTTCGGAGATCGCGGCGTCGACGCTGACCACCGGCGATGGGCCGTCGGTGAGCGTGGCCGAGGGCAGCAGCCACGGGCGATGCGCGTGGACCGAAATGGAAAGCAGCGCGCCGGCGGCGAGCAGGGCGAGGCGGGGGCGGTCGATGAGGTCCATGGCGCGCCTCAGGGCTTGGCGGCGATGGAGACGGTGCCCAGCTCGCCCAGGCCCTGCGCCTTGGCCGACTGCGCCTTCTTCACGGGCCACTCGAACGGCACGCGCAACACCTCGCGGCCGCCGTTCTCGCGGGCCGCCTCCACCACCACCTCGTACTGGCCCGGGGGCAGCGCCGTGACGGCCTTGGCGTCGAGCAGGTTGATCGCGTGGTCGCCGACCGTGCGCGTGGCGCCGGTGACGCCGTCCACCACGGCGGTGTCGTGGCCGCTCTTGCGCCACCACGAGCGCATGTCCTTGAGCCATTTCGCGCCGCCGTTGTCGCGCTTCTTGAGGTCGTACCAGAGCGCGATGTTGCCGGCGTAGGACTGGTCGGAGGCCTTCTCGACCCAGGCCGCCAGGTACGGCCGGTGGTATTCGGCGATGTCCATGCGCGGCAGCTGCACCTTCAGCGTGAGCTCGGCGGAGAGGGCGGGCAGGGCCGTCGCGGCGGCGGTGAGGGCGAAGGAGGTTCGGATCAGCATCGGAGTCGTCGTTTCAAGGGAATCAATGGATGAACAGGAGGGCCAGCAGCACCGGCACGACCACGCCCAGGCCCACCAGCGGCCAGGTGCCCGGACGGTTGCCGGCATGCATCTGCAGGATCACCAGGCCGGTGACGGTGAAGACCAGGCAGGCGGCGGCGAACGCGTCGATGAACCAGCTCCAGGCCGTGCCGGCGTTGCGGCCCTTGTGCAGGTCGTTCAGATAGGACACCCAGCCGCGGTCGGTGTCCTCGAACTCGGCCTCGCCGCTGACGCGATCGATGCGCACCCAGGCGTCGCCGCCGGGCCGCGGCATCGCCAAGTAGATCTCGTCGGACGACCACTCGGCGGAGCGGCCGCGCACGTCCACCCGCAGCGCGCCGGCCACCCAGTCCGCCAGCGCGGCGGGCAGGGGCGCGTCGTGCTTCTTCTCGCCGGCGGTCGCGGCCTGTGCCGCAAGCAGCGGGGCCGGCAGCCGGGCCTTGCGGTCGACCACCACCGGATGGGCCTCGATGCGCGCCGCGTGGTTGAGCGTCAGGCCGGTGGCCGCGAACAGCAGCATGCCCAGCAACGCGATGGCGGAGCTGATCCAGTGCCAGCGATAGAGCGTCTTGAGCCACCAGGCGCGCGCGGGCTGCCCCGCGGCCGCCGTCATTTGGTCAGGATCAGCTTGCCGAGCGAGGTCTGGCGCAGCCGATAGACGGCGTCGCCATGGGCGATCTGCACTTCGGGGAATTCGGCGAACAGTTGCTCGCTGGTGATGCTGCGCACGTTGGCGGCGCGGACCGGCGCGCCGGTCACGAAGCCGCGCTGGAACGTCTCGGCGTCGTTGGGGGTGTCGTGGGTGCGGGCGGCGATGGCGTTGGAGAGGTTCATTTCGGCAGCTCGAATTCGATGGGGATGGAGGCCCAGCCGGCAACGGGCACGCCGTTCTCGAGATAGGGCTTGAAGCGCGCGTTGCGCACGGCGGTGACGGCGGAGTCGTCGAGGCGGGGGAAGCCGGTGGACGTGACGAGCTGGACGCTGCGCGGCATCCCTTGTTCGTCGATGAAGACGCGCACCAGCGCCTTGCCGGACTCGCGCATCTTGGCGGAGATGCGCGCGTAGACGGGCGCCGGCGCCTCCAGGAACTGCACCGCCGAGGGCGGCAGCACGCGCGGCGCCGCGGGCGCGGCCGGGGCCTCGGGGTTGGCGGGCGCCTCCGGGGCGGGCGGCGGCGGCGCGACGGCCTGCGCCACCAGCGGCGACGGCGAAGGCGACGGCTCGGGCGCGATCAACGGCATCTGCAGCGGCGGCGGCGTGGGCATGCGCAGGCTGGGCGGCGGTGGCAGCGGCTTGGCCGGCGCGAGCGGCGCGGGGGCGTCGACCACGGCCAGGAACACCGGCCTGGCGTCGACGACGACGTCGCGCAGGCGGCCGGCGTTCATCAGGCCGACGACGGCGATGCCGTGGACGGCTAGCAGGGTGGCCAGCACCACGCGGCGGCGCCGGGCTTCGTCGGGCGTGCCCTCGCCGTAGCGCCGCGGCGCGGACCACCCGGCCGGCACGCGGGCCAGGGTCGCCTGGCGCGGGAGGGCCGGCGGCGTGCTGCGAGCTTGGACGTCGGCTCCAGCGGTGCCGTACGACAGGCGTTGAGGTTGCATCGGGTGCGATCCGGATCTTTCGAGGTGAACAGATAATAAACTAGATGCGACTGATTCGCATTAATATTAACTTTGAGAAATGGGTTTTGGCATCGACGGCAGCCTGATCGGCCCGGAAACGAGGCCGCCGGCACGGGGCCGGCGGCGATCGGATCTTCGGGGTCGTCTTGTCGCGGCGCACTGCACAGCGATTCACCGACACAGATGCGTGACGAACTCGAGGCCGAACGTTGCGTCCGGGCGGGTGCGCTCGCCCGCGTGCAAGAGCTGCAACGCCAACTCACACAGCAACCTGACTCAACAAGAGGTGGCGCGTACAGCCTTCAGCGCCGACTTGGCCAAGGCCCGCGAGGCGATCGATGTGGCGAACTCTCGCACAGAGTCCGCGCAGCTGAAATGCGCCGCGTAGCCGTTCTCAATGAAAAAAATCATTCAAGGCGCTCAAGTCTGCCTCTGCCAGGATGCCCGCGGCAGCCTTGAGTTTGATGCCTTGCAGCAGCACTTCATAGCGAGCCTTCGACAGGTCCCGCTGTGCGGCATAGACCTGCTGCTCGGCATTCAAGACGTCGACGTTGGTGCGAACTCCAACGCGAAAACCCGCCTGGTTGCCCTTCAGGGCGTTGTTGCCCGATCGAACAGCGATGTTCAGGGCATCTACCTGTGCGAGTGCGCTGATCACGCCAGCGAATGCGCGTTGCGCGTCAGAGGCCGCGCTTCTGCGCGCGGTTTCGAGATCGGCTTCGGCCTTGCCGGCATTGCCTTGTGCTTCGGCGGCTTTGACAACGACAGCGCCCCCGGCGAAAAGCGGCACGTTGATCTGAACACCAATTTGATGTTGGCTGCCATGCGTGGCGTAGTCGTCCGGTGTTGTCAGGCTGTGGCTGGAGAAGTTGTGGACGGAACTCAGGACCAAGTCAACGGTCGGTAGGTGCTCGGCCAGCGCGCGCCGCACGTCAAGGCGCGCAGCTTCCAGCGCCGCTATCTGGGCACGCACGGCGGGGTGATTGTCGCGAGCCTGGTCGATCCAGGAACGCACATCCATCGGGCTTGGCGGCGAGAGATTCGAGCCGGGTTGCAAAGGCGACAACGAGACGAAGAGTGCACCGGTGATCTTCTGGAGATCGGAGCGGGCGTTCTCGAGATCGTTCTGTGCGGCGACACGCTGCGAGCGCGCACTCGCCAGGCGCGTATCGATATCGTCGATGTCAGTGAGGGATTTCGTTCCGAACTTCACGCCATCGGTCACTTGCGCCAATTGCTCGGTCATGGCGGCGATCTGCGTGTCCGCAGCGCCGATGGCGTCCTGCGCCTCGTTGACGGCAAAGTACGCCTCGGCAACGCGAACGATGAGATCCTGCTGCGCCAGTTCGAATTGCGCCTCGGCACTCGAGACGATGAATTTCGCTTGTTGGTCCGCAATCATGTTGCCGACCCGAAACAGAGGCTGGGTCAACTGGAGTGCCCAGGACCTGTCGCTGGCGTCACGTCCGATGGCCGGCGTGCCCGTGAACTGCGTGAGTGCCTGCGTCGAATTGATATTGCCGTTCAAGGACACAACTGGCAGCAGGCCCGCGCGGGCCTCGGGCAACTTCTGACGAGCGACGTCCAATGAAAATTGCGCCGATCTGAGCGCCGGATCGCTCGATAGCGCGGCGTGATAGATATCGAGAAGGTCGGGCGACGCAGCCTGCGCCAGGCCGCACAACGCAAGAAGAGCGGCAGCGCCGATGAGGCGCCACTGCCGTTGGAGAGAATGGGTCAACACTTGGCTCCCGTCGTTGACGAAGCTTCAGGGAGCTGCAACACGACGCGCAGCGGCCCTGGAGGATTTATCTTTGTTTGCCTGAATCGGAAGCGAACAGGTTTGTCGACGGACGCCAGCATCTCGCTGAGAAACGCTCTTCAACGTGCAGATTCACCATATTTTTCGAGGTACTTCCGGAAAGCATCCCGCCATGAGTCCACGCCCAACGCCCCTGCGCTTCCATGGATCACAGACAGAGCGCAGGTGCCCATCCGCAGGCCGCGCAATTCGGCCTGCCTGCAGAAATCCATGTCGTAGAAGTGAAACGCGAACTGCGGATCGAACCGCAATCCGCTGCTCACCAGCGCATCGCTTCGAACCGCCAGCAGCACGCCGTCCAGCAACTTGACTTCGACGGCAGGCGGCCCATAGACGCTGAGTTCGATCAGGTCCGGGAATCCTTTGCCGTGGCCTAGCACGCCACTGAGGTTCTCGTCTCGATCGCGGAGGAAATTGCCGTTGAGGTACATCCACGACGCCTGACCAGGCACACGTCGCCGATTGCCGGCCAGGCCTAGAATGTCGAACTCGCGCAACCCAGCCAGCAGATGGTGAGCCCAATAGAAGTCGTTCAGGTACACATCGTCATGAACGAAGATCAAGACGGCGGGTTTGGCCAATGCTTCTTCGATCGCGATGTTGTACACCGTCGGAAGCGCCGTTGAATTGGCCGGAAACAGCCGCAGTTCGATCGGCTGGCCGCGCGGAAAGCTGCGATAGAACTGCAGCGATTTTCCGAGCGCGGAAGAAGCGAAGAACGCGTCAGAGTCCAAACGCGTCGCGCATACCAGCCGGATCGTGTCGGGTCTTGCCTTTGCCTGGCCCCGTTCATCCGCGCGCACAGGTCCGGCACTCAAGCCGATTCCCGTTCCGATGGTGCAGGAGTCACCGGCGAAGAGGGGGCGCGCGCGACGGTCGAAATCAGTCGCAGGTGCGCGGGAAGGCATACCGTGCGCAAATCGTATTGGTCGACGATCGTCTGACGCGCGTTCTGTCGGATCGAATCATGACTGCGGCGATCTTCCAGCGCCTCGATGACCCTTTGCGCGACTTCGGCGTGGGAAAAGAAGTCGACCAAGATGCCATTGGCTCCGTGCTGTATCACTTCTTGTACCGGTTGCGTGTTCGAGGCGACGACGAGACAACCAGCAGACATTGCCTCCAGCATTGACCAGGACAGGACGAACGGGTAGGTCAGGTAGACGTGGACGCGCGACACCTGAAGCATCCGCACAAATGCTTCATAGCTGACCTTACCCAGGAAATGCACTCGGGACGCGTCAAAGCCATCGCCCAACTCTGCCAGCATTTGCTGGCGATACGTCAGAGGTCCGATTGGTCGCTGGCCGTAGCTCACGTCGTCACCGCCCACGACCAAGATCCTGGCCTTCGGCCTCGCCGCCAAGATGGCAGGAAGACTGCGCATGAACGTTGGAAAGCCGCGGTAGGGTTCAAGGTTGCGCGCCACATAGGTCACGACTTCGTCACCTGCGGCGATTTCTGGTCCGTCCGCTGTAATCTTGACGCGCGCTGCAGGATTGGGAGCGACCAACTGCGTGTCGATGCCTTCGTGGTTGACGTGCAGGATGCGGTGATAGCGGCTGGGATAGACGGACTTTTGCCAGTGGGTCGGCGTTTGGCCGAGGTCGGCCGTATCGAGCGCGAGAAGGTTGCCTAGATTTTTGGTGCGCAGCCTCGGCGCGGTATCCGGAGTGACGGGATCCTTGGGATCGAACCCTACGTCTGCGCCCTGCATTCGATAGAAGAATTCGAAGTAGCCGATCAAGGGCGCGCCCGGAAAGATGTCCTTCAGGTACCAGATCTCGCCCCAGCCGTTGTGGCCAAGCATGACGTCTGGATAGAAGCCGGAGTCCCGCAACTCCATCGCGACTCGGGCCACTTCCTGCGCGTTCAGTACCGCAGCCTCTGCGTCGCGCAGGTAATGATGGGTCTGCACTGAGACGCCCCGCTTGGGCTTGTAGACGATCTTCGAGACACCAGGCAGCGAGCCATCAACACGCTGCGTGATGAAGACCACTTGGTTGCCAGGTTGGGCGCCCAAGTAGCGCGCCAAGTGCAGGTACTGCCCCGGAAAGTTCTGGTGCACGAAAAGAATTTTCATCTTATGCGTCGATGGGGATCGACTCCTTCCCTTTTGGATGAGTATAGTTGTCCTCAACAGGGAGAGAAAATGATGCAAATGGCACGATTGCAGTGTCAATTTGCGCGCTCGATGAATTGCCAAGCAGCTCAAGCTGTCGTTTCGCTGAACTCGAGCGGAATCTTGCTTGGCAGGTTCACGGGCGCGCCAGATGTCCAGCGGTAAAGCAGCGCGTCGGAGGCTGTCGCCGTTTCCAGCTTCGCCGTCTCTGAGACCGGCGCCGCTCTCCGCACACGATCTGATCTGGGCACTGGGGAGCTTCTGCGCGCTCCATCGCAAGCCGTTCGATCCGAATCTCGTAGGCCAGCAGTTCCCGCCGCCGCATGCAACGGACTCTTTGGTGAAGGCCGGGCGCGCGCTTGGCTTCAAAGTGCATCAGCGCGAACTCGGCTTCGACAAGCTGGTCGGTTCGCACATGCCGTCGCTGATCGTGCTGCGTCCCACGGATGCGTCCGCGGCCAACGATCCAGCGCCTTCAGACCCCACGGCGCCCGCGTGCTCGCGGCTTGCCATGCTGGTTCAGGCCCATCCGGATCACGTCGTGGTGTTTCACGCGGGCATGAACACGCCCACGACATACCAGACGGCTGAGTTCTCTGCCATTTTTGCTGGCACCGTGCTCCTGTTGACAGCGCAATCACAGGCAGTTCGCGATCCTGATGGCGTGGACGCGTCGGCTCAGCAGTTCGGATTTCGCTGGTTCATTCCCGAATTGCTCAAGCATCGCAGCGTTTGGGTGCAGGTACTCATCGCCTCGCTCGTGATACAGCTGTTGGCACTGGCGACGCCGCTGTTCACTCAGGTCGTGATCGACAAGGTCGTCGTCAACCGCACCCAAAGCACGCTGGTCGTCATCGGCATCGGCCTGGCAGTGTTCATGGTCTTCACGGCGCTGCTGACATGGATACGGCAGTACCTCGTGCTTCACACAGGCAACCGCGTCGACGCTGTGCTGGGGGCCTCCGTCTTCGACCATGTACTGAAGCTGCCGCCGCGCTATTTCGAGCAGCGCCAGACGGGCGTGATCGTTGCGCGCTTGCGCGGAGTGGAAAACATCCGCGAGTTCATTGCGAGCGCGGCGGTGACGCTCGTGCTCGATCTCCCATTCCTGCTGTTGTTCGTCGGCGTGATGTTTACCTACAGCGTGACGCTCACGCTGATCACGCTGTCACTCGTCGCGGTGATCATGGCGATGAGCCTGCTTGTCGCCCCGGCCTTCAGGAGGCGACTGAACGAGCAGTTCTTGCTGGGCGCGAGAACTCAGGCGTTCACAACCGAATACATCGCGGGCATGGAAACGGTCAAGAGCCTCCAACTCGAGCCGCAGCTCCGGGATCGCTACGGTGAATACCTCGCGGAATACCTGCGCGCTGGTTTCGGTGTCAGACAGATCGCCAACTCGTACAACGTGCTGGCAGGCGGCGTCGAACAGATGCTGACGCTGGTGATCCTGATCGTCGGGGCCTACCTGGTCATGAGCGGAGACGCCTTCACGATCGGCATGCTGGTCGCCTTCCAGATGTTCGCAAGCCGCGTGTCCCAGCCGATGCTGCGGCTCGTTGGTCTCTGGCAGCAGTTCCAGCAAGCGCGTCTGTCGATCGACAGGCTGGGCGACGTGATGAACGCGCCGACCGAGCCCTATTCGATCGAACCCAGACGACTGGGCCAGCAGCGTGGCCTCATCGAGATCGAGCAACTGAGTTTCAGATATGGGCCAGCCTTGCCGCTCTTGTATGAGGATTTCAATCTCCGCATCGAGCCAGGGCAGGTGGTCGCGCTGATGGGTCCTTCGGGATCTGGCAAGAGCACGCTGGCCAAATTGCTCCAGGGCTTTTACTTGCCTGCAAGTGGCTCGATCAAGCTGGACGGGCAGGACATTCGGCATCTCGCGGCGAACGAGCTGCGCCAATATTTCGGGGTCGTACCACAGGAGACGACGCTATTCGCAGCGACAGTGTACGAGAACCTGCAGATGGCCAATCCGATGGCGACGTTCGATCAAATCGTCGAGGCCTGTCGGATGGCTGAGATCCATGAGGCGATCAGTCTATTGCCTGATGGGTATCAGACCGAGATTGGCGAGCGCGGCGCGGGCCTATCTACAGGGCAGAAACAGCGAATAGCTATTGCGCGCGCATTATTGAAATGCCCAAGTGTCTTAATTTTCGACGAGGCCACCAGTAGCCTGGATCAGGTGACATCGGAGCATCTGGGCGCGACTATTAATGGGCTGAGAAGTCGAGTTTCGATCTTGTTTGTCACGCATTCGATTCCTACGGGGCTAAAGGTTGACGAGATTATGCATATTGGTGGGAATGCGCACAATGTTGGCAGCGATATACCAAATTCTGAGCTTCATCCTGAAATTCGCACGCAATTGAGTATCGACGTTCGTGGAGAAATGAAATGAACTCAACAATTGCAGCTGTTAAGCGATTCACTTTGTGCATCACCTGCATCTTTGCCATCTTAACCTCAGCCGGCTGCGCGGCCTCGAGCCCCAACATGTATTACCAATTTGCATTTAATATGACGGCGGACGGACAGCATGCAGTTGTTTTGGAATATAAATTGTCTGCCGGAAATCAGTCCTTAATCGCATCCATTCCGTCTGCAAGAACACGGGGACTTAGCGGCGAAGGCATTTATAAGAACGGACCGCGCCCCACCGGAATTTTTATCCACTGGAAAGATCTACCTTCAGGCCAAGAGTTTTCTAGAGACGTTGATTTTCAAGGGCACCTGGACGAAGATCTGAACGGAGCAATAATTTATGTGATGATTAATGGTGAGCGCTTGTATGTATATTTGGTGCTGCCAACTCAGAAAGCCGCAGGCCAGTCTGCTATTGGCCCCAGAATTTACAATGACCGCGCTGTCAAACTGATCTATTCAAATTGGGATTGAATCATGACCATTGTTGTGTCGACCAAGGATCAGGACCCTCGCATCGCGGCCGTTGACGAGATGGCGGCCGCGCAAATTGCGTCGGACGCGAAAACGGGCTCATTTTCAGTCTCATCGAATACGTTTACCTTCTTTGCTGCGTTTGATGGAACGAACAATGATAAGGGCGATTTAGGATTATCTGGCACGCCCCAAGATACTAACGTTGGAATGCTATATGACCAGGTCAATGCAATCCTCCTGGCTCATCCAAATATAGTTGCGAAATATTATGCAGGGCTGGGTACGAACGGCACGCTCGCTGGATCATCGTTTTTGCCGGACCAAGTCACGCTACAGGCGCAAATAACGGCAGAAAAAGCCTACCGCGACTTTCAGTCTTTCGCTAAGGACTCTCTTGCGTCGAATCCGAAAGCGTCAATATCAATCGCACTGACGTCGTTTAGTCGCGGTGATGCATCTGCCGCGATATTTTCGCAGCTTGTTTACCAAAATGGAGTTGTGGACCCAAGCGATCCGACGCACTATTACATCCAGCCAGGTCAAGTATCATTCTCAGGCGGTGTCATTTTCGATCCTGTCACAACGGGGGTCGCGGAAAATCTAGCATTTGCACCAAACGCGAAGAACTTGGTCGCGATCGTCGCAGCGAATGAGTATCGGACACCTTTCGAAGGCACGGATTACACAAACGACCCCGGACAGTTTTCAACTGTCCAAGTCTTGGGAAATCACGTAGATATCGGTGGCGGCTACGACAATGGGATCGGTGCCATAACCCTTCAAGCTGCCACTGAGTTTTTCCTGAAATCCGGGCTTCCGCTAGCAAGCGTTGCGAGCATTGATTCGCGGCACGGCTTCAATCAAGGCGATGTTCAGACTCATGAAGAGGACAAGATTAAGGGCCTGCCTTGGCCAAACTACGGGGTTTTTTTCCGCGCAAGGAACAGCCCCTACGCATCTGCTGCCTAAGGATCTATTGGTAGACGAAGTTATTCATGTCGAGCAATCCGCTTGTAAAAACAGGCGCCCCGATTGCATCTCTTCGATCTTTCCTGTCTAGCCTCGAATCTTAACTGCCCACTGAAGCCATGAAACAATCAAAACTCGCGCATTGGGTATTGCTCTGGATCGCAGCCCTTTCGCTGGCTGCCGCGGCCACCTCAGGTGCAACCTTCGCCGAATCGAGCAAAATGCCCTACACTTTTGAGTTTAATACGTTCTATGACAACCAAAATACGAGTGTTGCATCGTATGAGTTGCTCTCAGGCAATACGGTCGTACTAAAAAAAACATCGGCCGAGACGGGCGGCGACGGTTTGCGCAGTGAATCGATATTCCAGTGGAAACCGCGCCCAACCATGCTGAGTATTGAATGGAGCGACCTATCAAACGGGAAGAAATACAAAGACAAGATTGACTTGGGGGCGTTGCCCTCCGACATATCTATGCAAACTCTTTTTGTCGAGCCAAAGGGGGCTCATATATCAATATATTTGATATCTAGGGATTTGCGTCCAGATAATATTCCACCGGTTGGGCCGCCAGAACTAGGTATGCATATTGTCAAGCAGATCTACAGCAACTAGAGTGGAGTAGAATATGACTTATACGACTGTATCTACGGTGGCGCAGCAGACGCAAATTATAGATATCGATACGGCCGCCGAAAATGAAGTTGTTGCAGCCGCCGGCGCAGGCGCTCTTCCGCAAGGGTCGAATAACTTCACCTTTTTCGCGGCCTTTGATGGAACCAATAATGACTATAATAACACCGAGTCGGGAAATCCACTTCCAACAAATGTGAGGGAGTTGTATGACAACGTCAATTCCGGCAGATCAGCTAACGTCAGCGCGCGCTATTATGCGGGCCCGGGCTCCCCGGGTAGTGGTATCGCCTCAGCTTCATTTGATCCTACCACCTGGGAAATCGATACTGCCCGGCGAGCATACGAAGATTTTATTGACGACGCTAACACCTATTTACATGCGCACCCCACTGCCTCTGTCAATGTTGCGCTGACATCCTTCAGCCGGGGCGATGCGTCAGCTGCCTTTTTCTCGCAGCAGCTTTTTGACCTTGGCTTGCCCGATTTGCGTAATCCCGGCCAATACCTAATCCCGCCAGGGAAAATTTCCACCTCAGCCGGAATTATTTTCGATCCAGTCAACACCAACACGAAAGGCAATCTCGCCTTTGCACCCAATGCTACGAATTTGGTGGATATTCGTGCGAATAATGAATACCGAACGGATTTTAGATATACGGACTACTCGTCCGATACGAGTCAGTTTACTGTTGTAGGTATGGATGGTAACCACTGCGATATTGGAGGTGGTTACGATCAAGGGATCGGGTCAATTTCTCTCAGGGCAGCACAGCAATTCTTCATAAAAAGCGGATTATCTCTTCCGGGCGTGAACCTTTCGAAGCGGAATGCGCTCGTACCCTCGCAAGTATTCGTTCACAATGAATTAACGGTTTATTCGAGCCCGCTAACGGCATGGAGCCAGGACGCCGCTTATTCCACGCCCGCTGGGTCGCCGGCTAGGCTTTCAAATCCCAAAAATTATGTCCTTTTGCCCTATTCTAGTGTTGACTCTGTGGGTAATCCCTCAAGTGTTTTGACAATGCAGAATGGCTCAACTGTCAATATATCCAAGACAGTTAATAACGGCAGCGAATTTGTAGAGGATAATACAATAACGAACGGAAGTGGCAAAGATGTCGACACGCACTACGTATATCAAGCAGGTTTGGGCGAGTACGGAATTGCTGATAGGGTGGTGTCGACGGTCACCTCCGGCTCGGACTCCATAAGAGTATACTTAAACCAAAATAACGATGCATTCAACGTTTCCATACTGAATAGAACGAATTCCACGCTTGAAGCCGACCCCTTATATAGCGGTATAGATATATCCACATCAAATGTGGCATTGGTCGTCCAAGGCTCCGGCGGCAGCACGACCACATTGACCGGTGCGATAGTTAGAAGTGGATCGCATACTACTTGGACTTCCGCGGATGGTACAACGTATAAATTTAGTCCTTCCAATAAGGCCTTCCCCAACATCGGTACATTGACCGTTAGTGGAAACGACTTGGGGGCTAATACTCTTCAGATTAATAATTTTGATCTAGGGGCCGCCGAGACTAAAAAGAACGGGTACTTAGGAATTAAGCTGGCAGGGCAACTCTCCCTGACCGCCGCGAGCGCCATGTCTGGGGGTATTGATAATGTTACACTTGCCGTCGATGCGGCGCCGTCAGTGAATGAAACAATATCATTGTCACTCAGTGGGGCCGAAGCGAGTGATTTCGAGATTTCAAAAAATGGAACGCTGTCCCAACTGAATTCGGACGGAACATTTGCCGTTTCGCTTGCCGCAGGTCAAACCACGGCTTCCTTTGCTCTGGTCGACGTTACTCCCCCAAACGGTCAGAGTGACATTGCCTCAGGTGCTGCGCTTCAGCTGAGCGCCACGCTTCCCGCTTGGACCCAAGACGGGGGCCCTGCACTTAATGCCACCCCTGAGACCATCAACTACACTTCGGGTGCAACGGCAGAGGGCGGCCCGCTACCCAAGACGTTCAACACGATCGCGGGCGTCTACAGCGGCGGCGTGACCACCTATACCGGCGACGCCAACAACGACTCGATCGTTGCCACCGGTACATCGAACGTCGTCAACGCCAAGTACAGCGCAAGCGACACGATCGTCGGCGGTACGGGCACGAACTACATCCAGGGCGGCTCAGGCAACGACGTCATCACGTTGAATGGCAAGTCCGACACGGTCTACACCGGCAACGGAGTCACCACTGTCAACGGCAGCTTGCAGAGTCAAGGCGGCTCCATCAGTGCGCTCGGAAGCAAAGGCGTCGTGAGCGGCAACGGCGGCAAGTACGTCGTGTTCACCGACCAAGGCAACTATGAAGTCTACGGCGGTGCGAAGACAACTCTGGACCAGGCTCTCGCGCAGCAAAGCGCTGCCGTGGCCACGCACAAGCAGGGCGACGTCTTTGCTGCTGCTGACGGCAACAACACGATCGTTGGTGATAACGGCAATGACCTGTTTTTAACGGGGTCGGGGAAGAACGTCCTTGTACTGGGGCCCGGCGACGACACAGTGGTCGCGGGCATGCAAGCCACCAACGTGCAATTCGCGTGGTCGGCCGCTCTGACGCAACCCACGAAGCCCAATTCGCAGTCCGATATTCAGTTGACTGGAATCACGGCGTTTGAAGAGAACTACGTCAACACAACTGCTCAACCGTACAACGGCAACGTCGATGCCACGTCGGGCCAGAATTTCGGCGCCAGCAACGATACGATTCTCGCCGGCAATGGCAACGATGTCATCTTGCTTGGCAACGGAAATAACTACGTGCTGGGTGGCGCTGGCAGCGACACGATTCAAGGTGGGATGGGCAACGACACCATCATTGCGGGATCCGGCACCACGATCGTCCATGGCGGCGGCGGCAACACCTATATTCAGGGTGGATCGGGCACCGATTCCCTGTTCGGTGGCGTCGGCAACAACACGATCATCGGTGGATCGGGTAACGCCACCATCGACGCTGCCAACGGTCCCAACGCCAGCTACGATTTTGCCGGCGCCAGTCTCGCTCAGAACTATGTGAACGGCGGTTCGGGCAACGACTTGATCTTCGGTTCTGCTGGAACGGACACGCTGATCGCCGGCACCGGCAACACGACAATTCAGGGTGAGTCCGGCACAGACTACATCGTCGGCGGATCCGGAAACGACCAGTTGATCGCGGGAAGCGGCAATGCCACCGTAATGGCCGGCGGCGCAGGCAAAGATTCCCTGTATGGAGGGACCGGAAAGACGTCCAGCTACGTTCTGTATGGTGGGGACGGTACCGACCTCATCCTGGCTCAGGACGGCATGACCACCATCTACGGCGGCAATGGGGGTGTCGCCGGCGCGTTCACGACCCTTGCCGGTAGTCAATCGGATGCGTCCAGCAGCGTGACGATCAACGGTGGACTTGGCGTGGACCTCATCGAGGGGGGCTTAGGATCCAGCGTCCTCTATGCGGGTGATGGCGGTACCGCGGCCGGCGCTACGACCGTCGTCGGATATTCCGGCGCCTCGACGATCTACGGCGGATTGGGTACCGATCTCCTGCAGTCCGGTAGCGGAACCTCGGTGGTCTATGCCGGCGATGGAGGTACAGCCGCTGCACCAACGACCGTGCTCGGAGGCAGCGGCGTCGCCTCGATGTACGGGGGAGCCGGCGATGTCACTATGCAGGACACGGTTTCGGGTCAGGACGTCTTGGCCGCAGCATCCGGCAATGCGACCCTCCTGGGCATGGGCTCGGATACGCTGGTTGCGGGCACGGGCGACGACTTCATCCAAAGCAACGGGCCTGGCGTCAGCATTCAGCTCGGAGCCGCCTACGGCAACGACACGGTCGTTGGCGCGACCGGCTCCGAAAACCTCTCGTTCGCATCTGGCGACGCCCCGACAGATTTCGTGGGCGGTGCTGCTCTCGACACGCAGGGCAACGTCTACCTGATGCTGTCAGGGACGGAGGGCCAGTTGTTTGTCCAGGGGGCGTTGACAGGCAGCCTCGGCAGCACCAAGTTTGCTGACTCTGGCAACGTGACGACATCCGCTCTGCTCAAGGATGTATTTGGAGGTGATGCGACGCTGTCGCTTGGCAATTCGAGCCTATCTCTTGGGTTGACCAACGGTGAGTCCATCGGTGGCAGTTCCAGCATCTCGTTGATTTCATCGTGGGGCGACGGCACGACGATCAATGGAAGCGCCGGATCTGGCAGTGAAACCATATATGCCGCGGGCGCAGGTGATCTCATCACGGCCAACGCGGTAGGCAGCAGTTCAATCGTCGCTGCCGGGAGCAACGATTCAGTCATAGGCAACAGTCCCTATGCAGAAGTCGTTGTCCTTTCGGGCGCCAATGATGTCGTCACCGCAAATGCGAACGGATACGACACATTGACTGCCTCAGGCAGCCACGACACGATCTACGGCAGCGGCATTTCAGAGACCATCTACGTCAACGATGCGACAGCAGTTGTGGTTTTGCCGGCTGGCGGCCAGACCAACGACACCATCATTTCATCGGTCAGCTACGTTGCGCCCGCAAATTTGGGCACGCTGAAATTGAGCGGAACGGCGCCGCTCATGGCAACCGGCAACGCCACCGCTGATACGCTGATTGCAGGAAGCGGCAGTGACACTCTGTCGGCAGGCACCGGCCTGGCGACGATGGTTGGTGGTTCAGGCAGCGACACATTCGTGGTCAACAACGCCGCCGATGTCATCAACAACGCGTCTGCATCCGGAAACAACCAAGTCCGCTCATCGGTCAGCTTCAGCGCCCCCACCAACGTCAACACCTTGGTGCTCACCGGTTCCGCGAACCTGATCGGCACGGCGAATTCGGGGGCAGACACGCTTGTGTCCAACACCGGCATCGATACGCTTGTCGGTGGTTCGGGAACCGATACTTTCGTCGTCCAGAACTCGGCCGATGTCGTCCAGCCCGTTTCCGCAGGCGGTGTCGTCCAGTCCTCGGTCAACTATGCCTTGCCAAGCAGCGTGAACACGCTGGTGCTGACGGGCTCTGCTGCATTGGCGGGAACGGCGAACGCCAACGGCGACACGCTCGTCTCGAACAGCGGCATTGACACTCTGACGGGCGGCGCGGGCAACGACGTCTTCGTCGTCAACAACGCCGCGGACGTATTGTTGAACGTGTCAGCCAATGACACGGTGCAGTACGCGGTGGGCCTCACCGTTCCGGCGGGTGTGAGCCAGATTGCGCTGACGGGCTCAGCCAACTTGAGCGTCACGGGCAATGCCGGAAGCGACGTCATCACAGCGAATTCAGGCAACGATACCCTCATTGCCGGTTCGGGCCTGGCCACGCTGATCGGTGGTTCTGGCAATGACCTGTTCGTGGTCAACAACGTCAACGACGTGGTGCAGAACGCGGCGTCAAATCCTGCAGACACGATCCAGTCGTCCGTCAGCTATGTGCTGCCGGCCAACGTAGGGGAGCTCGTACTTACCGGATCAGCTGCACTGTCTGCCACGGCCAATGCCGGCACCAGTGCGTTGGTGTCCAACACTGGCGTTGATACCCTGATCGGGGGGGCGGGCAACGACACGTTTGTAGTCAACAACGCGTCTGACGTTGTCAATGATTCATCGACGAGCACGAACAACGTCGTGCAATCGAGTGTGAGCTTCACCTTGCCAGCGAACGTGGGCACTTTGCTTCTGACGGGTTCGGCGAATCTGGTCGGCACGAGCAACTCCGGCAATGACTTGATCACGGGCAATGCCGGCGCGGACAAGTTGATCGCGACGACAGGCGCGGACACCCTGGTCGCAGGAACTGGCATCGATACCCTGGTGGGCGGCAGCGGCAACGACCTGTTCGTCGTCAACAACGCTGCAGACGTGGTTTCGATGGCGGGCGCACATGGTTCGGACACGATCCAGTCGTCGGTCAGCCTGACTCTGCCAAGTACGGTGAATACGTTGGTGCTGTCCGGTGCGGCCAACCTTTCCGGAACGGCCTCCAGTGGCAACAACCTGCTGCTCGGAAACGCCGGGAACGATTCGCTGGTCGCCGGCTCGGGTCAGGACACCCTCATGGCCGGTGCGGGTGTGGACACGTTGGTCGGCGGCACCGGTGGCACGACCTTCGTTGTCAACAACGCGGCGGACACGATCCAGAACATCGCAGCGGCCGCCAGCAACGCGGTTGTTTCGTCAGTCGGTTTTGTTCTGCCTAGCCATATCGACTCGCTGACGCTGACGGGCAATGCGAATCTGGCCGGTACTGGCAACAATGACGCCACCAACGTGTTGCGAGCCAACACGGGCAATGACACGTTGACCTCTGGTTCGGGTGTCACGACGTTCTACGGTGGCAGTGGCAACGGTCGCAACACCTTCGTCGTGAACAACGCGAACGATGTCATTGTCGCAAACAACGATACCGAGGACACCATCGTGTCATCGGTGAGCTATGCCATGCAAGCCTCGCAGGTGGCGCTGATCCTGACAGGAACGGCGAACTTGCAAGGTAAGGCGGGCAACCAGTCGGCTTACCTAGCCGGCAATGCGGGCAGCGACACCTTGATCGCGGGAACGGGCAATGACACGCTGGTCGCGGGCGGCGCCGCCACGACTCTGATCGGCGGCCTTGGCAACGATGTCTTCATCATCAACAGCGCCACCGATGTCATCCAGGGCGCAGCAGCCGGCGAGTTCAATACGTTGATCTCGTCCGTCAGCGCAACGCTGTCGACCAATATCAACACACTCATCCTCACGGGTACCGGCAACGTGACGGGCCAGGCCAACGGGGCCGATGACTTGATTTCTGCCAACGGGGGAAATGACACGCTCTACGGTGGAGCAGGTATCGACACTCTGGCTGCCGGCGCCGGACTGGCGACGCTGGTTGGCGGTACGGGGGCAACGACCTTCATCGTCAACAACGCGGGCGATTCCGTCCAAGGCGCTGCGGCCGGCGTCGCAAACACGTTGCTTACCTCCGTCACCTTCACTGCACCTACTAACGTCAACGCAGTGACGCTGACTGGTGCATCGAGCATTGCCGTGACTGGCAATGGCGGGGCGGACTCGCTCACGGGTGGATGGGGCACTGATACGTTGGTTGCCGGATCCGGCGTCGCTACCCTCATCGGGGGCTCTGGGAATACGACGTTCGTCGTCAACAACGCGGCAGACGTCGTGCAGGACACGTTCGCTACGGCGTCCAACACGTTGCAGTCAAGCGTGAATTTCGCTCTTCCGACCAATGTCAACACGCTCGTGCTGACCGGCGCGGCCAATGTTGTTGGCACGGCCAACGGTGGCGCAGATTCGCTGACCTCCAACAGCGGCATCGACACACTCATTGGCGGTACGGGCAACGACGTCTTTGTGGTCAACAACGCCGCTGACGTCGTGCAGGATTCTTCAACGACGGCGTCGAACGCGATCCAGTCTTCGGTCAACTTCACGCTGCCCACCAACGTCAACACGCTGCTGCTGACCGGAACGAGCAACCTCCAAGGCGTTGCTAACGGCGGCGCGGACACGCTCACCTCCAATAGCGGTATCGACACCCTCATTGGCGGGGCGGGCAACGACACGTTCATCGTCAACAATGCTTCCGATGTGGTGCAGGATGGTTCGACGACTTCGAGCAACGCGATCTACTCAAGCGTCAACTTCACATTACCGGCAAACGTCAATGCGCTGACGCTGACCGGTAGCGCCAACCTCATGGCGTCGGGAAACGCCGCGAGCGACCTGATTACGGCAAATTCCGGTTCCGACACGTTGATTGCGGGCACTGGAATCGCGACGCTGGTTGGGGGCGCTGGCAACGACCTTTTCGTCGTCAACAACGCGAACGACCTGGTTCAGAACGCTTCGACCGCCAATAGCGATACGGTCCAGTCGTCGGTGAGCTACACACTCGACTCCAACGTCAATACGCTTGCCTTGATCGGGACGGCGAACCTCACGGCAACGGCCAATGGCGGCAACGACACGTTGGTTTCCAACAGCGGCATCGACACTCTTGTGGGGGCGCCGGAAGCGATGTGTTCGTGGTCAACAACAGCGCTGACGTGCTGCAGAACCTGAATGCCACGGACACGGTCCTCAGCTCGGTGGCCTACACGCTGCCGACGGGCGCTGCTGCCCTGGTGCTCATCGGTGCGAGCAACATTGCAGGATCGGATAACGCGACGGGAGACACGCTGGTGGGCGGCAGCGCCAACGATACGTTGATCGCCGGCACGGGTCCGAGCACGCTGATCGGCGGCTCTGGAAATACGACCTTTGTGATCAATAGCTCGTGGGATGTTGTACAGAACAATTCATCGACCAACAGCGATACGATCCAGTCGTCAAGCAGCGCGCGATTGCCAGGCAATGTCGACACCCTCGTGTTGACCGGCTCCGGCAATCTGACGGGCTGGGGGAACACCGACACAAGCAATGTCATTTCTGCCAATAGTGGCGCGGACGTTCTGTATGGGCTCGCCTATCAGACAACCCTTCTAGGCGGCTCCGGCAACGACGTGCTCTATGCGGGGCCCGGCAGCAACGTGATTCAGGCCGGCGATGGCAACACGACGGTCTATGGCAACGCTACGGGGACCAGTGTTCTGACACAGTCGTCCATCTACGGTGGCGCTGGCAGTGACGTCATCTATGGCGGTCCGGGCGAGAATGTGATCCATGCGGGCACGGGGGCGACCTCGATTTTTGCAGGCACTGGCGCGAACACCCTCTATGGCGCCAACGGCTCGCTCCTGCAGGACGACTCGGCCCATGATTCCATCGGGGGACAGTCGTTGCTCGTGGCAGGTTTGGGTCAGGAGACACTGGTGGCTGCCTCCGGCGACACGATCGAGGCCGGATCGAGTGGGCAGCTGGGCACGACCAACGTCACGGCGGCGCTCGGGCAATTGAAGCCGTCGTCCACGCTCGAGATCGACGGCGGCATCGCGCCGTCGGACTTGACGGTGTCCTCGGACGACAGCAAGGACGTGATCCTCACCGGCAAGGGCGGCACGATCACGATCAACCACGGATTGATTCCCTATTCGGAGACGTCTGACGGTTGGATGCTGAACGGAACGTCCTTCACCGACTGGCGGGTCACGCTGGCGCCGTTGAATATCCAGTTCGGAAGCACGAACGAAAGCTACAACCAATTGATGGCCCAGCGCGGCGTTAGCGGAACCTACCACGACGCGATCGGCGGCACGGACGTGATCCTGGACACGGGGTCGAACGAGACCATCGTTCCAGGGGCGCTCGACTGCACGGTTGCATCTTTCGGCAGCAACGTCAGCATCTCTTCGGGTCAGGGCAATGGCGATGGATATTCTTTTTCGTCGCTCATCTATGCCGCCGGCAACGGGGACACGATCACCGGTGCATGGGACTACCCCAGCACGGATATCGCTACCGGCGACCAGACGCTCGTAATCGGAGCCGGTTGGGGGGGCGACGTGCTCGCGGCGTACGGCCACAACGATACGCTGAGCGGCGACGTGAACGCCACCAACTACGAGGTCTACGATCCTTCGACGACCGTTGTTATCCCGACCAAGGCGGCTTCGGTGTCGGTGGGCATCGGGGTTTCCTATGTCGCGCCGATAGGCGATCAGTACATGTATACGCTGGCCGACAATGTCGTGGGCACAGCCAATTCGCTGGCCGACGTGCTGATTGCCTTCAACAACGGCGACACAATGCAAGGCGGGGCGGCCGCCGACACGTTGGTGGCCTTTGGCAAGGGCGATGTGCTTGTCGAGGGTGCCGCCCCCGACGATTTCTGGGTCTCGGACGCGTCCGACACCATCCAGTTCGGCGCGAACATCGCGGCCGATACGATCCATTCGAGTGTCAATTACACGCTGCCGACCGGTGCGAGCCGCCTCGTGATGACCAGTCCCGGCGCCGTCGGGGTCGGCAACGCCGGTGCCGACTCTCTCGTAGCGGCCAGCTGGGGGGTCGAGCTCGTTGCAGGAAGCGGCAACGATACGCTCGATTCAGGCTCGCAAGGGCCTGTGACGTTGGTCGGCGGCGCGGGCAAAGATGTCTTTATCGTCGATGCCGCCTCGGACGTTGTCGCCGAAGGATTCGCCGGAACGCAAAGCGCGATCATCTCGTCCGTAAGCTTTACGCTGCCTCAAAACGTCGACGCTCTTACCTTGTCGGGGAGTGCGGCACTTTCGGGTACCGGCAATGCTGAGAACGACCTCATCACAGGCAATTCCGGCAACGATACGCTGGTTGCCGGCTCCGGAAGCGACACGCTGGTCGCCGGCACAGGGCTTGACACGTTCCTGTTCAACCAAGGCTTCGGCAACGACAGTGTCACCGGGCCTTTGAACGGGGAGACGATCGCGTTCGGTGCGGGGGTATTGCAAAACAACCTGACCTTCACACCGATCCTGAATGCCAATGGCGGGCCGTCCCTAAAAATCACGGGGGCAAACGGGTCAGTGACAGTGGCCGGCGGGCTCGTGCCGGGCAGCATCGGCAACGTCAAGTTCGGCGATGGTACCGTCAAGTCCCTCAAGCAGTTGATCGCTGAGGGTGCGCTTGGGCCGATGACGGTGGCGGGGGGCAGCGGCAACCTGATCATGAGCGCCAGCGACGGCGCCAACATCACGGGCGGCGCCGGCACGGACACGATCGATGCCTGGGGGAACAACGACACGCTCGCCGGTGGCGCCGGCGCCAACGTCATCTATGCGGGCGGCACCGCTGACAGCGTCTCGAGCGGCAGCGGCAACTCGACGCTGGTCGCTGGTGGCACGAGCGACACGTTGATCGGCGGGACGGGATCGCAGGCAGCGTTCTACCTCAACGATTCATCCCAGGTGCTCGTCGCGCCAGTGGGAGCAAACAGCGACACCGTGTTCGCGTCAATCAGCTATGCCCTGCCTGCCGGGACGCTGACGAATTTGACTTTGACCGGCAACGCTGCCCTTCAGGCAACGGGCAACGAGCAGAACGACGTGATCACCGCCAATTCAGGCAACGACACGCTCACCTCCGGCACTGCTACGGATACGCTGGTCGGTGGTACCGGCAGTGACCTGTTCGTCATCAACTCATCGTCTGATGTCGTGCAAATTGGAGCGGCTCACGGCATTGACACGGTACAGGCATCAGTCAGCTACGTGATGCCCGAAAACGTGGCTGTTTTCAACCTGACAGGCACGTCAAACATTGTGGGTACTGGCAACGATCAGGCCGGCCTGCTGACTACCGGGCAAGGCTATGACACGCTTGTCGGCGGCACGGGCCTTGAGACGTTAGTCGGCGGCTCGCCGGAAGAAGTTGCTGCCGGGTTCGCGGACACATTGATTGGTGCCGGGGGCGGTGAGAGCATGATCGGTGCCGCCTATGCGACGACGCTTGCCGGTGGATCGGGTGTCGACACGTTCATGGGGCAGTACGGCTCGTTCTATATCAACAACCCGCAAGACGTCATCGAAGGCCCTGCCAGCAGCGCGCATGTGTTTTCGTCGGTGAGCTACCAACTGAAGTCGAACGGATCTCTGACGACGGAGTTCAGCAGCGCTTCGCTCACGTTCACTGGCTCTGGGAACATTTCCGGCGGCGATGGTGGCTTCGCGATTCCGATCATCACCGGCAACTCGGGGAACGACAGTCTCGTCAGTTCTGGCTTTGACATCACTACGATCGTTTCCGGCAGTGGCGTCGATACCCTTGTCGGAAACGCCTACGCCACCGATTTCGTCGTGAACAACGCTGCTGACGTGGTACAGGCCCAGGCCAATCGACCTTTCTACAACACCATCAGTTCCTCGGTCAGCCTGGTTCTTCCGACGAATGTCGACCTTCTGCAGTTGACGGGGAGCGCCGCGCTCGTTGGAACGGGAAACTCCGATGCGGATCAAATCACCGCCAACGCAGGCGATGACACCCTCATCGCTGGCAGCGGGATTGCGACACTGACGGGGGGCGCCGGCAACGATACCTTCATCATCAACAACACCGCCGACTCTGTGACCGGTGCGACCGCTGGCAAGAACAATGTGCTTCAGTCGTCAGTGAGCTTTACGCTGCCCGCCAACGTCAACACGTTGATCTTGACCGGCTCGGCAAACGTTTCTGGTCAAGGGAACGCCGGCGCAGACAGCATGCTGGGAAATGCAGGAGCTGACACGCTGACTGCGGGCTCCGGCACGGACACTTTGAGCGCTGGAACGGGCCTTGTGACCATGATCGGTGGCAGTGGACTCGACACTTTTATTGTCAATAACTCTGCTGACGTCGTGCAAGACGCGACCACTGGGAAGGCAAATATCATCCAGTCGTCGGCTTCGTTCGTCTTGCCCACAAATGTCAATACGTTGATATTGACTGGCACGGGCAACATCAACGGTACAGGCAACGCGGGCGCGGACAAGATCACGGCAAATTCGGGCAATGACGGCCTGGTGGCCGGGGCGGGTGCTGACACCTTGATCGCTGGATCGGGAACCGACACTTTGATCTCGGGAGCTGGCGTGGACAGTCTTGTCGGGGGGACGGGTGCTGATCTTTTCGTCGTCAACAACGCGTCGGATCACGTGACCGTCGGCGCATCACACGGCAGCGACACGATTCAGTCGTCGGTCAATTTCACTCTTCCAGTCAATGTTGATGCGCTGCAACTTATCGGCGCTGCAAATCTCTCGGCGACTGGGGGAGCAAGTGCGAGCATTCTTGCTGCGAACTCTGGCGCTGACACGTTGACTGCCGGTGCAGGTCTCGCGACCATGATCGGAGGTTCAGGCGCTGACCTGTTCGTCGTGAACAACGTCGGCGACGTGGTGCAGGTAGGTGCGACGCATGGTGCGGACACGATCAAGTCGTCCGTGAGCTTCACGCTGCCAAACAACGTCGCCAATCTGACGCTCACAGGAACCGCTGCCTTGTCCGGGACGGGAAATGCGCTGGCCGACGTACTCACTGCGAACACCGGCGCTGACACGCTGGTTGCCGGTTCCGGAAGTGCGACGCTTATCGGTGGCACGGGCGCCGATCTATTCGTGATCAACAGCGCCAGCGACGTCGTCCAGGTCGGTACGACACATGGCGTCGATACGATTCAGTCGTCTGTCAGCGATACATTGGCCGCGAACGTCGCCAATCTCGTGTTGACGGGCAGCGCCGCCTTGATCGGAACTGGCAATTCCTTGGCCAATACGATCACCGCAAATTCTGGTAACGACACACTCGTCGCTGGTAGTGGTGTCGCCACGTTGGCAGGCGGCGCGGGCAACGATTTGTTCATCGTGAACTCTGCCAGTGACAAGGTCAATGTTGGGACGACTCACGGGGCTGACTCGATTCAATCGTCAGTCTCATACACCCTGCCTAGCAATGTCCAAAGTTTGACGTTGTCGGGAACCGCGGCGCTGACAGGCACCGGCAACACGGCGACCAGTCTTGTCGTTGGCAACACCGGCGCAGACACCTTGGTTGGCGGTACCGGCATTGCAGTTCTGGAAGCAGGGACGGCGGGCGCTCAGGTACTTAAGGCAACGGCAAATCAGGCCGCGCTGATTGGGGGCGGTGCGGCCAACACATTGACCGGCGGAGCCTTCAAGGACTTTCTTGCCGCGGGCAAGGTTGCGGACACAATCACTGGAGGCGCGACCGCGAATGTTGTCGCCGTGAACCAGGGCGACGGTGCGACGGTACTGTCGCCAACGGCTGGGGCGTCCAACGTGCTGTCGCTGGGTGGAGGGATCGATACGGAAAACCTAGCGTTCACCAAGACCGGAAACAACCTCGTACTGACCGACAGCGTAACGGGAGACTCGATCACGTTTACGAATTGGTATTCGGCAACTACGAATCAGACTACCAAGACGCTTCAAGTCATCGAAGACGCCAGCGCTTCCTACAACTCGGCCGGTACCGATGCCTTGCGCAACAAGGCGCTCGAGGCGTTCAATTTCACGAGCTTGGTAGCCGCTTTCACGGCAGCAGGCTCGACCGCCGGCTGGAAGCTTTCCAACGCCATGGCAGCCGACAACATCGCTTTGGGGACGAATGTTGCCTACGGCGGCGACCTCGCTTACTACTTTGGCCACAACGGGAACCTGACGGGGATGAATCTGTCAGCGGCGCAGTCGACATTGACGAACACTTCGTACGGTACCGGCGCGCAGACTATTGATGCTTGGGCCGGCATCAGTGGTGGCGCGACGCCTCTCGCAATAGCTGCACCGACAAACCCGAATTCGACCAAGTCCGGGATCCAACCGGTTGTCTCGCACGCCCATGCCCAAAGCGTGAGATCGGATGGCTTGTACACGGACGCCTTGAAGGGCCTGGTGACGCCTGAGTTCTTGAAGGCAGCGATCGATGCGACGGTGGCTTCCGCAGGGCCGGCGACCGCTCATTCCTATGACCACATGCGCGTTTCCGCTGCGATGAATGCAGGCTGGACATCGATGCACGCCATGATGGATGTGGCAACCGCGAGACTATCCAAAGCGTCTGGCAGCGAGTTCGCGATTGAGTCGCATACCTCGGATCTTGCGACTTCGGCGCTAGCGGGCAGCGTCGTTCCCGACTGGCGAGGACGACGGGACAGGTCGGGGCTGCGCGGTCACACTGACGCCTAAGGGGCTGCTCCATGATCAATCCATGGGAGGATTTGTGAGCGCGAATCGACCCCTCGGCGGCTCGTCTCGCCCCACACTCTCGAGAGAGGCGCTCGAGTTCGCGCCTGGCCTGCTCTCGATACAGGAGAGTCCCCCGGCGCCGCTTTCGCGCGTGATGCTCTATGCGCTCTGCATGTTGACTGGGATCCTGGTCGTTTGGGCATGCTTCGGAAAGCTGGACATCATTGCCAGCGCGCAGGGCAAGCTCGTTCCGGATAGCTACGTGAAGATCGTGCAACCGGCCGAGGCCGGTGTCGTTCGAGAAATACTGGTGCATGAGGGCGAGACGGTTCAGGCAGGTCAGGTGCTCCTTCGCATGGACAGGCAGGAAGCCGAGGCGGACTCCACCGCAACTGCTGCCGCACTTGCTTCGCGTGACCTTCAAATCAGGCGGATCGATGCCGAACTCTCGGGAAAGCCACTTGTCAGGCGTGCGAATGAGTCGGCAGATTCATTTCGTCAGGTGATGGCTCAACTGGACAACCATCGACAGGCCTATCGCGATGCCCAAGCCCAAGCCGAAGAGGCACTTCGTCGCACGGAACACGAGTTGGAATCCGGGCAGCGGACGTTGGAGAAGCTACGACTCACCAATCCGATATATCGTCAGGCAGCCCAGAATTACGCGAACCTCGCCAAGGACGGCTATGTCGCCACGGAGCAAATGGAGGGCAAGCAGCGCGAATTTATTGAAAACGACCAGGAACTCAAGTCCCAGGAGGCTCGCGTCGCCAGCTTGAGCTCCAGCGTCGATGGGGCACGCGAACAACTGAACGAGCTATCGTCAAAGTCGCGTTCCGATCTTCAGAACGAGCGCATCGAGGCTGCCGCCGATCGTGACAAACTGGCGCAGGAGATGCTCAAGCAAGTGCACAAGATCGGGCTTCTCGAGCTTCGTGCAACCGGGGCGGGCATCGTCAAGGATCTGGCCACCCACACGGTCGGAACGGTCGTCGCTTCAGGCACGGTTTTGCTGTCCATCGTCCCGGAGAACGAACCGGTCGTCGCGGAGGTCATGATCCGCAATGAAGACATCGGTTTCGTGCATAGCGACCAGCCTGTGAAGGTGAAGGTAGCCTCCTACGCCTTTCAGCGCTACGGGATGCTGGAAGGAAGAGTTCGACAAATTTGGCCAGATTCATCGGATTCCGATAGTCGTGGTCGATCGGACAGCACGTCCGACTCGACGCAGTCAGGCAATGAAGCTAGCGGCGGACACTTCAAGGCACTGATTGATCTGAAGGCGCAAAAGCTGACGTCGCCGGCCAGCGAACTCCGGCTCATGTCTGGCATGCGTGTTGTCGTCGAGATCAACCAGGGTAAGCAGACCGTGATGCAATATCTGCTGTCGCCGATTCTCAAAGTCGCGCAGGAGGGTGCGAGGGAACGATGATCGTTACTCCTTCGACCCGGCCTTGGCACCAGCTCCTCGGCCCGGAAGGCGCTCAGGCCGTCGAGGCCTCGTTGGCCACCGCCTCGGGACGCCACAGCGCCAGGCCACCCGCCAGGCTCCACGCGCGCTCGTGTCCCAGGCGCCGCACCGCCTCGGCGGCCTGCGCGCTGCGGTTGCCGCTGCGGCAGAAGAAGACGATGGGGGTCGGCACGGGCAGCGCCAGCCATTCCGGCAGCGCCAGCAGGAGCTGCGACAGCGCGATCGCCTGGTGCCGCACGCGCGGCGCGGCCAGCTCGGGCGTCTGGCCCAGGCGCTGCTCGTAGGGCTCGCGCACGTCCACCAGCAGCAGGTCGGGATGCGCCAGCAGCAACTGCCGCAGTTGCGCGGGCGTCAGCTCCTGGGCGGCCTGGTCGCCGCGGATGTCGACGCGCGCGCCGCATGCGAGCGTCTGGTAGCGGGTGAGGCCCAGCTCGCGCTCCACCTCGGCCTTCGCGGCCGCGAAGGCCGCCGCGTCCAGCCCGCCGCCCAGCACGCGGGCGAGCAGCGGCTGCGCGCGGCGCTCGGTGGCCAGGGTGCTGGCGAATCGGTCGTCGTAGTCGTGGCCGGGCAGCAGCAGCGTGCCCGGGCCCACCACCTGGGCGAGCTTGAGCAGCGAGGTGCCGAACTCCAGCGGGGCGCTCTGCGTGAAATCGCTGCGGCCCAGCGCGCCGGGCATCACGGTGTCGCCGACGAAGGCGGCGCGCAGCCCCTGGGCGTCGTGCAGCAGGTAGGCGGTGGAGTCGAGCGTGTGGCCCGGAACGGCCAGGCGCGTCAGCACCGACGCGCCCAGCGTCAACTGGCGCGCCTCGCGCGGCCAGCCCAGCGCGTCGATCGGGCCCGCGGCCTCCAGCAGCTCGGGCAGCGCCGCGCGCAGGTCGCCGGCCGACGAGGCGTGGTCGCCGTGGCTGTGGGTGTCCAGCACCGCGGCGACCGTGTAGCGCTGGCAGCGAAGCAGGTCGGCCAGGCGCGTGGTGAGTTCGGGCAGCGGGTCGATGACCACGCAACGCCGGCTGGCGGCATCGGCGAGCAGGTAGCAGCACGCGCCGTCCACGACGAAGCGGGTGAGGCCGCCGGGCGGCAGCGCCTTGGGCTCGCTCGGCACGAGGCAGCTGTCGCGCAGCGAGCGGCCACAGGCGCGGATGCGTTCGCAGGCCTCGGCGATGAACGCGTCGTCCGACGCGGGCCCGAACGACAGGCGCACGGCCGACGCCGCCTGCCAGGCAGGCAGGCCCATCGCCTCGAGCACGTCGCTGGGCCGGGCCTTGGCGGCGCTGCACGCCGAGCCGCCGCTCACGCGCACGTCGGCGGCATCGAACAGGTCCAGCAGCAGCTTGGAGCCCAGGCCCGGCACGGAGAAGTTGAGCGTGGTGGGCAGGCACAGCGCCGGCGGCGCGTTGAACACCAGCGCCGGGAACGCCTCGACGAGCGCCGTCGCCAGCCGGTCGCGCCAGGCCTGCAGCGTGGCGGCATCGGCGAAGCTGCCGCCGTCCTCGAGCGCCGCCAGCACCGCGCCGAGCGCGGCCACGCCGGCCATGTTCTCGGTGCCCGAGCGTTGCGCGCTCTCCTGCCCGCCGCCGGCCATCAGGGGCGTGAACGGCGCGCCCTCGCGCACGTAGAGCAGGCCGATGCCCTTGGGCGCGTACAGCTTATGGCCGGAGAACGGGGCGTAGTCGATGCGGCGTTCGGCCAGGCGCAGCGCGAGCTTGCCCAGGGCCTGGACGCCGTCCACCAGCCACAGTGCGGGACTGTCTTCCAGCGCCTGGGCGATGCCGTCGAGGTCGCTGACCACGCCGGTCTCGTTGTTGGCGGCCATCGTGCAGACGAGGCCGGCCCGCGGCGCGCGCTCGCGCAGCCAGGCCAGGTCGTGGCGCCCGTCGCGGCCCACGGGGATGGCCTGCACCTCGAGCCCGAGTCCCAGCAGCGCGTTCCAGTGGCGCAGCGACTCGGGCACGGCCTTGTGCTCGGTGGCGCCGTACAGCAGCAGGCCGGGAATCGCCGCGCCGGCGTCGCGGCGGTCGCGCAGGGCCACCAGCGCCGACAGCACCGCCGTCTGGATGCCTTCCGTGGCGCCGCTGGTGAAGAGCAGGCGTCCGGCGGGGACGCCCAGCACGCGGCGGGCGCGGGCCCGCACGTCGTCGATCAGGGAGCGGGCGCGCAGGCCGGTGCTGTGCACGCTGCTGGGGTTGCCGTAGTCGTCGGCCATCGCCGCGAGGGCCGCTTGGCGGGCTTGCGCGAGGACGGGGGTGGTGGCGTTGGCGTCGAGATAGATTTCCATGGCGGCGAATTCCGGAAGCAAGGCCGGGAGGGCATGGGTATCCATAGTATTGAGGGGCCGCTGATATTCCATGCTCTCGAATTGCCTTGAAAAGGAATGAGTTTTCATGCGATGGCCCAGGACGAGGTCGATTTGGAAAGTCCTTGCGGCCAGCCGACGCGGCGGGCGCGCGTCGGACGCGGCCAACCGCAATCCGGTCACTCAATCCGGCATTCCGTCCCCCGCCCTCCACGCCGGGCCGGGCTCTACGTACCATGGCGCCATGACCGATGCCTCGCCCCCGCCTACCGCCGGTTCCGGCACTCCGCGCCAGTTGTGGATCGGATATGGCTGCGCCTGCGTCCTGGCCTGGCTGCTTCACGTGCTGGCCGGCGCGGAGTTCCAGCGCGGCCTGTGGCAACTGTGGCAGGCCGTCTACCAGGCCACGCTCACCCTGTGGCCGCCCATGCTGCTGGGCGTGGCCGTCTTCCCCTGGGTGCGCTGGGCGCAGGCCGGGCAGGGCGGGACGGTGGTGGAGGCCTTCCGCCACGCCGCGGGCGCGCTCGCGTTCGGGGTGGCGTGGGAGGCCTGCGACTACGCGGCGTCCTGGCTGCTGTACGGCCGCGTCTATGCGAACGTGATGCTGGTGCAGACCGCGCTGTGGCGGGCGGTGTGGGGCGTGATCGCGTACGCGGCGATCGGCGGGGCGTTCGCCGCGTGGCTGCAGGCGCGCCGCGCGCGGGCCGCCAGCCTGGCGGCGGCCCAGGCCGAATCGGCGCTGGCGCGGGCCGAGCTCGCCGTGATCAGCGGCAAGCTGAATCCGCACTTCCTGTTCAACACGCTCAACTCGCTGATCGCGCTCACCCGCAAGGACGCGCAGGCCGCCGAGGCCGCGCTGATGCGCTTCGCGGGCATGCTGCGCTACGTGCTCGACACCAAGCGCAGCGCGGCTGACCGCGTGCCGCTGGGCGAGGAGATCGAGTTCGTGCGCGACTACCTCGCGCTGGAGAGCCTGCGCCTGGGCAAGCGCCTGCAGGTCGACTGGCAGCTGGATCCGGCCACCTTCGCCGACGAGATCCCGCCGCTGAGCCTGCAGCCGCTGGTGGAGAACGCCATCCAGCACGGCATCGCGCCGCGCGTGGATGGCGGCCGCGTGGGCATCCGCAGCGCGCGCAACACGATGAACCTCGGCCTGGAGCTGAGCGTGGAGGACGACGGCGCCGGCTGCGACCCATCGCGCCTGGACGAGCCCGCGCCCGAGCGCTCGGGCATCGGCCTGACGGCGCTGCGCCGCCGCTTCGCGCTCGACTACGACGGCCGCGCCCGCCTGCAGATCCGCACCCGCCCCGGCGCGGGCTTTCGCGTCGACCTCTGGATACCCCAATGACCGCACCCACCACCCGCGTCCTCATCGCCGAGGATGAACCGCTCGCCGCCGAGGCCCTGGCCGACTGGGTCGCTCAGATGCCGTCGCTGCAGCTCGTGGCCACCTGCGGCGACGGCGCCAGCGCGTTGGCGCAGATCCGCGCGCTGCAGCCCGACCTGGTGCTGATGGACATCCAGATGCCCGTGCTCACCGGCCTGCAGGTGGTGCAGGCGCTGGCCGCCGACGACCACGTGCCGTCCGTCATCTTCACCACGGCCTACGACGAGCACGCGCTGGCCGCGTTCGAGCTGCATGCCGTGGACTACCTGCTCAAGCCGTTCTCGCACGAGCGCTTCGTGGAGGCGATCACGCACGTGCGGCGCGACGCGGGCGCCGCGCTGGCCGGCGCGGTCGACGCGCTGCAGGCGGGCGCGGGCGCGCCCCTCGCGCGCGTGCTGGTGCGCGACCAGGGCCGCATCTTTCCCATCAACGTCGACGCCATCGAGCACCTGCGCTCCGACACCAAGTACACGGCGCTGGCCGTCAAGGGCCGCAGCTACCTGGTGCGGCTGCCCATCGTGGCGTTCGAGCAGCGGCTCGACCCGGCGCGCTTCATCAAGCTGCACCGCAGCTGCATCGTCAACCTCGATTTCGTGGAGTCGCTGACGCCCGACGAGAACTCGCAACTGGTCGCCCGCATGACCGACGGCACGCTGATCACGGCCAACCGGGACGTTTCCAGGAAACTGAGGGAGCAATCGATATGAGCCGCCGTCTCCTTGCCGTCGCGCTCGTCGCAGGCGCACTGGTGCCCGCGCTGGCGCATGCGCAACCCCCGGCCCAGGGCGAAGGCAAGGTCTACGCGCCGGGGCCGTTCGACAGCGTCGTGGTGGACGGCGCGGGCCAGGTGCGGCTGGTGCAGGGCGATCGCGACGAGGTCTTCGTGCCGGGCGACGCGCGGGCGCAGGAGGCGGTGGAGGTGCGCCTGGACGGACGCCGGATGAGGATCGACCTGCCCGGCGGCTGGAAATTCTGGAAGAGCGGCGGCGACGGGGCGCAGGTGGAGGTGCGCGTGCGCCGCCTGGCGCGGCTCACCATCGCGGGCGCCAACGATGTCCTGGCGCCCGGACCCATCAGCGGCGACCAGCTGGCCGTGAGCATGGCCGGCATGGGCCTGGTGCGCCTCGACCAGCTGAAGGTGGGCCGGCTCAGCTTCGAGGTGTCCGGCGCCGGCGAGGGGCAGCTGAGCGGGCAGGTCGACCATCTGCGCCTGTCGGTCTCGGGCAAGGGCAAGATCGGCGCGGAGCAGCTGCGCACGGGCACCGCCGACGTGTCGATCAGCGGCGTGGGCAATGCCTCGCTGTGGGCGGTCGACAACCTTCGGGTGCAGATCTCCGGAGCGGGTCACGTGGACTACTGGGGCCTGCCGACGGTGTCGAAGTCGATTTCCGGGTTCGGGACAGTCGAATCGCGGGGAGACAAGCAATAAAAACAATGGCTTGAATTAATATGTTCAAGTAAAACATCTGCAACTGCCGGGCCTTTTCGAAGACGATTCATCAATGGCTTGCGGTGCTGATCGAAAGTATCACTTGAAGATATGCGGCCGATTCGACGGCTGCCCGACAGGGCCCGGGGCTGGCAGGATTCCTGCGTGCACCATGCCGGTCGCCACCTCTTCCAGGAATCCGCCGTGTCCCGTCCGACCTCCATTTCGCTGCGCGCCGTCGCCGCAGCGTTGCTCATCGCCGTGAGCCCGCTGGCCGCCGTCGCGGCCAAGGTGCCGGCGGCCGTTCCCGTGAAGGTGCTCGTCATCACGTTGTTCGGCCCGGAGGCCGCGCCGTGGCTGGCCCGGTTGCCGACCACGCGATCGGTGCGCGTGCCGGGCCTGTCGGCCGAGTACCCCGATGTGAAGTGCACCCCGGGCGGCGTTTGCGTGATGACGACGGGCATGGGCCACGCCAACGCCGCGGCCTCCACGATGGCACTGGTGTTGAGCCCGCAGTTCGACCTGTCGCGCGCCTACGTCGTCGTCACCGGCATCGCCGGCATCGACCCGAACGTGGGCACGCTGGGCGCCGCGGCCTGGGCACGCTATCTGGTCGACTTCGGCCTGCAACAGGAATTCGACGCCCGCGAGGCGCCGGCCGCCTGGGACACCGGCTACGTGGGCATCGGCGCCGCGGATCCGGCCACCAAGCCCAAGCTGGAGTACGGCACCGAGGTCTTCCAGCTCGACGAGGCCTTGCTGCAACGCGCGCTGGCGTTGTCGAGAACGGTGCGCCTCGAGGACAACGACGCTGCGGCGGCCTACCGCAAGCTGTATCCGCAGCCTGCCGCCCAGGCCGCCCCCGGCGTCCTGCAATGCGACACGCTCGCCGGCGACACCTGGTGGCATGGCGATCGGCTGGGCGAGCGCGCCTCGGCGTGGACCCGCCTGCTCACCGGCGGCAAGGGCACCTATTGCACGACGCAGCAGGAAGACAACGCGACCTACGAATCGCTGCGGCGCGGCGCGGCCGCCGGCCGCCTGGATCTCCATCGCGTGGCCGTGCTGCGCACCGGCGCGAACTTCGACCGGCCGCATCCGGGCCAGACCGCCCAGGAGTCGCTGAACGCCGCCTCGGGGGGGTTTCCCATCGCGACCGCCAACCTCTACCGGGCGGCGTGGCCGCTGGTCTCGGAGATCGTCGGGCACTGGGCGCAGTGGCGCGAGGGCGTGCCGGCCCGTTGACGGGTGGCGTGGACGCAGCGCACGCCCAAGGTGCGCGGCGAGTGACCGGGCGGTACTCTTTGCGGCGTCGCCGGCACGACGCACCTCGATTGGGCGGATACATCGACGGGCATGTCGGAGGGATGTCCCCCGGTGCACTGCGCGGCCTGGCGCTGCCGGCACATCATGTTGCCCGGCGATGGGGGCTCAGCCCATACCTGGAAGCGCATGGGTCTCATGCGGCGTCTCGCATGATCGAGAACTCGCGCGGGTCGCGGAGCGGAAACGCGCCGCGCAGCCGGAACGACGCCTTTCCTGAAGCCTCGTGTGGCCTTCGTCTTGCTTTACGGCGGAGACACACAAATTCAGGATGTCTTCCATGCCCACTCGCCATCCGGCTCACCGGCCGCTTCGTTCGCACGGCGCCTCGCGCGCCCTCAAGCCCCTGTCCCTGTCCATCGCCCTGGCGTTCGCAACCTCCGCGGCGCACGGCCAGGCCGCCGCGTCCGCCGACGCCGCATCGGCCGCCGAGGCCGGCAAGCTCCAGACCGTGACCGTCACCGCCCAGCGCGTGACGGAAGACGCCAGGTCGGTGCCGATCTCGGTCAGCACGATCGGCGGCGAGGCCCTGGACGTGCTCAATTCGGGCGGCGAGGACATCCGCGCGCTGTCGGGCCGCGTGCCCAGCCTCAACATCGAGTCGTCGTTCGGCCGGGCGTTCCCGCGCTTCTACATCCGGGGATACGGCAACACCGATTTCCACCTCAACGCCTCGCAGCCCGTCTCGCTGATCTACGACGACGTCGTGCAGGAGAACCCGATCCTCAAGGGCTTCCCGATCTTCGACACCGACCAGGTGGAAGTGCTGGCCGGCCCGCAGGGCACGCTGTTCGGCCGCAACACGCCAGCCGGCGTCGTCAAGGTGGATTCGGTGGCGCCGGGCCGCGTCGCCAACGGCTATTTCAACGCGAGCTACGGTACCTTCAACACCGTCAACCTGGAGGGCGCCTACGGCATGCCGCTGGGTCCGGACTGGGCCATCCGCGCCTCGACGCAGCTGCAGCGCCGCGGCGACTGGGTGACCAACACGGCACCCAAGGAACAGACCGGCAAGCTCGAGGGCTACAACGACGACGCGCTGCGCGTGCAACTGCTCTACAAGCCCTCGGGCACCTTCAGCGCGCTGTTCAACGTGCACGGCCGCGACCTGCACGGCACCGCGCGCCTGTTCCGGGCCAACATCATCAAGCCGGGTACCAACGACCTGGTGGACGGCTTCGATCCCTACCAGGTGTCGTTCGACGGCCAGAACCGGCAATCGCTGGCCTCGGAGGGCGGCAGCGCCAAGCTGCGCTGGACGCTGGGCGACTTCACGCTGAACTCCATCACCGGCTGGGAACACGTGCACGCGTTCAGCCGCGGCGACGTCGACGGCGGCTACGGCGCGGCCTACGACCTGCCGATGGGTCCGGGCACCATCCCGTTCGCCGACGAGACCTCCGATGCGTTGAAGGGCCACTCGCAGCTGAGCCAGGAATTCCGCGTCGAGCATTCCGACGCCAGCCCGCTGTCGTGGCAGGCCGGCCTCTACCTGTACCGCGAGAAGTACCAGATCCACAGCCTGAGCTACGACACGCTGTTCGGCGCGCCGCCCACCGAGGTCGACGCCACCCAGGTCAACAACGCCTGGGCGGTGTTCGGGTCGGCCGCCTACCAGCTGACGCCCGACTTCAAGCTGCGCGGTGGCCTGCGCTACACCCAGGATCGCAAGACGCTGCAGACGGTTCCCATCAGCGACACCGCCGTCGAGGACGCCAAGGGCCTGGGCGCGGGCACCAGCGATTCGAAGACCAGCTGGGACCTGAGCGGCACCTATTCGGTGTCGAGGGATGTCAACGTCTACGCCCGCGTGGCCACAGGCTTCCGCGCGTCGTCCATCTTCCCGGCGTCGGACTTCAACGTGCTGACCTCGGCCAAGCCGGAGACCACCACGTCGTACGAGTTCGGCACCAAGGCGGAACTGTTCGAGAGGCGGGCGCGCGTCTCGGCCGACGTCTTCCACTATGACGTGAAGAACCAGCAGCTGAGCGCGGTGGGCGGCGACGGCAACGGCACCGAGCTGCTCAACGCGAAGAAGGTGACGGGGCAGGGCGTGGAGTTCACCCTCGACGCCTATGTGCTCCCGACGCTGCTGGTGAGCGTCAACGGCAGCTACAACTTCACCAAGATCAAGGATCCGGACCTGACGGTGAGCACCTGCGCCAGCTGCACGGTGACCAATCCGCAGCCGACCACCGGCACGGCGCTGATCAACGGCAACCCGCTGCCGCAGGCGCCGAAGGTCGTGTTCAACGTCAACGCGCGCTACGGCATCCCGGTCGGCTCGGGCGAGTACTTCGTCTACACCGACTGGTCGTACCGCAGCAAGGTCAACTTCTTCCTCTACGAGTCCAAGGAGTTCACCGGCAAGGAGATGACCATCGGCGGCCTGCGTGCGGGCTACGACTGGGATGACGGCAAGTACGAGGTGGCCGGCTTCGTGCGCAACATCACCAACCAGATCCGCGTGACCGGCGGCATCGATTTCAACAACCTGACCGGCTTCATCAACGACCCGCGCACCTTCGGCGTGCAGTTCAAGGCGAGCTTCTAAGATGGCAGCGTCCGCGGCCGCGCGGGACTCGAGCCCCGCGCGGCCGCTTTTTTTCCTGGAGACCCGAGTGAAGAACCTGTTCGCCGCCGCCTTGCTCGCCGCCTGCGCCGTGACCGCGACGGCGGCGCCCGCCCGCGCCCGGCCCGCCTGCCTCACCGAATGCACGCCGCGCATCGGCATCGTCTCGGCCTTCGGGCAGGAGGCCGACATCCTCGTGGGCCAGACGCGCTCGCCGCACACCTGGACGATCAACGGCAACCGCTTCACCACCGGCGTGCTGCGCGGCGTGCCGGTGGTGATCGTGCTCAGCGGCGTCAGCATGATCAATTCGGCGATGGTCACGCAGCTGATGGTGGATCACTTCAGGGTGCAGCGCCTGGTGATGTCGGGCATCGCCGGCGGCGTGGATCCCGCGCACCACGTGGGTGATGTCATCGTGCCCGATCGCTGGGCCATGCCGCTGGAGGTGTTCTGGAACCGCGACGGCGCGCTGCCGGCCGCCTGCGGCAAGGCGGCCGACGTGTCGTGCCTGGGCCTGAAGCTGGCCAGCGCCGACGGCCGGCCGCTGCCGCCGTTCAGCCTCGCCACGGCCGCGGGCGCCGTGCCCACGGGTCTGTTCATGCGCGAGAACTTCGTGATGACCGCGGCGAACGCGCCAGCCGGCGAGTTCCGCTTCGACTACCCGGTGGACGCCGCGATGCTGGCCGTCGCGCGCGAGATCCGGCCGGCGTTGGCCCGCTGCGGCCCGAAGGCGGTGAAATCGCCCGGTGCCGATCCCGATCCCGCGCTGTGCGTGAAGACCGTGCCGCAGGTGATCGTGGGCGGCCGCGGCGTCTCGGGCACCGCCTTCCTCGCCAACCCGCAGTACCGCGCCTACCTGTTCGAGCAGCTGCATGCGGAGACCTTCGAGATGGAGACGGCCGCGCTCGCGCACGTGGCCTTCGCGAACGGCATCCCGTACATCGCGTTCCGCAGCCTCAGCGACCTGGCCGGCGCAGAGGAGCTCGATGCCGACGCCGTGGCGCTGTTCGCCAGCGGCCTGGCGGAGACCAACGAGGCCGCCGTGACGCTGGCGTTCCTGGAGGGATGGCGCCGGCGCAGGTGATTCGAACGCGCCCGCTGTAAGGATGGGCGCGCCGCGACGACAGATACTGGAAGCGGCATTCGCCCCGTTCCTGTCGAAAGCGTCCCGATGCTCCTGTTCCTGCTTGCTTACGCCGGCGGCGTGCTCACCATCCTGAGCCCGTGCATCCTGCCGGTGCTGCCCTTCGTGTTCGCGCGCTCCGACCAGCCCTTCGTGCGCAGCGGCCTGCCGCTGCTGCTGGGCATGGCCATCACGTTCGCCGGCGTGGCCACGCTGGCGGCCGTGGGCGGCGGCTGGGCCGTTCAGGCCAATGCGTGGGGCCGCGGCGTGGCGCTGGTGATGCTGGCGCTGTTCGGCCTGACGCTGCTGCTCCCGCGCCTGTCCGATGCGCTGACGCGGCCGCTGGTGGCGCTCGGCTCGCGCCTGTCGGAGTCTGCGGCCGACCGCACAAGGCAGGGCTCGTCCGTGCTGCCGTCGTTCCTGCTGGGCGTCGCCACGGGCCTGCTGTGGGCGCCGTGCGCCGGCCCGATCCTGGGCCTGGTGCTCACCGGCGCGGCGCTGCAGGGCGCCAGCGCGAAGACCTCGTTCCTGCTGCTGGCCTACGCGGCGGGCGCGGCCACGTCGCTGGGCGTGGCGCTGCTGATCGGCGGCCGGGTGTTCGCGGCGATGAAGCGCTCGCTCGGCGCCAGCGAATGGATCCGGCGCGCGCTGGGCGTGGCGCTGCTGCTGGGCGTGGCGGCCATTGCGCTGGGGCTGGACACGGGCCTGTTGACGCGGCTGTCGACCACCAATACAGCCTCGGTGGAGCAGTCACTGCTCGATCGCATCCGGCCCATGCCCGCGGCGTCGATGCCTGCCGGCGGCCTGAACCTCGCGGCGCTGCCGGTGGAGGGCACGCTGCCGTCGCTGGACGGCGCCGTCGAGTGGATCAACTCGCCACCGCTGACGGCCGCCCAGCTGCGCGGCAAGGTCGTGGTGGTCGACTTCTGGACGTACTCGTGCATCAACTGCCTGCGCTCGCTGCCCTACGTGCGCGCCTGGGCCGACAAGTACAAGGACCAGGGCCTGGTGGTGATCGGCGTGCACGCGCCGGAGTTCGCGTTCGAGAAGCAGTTGCCCAACGTGCGCCAGGCCGTCAAGGACCTGCACGTGGACTACCCGGTGGCGGTGGACAACGACTGGACGATCTGGCGCGCGTTCCAGAACGACTACTGGCCCGCGCACTACTTCATCGACGCGCGGGGCCGCGTCCGCCACCACCACTTCGGCGAAGGCGAGTACGACGTCTCCGAGGCCGTCATCCAGCAGTTGCTGCGCGAGGCCGGGCACACGGTGGCGGGCGGCGCGGTGCAGGTAGCGGCCGACGGCGCCCAGGCGGCGCCGGACAACCCGGACGACTGGTCGCCCGAGACCTACGTCGGCTTCGAGCGGGCGAAGAAGTTCGCGTCGGCCGGCGGCGTGGTGCGCGACGCCACGCACGACTACGCGATGCCGGCCGCGCCCACGCTCAACCAGTGGGGCCTCGCGGGCGCGTGGACGGTGCATGCCGACAGCGGCGTGTCCGACGCGGCCGGCGCGCGCATCGTCTATCGCTTCCATGCGCGCGACCTGCACCTGGTGCTGGGCCCCGCGGCCGGCGGCAAGCCGGTGCGCTTCCGCGTGACCATGGACGGCCGCGCGCCCGGGGACGACCACGGCATGGACGTGGACGCGCAGGGCAACGGCACGGTGGACGGCCAGCGCCTGTACCAACTGGTGCGCCAGCGCGGCAAGGTCGAGGACCGGACGTTCCAGATCGAGTTCCTGGACCCGGGCGCGCAGGCCTTCGCCTTCACCTTCGGATGAGCTCGCGCGGCCGCGCGACCGTGGACGGACGAGGCGCGCCAGCGGGCCACCGCGACGCGCTTCGTTCACTTGCATATACGGGGTGCCGTATCGAATGTAAAGCCGGCATCTTCGCGTAAGAGTCGGCACGCTCGCGCGACGAATGGAGGCCGCGGCCAGGCAGGTCGCGGACGCGGATCCCGCCGGGATGCGCGCTCATCCACCTCCAGGAGAGACAACGATGCTTCAACGAATCCTCACGGCCGCCGCAACGGCCGCCATGCTGCTTGGCGCCGCGACCGCGGCCTCCGCCGAAGGCGCGACCCACGGGCCGCTCGTGCTCACCGCCTCGAACGCCACGACCAACGAGCTGGTGGTGCTCGACGCCACCGGCGCGATCCTCCGACGCATCCCCACGCAAGGGCAGGGCGGCGTGAGCGGCAATGCCGGCGGCATCGCGGCCAGCCGCGACCGGGTGGCGGTGGTCAACTTCGGCTCGGCCAACGTGTCCATCTTCCAGCGTGACGACGGCGGCCGCCTGTTCCGCCTCGAGCGCGTCGTGCAGACGCTGGGCAGCCCGGTCAGCGTCGCCTTCGGCAACGACCACCTGTACGTGCTGACGGGCACGGGCGTCGAGTCGCATCGCACCGGTCCCTGGGGCGTGGCACCGGCGGCCGACGGCCACGCGCAGCTGCTGCATGCGGATGGCAGCGCCGCGCAGGTGGGCGTGCTGCGCCACGAGCTGATCCTGTCGGAGAAGAGCAACGCGATCGAGGGCGTGCGGCTGTCCGGCGACGGCGCCATCTCGGGCGCGGCGACGCTCGTGGCCGACATCCCAGCCAACGTGAACGCGCCGTTCGGCCTGGCCACGCGCGGCGACGACGCGTACGTGACCATCGCGCACGCCGACGAGATCAGCCTGGTGCGCAACGACACGGTGCTCGCCGTGACGCCGTCGGTGACGCAGCACGCCCCATGCTGGGTGGCCCTCGGCGGCCCGTTCCTGTTCTCGGCCAACTCGCCCAGCAAGAGCGTGTCGCGCTACGCCGTGTACGGCCAGAAGATCGTGCAGGACGCGGCCGTCGTGGTCCAGTTCGCCGGCAACCCCACCGACATCGCGGCCCGCGACGGCTTCGCGGCGGTCGTCGACGCGGCGGCCGGGGCGTCGCGCGTGGCGGTCTTCAAGGTCGACGAGGACGGCAACTTCGCGCTGCAGGGCGTGGCGACGCTTGAAAGCGCGGCGACCAACGGCGTCGCGATCGTCGACGCGGACGCCTGGCGCTGAGGGCTTGGGCGGGCCGGCAGCGGTGTCGCGGCTGCCGGCGTACCATCGGGCGCGCCGCGCGACCCGCGCCCTGAACTTGAGTTGGAAGTGCCCGTCCCCACCTGGACGGGACGCTTCCCAAAGGAGAAACGAAGATGTCCCAGTACACGAAGTCCGCCGAGGCCCTGGCCCGCCTGACGCCCATCCAACGCCACGTCACCCAGGAGAGCGGCACCGAGCGCCCCGGCACCGGCGAGCTGCTGGACAACAAGGCGGCCGGCATCTACGTGGACATCGTCTCCGGCGAGCCGCTGTTCGCGTCGTCCGACAAGTTCGAGTCGGGCTGCGGCTGGCCCAGCTTCACCAAGCCGATCGCCCCGGCCTTCGTCGACGAGTTCCGCGACGTGACGCACGGCATGGTCCGCACGGAGGTGCGCTCGCACCACGGCGACAGCCACCTGGGCCACGTGTTCCCCGACGGCCCGCGCGACCGCGGCGGCCTGCGCTACTGCATCAACTCGGCGTCGCTGCGCTTCGTGCCGCGCGAGCAGATGGAGGAGCAGGGTTACGGCGAATACCTGAACCAGGTGGAGGACGTGCAATGACGATCGAACGCGCCGTCCTGGCCGGTGGCTGCTTCTGGGGCATGCAGGATCTCATCCGCAAGATGCCCGGTGTCACCGCCACCCGCGTGGGCTACACCGGCGGCGACGTCGAGGACGCCACCTACCGCCGCCACGGCACCCACGCCGAGGGCATCGAGATCCTGTTCGACCCGGCGATGCTGAGCTACCGCCAACTGCTGGAGTTCTTCTTCCAGATCCACGACCCGAGCACGAAGAACCGCCAGGGCAACGACGTCGGCACCAGCTACCGTTCGGCGATCTACTACACCTCGCCCGAGCAGAAGGCCGTGGCCGAGGACACGATCCGCGACGTCGACGCCTCGGGCCTGTGGCCGGGCAAGGTGGTGACCGAGCTCGAGCCGGTGGGCCCGTTCTGGGAGGCCGAGGCCGAGCACCAGGACTACCTCGAGCTGTTCCCCAATGGCTACACCTGCCACTTCCCGCGGCCGGGCTGGAAGCTGCCCAAGCGGGCGGACTGAGCGGCGCCCGCGCCCGGACGCCGCGTCAGTGCGCGTTCGGGCTGTCGACCATGCCGTTCAGTTGGTCACGACGATATCGAACGTGGCCGTCTGCGACGCATCGTCCAGCGACGTGGCGTAGACGGTCATCGACACCGGAGCGGCCAGCGGCTGGTCGGCCGAGATCGCGAGGGTGAGTTGCCCGGGCGTGGACACCGATTCGGTGAACGCCACGCCCTCGAAGAGCAGCGTCCCACCGGTTTGCGTCGGGATGCCTGCGGCGGTTCCTGCCACTGTCTCCCACGAAACCGGGCCGGACGAATCAAGTTCGAGGGTGTCGCCGACCTGTACTTGAATCGTCTGTTGCTCGTCGGGAAAGACGTCCACGCCCGCAAGCGGGTGGCCGTTGAGCTGCGCACCCACATCAAACGCCGCAGTGGGCGGTGGCGACACCACGACCCCCACATCGACGCCGCCGCCGCAACCCGTGAGGAACAGGCTCGCAACCAGCACGCAGGTCAGAGAAGTACCGAGGTGACGCATGGGATGTTCCAGGAGATCGACTGACCTGCACAACGCGGCAGATGCGTCATCGGATGGCAATTCACCCACACGATTTACGTGCGCTTCACGTAACGGTCTGCGTCACCACGCGCACTCGCACGAACCGATGCCCGTGGGCCCGCACAGCCATCGACACAGCCACGATCAGATGCGGCACACGCATCCACACGTGCCTGACGCGTACCACACGCACAAGCATTGACGTAGGCCCGGGTCTTAGCGTCTGCGACGAACCCACTCGGCAGGCCTCGGCGAGCTGCGCATCCGATTCGAAAGCGGCCCAGGCACTCACCTTGCGTTGCTCATGCTGGCCTACCGCGTCTTCTGCACCCGGCCGTTGGAACTGCTTTGTTAGCGGCTCCAGGTTTGACAGGCGCCCGAGCGATTGAACCGTTCGTCCGTGAACCGGATTTCACTGTGGAACGCGACGCATCCGCGTGCGCGATCGAGCAATCCGACATCAGGACGTGCCATGAAATCAATTCTCGTGCTCGTGTCGGCGCTGCCTTGCGCGCTGCCCGCGATGGCAGGCATCGAGTTGGCGCAGAAGAAGAACTGCCTGAGTTGCCACACGGTCGATCAGAAGCTCGTCGGACCGGCCTACCGGGACGTTGCAGCGAAGTACGCCGGTCGCGACGACGCGGTCGCCATTCTCTCGGCCAAGGTACAGAAGGGCGGAACGGGTGTCTGGGGAACGGCAGTCATGCCCCCCAATCCGATCACGCCGGAGGAAGCGCGAGAACTCGTGACCTGGATTCTTTCGCTGCAGAAGAACTGATCTGCCGCGATCTCGCTGTCGCCGGTACGCTGAATCGGCGCTTCCGTGCAGCTTGTTCACCTCCCTGCAAGGAGACGAGATCATGAAATGCCCGAGTTCATTCGCGAGGCACTTCTGGGCCAGTGCAGCCGTCGCACTGGTACTGGCCCTGGCCAGTACGCTGGCTCAAGCGGTTCCCAGCTTCGCCCGCCAGACAGGGCAGCCGTGCGCGATGTGCCACGTCGGCGGATTCGGCCCGCAACTGACGGACTTCGGCATTCAGTTCAAGCTGGGTGGCTACACCCTCAGCAAGGGCGGCGCCTGGAGCCCGCCGCTCGCCGGCATGGTGATGGCGGGTCTCACGCACACCCGCAAGTCCCAGGACACCAACACGCTGGACGGCCATTCGTTGACGGGCTCGCTCAAGAGCAACGACAACCTGACGCTCGACCAGGCTTCGCTGTTCGTTTCCGGTCGCATCGCCGACCACGTGGGCATCTTCTCGCAGCTCACCTACGATGGCATCGCGCAGCACACGTCGATCGACAACGTCGACCTGCGGGCCGCCACCACCACCACACTGGTCGGCCAGCACACCGCGATGCTGGGGGTCTCCGTCAACAACAACCCCGGCGTGCAGGATCCGTTCAACACGTTGCCGGCCTGGCTGTTTCCGTACATCTCGTCCATCGTGGCGCCGGGCCCGAGCGCGAGCGCGATCCTCGATGGGGCGTTCGCCCGGAAGGCGACGGGTGTCGTGGGCTACGCGCAGCTCGATGGCATGTGGTACGGCGAACTCGGCACCTACCGCATGCAGACGCCGACGCTGCAAAAGGACCTCGGCATCGCCGCGAGCGACCGCGATCGCGGCGCGCTGCGGGCGCCGCTGTATGCGCGGTTCGCGGCGCGCAAGAGCCTGGAATCGTCGTCGATGGAGGCGGGCGTCGTGCTGTTCAAGACTGGCTACCAGCCCGACCGCTCGGCGCCCGAGGTCGCGCACATCCGCGACCTCGGGTTCGACGCGAGCTATCGCTGGACGAGCGGCGCGGGCGACACCGTCACCGTGCTGGGCAACGTGATCCGGGAGACGCAGGCGGGCGCCAACCTCACTGAGCACAGCGTCAACGCATCGTACTTTTGGAACAAGTCCTGGGGGGCGACGCTGCAGCGCTTCGGCGGGAACGCGCCAGGGCTGGGCTCGCGCGGCACGCGGGCGCAACTCGACTGGACGCCTTTCGGCAAGACCGCGCCCAGTGGAGGCATCGATGCCAACATGCGGCTCGGCCTGCAACTGACGGCCTATGACAAGCTCGATGGCGCGACCGGATCGGCGGCCAGCGCCGCCGACAGCCTCTACCTGTTCGCCTGGCTCGCGTTCTGAATCAGGGGACTGTTCACACCAAGAGCCACCAACAATATCCGTCATCCGCTGAACCAAGCTCCGCGTTGAGCGACTCGCGACAACGGCGCAGAATGTGTCGACATGATGCGCGAGGTGGCCACCATGGCCAATCGGGTGAGACACGACAGCCGCCGCGGCTTGCACACGTCCCTTCTGGGCGCCGCGGCGATCGCATGCGTGGTCTCTGCCTGGCACGCCGCTGAGTGGGGCCGGCATGCCACCGAACGGAGTTCTCCAGTCCCGAGCGCTCAGGCCCCGACGAGTGCGGCGTGGACGCCCAGTTCGTTGCCATCGCCCTCTGTGGCGGTCTACGTTGCCTCGGCTATGCCGCAACCGAGCAAGCAGGCCGAGACCGGCGTATGCGGGTGGAGCGACGATGCGGCCGCCGATGACACGTCGTCAGCTCCGCATTCACTTCCGTCCGCGCTGCGGGCCCGGACCCTCGATGCCGTGGACACGCGCATGCTGTCGAACCCCGATCCAGCGGTGCAAGCCGCAGCCCTGTTGATCGGTGCCAGGACCCGCCCGGACGAAAGCCGTCAGAGGGTCGAGCAGTTGGTTCGCCTTGCGACCGCCAGCCGCGACGTGCGCATCTATGCCATCGCCGAGGAAGGCTGCAGGGATGCGGCCGGAGACGAGTCGAGTGCCTGCCGAATGCTGGAGCCTGCTCAATGGGCTCAACTCGATTCCGACAATGCAGTCCCGTGGCTGGTGCTCGCAGAGGCTTCCCGCGCCCGCGGCGATGTCGCCGCTGAAGACGACGCCATGTACCACGCAGCGCACGCACAGCACAGCGACCCTCGATCCACGCTCGTTCCCGAGCTGGTCGAACAGGCGTTGATGGACGCGCCATCGCACTCGTTGATCCGCACGCTGGGGCTCGCCACGGGTTGGCAGGTTCAGGCGGAGTGGTCCTGGTCCGCCACGGCCGAAGCCATGCACTATTGCATGGCCGACGACCGCGTCCTCATCGACGCCGATCGGATGACGACCTGTGATCTGCTGGCCCGCCGACTGGCCGAAGTGCAGGACAATCCGGTCGACACCGCCACGGCGGACGCCATCGGGATCCGGTTGCGATGGCCTGCCGACCGGATTGAAGCGCTTGCCAAGCAGGCGGTGCTCGCAGGCGCTCTCGCCCGGCGCCGGAACGTCGGGATGGATTTGAGTTGCCGCGGCGTGGACGCAGCGGAGGCGTCGCTGCAAGCGGCCATGAGAGACACAAGCGAGGTGGTCAAGGCGGCCGTCGACGGGTGGCGGACGACAGGGCGACGGCCGTGAACGGGCGGGCGGCATTGCCTCAGGCGGCGGCGTCGCGGCTGATGAAGTCGACGAAGGCGCGCAGCGGCGCCGGCATGTAGCGCCGGCTCGGGTAATAGAGGAACGGGCCGGTGAACGGGCGCCACCAGTCCTGCAGCAGCGCGACGAGCGCGCCGTCGTCGAGGTGCGGCTGCAGCCACTGCTCGAACAGGTGGATCACGCCCGTGCCGGCCAGCGCCGCGTCGACGGCCAGGTCGGTGGTGCCGCCGATGCGGACGATCAGCGGGCCGTCCACCTCCAGCTTCAGCACCTCGCCGGCGCGCTCGAACTCCCAGGGCGGAATGGTGCCGCTGGCGAAGCGCCCGCGCAGGCAGGCGTGCTGGAGCAGCTCGCGCGGGTGGGCCGGCGTGCCGTTGCGGGCGAGGTAGGCGGGCGACGCGGCCGTGGCCATGCGCTGGCGGCGCGGGCCGATGGGAATGGCGATCATGTCCTGCTCGAGGCGCTCCTCGTAGCGGATGCCGGCGTCGCAGCCGGTGGCGAACACGTCCACCAGGCTCTCCTCGGCGACGACGTCGAGCGTGATGTCGGGATAGGCGGCGAGAAAGGCCGGCACGATGCCCGGCAGCACCAGGCGGATGGCGCTGACCGGCACGTTCAGGCGCAGCGTGCCCGCGGGGCGGTCGCGGAAGCCATTGACCACGTCCAGCGCCGCGGACACCTCGTCGAGCGCCGGGCCGAGGCGCTCCAGCAGCCGGGCGCCAGCCTCGGTGGCGACGACGCTACGCGTGGTGCGGTTGAGCAGGCGCACGCCCAGCCGCGCCTCGAGGCGGCGCAGCGCCTCGCTGAGGCTGGAGGCGCTGGCGCCCGTGGCTCGCGCGGCGTCGCGGAACCCGCCTGCGCGGACGATGGCCACGAAGGCCTGGAGATCGCCGAGGTCTGCGCTCATGTTGCGTCGGATTGTTCGATTTTCCGCACAGCCCGTGCCGATTGCGGCATCTTATCGCGCAGCCCCGCGCTGGCTACATTGGCGGCCAGACCCAAGGAATCCATCATGAGCAGACTCGACAAGGCAGGCACCTTCACCCTCGGCGACCGCACGGTGCGGCGCATCGGCTACGGTGCGATGCAACTGGCCGGCCCCGGCGTCTTCGGGCCGCCGAAGGATCGCGCGGCGGCCGTGGCCGTGCTGCGCGAGGCGGTGGAGCAGGGCGTCGACCACATCGACACCAGCGACTTCTACGGCCCGCACGTCACCAACCAGATCATCCGCGAGGCGCTCCATCCGTACCGCGACGACCTGACCATCGTCACCAAGATCAGCGCCCGGCGCGACGACAAGGGCGGCTGGATCCCGGCCCTGTCGCGCGCCGAGCTGACGCAGGCGGTTCACGACAACCTGCGCAACCTCGGGCTGGACGTGCTTCAGGTGGTCAACCTGCGCAGCATGCTGGACGTGCACGGCCCCAGGGAAGGCTCGCTGGAGGAGCCGCTGACCGTGCTGGCCGACCTGCAGCGCCAGGGCCTGGTGCGCCACGTCGGGCTGAGCAACGTCACGCCGAAACAGGTCGCTGACGGCCGCAGGATCTGCCCCATCGTGTGCGTGCAGAACCAGTACAACCTGGTGCACCGCGGCGACGACGCGTTCATCGCCTCGCTGGCCGCCGAGAGCACGGCCTACGTGCCGTTCTTCCCGCTGGGCGGCTTCACGCCGCTGCAGTCGGCCACGCTGTCCGATGTGGCGCGGCGGCTGGATGCGACGCCCATGCAGGTGGCGCTGGCCTGGCTGCTTCAGCGTTCGCCCAACCTGCTGCTGATCCCGGGCACCTCGTCGCTGGGCCACCTGCGCGAGAACCTGGCGGCGGTCGACCTGCAACTGTCCCCGGCGGTGGTGGCCGAACTCGACGGCCTGGCCGGCGAGCGCGCGGCGTCGCACTGAGGGCGCGGACAAAAAAAATGGCCTGGCCACGACGGCCAGGCCCGAGTCCTCGCGACGACGTCGGCGGAAGTCGACGAGGGGTTGGGATCTGCAACTTGATCAGGTCGCGATCTGGAACGGAGTCTCGCCGTGCCCAGGCTCATGGCGTGAGCCTGTCCCCGAACGCGGTGCCTATCGATCGTCGAGCCCGATCCCGTCGAGGATCAGCGGAATCGCCTTCTCGACCCGCGACGCGCGCGTCGCGGACAGCTTGGCGCCGGTGAAGTACAGGTGGTACTGGCGCTGGCGGCCCGGCGTCAGCGCGCGGAAGGCCTCGCGCAGGGCGCTGTCGCGGTCGAGCCGGTCCTGGAATTCCTTGGGATAGACCAGGTCGGAACTCTTCCTGAGCGTCACCTTCAGGCCGGCGGCCTCCACGGCCATCGCGTCCTTGAGATAGGTCTTCAGCGACTTCTCGAGCCTGACGATCTCCGCCAGCGACGTGAAGCGCACCTGGCGCGCCGACTGCGAGTTCTCGCCGGGTTGCACGAGGATGCCCTTGGGATCCTTCATCAGCGCGCCCTTGGTGAACAGCAGCGCGCAGGTCTCCTTCAACGGCATGATCAGCACGATGTTGCTGCCCTCGTGGGTGTAGCACGGCTTGCCCCACTTGAATTCCTCGGTCATGCCCGACGCCAGCAGGATCGCGCGCAGCCTGCCGATCTCGTCGTGCCAGGCCTTTGCCTTGGCGATCCAGGCGTCGACCGCGGGGTTCGTCTCGCTCATCGTTCGTCTCCTTCGGAATCGGGATGCGGGCGACTCTAACCGAGGCGGCGGCGGCTCGAACCATGGGGGGACGCCTGTCGCCGTGGTGTCCGTTGCGCCAGAATCGGTCGGCGCCTGGCACGCGATGACGGAGGCCACCGATGATCGATCACGTGTTCGTCCTGATGCTGGAAAACCGGTCGTACGACCATCTCTTCGGGTTGGGCCGGCAGCAGGCGACCCCGATTCCCCCGACCGCCAACTTCGCGGCCGGCGCGCCGGATCGTTGCCCCCAGGATCCGCCGCACGAGTTCCCGGACGTGCAGCACCAGATCCACGGCGGGGCGATGGACGGCTTCGACACCGACCTGCAGCGGCGCGGCTTCGTGGCCGCCGACCTGCCCGCGCTGAACGAGCTGGCCGACCGCTACGTGCTGTTCGACAACTGGTTCTCGTCGTTGCCCGGCCCGACCTGGCCCAACCGCTTCTTCGTGCACGCGGCCACCAGCGGCGGCCTGTGCACCAGCCCGAGCAGCTTCCAGAGCGCGGGCGCCGTGATCCTGCCCGACGAGCACTACCAGTTCGACAACGGCACGCTGTTCGACCTGCTGGAGAAGAAGTTCCCGGGCGAGACGCCCTGGCGCGTCTATCACGGCGACGTCTCGCCCCAGGTGCTCGCGCTGCCCGGGATGGTGCCGCGCTACTACCAGGGCAACAAGTACTTCCGATCGACGTACCCGACCCGCCAGCCGGACGGCACGCCCAACGACGACGGCTTCGCGGCGGACGTGAACTCCAGCGCGGGCTACCCGCCCAGGTACACGTTCATCGAGCCGGACTTCGCCGTGCAGCTCCTGGGCAGCACCAGTTTCAGCACGGGCGACTCGATGCACCCGTGCGGCGTGGCGAGCGCGGGCGACCGGCTGGTGCGCTACGTCTATGAAAGCCTGAGTGCTTCGCCGATCTGGGAGTCGAGCGTGCTGCTGGTGCTGTGGGACGAGCACGGCGGCTTCTACGACCACGTGGCGCCGCCTCCGGCCACGCCGCCGGGCGACACGGAGCACAACCGGGCCAAGGGCGACGGCAGCACCTTCGCGTTCGATCGCCTGGGCGTGCGCGTGCCGGCCCTGCTGATCGGGCCGAGCGTGCCGGCGGGGGGCCTGGGCAGCAGCCTGTTCCCGGGCCGCGCGTTCGACCACGCGAGCGTCGTGAGCACGGTGCGCGACATCTTCCAGCTCGGCGGCCCGCTGACGAACCGCGATCGCGACGCGCCGGCCTGGAACGGCTGCCTGGCGGCGCCGGCGCCGGTGCAGGCGGCGGATGCGAAGCTGGTGTCCAGGCCCCTGGCCGCCGCGTCGCCGGCGAAGCGCAGGCGGGCGGGGCGGCCCGTCGTGGACGGCTTCGCCGGCGGGATGGGGCTCATCGCGATGGAGCTGGACAAGGTCGGCGCGCAGGTCTCGAACCAGCCGCCCGTGGGCGACTTCGCGCCAAGGAGCGTGGCGGATTTCCACGTGGCGCGAGAGGCCTCGCTGCGCTCGGGCAGCTTCCCGCGCGTCCTCGGAAAGTACATCGGCGACGTGCGGGCGCGGGCGGCGGCGATCAAGGCGCGGGCCGAGGTCTAATGCGGCATGGCTTCTCCAACGGCTGCTTCCCATAGTCCGCAACGTCCCCCGATCCGCCTGATGCTGGTCGACGACCACCCGCTCGTGCGCGACGGCCTGCGCGCGCGGCTCGAGGCCGTGCCGGGATTCGAGGTGGCGGGCGAGGCCGGCAACGCGGACGAGGCGCACGCGCAGCTGGCGGCCCTGAATCCGTCGCTCATCCTGATGGACGTCGGCATGAAGGGCGTCAACGGCATCGAGCTGACGAGCGCGCTGCTGGCGCGCCAGCCCGGCCTGCTCGTGCTGATGCTGAGCATGTACGACAACCCGGAATACGTGCAGCGCGCGATGCAGGCGGGCGCCCGCGGCTACGTGCTGAAGGACGCGCCGGCCAGCGAGATCATCGCGGCCATCGAGGCTGTGGCCGGCGGCGGCACGTTCCTCAGCCCCGCGGTGTCGAAGCGGCTGTTCCGCAACCAGGCGCCGCGGCCGCTGCTGTCGTCACGGGAGAGCGAGATCCTGTCGGCGCTCGCGCGCGGCCTCGCGAGCAAGCAGATCGCGCGCGAGATGGATCTCAGCGTGCGCACGGTGGAGGCCCATCGCCAGAACATCAAGCGCAAGCTCGACCTGGCGGGGCAGGCCGAGCTGATCAAGTACGCGGTGGAACACGCCGGGCGGTAGAGCCCCTCCCGGGTTATCCAGTACGTGTTGCTGCGAACATGCGGCACGCGGCTTGACGGATGCCGGACAGGCACGGCCGCCCGACACTGGAGACAGAGCGGGACCGTGCTCCCGCCACACTCGGAGACAAGACATGCGCCTGCTGTTGCTGCTGCCGTTCATCGGCCTGCTGATCGTTCCGCTGTTCAACAGCGAGACCCCGGTGTTCGCCGGCTTCCCGTTCTTCTACTGGTACATGTTCGCGTGGGTGCCGGTCACGTCGATCCTGATCTGGCTCGTCAACCGCAACGAGAAGGCGGAGGACTGAAGGCCATGACCAGCGACATCAACTGGACCGCGCTGTCGGTCTTCATCTTCTTCTTCGCGCTCGTCACCGTCATCGGCTTCCTGGCCTCGCGCTGGCAGCGCGGCGGTGCCGCGCACAAGGGCGCGCACCTCGATGAATGGGGCCTGGGCGGCCGCAACTTCGGCACCTGGATCACCTGGTTCCTGGTGGGCGGCGACTTCTACACGGCCTACACCGTGATCGCCGTGCCGGCGCTGGTGTACGCGGTGGGCGCCTACGGGTTCTTCGCGCTCCCGTACACGATCCTGGTCTACCCGATCGTGTTCGTGATCATGCCCAGGCTGTGGAAGGAGGCCAAGCGCGACGGCCACGTGACCGCGGCCGACGTCGTCTACGGCCGCTACGGCTCGCGTTCGCTGGAGACGGCCGTGGCGCTCACCGGCATCGTCGCCACCATGCCCTACATCGCGCTGCAGCTGGTGGGCATGGAGGTGGTGATCAAGGCGCTGGGCCTGACCGGCGAGCTGCCGCTGGCGGCCGCGTTCGTCATCCTCGCGCTTTACACGTACACGGCGGGCCTGCGCGCGCCGGCGCTGATCGCCTTCGTGAAGGACCTGATGATCTACATCGTGGTCATCGCCGCGGTGGTCATCGTGCCCTTGAAGGTGGGCGGCTATCCGGCGGTCTTCTCGTCGGCGCGCGACGCGTTCGCGGCCAAGGGCGGCGCCACCGGCCTGACGCTGCATACCGGACAACTGCTGCCGTTCGCGACCCTGGCGCTCGGCTCGGCCATGGCGGCGTTCATGTACCCGCACACGCTGACCGGCATCTTCGCCGCCAAGGATGCGGCCACGATCCGCAAGAACGCCATCTTCCTGCCGGCCTACACCGTGCTCCTGGGCCTGATCGCGCTGCTGGGCTACATGGCCTACGCCGCGCACCTGAGCGTCAAGACCAACAACGACGTCGTGCCGGCGCTGTTCAGCGCGCTGTTCCCGTCGTGGTTCGCCGGCTTCGCGTTCTCCGCGGTGGCCATCGGCGCGCTGGTGCCGGCGGCCGTGATGTCGATCGGCGCGGCCAACCTGTTCACCCGCAACTTCTGGAAGCCGTACGTGAACGCCCAGGTCACGCCGGCCCAGGAGGAGAAGGTGGCCAAGCTGGCCTCGCTGGCCGTCAAGGTGGGCGCGCTGCTGTGCATCCTGCTGCTGCCCACGAAGTTCGCGCTGGACCTGCAGCTGCTGGGCGGCGTCTGGATCCTGCAGACCTTCCCGGCGCTGGTGTTCGGCCTGTTCTCGAAGCGGCTGCGCGCGCCGGCGCTGCTGGCCGGCTGGGCCGTGGGCATCGCGTTCGGCACCTGGACCGCCTACGCCGACGGCATCAAGCCCGTCCACTCGCTGATCGTGGGCGGCGACAAGTACACGATCTACACGGGCCTGCTGGCCCTGGTGCTGAACTTCGTCGTCGCGATCGTCATGCAGGCCTTCCTGCGCACGCCGGCCACCGCGGGCGTGCCGAGCAAGGCGTAGGAGAGGAGGGCGCCGCTGGTCACAATGCGGGCCATGCGCCTCAAAGCCAAGCTCCTGTTCGTCGCGGCCATCCCGCTGCTGCTGTCGCTGGCGTTGATCGCGACGGCGGTGATGCTCCAGCAGCGCGAGCTCGCCGCGCGCGAGCACACGCTGGTGGAGGGTGGCTACGTCAACGCGCGGCGCGCCGAGCTGCGCAACTATGTGCAGCTGGCCATGAGCATGGTCAAGCCGCTGGTCGAGGCCGGCGGCGATCCGAAGGCCGCGCAGGCCGAGGCGATGCGGCTGCTGCAGTCGCTGGACTACGGCGACGACGGCTACTTCTTCGTCTACGACATGCACGGCAGGGTGCTGATGCATCCGCGCCAGCGCGAGCTGGTGGGCCAGGACCTGTGGGAGATGCGCGACGCGCGCGGCAACGCCACGATCCAGTCGCTGCTGGCCCGGGCCCGCGCCGGCGGCGGCTACGTCGACTACATGTGGCGCCGCCCGTCCACCGGCCAGGTGGCGCCCAAGCTGGGCTACGTCGTCCAGATCCCGAGCTGGGGCTGGATGGTGGGCACCGGGCTGTACCGCGACGACATCGACGCCGCGACCGCGCAGCTCGATGCGCAGGCCTCGTCGAACATCGGCGAGACGCTCCTGTGGATCGCCGCGATCGCCTGCGGCGGCGTCGCGCTCATCAGCCTCAGCGGCGTCTGGCTCAACCTCAGCGAACACCGCGTCGCCGACGCCAAGCTCCAGCTCCTCGCCCGCAAGGTCGTGCGATTCCAGGAGGACGAACGCGCCCACCTGGCCCGCGAGCTGCACGATGGCGCGACCCAGACGATGGTGTCGGCCAAGCTGCTGGTGGAGTCCGCCATCGCCCAGCTGGAGCGCCAGGACCGGGGATCGCCACCGGCGCTTGAGCGGGCGCTGGGCGGCCTGACGGAGTCGCTCAACGAAGTTCGCCGCATCTCACATCGATTGAGGCCTGCGATGCTGGACGAGCTCGGGCTGCCCGCGGCGCTGGAGCTCCTCGCGCGCGAGGCCAACGACGCCGGCGTGGCCCGCGTCGACCTGCGGGTCGTCGGCGAGGACGTCGTGCTGCCAGAGGAGGTGAAGACCGCGCTGTTCCGGGTGACGCAGGAGGCGCTGGCCAACGTGGCCAAGCATGCGCATGCGCAGCAGGTCTTGCTGGAGCTGACCTTCGCCGGCGACGGGCTGGCCCTGGACATCAGCGATGACGGGCAGGGGTTCGAACTCGATCGGGTGCAGCTGGATCCGAAGCGCGGGATCGGCCTGCGGAACATGCGGGAGAGGCTGGAGTCGATCGGGGGCGAGTTCGAGGTGCGGGCGGTGGTTGGCGCGGGGACGCGGTTGCAGGCGAAGGTGCCGATGGGGGCGATTCGGAGGTTGACCGTTGCTTGAGGCCGTTCAGCGTCCTTGGAACGAAGAAGCTGCGTCAAACCCGACATCTGCGTCTAGGGGCAGGCAATGCGACGTTCGAAGGAGACACTGCGGGCTATCCGCCGGTCGCCGCCGTCAACGTTCCGCGAATCAAGGAAACCCCATGCCACTCCGACTGAACCTGCAGCAAAAGGACTTGTTCGTTTCCGAGATGCGAGACCTGGTTGACAAATCGAACTGGTTCACGCAGCTCGTTCTCACTGGGCCGGCGCACTGGAGGAACGAGAACGAGTTGTACAAATGGTTGAAGAAGGACGCGGGCGTCCCCGGCAAGATGAATTGCTGGGAGGCCGTCCTGGTGGCTGGCGCCCAGGCTCGACTTTGGGGCAAGGACTATGTGGAGAAGGCCGTCTCCAAGGTGAATGGCCTGAGCAGGCTGGCGGCGTACATGAGTCGGTCGGGCTTCGTTTTCCCGCGTGGCGTCTACCGCGCCGAAGACGTCGGGCTGATCGTCATGTTCGGCGACCTCGGCGAGCACTTTGCGCTCACTTGCGGCGATGGCAACGTCATCGAATTGGACAAATTCGAGAAGGGTATGCAGAGCATTGGCGAAGTATCCGGCCGCAGCCCGTACTGCAACAATCCACGCGTTCATGTCGCTGCGCCGCCCAAGCTCGAGGAGCTCTAGCAATCCTGATCGATCTCATGATGTACTGAGCGCTCGCGTGTGACGGTGGTCCGATGAAGGTTTTTCATACGCCGTGGCGTGGGCCACGCCCCATTCACTTTCCGAGGAGATAGCAAATGGACCTGAACAGCTTTACCGACCAGTGGCAATCGCAGCGCCAGCAACTCTTCAAGTCCGTGCCGCCCGAGGGCCGGACCGTCCGCTATCTGGACAAGGAATTCCTGGTCTACCCCAACACCTTCTGGCCTTTCGCCGACAGCCTGCCGCTGGTCAAGCATTTCCAGGTCGCACCCGGAGACAACGTGCTGGACGTGGGCACCGGCTCTGGCGTCATCGGCATCTTCGCCTGCTATCACGGCGCAGCGCGGGTGGTGGGGGTGGACATCAACCCAGCGGCCATCCAGAGCGCAACCCACAATGTTCAGACACACGGCTTTTCCGGCGTCATGGAAGTGAAGCAGTCCAACTTGTTCGAGGCCTTGGGTGATGAGCGCTTCGACGTCATCACCGCCAACCTGCCGTTCCGGAACAAGCCGGCGCACGACATCGTGGCGATGTCCCAATGGGACACCGATTTCAAGACCAACACCCGCTTCTTCGAAGGCGTGGTCCGGTACCTGAAGCCCCAGGGTCGCATCTATTACGTGCAGTCCAACTTCGGTGAATTCGAAGCCGTGAAACACCTCGCGCAAGCGGCGGGCCTGCGGACCACGGAACTGGCCCGCGAAGCCATCGACGACACCCGACGCCAGGAGTTCTTCGTCTACGAGATGACCCTGGCCTGAAGCGCCGGAGGCGATGGGCAGCTATCTCCTGGCCATCTCGACATTGGCTCGCAAAAGGCGCTGCAGCACGCGATTGACGGTGCGAGGAGGGCGGCTCGAGGCGCCACCATCGCCGAGATCCAGCGGTTTGCGGCAAGCCAGGGCCTGACCGTGGCTGACCTCGCCGTGAAGGACATGGCGAATAGCCGGGTGCAAAAGCTGGCGCCGAACTCCCTGCCCGCTATCGGACCGAGGCATCTAGCGAATTCGCTTCTTATGCCACTAGCTGGGGCGGAAAGCAGGGCGCCAGTCAAGGAGTAGCGAAATGGCGCGCGCAATCATCGAAACCGAATTTCGTGATGCGCTGCAGCCATGAGACTCTGCATGCAGTTGGCCGGGAGGCCGACGCTGCGCTCCGCAGCCTGCACGTCCTTGGCGCCAGTGGTTAGCCAATCGAGGGCACGGTGACCAGCGTGCGGCCACAAGCGAACGCAGTCATGTGGCCACGAGCACTTGCAAATCACGGGACGCCGCAACGACTGAACGTCCTGGTGGCCAGAGCTAGAGGCGTGGTTCGTCACGCTCCTGGCGTTGGCCACGGCTGTTGACATGATGAGGGATGCTTGAGCAAGACAGATCAAACGAGCTAATAAAAGTCACGTCAGTCGGCAGTTGGAGACTGTTCCTTCGCGCCGGAGCGAGGCTTCTTCGCTGTTGCGAGCCGGACGGTAAGCTTTCGATCTTCAAAAGTTAGGCCTTCTGTCAAATCAAGAACCTTCGTTGCCGATTCTGGCGTTTGATATTCCACAAAGCCGAATCCTTTTGATCGCTTGTCGCGCATTGCCATAGTTAATTCTAGAATTTCTCCAAATTTAGAGAGTACGTCCATCAAATCGTCGCGCTCGAAATAGAATGGTAGATTTCCGATAAATAATCGGCGCCCTTCTGAAACTGGGGTGTCTTCAAAGAGTTCTGCAGTTTGAGATGCTGCTACTTGAACTTTTATCGGCTTTGGAGAAATTCCAGCCGTGGGGATATCGATGCCGTAACGAGGGAACTCACGAAATGGCAATTTACGCTTTCCTGCGGTGCGTTTTGCGAGATCTCTCTCAATCCTGTTCGCAAGTATTCCGAGTCTCATTAGCCCGTCTACAAGCTTTCGATAGTGCTCGGTATCCACAATGCCTACAGCGTCCCAGATATCCTTCGCTGAAAAGACTCGCTCATCCTGTCCAAGAAGCACCACTGACTTTTGCTCGCGGTCGAGCGCTAGGCCGTCGAATTGACTCAACCAAAGGAGTTCCTTTGGTGCGTACATAGCCCGATGGGTAAGGGTTATGCTGAATCCGTCAAAGCGGCTTTCAATTTGTGGGGCAGCAAGTTCATTTTTGTGCATGAGTTCATAAATTCGTCTCATTCCCTCACCCAGCTCACGCATGTAGCCTAGCTCACGGAGTACACGAGCTACGTGTGTGTTACGGGATTGATGCACGCCCTTTTGATTTACTAAGTCTTCAATGCGTATTGAAGAAAGTAATGCTCCTGGATTTCTAATTTCGAGATGATCCGAAAAAACGTAGACTTCGGTTGCTCTTCCCTCATCTGAATAGTCGCGATGAGCAATTGAATTTAGAAGCGCTTCGCGGCAAGCAAGCTCGGGATAAATCGATCGCTGCTCAAATCGACCACCTTTATCGAATTTTGTCTGCACTAAGTGTGGTCGTAAGGCTTCCCATGCGCTGTCGACAAGGGTCATGACATTGCCAATGATTGGCTGATCAGATACTACGTTGTAGTCTTCTCCGGTCAAAACTGAATCACCCTCTACCTTAAGAATTCGAACTTGAAGACGCGGATGCCACTTGGTCGGCTGTTTAGCAAACAATAGAAGGGCACCTCGCCTTAGTCGCAGCTGAGACATTCCGTACTCGGCAAGCTCAAGGTACTGCAGGCACTTCTCTGGGCTCATGCCCTTTAATACCTGATCAGCGACGATTCTCACGAGATCGAGGTCAAGATCATCAGCCGTAACACCATCGACAAACTCGCGGTCGTACTCTCGTGAACGCCGCTCCCTTCTGTCCAGTTGTATCGATTCAGTAGATACCGGCACTGACTCCAAATCCCTTCTTTGCAAACAGCGTCCGTCCGAAGTGATGTGAACGAATTCGACACTCTTTGGAACCGCAAAGTAGAGAACCGTCTTTTCATTTATAGAGAGGCGTGACTTTTTGACCGAGGGCAGTGGCGTGTCAGCGTGAACGCGCGTAATTGCGGCGTCCTCCAGAAGTTGAAAATCCTTGTCCGAGAATTCGTTGAGGCCGGTGACGGTGCCGTTGTCCTCAACTCCGACCAGCAGTTCGCCGCCATCAGCGTTAGCAAACGCGACTAGGGTTTGCGCAATGTTTGTTGCAATGTCCTTTGGTGGTCTCGGCTTTTTGGCGTCTGGCGGCCCCTCCATGGCGCTTTTAAATTCCCGGAAGTGACTTTCGCCAAGTTCTATCGCCGTTCTGGCGCGTTCGTTCATGCCGATCGCAGTCATTTTTCTTCCCCACGGTTTCGTTGCGCTCCAGTTTGCCAGAGAGGCGTGAACATGGCGCGATCTTGAACAGCCTGGCCGGTCTCAGTGTCCGGAGCCAGAGCGTAGCCACAACATCAGTTTTGACGCTGTGTGGCCATGAGCGCTGCGACTTTTGTGGCTGTGGCTTCGGACGACCAAAAGTTGGTGACGGATCTTGGGCCTTCTTCCCAGGAGGGTGAGCCGCCCCGCGACCAAAGAGTGGTGACCGCGCACGACCAAAAAGTGGTGACACGGTTGCTGATCGCCGAAGCGCGACTAGATGTTGGGGTCAAGATCGCCGAAATTGACCAAATGTTGGTGACGCCGCAGTCCGTTCCGCGACGGGTCGGTCGCGCGCCTCATCAGGCTAGACTAGCCCTGCACGCTGCGCTGCTCCAGCGTACCTGCAGTCTGCTCGACCGCGCAGTGCAGTCGATCTCTACTCAGACGCCGCCCACAACTGTGGCGTCGTGTCGTCGCGTCCGTCCTGAGACGGCACGCCACCTAACGAGTAAAGGATCAGCATGAAGCACTTCGTCACCGAGCTCCAGCCTGTACTTAGCGAACTGACCTGCGATCGATGCGGCGTCAGGCACAAGCATCCAGGCTCCGACTTCTTCGAATTCACCTCGGTCGACTTCCGCGCTGGCTACGGATCGATTTTTGGCGACGAGAATCGTGTGGAGATCGACCTGTGCCAGTCGTGTCTGAAGGACACGCTGGGACCGTGGTTGCGTATCGAACAAGTCGAACGTTGCGCTCGACTTGACAGTGACTTAGCTGCGTTCGAACCAACAGCCCACGGAGGCGAAGGGCCATCGCGCACAGGCACCGGCAACCACACGTGACCGACATGCGCCGGCGAAGGCAGTTCGCTGCAAGGGGGAACGGCACCGAGACATGGACTCCACGCGGGCGACGAACCTGTCAAACCGCTTCTCCCATTGGCCGCGCTCTCGCCCACTTCGCGTGCACGTCTCAAGTCGAACAGGAGTCGGCCTCTCCGGCTCTGGATGACGGGGCAAAGCGCAAACCGCTGACGTGGAGCTTGACTGGGGCGGAAGTGATCCGCCTCCGTGGAAATACGCGGTTGTGTTGGCTGGTCAGCGTGAAACTACCGAATATTGTTCAAACTCTGAAGTCTTCCAAAGTTTTTCCTGATTCAAGCGCTTGTTTAAGCCACTTTGGTTTCAGCCCTCGGCCGGACCATTCATGTCCTTCTGAGTCGCGAAATTTAATTTTTGCGGAAGAACTGGGTTGCTTTGCCGCCGTGGGCTTCCGTTTTGGGGCATCAGCAATATCGGAGAAAGTCAATTGCAGTTCTTCCATCAGAAGTTGAATGACCTCAAGCGCGTGCGCGCGCTGCTCCTCATAGAGCAAGGCCCGGCGCTTCCTCAGCGACGCCTGCTTCTTCAAGTGCTGCTGCAAGTCGAACACCGTGATCTCCGAACACCGATTCTCCGAATATGTTCGAGTATATCTGATGGGCCCGGCTTCGGCAACAAGAAATCGGTGTGGCGAGCTATTTTCGCTTACTGAATATTCTTGAAATGACTATATTGTCTCAAAGCATCTCACAGTATATTTTGCATGCGCAGTAGCTTGTGCTATTTCGCATCTCAAATACTGCCTTTTCACACTCGGACCGCTTGGTTCGGTCGATGCTGAGCACTACTTTGAAGCGTCAGCCGTCGGGGCATGCGAATGCCGATCGCTTTGCTCGTCAGCGGGGCGATTTCGCAGCGAAATGCGAGTCGCAGTTGGCATGAGCAAGCGATTGGCCTTGACGTGGCACGAATAGGTAAGCGCGACCGCGATGTACGCTCCCAGCGCCAGGCCAACCAGCTTTGCGATCGTCACGGCGTCTTGAGGCGCCTTCCAAAGCAGTGCCACGATGGCAGCAATGCCTATTGGGGCGATGATCAGGATCTCGGCCCATCCAACGAAGACAAGGAGCTCTGAGGGGCGGGGCTCGATGCCGGTGTCGGAAACGCGCAGGGCACCCGCCCGCTTGACTAGGCGAATCTCTCGATCGGTCAGGCCGGTTTGACGTTTGAACTCAATGACCTGCCGGCGAGCTTCCAGCTGTGCATCAAATCCAAAGCGACTCAGAAAGACATCTTCGTCTTGGATCGCGAGTTCGTCTGCGGAGCCGTCTGCCGAAGGTCGCGTGATTCGAGGCCAAAAGTAGAAGTTGAGCGTCAGGCTCTCGATGTAGTCGCGCATTGCGGCGCGAACGTTCCGGCCGGCGTTCTCTTGGGTCGGCGAACCCTTCGATTCAGGCTTGCCTGCCGACATGCTCTTCACTCGCCCTTCGTCGACTTCTTCTCGACGTAGTCGCCGCCAACGCTTTCAATGAAGTTGCCCATTGCGGCCCTGACATTGATCCCGGTGTTGGTCTGGCCGGCGGGCGAGCGCGGAGATTGCGCCTCGCTAGTTCGAACTGCTGCCTTCTGGATTCGGATGGGCCTCGTGAGCTTGAGATGCGCAGACGCTGAACGCAGCGTCGCTGCAGCCCACTCCTGGGTCTCCATGACCGACGCCAGGTCTTGGTGGAGGACTGCAGCGAAGACCAAGTCCTGCCTGGCGGTCTCGCAGTCAGAGATGAGTTGGAACGCCGCGGGGGTCAGGTCCTCGATTCTTTCCGTACCTTCAAGGATCGCCACCACGAGCGCATTCGCCTCGACGTCGTTATCCACGACCTGACGCCTCGCCAATTCGATCAACGAGATCGACAGACGAAGCCGGTCAAGATCGAAATGCGCAGACGAGAACATGGTGCCTTGCCCATCCAACAGCCAGTCGATGCTGATGCCGAAGCGCGCGCGGAGAGAGGCCAGAACCTCCGCCCCGGGGAGCTTTTCACCTCTGAGCATGGAACTCAGAAAACTGAGCGAACACGGGATCTGGCTCGCGAATTCGCGCTGGCTCAGCTTGGTGGCTGAGACCACGTCCCCGAGCCTGGCCCCCAGCCCATCCAACGCTTGTACGCTTGAACTCATGTCTTTTGGAGTGTAGATTAGCCGCGTTTGAGTGTAGGCGATACTCAATGGTGCTACTTAATTTCGAACAGTGAGGCGACTGTGGACGTGCAAGAAGTGATTTTTCGATTGAAGCGCAACGGTCAGAGCCAGAAGAGCATTGCGGCGCAGTTGGGAGTCAGTCACGGCGCGGTGAACAACACTTTGCACGGCCGGACGCGGAGCCGTCAGGTCGCCGTCGCGATCGCAGCAGCCGTGCGGTTGCCGCTTGAGCGAGTCTTTCCTGGGACGTACGAATCATGAACTAGCAGCTGGCGGCTGTGGAGCTAGCCGCGGCCGGATTTGTCTGAGGACGTTGCCTATCGAACCTTGAGCCCAGAAAGCAAAACGCCCGGGGGCCTATTCCCGGGCGCGATGCTTTCGATACCAGTGTTGAAGTGGGGACTTCTGGCGCTGAGTATCCGCGTCGCAGCAGGCTTGGTCAAGCCGCGCCGTGTGGGCATTGCTTTCCGTCTCGTTTTGCTGGTCTGCCCAGCAGGACATCAGGGGAGTTCCGCATGCGCGTCGCGATCAACGGCAGGTGCACCTTCGGCAGTCGCTGTATGGCGAGCAACAGCGCGTCCGTCGCGCTGAGGCGTTTCGATTGCGGAGGCAAAAAGGCGCGATTCGGCAGCGACGCCGGCCTGAATTTTGATCGGCTGCGTGCCGTGACGACACCGCTGTCGCGTGCTAGCCGGGCCTGGAGCCACGCGGCATGAACACGGCGCAGGCGATGGCCATGTATGCCGATCTGCTGATGGTGCAGCGTACGCCCGCGAACACAGCTCACCTCAGGCTGGACTTCTCGGAAACGATGCGAGTCTGGTCGAGCGCCGAGGGCGTCAACGGACAAGCCCTGTGGCAGTTGAGCGAGTTTGATCACACGATCAAGTTCTCCAACTTTCTCATGAAGCCGCAGGCTGTAGCGACTGCGAGCGGTAACGGAGTCTCGATCGCGCCGACCGGCATCACAGTCGACGGGGCTGGCGTGGCGACAATTGAGGATTGCTCCGACGTTGAACTGAGCCCTGACGGGCTCGAGGAGTCGCGCGTCGAGATCGATCCGCCGGACTGGAAGACATGGTGTGATCGACGTGGACTGAGGCATCGTCCGTGGACGCCTGAACAGATAGGCGCAACTGCGGAGCTTCGAGCGAGTCTAGATGTCCTCTATCGGCACGTTCGGACGTGCGCGAGGGACCGCGCGCTGGAGGCTAAGGTCGTCGCACAACTGAGTCACGAGCGGACGCTCCAGTTCTCAGAACTCAAGCGAAGGCTCGGCGGCGATCCGCAGAGAGTGGCAAGTAGCGTCGCACGGCTGTTGATGCGAGGCGGCATTTTTGGCGACCTGAATGTCCAGCCGCGGGCCCCGTTCCTCAGCGCTGTACAGCATCGATCATTCATCGTTCCTTCGGGCCATCGGTTCTCGGAGGTCACGTGCTTGAGTACTGCAAATGTCTTCAGCGCGTGAACGTCTCGAGCGGCTGCCCGGCCTGGCCAATCTGGCCGAGGCGAGGAAGCAAGCCGAGGCCATCAAAGACCGCGACAAGCAGGCAAGGATTCTCGCGCGGCTTGACGCGTTGGATGGCTACGTCAATGGCGACGACATGGACACCATTGAGGCGGACACCGGCATCAAAAGACAAAAGGTCGATCGTTTCTCCAAGCGCTTCAATCTCTATGGTTTTGCCGGGATCACGGGTGAGCAGGTCGGCAAGCGCAAGGCCAATCCTGCGCTCTTGGACCGCGGCGAATCGGTACCCAATCAACTGACAGCGCTCTTTCAGGAGTACCAAAAGCAAATCGAGGAGCCGTGGCTCGCAGCCGTCGTTCACGGAAAGCTCGAAGGGAAGCCGGCCGGACCTCCACTGTCGAATCCCGAGGCCCGTGAATTGCTGATGTCACTCTCAAGGGCGGTCGGGATTGCCGAAGGCAAGTTCCCGCTTGGCTTTGACAACTGCCTGCTGCGCACGTTGCCTCGCCGCATCGCAAAGGAGCGGGCCAAGGAGAAGGGCCGCAAAGAGGCAGTGGCCGCCGCAGTCACACGCGCCCTGCAGGACACCTACGGCCCGCCTCCTGAGTTTGGCCCGTACATCTTCGTGCAGATGGACGCCCACAAGGTGGACATCACGTTCACGATCGTCGCGCCTTCCCTGCGTCGCCGTGGAACCGTGAGCCGAGTCGTTCACTACATTCAAATCATCGTCATCTGGGAGGTTTACTCCGGTGCCATTCTCGGCTACTCGGTTGCCTTCGGGACAAATTACAAGGCGGCTGATGTTTGCCAAGCAGTTCAGCGCGCGTTGGTTCCATGGACAAAACGGAATTTGAGCAGTCCGAAGCTGAAATATAAAAAAGGTGACTGCTTACCAAACGCTGCTCATCCAGCTTTGGCATACCTGTGCTTCGACAATATGTTTTGCGACCGAGCGTTAAGCAACATGGCAGACGACTTGCGCACCTTCTGCGATGCGACAGTTCGCTGCGCGATATTGCCTGGTCCTATTTCTCATCCGAATGGTCGCGCAGAGATTGAGAATCTGTTCCATCAGATCGAAGAGGCAATTTTCCACAATCTGCCTATTTCAACCGGCTCAAATCCTGAGGACGAACGAGCGTCAAATGGAGGGCGAAGGACGTTAAGGTCGGCCACCTTGGCGCTCGTGTTGGACCTCATCGATGTCACGATTTGCCGCTGGAATAACAGCAAAGCCGAGGGGTGCGATCAAACACGCAATGCGCTGTTGATCCACGAAGCTGAACGCGGCGAGACGTTATTTCGTCGTATTCCAGAGAGCGAACGAGCCGAACTCCTCAAATACGACATGATTGTCAATTATCACTTCAACAAGCACGGCAAGTTGTACTGGATTGGTGCCGACTACGAGTTTCCGGATGAAGCGCTCAAGTTGTACACGCACGAGGAACTGGTCAATCAGGAAATCTTAATTTGGGCACATTCGGCTGATCTTCGAGAAATCAAGATTCGGTTGCGATCAAATGGCCGGCTGCTAGGGAAATTCACCATTGAAAAACGGTTCCGCGGTTCGCCACAGCCACTGCAAATTCGCCTGATTACCCGCGAAAGCACCCGCGGGCATGGCTTTGCAGAGTCCGCTGCGGATCTGTCAATCGCCGCTCGGCTGGCTCTCATATCGAGGGTCGAAAACGGCGATGTAGACGCAGCGCATCTTGCGCGGATGGTCTATGACGCTCAGCGCGCCGAGGCAGTTGCGGAAGCGCGGCTACGCGGCAAGGACGTCGAGGCGGCAACTACGGGTGATGACGACGACGAAACGGACTTGGAGCGTGAATTCGAAACTAACGAGTCTGAGGCACCCACCAATAAGACCATTTCTGACCAAGTGCGCAAGCGGCTGGCCAAATTGAGTTCGTCAACATGAATAAATGTGGCAAAAACAAAGTTTAGCTGATGAATATGAGCGGCGCAATTTTCCCATATGACGACTCTGAGATCGCTGCGAAGATCGGCGAAATCTTTAGCTCGGACCGGGTACAGATTAAGACCGCACCAGCAGAAGAGCTAATGGTATATCTTGAGGAGAATATCATCGCGGGCGAAAAGGGGAAGGTCGTCCAAGGAAATTTTAGGGATGGAAAAAACTCTGGCATTCGTTACTCGCTTAAGAAGTTTCCCGAGTTTCTTGGTTACCACATCAGTTGGAGCGAGATTACTGCCAACTACGATCCTGACAAGAAGCGACAACTATTCTTTAGTCGAATCCTCGCAACGCTCGGGCATGAAGACCCTGCGAGCGGAACCTCGAAGGAAATCTTCCAACGCTTGATTGCATTCCTTACCCTCAAGTGCGACGAGAGTCCTGCGAGGTGCTTTATTCTCTGGTTTGACGATGTTCACACCTATGAAATGATTTACTTCTTCTGGCTCTTTGATATCAGCAACGAGATGGATAAGCACGCCAAGCTATTCATCATATTGTCGATGCCAAAGACGCTTGAAACGTTGAAGCAAAAGCTTCGCGCTATCAAGCGAGGTGACATCGTGCAGCGATTCATGTTGAAGCCGTTCACCTACCGTGGGCTGAGAACAATTGACGAACTCAAGGAAGTGCTGCAACGATTTAGTGAATATTCGGATGGAGAGTTTCCAACCATCAGCCAGCTATTTCGGATGAAGATGGGCAAGGAATACAGCCTTGAAGCCCTTGCAGAGCCTCTTTGGGCTGGATTCAGAAAGCGGTGGAAAAAGAAGTACCTGCTTCTAAAGAACTTCGAGCTTGGAATGAAATGGCCATGCTCGGCAGCGGCTCGAATCCTGTTGAAAGTGCACGAACGCGAATGGGAAAGCCAGCCGAAGCCGACCGAAATCGAGGATGCGATCAACGACTGCGGTTTCTCAGACGCGTTGGAAGACCTCGTGCCATGACGTCGTTGCGAAAATCGATCGTTGCGCAACGACGCTGCACGTGGTTCGCAGGGCATCTGAGCTGGTTCGAGTCGATGAGCTGTCTCGGCGCGAAGTTCCTTGTCCTCAACCAATGCACGCCCGCCGCGTTCGGCGAAGTCCTAAAGCGCTTTGGCGCCGGCAATCCAGTTCGCAGACCGACTGGCTTGGAAAACGTCTGGGCAACTGTCGACAGCATGGACGTCGCGGCGTTCAGCCAGTACCTTGGCGAGGATCCCGAGGTCCTGAGGTCCCAGTCCCTCGATGCTCTGGAAATCACCAGCAACTCGAACCTTCATCGACCCGACGTCCTGGGAAGTCCGCTTCAGAGTCGTCTGCGAATTTGCAGGGACTGCCTGGGCCTGGGGTACCACAGCTCGCTGCATCAGCTGTCCTTCTTGAAGCGATGCCTGATTCACGATCGAGAACTCGAGTTCTTGGGCGGCGACCGCGGCGCAAACCTTTTGAAGGGGTTGCCACCAGATTCCAGGCATGTGGGCTTGCTTCGAGACGTGTGGAGCGGACCGCACTCGCCTTTCCACCTGGATCTGCTGGAAGTCATGCGTCATCCGGGGGTTATGCCAACCAAACCATCGTTTGCAGCGGACATCTCCCGTTCGATCGGAAGTCTTAGAGCCCTGTTTAATCAGCCACGCGCGATGGCCAGCATTGTCGCGACCGACGGCGCGGCCTTGGCTTTAGAAGGTCTGCGCCTTTGCGACGACGAGTCTGATTGGAAGCGGGCTCTTGGCCAACCTCTGTGTGATCGCCGATCGACTGATATCTCGCTTTCGAGTGAATGTGCAGACTTGGCCTTCAGCGATCTGGATTGGTTCATCGATCGAGGCCGCAGCTGCGCCGTCCGACGCTTGCAGTGCCGCGTCGACGGTTTGTGGCCTGAATGGCGTCTTCGAGCCAAGGAGGCCGTGCACCGGCTCATGGTTGGTCACGAACGATGTGCTTGCATGATGGACAAGTCGGTCGCGCTGCTGCCGGCGCCGGTACGCGAAGCGTGTGTCTTGTCCCCGGCGCTCGCGTTCTACGAGGCAGGCTACCCGACGTGTTCACGCCTGGTCATCATCGAGTTGGTGCGGCATGCCTTGAGCTGCATGCGCGCGCAGGTCTGCGCGCAGTCCCACTCGCGCCGTACCCTCGATGAATACTGGCCGACCTTCGCGGGTGCGCCTCGCCTCTGGGAGTCTGGCGATGCACAGTCTTTCAGCGAGACATATCTAGGTGAAGATGGGCTGGAACTAGCTTGGCGGCCCGACGGCATTCAGCTGCACTTCAGTGCGGGCGCCACGTATTCCCGATTTCGCATGAAGCGACCGGTTCCGGATCTGGCCGCGTGTCTCGACGCACTCATCCTTGGGGATCTTGTCGACCTTGAATGCGTCCTTCCCAGGCTCGAGCAATTGGTAGAGACGACGCAGCTCGTTGCTCACGAGCGCGCGTTGTACTCGGTCGTTTGGACGGCACTTCGAGGCTTGCTTGCCGAAAGCGGGTCGACCATCAGCACGCGTCGCACTGGAGGCGGAATGACGATCACGTTCAATCGGCCGCTCGTAGCCCCCGCGATCATTCTGAGCGCGGCTGTTGACCCTCAGCACACAGCCGACGTCGCCGCATCGTGGGAGCGAGTCGTCCGCGAGTTTCGTCTCCTGGATGCGTCGCACGACCACATCCGGCGCTTGGACGCATCGCACTACCTTGGACCGTGGAATGGTGAATGAGAGTTTCTCGCTGACTTGCAATTGGAGGACGATCATGCGCAAACATCAGGTTCCCAAGCTGACTCCTACGTCACCGGTGGCACAGTCGCTATTGCCGCCAGGGCGGGTCAAACGATCGCACTCCTTGCTCCGAAAGTCATGGGAGGATGGCGAGAAGCATTGGTGGGACATCCTCATTGATGCGAACGATGAAGGATTCGCGCCATTCGACGCGTGGGCGAAATTCAAGCAGGAGGAGACGACCCAGGAGCGCAAGCTCAGCGCGAAATCAGCCGCACAGTACAGGCACACATGGCAGATTTGGCTCAAGTATCTGCAGTCAAGAATGCCGGCGGTCACATGGCGAGCCGCAGGTCCCTCAGACGTTGCCGGATTCCTGAGCAACATTCGGCCATCGGCAAACGGCAAGCAGAAGGCGAGCCCCGTGTCGCGCGCTCGCTATCGGAGCATCTTGAACAACGTCTATCAGCACGCTGTCCGTGAAGCGAGTACGCAGGCTGCGGGAGCGCAGCTCGTCAATCCTGTAGAGGGCGTGTGCGATTCCGAAGGACTTCGAGCGACGGAAACCTCGCAGTCGCTACGCCTGACCGCGGATTCTTGGGGCAAGCTCGTTCAACGCCTCCCAGTGGAGCCGATAGTTGATGAGCAGATTCGCGACACGGCGATGCTGACTCTCATCATGTTCGATGCTTTCTCGGTCAGCGACCTCGTCAACATGAAGCTCAGTTCCGTTAGCGTTGTCGAAGGCAGCTCCGAGGACATCGGCGAGAGGTCGCCCCAAGTGCTCATCGAGATTGCCGACACCGCCGGACGGCCAGGCAGGCTGGCGCGGGTGTCTGAACGTTCGGCACTCGCGCTTCGCCGATGGCTAGCGGCGAGAGGTCGGAGGCCTGGCGCTTGGGTGGCCTACGTTTTCATCCCGATGAGACAGGCGATGCCGCTGCACCCAAAGAGCGTATTCATGATCGTTCAGGAGTTCATCGCCAGCGCGTGCCAGGACGAGACCAGTGGCAGCGAACTGCCGGCCCATATGGGACCGAACGTGCTGAGGAACAGCTGCATTCAGCGGTGGGTCGAAGTAGGCGTGCCATTCACGGAGATTGCGCGGCGAGCAGGGCTGAAAGGCACCATGTCGCTAAGACGCCTGATCGGTCCAGCGGACAAGGCCACACGGGAGCGCTTCAGCGCAGAGAACAAAGCCGCTCGAGCACAAGGCCAGCAGCAAGGCCCCAAGCCTTCGTGAGGTTGCTCGGCAGGGGCTAGATTTTGAAGTCGTCGACGGTATTGCCAGCGGCGAGCTCTTCGGCCAACCACTTCGGCTTGAGGCCGCGGCCGCTCCAGGTCTGGCCTGTCGTCGGGTGCCGGTACTTCGGCGCTACGGGCCGCGCACTGACTGCCCCTCGACGAGGCGCGCCAGCAGTGCTCGAGGCCAGATCCGCTGGTGTCAGACCATGCGCCGTCATCAGCGCCCGGATCTGCGCGATCGCCGTCGCGCGCGCCGTCCGCTGGGCCTCGTTGATCTGCCGCTCGAGCACGGCCTTTTGTTCAAGCAGACTTTCGAGGCTGGTGGTCATGGTGTTGTTGATCTTGGGTCTTGGAATGCGGGCAGGCCGGCACCGCTGATCCAGATCCGCGGCTGTTCCATGATACGGCGACGCCGTGTGCACGGCGCTCGAGCTCCGTGACGGGGCTCACGCGCGCTCCCGCGATCACTCTTTCGGGTCGTTCATCATGTCAAGCAGTTTCTGGCGGCGCGCGGCAGGATCGTCGGGAAGCAGTTGGTCGTTGGCCTTCCAGAAGCGTCCCTTCAACCATCCAGGAAGCTTGGCCAGGTGCTCTACCAGAAGCTTGGCAGCCACCGCGTCGACGACCTTCCCGCTGTGCTCGATGATGAAGTTCATGATCGATTCGGCGTCGTCAAACGTCATCCCCGGTGGTGCTTTGCTCGCATGAGCGGGGTCGAAGCGGATGGTCCACCCGTCCGGAATGTCCTTCAGCATGGGCTCCACGTCAGCGACTAGGCCGACTCGAATCTTAAGCGATTGCATGTTCACTCCTGTTCAGTCGCGATGGGTTGAATACTGTCTAAAAGAACAGTATATTGGGTTCACCACGAGCCGCTGCGCGGTCGAGTTCAAGGAGTACCACCGCGGGAATGGCCACACCGAGTTCTGCGCTTTCGGTGGCGGCCATGGACGTCTTGAACAACCGCTTCGGCCGAGACTCGGTCCGACTGGAAAGCTCAACAGTCGCCAGCAAGGGTGCTGACATCGCAGTCTGGGCTACCAAGCAAGAGCGACGGTCTCCGCGCTATACGACGCGTTGGGCCGAGATGCCAATCGCACGAACTTGAATCTGCGCACTGACGCGGGCTTTGCCGGCGTACGTCACAAAGGAAGACATTCGCCCATGACTTACGCATTCGAAGAGCACTTCATGAGGGCGAACGCATTGCGCCATGTAGTCTTGCTCAGCTACCGGGTCACGGACGGCGACCAGGTCATCGACGACTATGCGTCGTGCTTCGTGATGGAGTCCGGCGGCCGTTGGTTCCTCATCACCGCCGGCCATGTCGTGATGGGCCTGCGACGCTGGAGGGCGGCCGGTGCGGCGCTGACGATGTTCCAGCTGATCGATGCTGCAGCCGGGGCCAAGCAACCCGCCTATCCGATTGCAATGGACCTGGACGACTGGGCCGCGATCGACGATGACGCCTCCGGGCTTGATCTGGCAGCGATGCAGATCAACGAACTGAGTGTCATGGCGCTTCGAGCAGCAAACGTTCTTCCCATTACCACGAGCGCGGTGCAGCCGGCAGATTTTCTGAATGGCCACCAGCTGGTGCTCGTTGGTGCCCCTGCCGAGCGTTTCAGGATCGGTCGAGGCGGTGGTGAGATGCGAATGTCGCTGATTCCCGTCGTTGCGGCACAACCCAGCGACGACATGCCGTCGGTTGGCACTTCAATCCTTGGCCAGATCATCGGTGATCCTCATGAGGTCGAGGAACGTGTCCAAAGCGTCCAAGGAATGAGTGGCTGTCCCGTGTTCATGGTCGAAACCGGCATCCCGGAGGCCGCACGGCGGTACTGGGTCGTCGGCGTCCAAAGCAGCTGGAATGCACGACGCCGAGTCGTTCGGATTAGTCAATTGCAGCCTCTTGTCAACGCGCTTGACCAATTCTCGTAAGACCGATCCGCGCTTGTTGCCGAAAATGGCCGCGCCGATGCAACGCCGCTTCGACGCAGGCTCGAAACCGTTCCAGCCGCGCGCCGGTCAGCAGTTCGACGCCCCATCGGGCCATCGGCCAGTAGGCGGACGCATCTTGCTCTACGGGGTGGTATCCGAAGGCGCGTTCCCATGCCTTGGCATAAGCTGTGCTGTAGTCGAGCAGCACGCCATCGCCATCGAGAGCGATCAGCGGACGTGTCATGAAACGGTCAGAATGAATACCAGCGGATATTCTCCGTTGCACTATCGAGAAACGCGCGACACCCGCGACACCCTCTTGGGCGCGCGGGTCTTGGACACCCGGAACTCAGGCACGTGACGCTCGTTGAGGGCGCGATCCAGCTTTCGCACGAAGGGTACAAACGCAACCCGCAGCGCTCGCAGCCACGCCCGAAGTTCGATCACGTCCAGCCTTCGTTCCCCATTCTCTACCCGGCTGACCGTCGTCTGCGTCTCGCCCAAACGCTCGGCCAGGTCGGCCTGCCGGAGGCCCAGCGCCTCGCGGCGGTCGCGCAGCGCCGCTAGCAAAATCTTGTTCTGTTGAGTACGTAGGTTCTTGAGCATGCGTGCCTTCATCGAACCCCCTACGATAATCTGTCGCGGCCAATATTCATAATCCGCATCCTATGATATTCGCACAGTGTGAATATTGGAATATGCGGACTTTGAATATCATTCTTGAGACGCAAGAATGGTGGCCTTCTAAACTGTATCGACGCCGCCGGCTGGCCGCGTCCCCGAGAGCCCGATGTTCGTTTCGATGCCTGAATTTCAGCTACACGTCCCGGAGCCGCTAGGGCCACCCGGGGCCTTCTTTGCCCGCGCGATGTCGCTGTCGACCCATTCGGCCTGGTACGTGCTGTCGATCCGCATGCCCGAACCTGACTCGCACATCGAGACCTTTCTCCTGGCATGGGACACCGACGTGGTGGGAGCTCTCCGGAGCTCACCCGGAAAGCTCGAGTCCCTGTTGTTCGTCGCGCCGAAGCGCGTCGGCCGCCGCTACCGCTGGGTCGCCAAGGACATCGTTGAAATCTGGGAAGCCACCGACCCAAGCGACGACTCGGAATGTGTCCTGATGATCGGTGAGGACGGGGTGGAGCACTCGGGCTACTTCATGCAGGAGTCCAAGGGCCTGAAGCGACGCGAGTTTGTTGCCAGGACGCGGTCGGGCGCCTCGAAACGCCGCATGGACGCTTGATGGAGTTGCCGGTGCTGTTGACCCCACCCGGTTCGGAGCTCGTCTTGCCGCCGGAGTTGGGCCTGCCCGCCGGTTCAACCTGGCGTCTCATCGAGAGCCTCGGGACGTGCCTGTTCGTCGCATTGGCGTCTGCAGACACCTTCTCAACGTCTGAGCCGCGCACGCTCGTCCTGTGTTGGGACTCAGACCTCGTGCATTTCCTCGAGAGCCCCATGATGTCGACGCGCCTGCACGCCCTACAGCACATCAAGAACGCGATCGTCGACGGAAAGCCTGTCCTGTGGGTGCGCGAGGTCGTCGAAATCTGGCGAGGCGTGGACACCGTCGCCGACGACGCCGAGGTCATCGTCTTCAAGACGTCGGGCGGCGCGTCGTTCTGCGGCATGGACGGCATCCCACTGCCCGCTTCGGTGCGCCTTGAAAGCGTGATCGCTGCCGTTGGCCAGGCGGCATCGCTCGATTGAGAGGGGCCAGCATGCTCTACCTGTCCCTCTGGGGAATCTCGCTACCAAACCTGGTGGCCACGACCTTCACAAAGAGACTGCTGCCGACAAACGAAGCGGCCAGCCTGATCGCACAGGCAAGAGCCGAGGATGCGTTCATGGGCGTATCCATGTCCGATCTCGGCGCCCCATACGAGAAGCGCAGGTACCAGGACCACGTCGACGTGTGCCAAGCGCTGCGCGCGCGCGGCGTGGCGTTGACCATGGAGGACTTCTTCAACGAGAGCTTCTGCAACCCTTTGCAGTTCGCCCGGATCGGCGGAGGCCACCGGCTAATGGTTGTCGACTGCACGTTCTCGTTCACTCCGACCAGCAACCACCTCGCAGCCGGGGACGCCGGCCGGGCCGCCGAGACACCGGACCGCGTCCAAGAGCGAATTTCGAAACTCTTCACAATCAATGCGGCGTCCCTTGAGTTCCATCTCTTTGAGGAGAGGACGACGTGACGACACCACAGGAGCGCATGCGGTCGATTGGGTGGGGTGCAGAGCTTCTTGATGCCATGCAACTGGATTCGACGGTGCCCGAGCCATTCAAGGTCGAGGGCCGCCGAATCGCGCAGACTTACCCCAGCACCACGGCGCTCTTGGAACTCTTGGCGACCTCGTCGAGGGAGTTTCCGGCCACTGCCGGACGAAGCATCGAGGATGCGCGGGTGCTGTTCGAACGGCTGCGCGCGACCGGGGCGGGAACGGAAGAGATCCGGCGACACGTGATGTTCACGTTGAGGCACTTCCCGCTGGCGGGGTGGGCCAAGCACGCCAACGACTCTGCGCGATTGGGTCACCTCGACGATTGGCTTGCCCCGGATGGGCCGTGAGGACCTAATTTCTCTGAAGGCGACTGGACGTTGCGAGGCGGCTTGGCATCGCCTCGACCGGGAGTAGCGAGAAGCAGAATGGAGATTCAACTCACGCTATAGCGTGTGGTGCTATTGGCTGCGACATGAGGAAATGCGCCTCATCGCCGCCATGAAGATCATTCACTCGTCCGTCGGAAAAGGCATTCGCTCAGCTCGCCTTGCACGCAACCTGTCGCAAGAGGAGTTTGTGGCGGTGAGCGGCCGCACATACGTCAGCGAACTGGAGCGCGGCACAAAGACGCCGACCGTCACCAAGGTCGACCAGCTTGCTGCGCACATGCGCCTGCATCCCCTCACGGTGTTGGCGCTGAGCTACTGCAAGACACCCAATCAGCGGGAAGCTGCTGCGGTGTTGGCCCGGGTCTCGACAGAGCTCCATGAAGTCTTCGCGGCATTGGCCGAGCGTGAGCGACTGCTGCTAGAGGCCGCCGAAGAGAGACTGCGGTGAACCAGCCGCTGCGGCTGCGATTGGCCAGGAACCTGGTCAACTTGCGGTACGCGCGTAATCTGTCCCAGGCTGCATTGGCACAGATCTCTGGCCTCGATCGGTCCTACATCGGTTCCATCGAACAGGCCCGGCGCAATGTGTCGATCGACACGATCGATCGAATCGCCGAAGCGCTTGGAGTCGACGCGCAATCTCTGCTGATTGCTTTTGAGTCGTCAGTCTAGCTCGGGCGGGTGTGGCTGCGGGACTACCACGGGCAGTATCGTTCGCAACGACGTGCGTGGTATTCCAGCTTTATCGTGTCACGGCCGGGGCCGCCTTGGTCCTCAGGGCGCTGCCAGCGCCAGAGGTAGCAGGTGGACGCGCCGACGCAGGTACCGGAACGCTTATCTGCAGTCGCAGTGAATTCGTTCGCCGTTTCGCACCTCAGCCCCACCTCTACCGAGCATCTGTGCCAATTGCCGTCTTTGGAGATTGATGTCACAGACACTATTTTCCAGACGGGCTCATTGAGCCTGGTCGTCAGATCCGCGTAGTAGAGATTGCCGCATTGCGGGCAATTTACGCTACCCCCAGCAAAGCGGAAATTTCCATCCTGGGTAAGGTCGAGCTGCTCACTTGAAACGATCGGCGATTCTCCAAAGATTGGAGGCGGCTGCTCGATAGAGACATTGACGCCCACGAATCGCACCTTGGGATGCGGGCATGACTTGGTACCCCTCGGAGCGACCACAAGCAGAGCACTTGCGCCTCCGCCGCGAACCGCAATGGTCGCCCCTCCACTCAACAAGAGGTCATTTAGGGTGCGGGTTGCGACCTGGGGCCCATGCGTCTCGGTAAGCATGTCGTAGACACCGGGCGCAGGGACAACACCTTCCCCTTTGACATCGAGTGCAAAGTTGGTGCCTTTGGTCAAATCGTATCCGACGACTTCGACATTTCGTTTGTCCACCATGTAGGTGCAAGTGCTGTCCGGACTACCCATGTTGGCTTCCGACAAAACTTCGCGAACGATCAGCCTAGGCGCAGGACCTGGGGTGGCGCGCAGCGAGCGGATCGACAATGCCGTGTCGGCGAGACCGCGCGACGTCCGCCAATCTCTATCGCCCACACGAATTGCCTCAGAGTTCACGGCCACCTTGATCTCTGTGCCGGTGGCAGGCCTTTTGATGATGAATTGGCTTTCCGCGTCATGAGGCAGGTCCAGCGTCTGGGGAAGGCCCTTGGCCCCAAATACTTGTAGTCGAAGCCGAGCCTGCGTATTGGGCGTTCCGCGATACCTCACATGTAGCGTTGCACTCTCGGCGCTCTCCTGTGAGAACCAAGCAACGACTCCATCGGTCTTTGTCAGCGCAACCTTTACGCAGTCGACAAAGTTCTGACCCGCTCCAACCGGAAGAGCTTGTCGAAATATGCTCAAGGCGTGCTGTTCGTCCCAAGTACCGGATCGATGTTCAAGGTACTTGGTTCGACTTTCTTGGAACTGATCCCAAGAAGCATCACCTCCGACCCCTATGAGCCCAAGCAGGTCTACGTTGCCGCTGGTCTTGATCTGCTGCTTGGCGGACTCGTAGGTCTCTTTGGTGATGAGAACCAGCCAACTCGTCTTGAGTGAGTCTGACGCGTTGATCAACGTGATTTCAGGCGCGAGTGCCAACGCGCACTTGGCGATCAATTCGGCTTTGCTCTCCTGCGCGTTTGCGCTGGAGATCGTAGCGATTGCCGCGACGATGAAAGCCATGCTTCGCCCAAATCGCCAGCTCATTTCGACGCTCCTGTCTGACTAAGGAACTACTTCGTCGACTCCGTCTCGCCATGATGAGACGATTTCGCATCCAGATCAAATCGGAGGCAGTTCCACGTTGGATGGAGGCTCACTAGCGACTGTACGATCGAAGAATGGGAGACCACTACCTCACACAGGGCTACCTCAAGGCTTGGGAGAAAGGGGAACGGCTCTGGGCGCACGACCTCAAGACGCGGCGAAGCTATGAGACGCAGCGCAAGTCCATCGCCAACCAGACCGACTTCTATTCGCAAGCACTTGAGGAGCGCCTGGCCAACGAGTTTGACGGCCCGGGCATTGAGGCGTTGAGGCTCTTCAGCGCAGGCAAGCCCCTGACGCCAGACCAGAGGCGGATAGCCGCCAAGTTCATTTTCGTGCAGCGCAAGCGCGTGCCGGCAGCCAAGGAGCGCTTCTTCCGCGACTTGCCAGGCGCGGTGGAAGAGGTGAAGGCAGAGTTTGAAGCCTTGATCCAGTATGGCGAGGCGAACGTCCCCGATTTCGCCGGTCGCGCAGCCGAAATGCGGCACCAGGTCAATGCGGTGTTCGACAACCAGACCGTCAAAGACCAGACGTCAATCTGGCACGGCGTCATCCCCGACGAAACGGGGCCAGCGGTGATCGACACGCTCATGTCATTCAACTGGATCTTGGTGCGCACGCCGCCCGACTCGCTTTTGACGTGCGACAACCCGGTCTACTTCCACGTGCACGAAGGCCTGGTCGCGCCGCAAAGCGAGATGACCATGCCGCTGTCTCCGTCAACGGCTCTGTGGGCAACGCGCGAGCCGCTCAAGGACGGCAGTCAGACCCGGGCCAACGCCAACATGGCGCGCGAGATCAATCGGCGCACGGCGCACAACGCTACGCGCCTGGTGGTCTCCTCGACCAACGATGCCTGGATCCGACCGTTCGTCCACAAGGGCAACTGGCAGCTGAACCGAATCAGCATGCCGCGGCGCTGACGATCACTACTTGTCGTCGGACTTAGGTTTGGCCTTGAACAGGCGCGCCGCGGTGCTGCGAGAGGCTTCAGCCGCGCGGAAGTAGCCGATGACGCTGGACGGCGACGTGTGGCCTGTCAGCGCCATGGCCTCGGCCAAGGGCACGTTCTGGCGAGCCGCCTGCGTGACGAACCCCGATCGAAGCGAGTGGGCGGCGAAGTCGGACTCGAGGCCCGCCAGTTGCGCGCGATCGCGCACGATATCTCGGACAGCCGCGGCGGCGAGCGGCTCGCCGACCTTGTTGCCGCGGCGAACGCGTCGGAAGATCGGGCCGTCGTAAATGCCGGCGCGCGCGATCCAGGTGGCCAGTGCGTCCGCAGCCTCGTCGAGGATGGGCTTGTCGCTGTCGGGGCGTTGTTCGCCGGTCTGGTTGGTCTTCGAATGCAGCAGGCGGTAGGTGAACTCGCGGGGGCCCGTTCGGCGGGTGTTTTCCATCGTGGCGTCCGCGACCTCAGATCGCCGGCGGCCGCCGCTGGCCCACGCAAACAGCAGAAGGGCGCGATCGCGCACCCCGCGCAGCGAGTCGTCGCAAGTGTCCAGCATCGCCTGGAGCGGCTCGAGCGTCAGGGCGGCTTTCTTGTCCGGCACGACCCCACGCTTGGCGTAGGCCCGCTTGGTTTTGGCCACCAGCTCGCGGATCTGCGGATCTTGAGCGGTGTTGGTCACGCCCTTGAGCTGATGGGCCTTGGATAGGACGCTGAGGCGGTGGACGACCGTGCCCAGCGCCTGCGGCCCGAGCTTGGCCTTGAAGCCGCCGTCCACGAGCGCTTGATCGAGCGCGGGGGGCAGCGAGCTCGCCAGGCCGTCCTGCCTACGCTGCTGGAGGTGGTCGACAAGGAATTGCTGAATCGCGGCGACGGGCACGGGCAGCGCGATCGAGCGGCGGTAGCGCAGCCAGAACCACGCGGCCCAGTAGCGCAGGGCGGTCTGGTAGCTGCGCACGGTGTTTTCCGATTCGCCTTCGGCGAGCAACGCCGCGACCGCGGCGGCGGCCAGGGGCTCGAGGACGGTCGGTTCGAGCGCCACAACGTCGCCTGGGGCCAGCTCGACGGGCGAAATCTGAGTGCGCGTAGCCATATGTTATTTAACGAATGTATAGTGTATGATGTATAACATAAAGATTGGATAAATCACGATAACTATCTATTATCGTGACTAACTATGGCGCAAAGCAGGGCGCCGATCAAGGAGTACCGGAATGGCCCGCGGCATCACGGAAAATGACGTTTTCAGCGCCTGCGACGCTCTCGTGCTCGCCGGCGAACGGCCGACCATCGAGCGCGTGCGCCAGAAAATCGGTCGCGGCTCGCCCAACACGGTCAGCCCGATGCTCGACGCTTGGTTCAAGGGGCTCGGGCGGCGCCTGCAGGATCCGGGCGCGTTCGCACCTCCGCCAGATGTCCCCGAGCCCGTGTTGCAGGCGGCCCAGCACTTCTGGGAAGTGGCCCAAGCCTCAGCTCGAGCTGACATCGAGCAGCAGGTGTCCGGGCGGTTGGCGCCCATGCAGGCAGAAGTCGATCGCGCGCAACGGGCTGAAAGCCTGGCGCACGCGGAGCGAGACGCCGAAACCGCACGCATTTCCGGCCTGCGTCGGGAACTGGCCGAGGCAGCTACCCAGATCGAGGCAGAACGTGTCGCTCACGCGGCTACTGCAGTTCGGGAGCAGGCCGCCCGCGACCAAGTAGTCGCGCTGAACGCGCGTCTGGCCGCGGTCGAAGCGCAACTGCGCGAGACCGAGGAGCGCTCGCGCCGTGACGTCGAAGCGGCCCAGGAGCGGGCAACCGGCGCCGAGCGTCGTGCTGCGATGGAGATCGAGAACGAGCGGGCCGCCCGCGGCCGCGCCGACAAGCGCGCCGACGCTCTGGAGAAGCGCATGGAGGCGCTACAGGCCGCCTCTGGCAACCAGGTCGAGGAACTGGTGGCGACGAGAACGTCCCTCGAGCATGCGCGGCGCGAGGTCGAGCGTCTGCGCGCGAGCGCCGATGAGGCAGTCCGGCAGCGCGACGTGGTCGACGCCGCCCTGACCGAAGCCAGGCTGGCCATCGAACGGGCGGAAGCCGAGGCCAGGACCACCCGGGCGACGATAGCGCAGTTGCTGCCCCTGATATCAGGCGCCAAGCCGAGGCACACGCCCCAAGCCGGGAAGAAGCGGGCCGCTCAAGGCTAGCGGCTTGTCACCTCGTTTCGAGGCTCGCACCCCGTGCCTTGATCAAGGTCGCGTGGCGGGCACTCCGTCGCCATTTGCTAACGCAGCACCAGTCGGCTACAGCGTAGACAAGAACCCCCTGGGGTACTGCAGGTTCTCTGCATGGAAACGCCGTTGCATCGGGGCGGATCCCAGGATATCGTCTGCTGTCGAGTAGGCACCATATCAAGGGAGAAGGAGATCATGGCTTACCGCAACAAGACGTACATCGCTTTCGACGGCGACAACGACATGCACTACTACCGCCTGATGACGGCCTGGGCGGAGAACGAGAAGCTTTCGCTGAATTTCCACAACGCACACGATCTCAACACCGCCCGAGACTCAAGTCAAGAGGCGAGCATCAAGGCTCAATTGCGAGAGCGCTTCGAGAACTCAAAACTCTTCATTGTGCTGATCGGAGAGAAGACAAAGCTACTGACGAAGTTCGTGAAATGGGAAATCGAAACGGCGATCCGTCTGGACCTGCCGATCATCGGCGTGAATCTCAACGGCAGCCGCTCGAAAGACGAAATGTGTCCTACGGCCATGCGAGATACGTTGGCGGTGTATGTGCCCTTCAAGGAGAAAGTGGTGAGCCACGCCGCTGTGCACTGGCCCGCTGACCACGAAAAGTACCGCAAGGATGGCAAGTCCGGAGCCTTCCATTACAACGATGCATATTACAAGGGCCTGGGCCTGTGAGGTTCTTCCTGCGCTCACTCGGTACGACCTCGTTTTGGAGGTACGCACTGTTCTCCATGGATGCGCTAGCGGCTGTCTTAGCGGCAGTTGGCTCGCTGTACTTCTTCATGGAGATCATGGACTTCCTTGGCATCTACACCAAGGACAAGTACAGCAAATTTGCGATCTTCCCGATCCTGCTTGTCGCAGTCGTCTGGGTTGTTCTCACTCGTCGGCCCGTATCGCGGGTGGTCTACAAAGTGCCCAAGCGCGACCTCATGTTTGAGGTCAAGATCGGTGACATATTTGCCGAGAAGGGCGACGTCGTCGTCAGTACGAGCACTACGTTTGACACCGACATCGCAAGCGGTTTGATTTCGCCTGACAGTCTGCAGGGGCAAGTCGCGCTGAAGTTTTTCAATGGCAACACCGCTGAGATTGATCGACAACTCGTCATCGGTCTGAGCGGCCTTGATTTCACGGTCAATCCCAACGCGCCCGGCAAGAAGCAGGAGTACCCCATTGGCACGGTCGCCAAGGTAGTTGCCGGCACCAAGACGTTCTACTTCCTGGCTATGTCGAGGATGAATCAGCACGGCACGGCTGGGTCGACATTGCACGAGGTCGAGGATGCTCTAGAGAAGCTGTGGGAGTTCATCGCCAATCAAGGTAATTTGACCGACCTCACCGTTCCCCTCATCGGTACTGGCAGAGGACGAATCGATACCTCGCGAAAGAAGATGACTGAAAAGATCGCGCAGTCCTTCGCTGATGCAGCGAAGAATCGAGTCTTCTGCAACAAGCTGATAGTGATGATTCGTCCCGAGGATGCCGACCGCTTCCAAGTGAACCTTTTTGAGATCAAGGACTACCTTAGCCGGAGTCTGCACATCTAGCGTTCAGAGCGGTCATAAATTGAGGGGCAGGCCAATGCGACCGAGCCCTTTTGACCGGCCCCGTGAACGACCGTCGGGAAGCTGTGGCTACTTCCCCTTTGCATCGCCTACTGAGAGATGGCATTCACAAAATAGGGCACCACGTATTTCAGCGCGACACCAGCGTTGTGCGAGGAAGGCAATTCCTGCGCATATACGCCGCGGGCTTCATCCTCAAAATGGCAGACCCGGTTCGGTATCGCCGAAACAAAGATGAACGGAGAACTCTCCCACATCGAGCGTATGACGCCGTGCGTTGTCTCAACCGACGCAATATTCGTCGCCCCGGCTCCCTGCGCCTTGGAGATTGCGTCAGTGTCGGCGTTGCAATACGGCGGCGACTCGTTGAGAGAACTTATCCCAACCGCGTCAGGCGCGATGAGCAATCGAAGAGCGCTTGCAGGGTTGTTCTTTGGCTTGATCATTTCCGAGCTGATCGAGCTCAACGTAGTCGCATCGGCGGCCACGCTCGAGAAGAAGGTGCTAGGGGTCTTGCTTGGAACAAGCGTATCCATGTGACCGGGCCAAGACCACTTTCCGGCAGCAGCCCCGTTTGAGGCATCGTGGATGAAAATCGTACCGCCTATCGTGGCGCACCCATCGTTTGAAGGATCACCCGGGTATCCACCAGTGCCGAAGGCAACGACTCCGTCTGGAACGGGGCCGTAGTCAGAAATTGTCTTCATAGCAGCCACTTTCAGGCCGCTATCACCGTTTACGTTTGCGAGGTCATCGATGCACCAGACCTCCATTGTCGCCGACGGGTTTGGGTCCGACGGGTCTTTCTTGACATCGATCAGGCATCGCGGTTTTGAACTTAGCTTGAGATCTGCCGGAAACGAGCGGGGCCAGACTACGTCGCGCGGCAAGCTGAGACTTTTGCTGTGGGCCATCTGATTGCAAAGCGCTGTCATCAGCCCATCTGCCTCATGGTACCTATTGGCAACCACGACGATACGCAGCTTCTTCGCCGGCGGCGGGGCTGCAAGACCAGCCGTCGCGCCCATCACCAGCGTTGCGCCAGTACTAGCCAGGAAAACTCTTCGAGTGAGCATCGCTACCTCCTCCGAATGATCGCTGCGGAGTCTGCACGGTAAATCAGATGCTGTCGAGCAAACCGCAACCAATGCCCGCGCTCCACAATATGTCGGCCACGCAACGATCACCCAGCAGCGCCTCACCGAGATCGCGTTCGATCGCGACGGCGGCCGGATCTACGATGTCGGGATTTGAGTCGCTTTTGCGTTTTTAGAACTAGGAGCGCTTAGAAGTGCCCTCGATCCATGGTGTTACACCAGGACGACTTTCATTACCGGTGTGACCCCATGAGGAAGGAGACCAGCAATGCCACTCGATCTCGACAAGCTCGGCGGACAGTCGCTCGTAGACACTGAGGTGAACCCGCGAGAGCTGTTCAATCTCCTGCCCGATAAAGACGTCCGCTACAAGTACCCTCGCGACGTCCAATCCCAGGTTTGGACGCACTGGATGGAACGACGCAACGACCGCGACTTGGTCGTCAAGATGAATACGGGCGGGGGCAAGACCGTCGTCGGCCTGCTGATGCTCAAGAGCTGCTTGAACGAAGGCATTGGCCCGGCCGTCTACGTGACGCCAGACAAATACCTGACCCAGCAAGTTCTCAAGGAAGCCCGAGACTTGGGAATCCCGGTTGCAACAGATCACACCGCCGGCGCGTTCCTGCAGGGGAAGGCGATCCTGGTCACAAACATCTACCACCTGATCAACGGGCTGTCCGTCTTCGGAACCTATGACACTGGAGCCAAGATCCCGATCAACGCTCTGCTGATCGACGATGCCCACGCCTGTCTGGCGACAACCGAAGGGCAGTTCTCGCTCAGCACGGAAGCAGGGTCACCTCTCTACGCAGAGTTGCTCAAGCTGTTCCGCGAAGACTTGGCGGCTCAGAACGACGTGAAGCTTCTCGAACTCGAGGCCCAGGCTCCTGACACGGAAATGCTCATCCCTTTCTGGGCGTGGCATACCAAGGGCGCAACCGTCGCCAAACTGCTGACTGCACACCGCCAGGACGACGACATCAAGTTCAACTGGCCGTTGATCAGCAATCATCTGGCCCTATGCCGCTGCGTGTTCTCAAGCGCGAAGGTCGAAATCACGCCGAAGTGCCTGCCAATCGAGGCGATCCCGTCTTTCACGCAAGCGAGGCGCCGGATATTTTTGACGGCCACGCTCGCGGACGACTCAATTTTGGTCTCCGACTTCGGAGCGAGCCCGGCGCTGGTCGCGAAGCACATCACACCTAATGTGGCGAACGACATTGGCGATCGGATGATCTTGGTGCCCCAGGAGATCGATCCCTCGCTGCCCGACGACGCGATCAAGACGTACGTCAAGTCGAAGTCGAAGACCAACAATACCATCGTCATCGTGCCGTCTGAGTACAGACTCGCCTATTGGGCGAGCGTCGCTGATCTCGTGGTGACTGCCAAGAACCTCGAAGCCGCGGTGGAGGCGCTCAAGACAGGTCACGTTGGACTGGTAGTGATGGTCAACAAGTACGACGGCATCGATCTACCAAATTCTGCCTGCCGGATCCTTGTGCTTGACGGTTTACCTCAGGTCAGGCGCTTGATCGAGCGCCAGGAGATGAACATGCTCGCGGGCAACGATCAAATCGTGGGCCGCCAGATCCAACGCATCGAGCAGGGGATGGGCCGTGGCATCCGCGCCAATGACGACTATTGCGTCGTCCTCCTCATGGGCGCGTCGCTGATCAAGACCTTGTATCTGATGGACGCCAAGGACAGATTCTCGCCGGCTACGCGCGCTCAGCTTGAGATGTCGCTCAAAGTGGCCGGCCAGCTCGACGCGGGGATCGACGAACTCAACAGCGCGGTTGATACCTGCCTCAGCCAAAGCAGCCATTGGAAGAAGGTTGCTCGCGAGGCCGTGGCCAACATTGCCTATGCGCCGGCAGCCGAAGTCCGGCCCATCGCGGTGGCACAGCGCCAGGCGTTCGACCTGGCCGCCGTACATGACTACAAGGCGGCAAAGGATGTGATGCAGACGGCCGTGCACGACTTGCCGCCATCCGAGAATCCGTACACGGTGGGCTGGCTCAAGTGGCAATTGGCCGAGTACACGCAGTTTGTTGACCCAGTCCAGGCCCAGCAGGTACTCAAGGGAGCACTGACGAGCAATCGGCGAGTGCCTCGTCCCATCGATGGAGTGGACTACGAAAGGCTGAATGCCAAGGATTTGGCACAAGCGACCAACGTGGCGTGGAAGATCAGGCCCTTCGCTGGCAAGACCAACGAGCTGCTGCTGCGAGTGAGCGGTATCCTGGACGACTTGACCTTTGCGCCCGACAACGCCAACCGCTTCGAAGCAGCAATGCAGGAGATCGCCGGCTACCTGGGATTCTTGGCCCAGCGACCGGAAATCGACTTCAACGCGGGTCCTGACGTTCTCTGGGCAGTCGGAAATCTTCAGTACTTCGTCATCGAATGCAAGAGCAGCGCTGTGGTGTCAACCGTGACCAAGACCTACGCGAATCAGCTGAGCGGCTCAATGAACTGGTTTGCGAAGCGCTACGACCAGACAAGCAGCGCCACCGCGGTGCTCGTTCACCCGAGTAGGCACTTCGAAGCGGCCGCTTCTCCCCATCCGACGACGCGAGTGGTGACCGCTAAGACCCTCCCCGAACTGAGGGACTCGATTCGGGCCTTCATCACTGCCTGCGCCTCCTCTGCGGCCTCCCTCGACGCAAAGCAAGCACAGGGGCTGCTCGAACACTACAACCTAACGCCGCAGAGGCTCCTGAATAAGTTCACAGAGACCCCGAAGTAGGCCTCCTTTGGCTATGAGCGGCTTACAGCCGAGTTGGCAACTGGGCCTTCGTCAGTCACGAAACAGCCACCAGTGCTCGTCTTGTGCCACCCCATGGGCCACTGAAGGCAATCGGACTGGCCGCCGACGGGATGAGTCAGTGGCGCCCGTTCAGTTCGTGAAATCGACAAAAACGGCCCCGTCCGCCTCACTGGCAACGTATTGCGCTAGCGGCTTTACTTTCATACGCAGAAACAGCAGCTTGGCATCTCCGCGGGGCTGACCGTTAGTGGCATCGAACCGAGCCCCATGCCAAGGGCAGACGATCTCGCCCTGATCAATTTTTCCTTTGCAAAGATCAGCACCCAAGTGCGTACACTTTCGGTCGAAGACCGAGAGCCCTTCGCTTGTGCGTGTCAAAAGCAGCTTCTTGCCGTCACATTGAACAGGAATCATTTCGTTCAAGCGTACTTCGCTTGACGCGGCGATTTTGAATTTAGGCATGAGCATTCTCGAGGTATCGAAACATCTGCCTGTTGGCAGTTCACCATTGAAAGATCAGCAACGGCCGCACCGGGTAAGAATCAGATTGTCCAGTGCGGAGCGCAGCCAAGAAATACGAGGCTGCCCGGCAACCAGATCGGCACGAACGAATCGGTTCTTTTTTGCAAGTCTGCTATCCCACCGCGTCGTTGTGGGTGCCGCGTCGGGCGAGGAGTCAATTGGGGCGCTGTCCTTCATGCCTTCCGCGCACCGCTTGCGGCGTCGAGCCCGTCCACCCCTGAAAGGCGCGGATGAAGGAGTTGGGGTCCTCGAATCCAAGCAGAAACGATATCTCCGCGCCCGACATGGACGAATTCTGGAGGTAGTGGTGCGCGAGGGAATTGCGGAGCGCGTCGAGCGTTTGCTGGAAACTGCTTCCTTCGTCCTGAAGGCGGCGCTGCAGGGTCCGGCTGCTGACGCCGAGCTTGGCGCACACCATCTGCATCGACAGCTGACCCGCGGGCAACGCCTCGAGCAGTACGCTGCGCACTCGTTCGACCGTGCTCGCCTGCCGATCCAGGTCAGCCAACCGCTGCCGTAGCGCGGGCTCGAAGAACTTCCACATGCCTGTGTTTGCAGTGAGGAAGGGGCGCTCCATGTCTTCGGTCTTGAAAACAAGCGTGGGCTGCGGCGTTCGTTCCACCGTGACACCAAAGTAGTTCGCATAGGCCCGCGCGTCGGCCGCCTCGGAGGGTGGAGACGGCCAACCCACGCGCAGGGGATGCACGGGGCTGCGAGTCGCCAGCCGCGCCAACTGCACCAGAAACACGAGCTTGAACGCCATCAGCACGGGAGGCGGCTCGATGGCCCGGTCAAGAAACTCCAGCGTCGCCGTCGTTCGTCGACTCGTGCGTTCGACGTGCAGTGCCATGGGGCCGCTCAATCGCTTGAACTTGGCCAGGCGGTCCAGCGCGCCATTCATGTCGGCGCTGCACAGGGCCACGAAAAGCTCCGGATCGAACCAATCCGCAGACATCTTCTCCGCGAAGCGCAGGGGAGCCGGACCGGCGGCCGTGCCCGCCTCGGCCTCGATGGCAGACCATAGCCGGAAATAGGTCTGCGAATCCAGCCGCGCGTTCTCGCGGGCCAGCATATCGCCGGGGAGTTGCGCGCGGCGAAGCACATTGGCGCCATTGACCCCCGCGTCCTGCATGAGCAATTGCCAGCCCGGCCACACAGCGAACGTGCCGGCGAAGCCGAGCCGGGAGTTCGTGGCCTGGGGGGCTTCAGTGATGTCGGATTTCATGTTGGCGAGTCTATTCGGCATGAAGCGACGACGCACCAGCCAAACGCGCCAAAACGGCGTGAATCCGATGGCGCGTTTTGCAGCCACTTTGGCGCGTTCGGCTGGTGCACCACCTCCTGGCCGGGGGCAAAGTCCATCGCATCCGCAGTTCAACCCCGACGGCACTCATCTACGAGCCGTCTTCAGGAAAGCGGCTCTACGGGCGCGAACGTCCTGTCGAGCGCTTGAACCAATCTTAGTCAAAAGGAGCCACACTTGACCTCGCCCGCATCCATCAATGACGCACAGCTTTCGGACGCTGCCGGCGGCGCACAGGCTTCGCGCCGCCAAGTGCTCTTGAGCGGCGCCGCAGCCCTCACGGCTGCGTCCACGCTCTCCTGGTCCGCGCCAGCCGCGGCCCAGGGGAGCGGCGTCGCCACGGCGCCGACCCGCTTCGTCGAGGTAGCAGGGCGCAAGCTCGCCTACCGCTCGGTTGGCAAAGGCAAGCCCATCGTGCTGGCCCATCGATTCCGGGGCGTCCTTGACCTCTGGGACCCACTCTTCATCGATTCACTGGTGGCGCAGGGCTTCCAGGTCGTCACCTTCGACCATTCGGGACTGGGTCAATCCACAGGCGACAAGTCGTACAACCCCGCCGCGCTCGTGAAGGACGCCAAGGACCTGATCGACGGCTTGGGCCTCAAGGAGGTCGTGATTGGCGGCTGGTCGTTCGGCGGCATCGTCGCGCAAATCTACGTGGCCATGTTCGGAGCAAGCGTCAGCCACGCCGTGCTGATCTCGACCACGCCGCCGGGAAAACTGGTCAAGACGGGCGAGCAGCTCTTCTATGACCTGGCCGCCCAGGGGCCTGCGACGCTGGCGCAGTACACCACCATGTTCTTCGAGCCCAAGGACGCCGGCAGCCGAGCAGCCTCGCAGCGCTCGTTCGAGCGAATCTTCGCACGCAAGAACGACCGAAGCCCCGACGTGCCCGTGGAGTGGGCTCTCTCGCAGGTGCCCCACACGCCGCCGAACCCGATGTTCCCGTCGGAGGACGTGCTGCAGGCGCTCAAGAACACCAACGTGCCGATGCTGCACCTCGGAGGCGACCACGACCTGTCCGTACCGGTCGAGAACTGGTACGCATTGAGCGGGCAACTTCCCACGATGAGCCTGATCACCTATCCCCGCGCTGGACACGCCCCGCACTTTCAGTACCCCGAAATGGCGGCGGCGCAGATCGCCGCGTTCATCGCGAACACCCGAAAAGCCTGACGGCGAGCCACGCACGAATCACCAAGGACAAGGACATGAAGTACTACCTCTGCAAATTCATCCCGCCTCGCGCGAACTTCCTCGCAACCATGACGCCCGACGAGCGTGAGCTGATGGAGGAGCACGGCAAGTTCCTGGACGACCTTCTCCGCAAGGGGCTGATCGTCGCGCATGGGCCGGTGATCGACGACTCGGGCGGCTACGGCGTGTCGCTGTACCAGGTGGCCGACGAGCAAGACGTCAAGGCGCTGACTTCGCAGGATCCGGTCGTCAGGGGCGGAGTCGGTCACTACGAGCACTACACGATGCTTCATCTGAAGTCGCGCGGCTGACGACGACGCGACGTCGCCAAGGCCCCAGTACGTTGGCAGCCTTCGGCATCCCCATTTCGGTAGTTCCGGACTGCCACATTCAATTTTAGGAAACTCCCTATGACCACCGCACTTGTCACCGGTGCCTCGAGCGGCATCGGTGCTGTCTATGCACGCCGCCTCGCCGCTCGCGGTCACGACCTCGTCCTCGTCGCTCGTTCCACCGAACGGTTGAATGCGCTGGCCGTCGAATTGCGCTCCGCGCACGGCGTTGCCGTGGAAGTCGTGACTGCCGACCTCGTCGACAGCGCACAGCTCGATGCGGTGCTTCAACGCCTGCGCTCCGATCCGGCCATCGATATCCTCGTCAACAACGCCGGTGCGGCGCTGCTCGGTGACTTCGCGACGGCGGATCGGGCGCAGATGAACAAGCTGCTGCGATTGAACGTGATCGTGCCGACCTTGCTGGCTTCAGCCGCGGTGGGCGCCATGGTGGTACGCGGTAGCGGCGCAATCGTCAACATCGCCTCTGTCCTCGCCCTGCTGCCCGAATACGCGCGGGGCATCTATCCGGCGACCAAGGCGTACGTCATGACGCTTTCGCAGGGCCTGGCGGCTGAACTCGGCCCGAAGGGCGTCTACGTGCAGGCCGTGCTGCCGGCGGCCACGCGCACGGAAATCTACGACCGTGCAGGCGGCGACATCAGCCAGGTGTCCGGTGTCATGGAGGCCGAGGATCTGGTCGATGCCGCGCTTGTCGGCTTCGATCGCAGGGAGCTTGTCACGATACCCGTCGTGACTGACGCCGCCTCGTGGGAAGCCTTCGAACAGGCCCGCGGCACCCTCGCGGCGGACTTCGGCAATTCCCAACCTGCGGCCCGATATCGCAGCTGAGCGCGCCGGACGGCGTCGTACTCCTCTCGCATTCGGCGTTGACCCCAGGTCGACACCTTCCTCATCAAACGCGCGAGTCCACGGGACAGCGACGTCTCACAACCCCAAGGATCTCCCATGGCCTACAGAACCCTCAACCCCTACACCGAACAGACCGTCAAGGAGTTCGCGGAACACACCGACGCGCAGGTCGAGGCTGCGCTGTCCACGGCCGATGCGCTCTACCATTCGAATTGGTCCAAAGGCCCGATCGCACCACGCCTGGCAGTCCTCGCGAGCTTGGCAGAAATGTTGACCAAGAATCGCGACGTACTGGCGCGGACCATGGCGCTCGAGATGGGCAAGCCGGTCGCACAAGGCCAGATGGAGGTAGACCTCTGCGCGTGGATCGCGAAGTTCTATGCGGACAACGCGGCCGACCTCCTCAAGCCGCAGCCGGTCGACAGCGATGTCGGCGAAGGCTGGGTCGAGTTTCACCCGATCGGCGTCCTGCTGGCGATCGAGCCGTGGAACTTCCCCATCTACCAACTGACACGCGTGGTGGCCCCGGCGATCGCGGTGGGCAATCCGGTGATGTTCAAGCACGCCGGGATCGTGCCGCAGTGCGCAGCGCTGTTCGAGGCGCTCGTGAGCGAGAGCGGCGCTCCTGCCGGCGCAGTGACCAACCTCTATGTCTCCTCGACCAAAGTGGCGGCGCTGATCGGCGACGCGCGCATCCAGGGCGTGGCGCTGACGGGTTCGGAAGGCGCCGGCAGCCAGGTGGGAGCCCGCGCCTCCCAGATGCTCAAGAAGTCCACGATGGAGCTGGGCGGCAGCGACGTCTTCGTGGTGCTGGACGATGCCGACATCGCCAAGGCTGTCCAAGCCGCTGTCTTCGCCCGACTCGCCAATGCGGGCCAGGTGTGTACCGCAGCCAAGCGCTTCATCGTCCAGCGTGGCGTCGCCGATGCGTTCACCGAGGCCTTCGTCCAGGGCATGCGTGGCGTGCCCATGGGCGACCCGATGGCGGCCGAGACCCTGCTTGGGCCGATGTCGTCCCGCGAGGCACTCGACGGTCTCAGTCGACAGGTCGACGAGGCCGTTCGCTACGGCGCACGGGTGCTGACCGGTGGCAAGGTCGCCGATCGCACGGGGTTCTTCTATGAGCCCACGGTGCTGGCCGGCATCGAGTTGGGCAATCCCGCGTATTACCAGGAGTTCTTCGGTCCGGTCGCGCAGCTCTTCGTCGTCGAGGACGACGACGCGGTGGTCAAGCAGGCGAACGATTCGCTGTTCGGCCTTGGCGGCACGATCTTCTCGAGCGATGTTGCGCGTGCCCGCGCGCTGGCTTCTCGGATCGAGACGGGGATGGTGTTCATCAACACGCCGACCACGTCCCGACCCCAGTTGCCCTTTGGCGGCATCAAGCGGTCTGGCTACGGTCGGGAACTCGGAGAAGCAGGTCTAAAGGAGTTCGTGAATCGCAAGTTGGTGGTCGTCAGCAAGGACTGACTGCAAATCGACGCCCACCTTGCGCCGACTCGGCACGGTTTGATGCACTGGCGGGATTCGCATGTCGATTGTCGCGATTGGCGAGTGCCCGAAGCGGGGTGGGCGGGCAAAGTGACCACATGCCCCGCGGCCTTCGTCGGGGCGGGCCGGGGCCTCTGAGCCGCCTCGACTCCATTGCAAATCAGACGCCCTCAACGCCACACCTCCCGGAGAATTGAAATGAAGAAAACTGTCCTGATCACTGGCGCCTCCTCGGGCTTCGGCCTGATGCTCGCGAACCAGCTTCACCAGCAAGGGTTCAACGTCATCGGCACCAGCCGCGAGCCTGAAAAGCATGCAGCCTCGGTGCCGTTCAAGATGCTGCGCCTGGACATCGGCGACGAAGCGTCGATCAAGTCCTTCGCCCAGGACCTGTTCAAGGTCGTCAAGCAACTGGATGTGCTGATCAACAACGCCGGCTACATGGTCACGGGCATCGCCGAGGAGACGCCCGTCGAATTGGGCCGGGAACAGTTCGAGACCAACTTCTGGGGCACCGTCAAGGTCACCAATGCCTTGCTGCCTTACTTCCGGGCGCAGAAGCACGGACAGATCATCACGGTCAGCTCGATCGTGGGCCTCATCGGGCCGCCGAACCTTGCCTACTACACCGCTTCGAAGCACGCGGTGCAGGGCTACTTCAAGTCGCTGCGATTCGAACTCGATCAATTCAACATCAAGGTCAGCATGGTCGAGCCGGTCTGGTTCAAGACCAACCTGGGCAAGCACGCCGTCAACGCGGCGAGCGTTCGCATCGGGGACTACGACGCCTACCGCAAGCAGGTGAAGGCAGCGACCCAGAAGGGCATCGACGAGGCCCAGGCGCCGGACGCGGTCGTTCACACCATCACGAGACTCATCGGCACGAAGGAGCCCAGGTTCAGCAACCCCGTCGGGAAGATGACGGGAATGATCTTGTTCCTGCAGAGCTATGCGCCGTCCATGTTCGAGAGCTCGATCCTCAAGAGCGTCAAGGCGGCCGCGTAGGCACGTCTATCGGCGCAGAGCGTCTCGCGCGCGAGACGGGAATACCGAGCAAGACCAACCTTCCACTGGAGTACTTCGAAATGCATCCAAACGACAAGAGCGCGCCTTCCACGCAGGCTTCGCAACTCCCTCCGGCAATCCAGTCGGGACTCGCGGAATGGCACAGGATCGTTGCCAATCGTGATTGGGATCAGCTTGCCGATCTGCTTGCGGATGGCGCGGTCTACCGCAACCCAGCGGCATTCGAGCCGTCCCGCGGCAAGGGCACCATCATCGCGATCCTGCGTACCGTGTTCGGCATCCTCGAGGACTTCGAATACCTGCGCGAGTTCGACAGCGAGTCTGGCAAGGTTCTGGAGTTCAGTGCACGGGTCGGTGACTCGAACCTGATGGGCGCCGACTTCATCGAATTCGATCAGGCAGGAAAGATCAGCGACTTGATGGTCATGATCCGCCCGGCCAGCGCCGTTCTTGCGTTGACGGATGAGGCGACCAAGCGCATGTCCGCCGGCAGCTGACCATCTCCCGAGAAGAGCCGATGGCAAGCCGGACGCGGCATGCGTCTGCTGTCAGCCACGGCGCACGCCACCATTCAATCACTCAATATTTCACCAACATGAAGTTCCTCAATTTGTCCGCCGCGGTTCTCGCGGCCGCACTCGTGACGGTCACCGCCGCGCATTCGCAAGAGAGCATCAAGCCTCCTGGCACCGAAGCGGCAGGTCAGGCCCATCAAAAGAGCACGATCAGCGTCGAAACCGTCTCACCGGAAATTCGAAAGATCAGATTCTCGAATCCACCGCTGAACTTCATCGTTCCGGAGACCTTGTCCTCGTTGAACGAAGTGATCAAGAGTCTCAGCAAGGATGACAAGGTGAAGGTAGTGATCTTCACCAGCGATGTCTCCGGATACTTCTTCAATCACTTCGACACTAGCGAGTTCCCGAATTTCCTGAGTCAGGTGGCAGGTAATTCAAAGCCATTGTGGGTCGATTTGGTCTCGAACCTGGCCAATGCGCCGTTCATCACCATTGCCTCGATTCACGGGCGCACCCAGGGCGGTGGCGACGAGCTGGCATTGGCTCTCGACTTGCGATACGCGAGCAAGGAAAGGGCCGTTTTTGGACAACCTGAGGTCGGTCTCGGCATCTTTCCGGGCGGTGGCGGCACGGATCACCTTGCCAGGCTTGTCGGGCGGGACCGCGCCTTGGAGATCTTGTTGAGCAGCGACGACTACACCGCGGAGACGGCGGAGAAATACGGCTGGATCACACGGGCAGTGCCAGAGCAATACCTCGACGGTTTCGTGGCCAAGATGGCCAAGCGACTGGCGACCTTCGACAAGACTGCGCTCCTCACGACCAAGAAGCAGATCAACGCTTCGGCATTCCCTGATGAGGCCGCGCTTCTGAACTCGTACGGTCAGTTCGTGAAATCAGTGTCGTGGCCGGGCTTGCAGCCGCGCATGCAACTCTTCGGACGAATGATCCAGGAGGTGGGCCCGGCGAAGGTGGAGAGCAACATGGGCCGCTACATCGGCGAAGGCAACCAACAACTCCAAGCTGAGCAAGCCTCAAAGAAATAGCGATCCATCGCGACGGTAGGTCGGGCGTGTGTGGCTGCTTGATGTGTCAGGCGGCTGCACAAATTCTGGGCACTGGGGGTCTGAAAGGGCGAGCAGTCAATGCGCAGCCGGATCGCGTCCCTGGCTCGCGGCACTGGCGCCCGCCAGATCCAAGACCTTTACTCATCTAACGACAAGACCTGCAAATGAAGTTTTCAGCCATCGCCATGATCGCGGTCGTGACAGCGATCTCCGTCTCCGCCCGTGCAACCACAGGCATGCCTTCCCAACACGAGACAGCTATCGAGCAGGCCGCGGGCAGTTCCACAGCCATCGATATCGGCACCGGCGCGGAGTTGGGCTTCTATGCCCGCTACCTGATGCTCAACGGGAAGACCCGCGGCGAAGCCATTGCTGAGGCGGTCAATATTGACCATCCCGCATCGACAAAGGAATCGCCGAAAGCCGCCTCGGCACATGAGAGCGGGAACAAGACTGCGTCGGCGAATTCGGTTCAGCAATCAACAGTCAGGGCGGATGCACGCGCCGACTGACCTCACGAGATGAGGCCATCAGGCCTCGGTGCCCATATTTCGCCGAAGCGCTGCGTACGACCGCAGCACTTCAAGAGCTGCCTTCGCCGGTGCCTACCTTGCATGCCTGACCAACCACCCGTTGCGCGCAAGACCGGGCACTGCGCGGGAATGCCGCGAAGACTGCACCCGCTGCCAAGCCGCATTCCCGATCCGGATATCGGGAGTGCCGACGATCAACCGAACGGCTCTCTAAATGTGGGCCAGGAATTGGCCTTGGTTTGCTCGCAGCACACTGGCTTGAAAGCATTTGCCACCTGGTGGCTTGCTGGGCGTTAGGCGGTCGGCTGTGGCCCTGCATTTGCCCCTCATTCGGGGAGGAACATGTCCCCGGCGTCCAGGGGCGGTCACCGAGATGCAGGGCGGTTGCCAGTCGCCGTCATCTATACCGAGTTCGCACCCTCATGTGTCGCAGGCAGTGCCGGCGCCGTGCAAGGACGACGGACTGATCGCTCCCGTTGACTTACAGGCGGCGACAGAAGGCGGCAAACTCCGCGCTCGAGAACAGCATCTTGCCGTGCGGCCGCCAGAGATCCTCGAAAGCCTGTCGTGCAAAGCGCTGTTCGTTCGTCACGAACACGTCGGCGTCGAGCAGGAAGGTCATCAGATCGAGATCGACTTGCGCGTTGACATCGATCGGTGCGCCAGGCGTCGTCGAAAAATGTGCTTCCTTGTATGCCATGTTGTCGACGAACTGCGTGAAGTACCGGTAGCGCTCCGGGGCGCGCGCCCAACGGTCGGCGACCGCGCGCCAGTTGGACGGCGCAACGTGGCGCTCAATCATGGCCGAGCCCAGCACCGGGATCAGACGCCTTCTGATGTCGCCGCCGACCTCTCGCCGCACCCCGCGCATGCCACGGGCCTTCAACTGGTCGGAGATCTCAGCACGCATCTCTTTGGAGAGTTCGCGCTGAGCGACCAACTGACTCGCGTTGAACTCGCGGTCTGCCTTGGTTTCCTGGATCAAGGCCCAGGATCCGTCAGTCGGAAGCGCTCGGAGTCTCGCGACCATAGCCGCCTGGCTCGCGGGCTTCATCAAGGTGTTGACCTTGAGCCCGGCACCCTGAACCAGTTCGCGCTGCCAGATGGTCGGCACGTCCTCGTGGAAGCGCACGCCGGTTTCAATGATGAAAGGGAACCAGCGCCGGAGTAGTGCGTCGCGAACAGATTCGCGGGTGTATGCGCGAAGCATTTCCTCGAAGAACGGCCCCGAATATACCGCGACCACTCGTCCGCGACGGCACAAGTCGCGAATCGGCGAGTTGTCGATCGCGTCGAAATGCAATGGCGAAAAGGTGTTCGTATCGAAGACGACGCGGAGGCGAGTCATGTGTTCAATGCTACTTGCCCCGGGCCGCCATCGACTTCGATCGATATCATTGCTCGATGAAAGAAAGAGCTGATGCCTCTTTGGCGCCCAAGGATCGCCCAGGACGCGCGTTCGAACAGGTGACGGCCGCCATTCAAGCCAGGCTCGATCCGAATGCCAAGGTTGAACATGACGTGATCTTGGTCGATCGCATCGGTAACGAGCGGCAGTTCGACATCGTGGTCACAGGTCAATTCGGCGGTCAGCAAATGCTCGGGGTCATCGAATGCAAGGACACGAGCAAGCCCGTGGGCACGCCCACCGTTGACGCCTTCGTCACGAAGGCGGCAAACGTTCATGCGAACTTCAAGATATTGGTGTCGCGAAAGGGATTCACAGCGCCAGCGCTGAGGCAATGCGCTGCCCAGGACATCCAGGCACTTTCGCTCGCCGAGAATGACCCTGCCAATCGCCGATTCTTCATCGGAACCTATTGGGATGCGGATGTGTCCGAGTGGCAATCGATATCGCTTTCGATTCACTCAGTGGAAGGAGCCGCGCCCATCGACTCCTTCAAGGCCGACGAGGTCAAGCTCGGAGGCAAGCGCATTATCGACTGGATCTCCAATTTCATCCTTGACCACGAGGTTGAGGTAACGCAGGACGGCTGGCAACTCGAAACCGCCGTCGTATTTCGCGAGCCGCAGGTATTGGCGATTAGTTCGGAAGAGGAGCGACTCTGCGCCGCGATCACATTCAAAGCATGGCGGCATACGCGCGAGCTCCAATACAGGGTTGGGCTTAGCGGGGAAGGCTTCCTCAACTGGCACACGAAGATGGCCACGTTCCCGCCGGGAACTCAACTCGTGATGGACCCCGTTCCCATGGATTTTTCCCAATGGGAGCCGAGGGATCGCGCCAGGAGAGCGCCGGGTGGCTTCGTCGACGTGTTCCTAGAAGGTTGCACCGTCGGCTTCGAGCGGGTGCCAGATGCGGTTGCACTCCACGAACTCGGCGAGGTTTGCAGAGCTGATGATGAGGCATCCCACACTTCGGACACGGCTGCCCCGTAGCTTCGAACGCGTCGATACGAAGCGCAACTTGGGCAGGTCACGATGGTGCCGTCAAGGCGCCTTGCCACGATTCGTCGGGCGTCGCATGTTGCGCGCAGCGGTCGGGTCTTAGATTTCAGCCAGGTCGCATTTGGCCTGTGCAAGCTTGTTGGCCGCCCACTGCACCTGGGGAAGTGCCGCTTGGGTCGCAGCGGCCGCACCGTCCCTGAATCGAGCGAGCTCGACAGCACCCGCGCCAATGCGCTTCTCGAGTGCCTGCTGACGATGCGCATAGGTGTTCCTTACCTTCGCGCGCTCGGCCGGTGTCACCGCATTAGTTGGGTTGTAGACGAAACGGCGCTCGCAGGTCGCCTTCCAGTCCATGACTGACCTGGTCAAGCCCTCGCCGAATCCTCGAACTGAGCGGATCTTGTAGCGATCGCAGTCCGCAGCGGTTTCGATGCCGAACGAACGCAGCGCTGCCTTTCTGGCAGGCCCCAGGCCGGAAATCGACGCGTTCTCGATGAGAAAGGCGTCCAGGTGCTTCTGGAGCTGGCGTTCGCGGCCCGTCGCATGCAGTTTGTCCAACTCGGACTTTTCTGCGGCCGCAAGGCCTTGGTACTCCGTCCGGCTCGTGGCTAGCTCCTGCTTGAGCTTGTTGAACCCGGTCTGGCCTCGGTCATTGAACTGCTGGACTGCCTTGTCGTATTCGCTCTGCGCCCAATCGAGCGCGGCCTGGCGCAACCTTCGTTCCGCCGTTCGCTCCGCGCTGCCAGCATTTCCAGCGACAAACCAGCCGACGAGGCCCAGGAAGGCGCCGAGTAGCCATGCGCCGGGGAGTACCGCGAAGAAGCCGAGTGCAAACAGGACGGACACGGCACGATAGACAGAGATGCGATAAGAGCTAGGAACTCCGGCCGGAAGGGGTTTGGGAGTCAGGCCTGTGGTCGTCGGCTGCGGGGCGACCTGAAGCTGCGGCGGTGTCACGGCTTCAATCAGCGCCCAAGAGCGAGCCAAGATAAAACCGCTGTTGGGCAGGATCTGCGGAGCGACCGTGTTGTCTACGAAGTACTGGACCCCTTGGCGCTCAAGCGCGCACCAGGGGCAGTCGGACAGGTGCCCCGAGTAGACATGGACGGACGAAGCCGGGCATTTCTTGAGGGAAGTTCGAATCCCGTCAAGGGCCGCGACCCACTCTCTTGCCGTCGGGCGACCAGTTCGCGAGCCTTGCTCGGTGAAGGCTCGAAAGAACATCGAACCGACGCCGCCCGGCAGACTTCCCACCGGAATCGAGCGGGGAGGGGGCTCAGAACCACGCGCGCGCGAATCGCTCCCATACGCGTAGCGGAAGTCTCTGATGTCCGTTTCCAGAGCATCGCCAGCACCCGGCTTCAGGGGCACCCCAGCGAATGGGTGCCGGCCACCAAGAAGCAGATGGAAGACGAGGAGCGCGAGGCCAAAATTGTCGTGGTTGGGCGTTCGCGGGTGCTTGTCGAACGACGCAATTCCTTGAAGCTCGGGCGGAGTGAAATGCGAGACACCGACCTCGCACAGGTGCAGGGTTCCGGCGGCGTTGACTTGGAAAGAGTCACTGTCGATCAGCACCACCTTGCTGTCGGCGCCGACGTATACGTTGCCTTGATTGACGTCGCCTAGCACGTGACCACGCGAATGCAGCATCTCGAACGCAGCGGCGGTATTCCGGGCCACGAAGAGCAGGTAGTCCCATGCGGCTTTTGGACGATCTTGCTTGCGCTGCGCCGGACTGTAGATGTGATGGACAGGCTGCTTACCAGTTGCCTTGGGCATCAAGAAACCGACAACCGGTCCTCCGCGCTTGGCGTGTAGCGTGTCGAGCGGCCAAGCAACGTAGCTCGTCAGCTCGGAGTCGCATGCAGAGGCCATGAAGCGCAGCTTCGCCTGCTTCTTGGCATCGACGCTGCCGTGATAGAGCTTGGCAACCTGGTGAGGCAGGGCGGTGATCTCGTGCACGGCGCCTTCGCCGCCTCGGCCAAGCTCGCGACCTAGCAGGACCGTCGTGCCGTCCGAAGTAAAGACGTTGGCCATCGCGCCACTCAACGCCGCAGGGCCAAGGCAAGGGTCTTGTCGTCGTCAGTGCGCTCGTTGACGGAAGCACTTCCTAGAAATCGGACGAGCGAAGCAGTCAGAGCGTCTTCGCCGTCAGGTGCCATCTTGGCCATCCCTTTCCAGAAGGGAGCAAAAAATGGCTCATGAGGCGTATTCGCGGCCATGTTCAGAGCAAGGCGCTGCAGGCCGTCGCTGAACGCGGCGCAGGTGATGACCTCGTTGGCGTACGACTTCGTCTGCAGAATCGTCACTGCGTCATCGTCCGTAATGAAGTGGGTCATGTTGGCGTACTCGCCCCCCATCGGGACGACCGCAAGCTCCAAGCCGTTGCCAACGTCCAAAGCGACGCCGCCATCGCCGATCTGGAGCACGAGCGTGCCCCGCGCGCCCGATAGGACGCCCAGAAACGTACAGGCGAAGTCGCGGGCGGTCAGGCCTTCAGCATCCGCACGTGCGTAGATCCGGTCACGCACGAATACGGCAAGCTCTCCCGCCAGAACATCGGAGAGTCCAAACTCGCGCTTAGAAAGCTTGGTTGCAACGAAGTCAGCTGCCGCCTTGATCGCAATCTCCGCCCCTTCGCCTCCGCGCGTAGCGCTTCCGGCACCGTCAGAGACGAACATCGACAAGAAGGGGGCGCCATCGCGGTCCTCTTCGACTTGCGCCCAGCAACTGTCCTCACAGGGCTTGTCGACCGCGATGTGCGAGGTCCCGACCTCGGAGGCCGCGAGGACCGTCCAGGTCACACCGACGTCCAACCGCTTGGCGGTTGCAAGGCAACTTCGGTATTCGGCGTAGAACGCGACACCGAGCGAAGCGAGGACGAGAGCCAGCTGAAGAGCTCGCGGAACTTCAGACCGTCCAGGCTCAGCGGAGCGCGAGTGCTGATCTGGCCGAGTGTTCCCATGTCCGCGCCCTTGACGCCGATGGCGAAGAAGGCGAGCTGCTTAGAGGCCTCGCCCTCGCGTACGGCGGCCGCGGCGGCCTGCCAGGAGTCCGTGGGGGCGCCGTCCGTGATGAGAAAGACCCACGGACGATAGTAGGCGATGCCGCTGGCCTTGTATTCAGCCTTGCGGTCGCGAATCAGGTTGAGTGCCTCGTGGATCGCCGAACCCATCGGGGTATCGCCCTGAGCAACCAAATGAGGGGGATAGAAGTTCCCTGCGCTGGTGAACGGCATCTCCACCTTCATCGGGCCAAACGTCACGATGGCGACTTCGACGCGCTTGGTCGCAAGGGTGTCCGAGGCCAGTTCCTCACGAAACGTCGCCAGTCCGGCGTTCAACTCCTCGAGCGGACGGCCGCCCATGGAGCCGGAGACGTCCAGCAGCAAGACGCAGGGACAACGCGGCTCCGGATTGTCCGCAAAGCTGTCCGGCATGAAATCGATCTGTTCGCTCACGTTTCCTCCCTTGGATTGGCTCTTCGATTGTAAGTAGACGCGTCAACGCGGCAAGTCAGCGGATGGGAATAGATGTCGGGAAATTCTCATGGGGCGGCGCCTTCCCAGGTGGCCAACTGCTCGTTGCGCCCTCGGTACCAGCCCTGGACGCAATCCTTGTCATGGCATTGGTCGTCGCGAAAGCGGGCGGCCGCCGCGCTCTCGGCGAGAAACGCCGAGAATCGCCCGCTCGGAATCTTCGACGCCAAGCGGATGCGGTCGTCGTCGTAGCGGTGGTCAAGCGCGAGTTGCTTTGCGCCTAGATCGAGGTCCGAGCAAATCAGTCGTTGCGCATCGGACTGAGGTGAGGGGCAAAACGACTGCGTGGGATGAAAGATCTCTGCATCAGTCGATGCCTGGGGCGTCGGCGTCGCTGGATTTGCCGACAGCTGCGAGCCGGTGGCAACCTGCGTGATTGGTGACTCCCCCGGCTGCGGAGAAGACGCCGACGCGCTTGCTGCCAATCGAGCGTCCCAGGCATCAAGCTGCGTCGACCTTTGGTGGTACCACTCGGTCAGACACGCGTCGCTTCGGCAGCTTCGCTCTCGAGTCTGCCAGGCCTTGCGGGCTTCGGCGGCGAACTCCTTCTTGCTGGCCTCGGGAATGGAATCCCGCACGGCGTCGAAATGCTGGGCCAGCGCACGGTCGAGGCTCGCTAGCTCCGGGTTATTGCATATCAGGCGCTCACTCGTTGACCTGGCCTTGCGGCAGTCAAACGACGGCTGAGCACGAGCAGCGGCAGCCAGACTGGCAAGTACGGCGTCATCAGGCGCTACGGCGACAGCGTTTGGAGTCGACGCAGTTGACGGCTGAGGTGCCAGGCCGCGCGCCACGAGGAATAACAATCCAGCGGCGAGCACGCTCACACCAATTGTCTGCAGCGTCAGGCTTGGAGTTCCAGCATTGAAGGCACCTTGGCCTGGCGCACTCGGTTGCGGGACGTTCGGCGCCGATGGCAGGGCACCGGTGCGGCCTACATGGCCACCGGCCATGCGACGCAGCGCGCCAGCTACGGTCTCCAGACCGCGCTCGCGAGAGCTCATGAATCGAACATTCAAGCCAGAGTCAGTCGCGAGGGAGAGGGCGCTGAACAGGCACTTCGGAAACTGGACGTTGTCTTTGAAGCGCCTGTCCGGACTGCCGTCCTTGTTCGGATGCTTCCAGTTGTGGCCGACAATGGTTGCGTCCGGTGGCGCGTACGAGGTCGATCGGATCATTGTGATCGGCTCGCACCGCGAACGAAGAGACGTGTATTCAACCGCGCCAATGTCGCGGCCCTGGATAAGAAAAACCCGATCCGGAAAGAACGCGAACGTCGTCTTTTCCGCGTATAGCATCGGCACGGCTACGTTGGCGATGATTCCGTCCGGAAAGCCAGTGCTGGATTTGGCGGCCTTGGTCGAGACGCCGTAGCTTGCGCCTGAGTGGTATTTCACGTCCGCGAAGTCGACACGCGAAGTAACGGCCGTGAACTCTGACGCAGCCGAGCCACTGCGTATGGCCTGCGACAGAGCGTCAAAGTCCGCCACCGACTGGGGATCCAGGTCATAGAACAGAACAGTGAGCCGCCGAATCTTGTCGCGCCACCGCGTCCAAAGCGTTGCGCCGACGCATGCGATTGCCAAGACACCCAAGACGCTCGGGGGGCAACTCGGAACCGCCCCAGCAAAGGCCAGTAGTGCCAACGACGTCCCGATCGCTACGAACGGCCAAAAGGCCGCACGGGATCTCTGCTCGCGGATGGTTTGCAAGATCGCGTCGCTGGTGGCGTCGCTTAAGCCAAGGACGTCCGCTGTGTCGTAAGACGTATGGCCTACAGCGCTAGGGACGTAAGTCAGCTGGCCGCTTGTGGACGGCTGAGCGCTTGGCCCATTTCCGTGCGTCGGCGAGGAGGGGGCCGCACCTGAGGCGGCGGCGCCGCTTCTTGAACTGGTTCCCAGGCCCTTGCGATAGCGAAAGCCGCCCAGACTCCCGGTGATATATGCGCCGCGAGGGCCAGTGCCGACCCGAAGCCCGGGAATCCCGGCCGATACGCCGATTCCGGAGCCACTGAGGTTGAATCTGACCGCGCCGAACCTGATGCTCTTCGAATAGCTAAGACCCATGTTCTCTCCTCCCTTGCTTGATCATTGTCTGCGCTTCCCTTGCGCATGCCTGGCAACTGATAGCTCATCCGGCCGAGAGCGCAAGAGGGTACGCCAGCGGCGGGGCATCTGGGGCCGGCCCTGTGTGCGAGCAGAGCCAAAACCTGCCACAGTTCACGTCACCTAAGTGCGACGACGTTGGGATCTGCGACTTGATCAGGCTGCGAACGGGCGGTCGAGTTCGAACCGCGGTATGTGCGTGAGCGCAGCCAGCACTACTGGGGGTTGCCTCCGGCGGCCCTTCGCATGGCTTCGGCTGGATCGAGGGCGTAGGTCCACGCCTGGGAGTTCGTCAGTGCAGCAACTAGCGCGTCGCCACCCGAATGAATTAGCGAGCCGAATTCGGGAGAAAACAGGCTGCAATCCAAGGCGCGCGCGAGTTCGCTCAGGAGCTCACAGAACGCAGCACTTTCCAGGCGTGCATCAATCCGGGCAGACAACTCCGCGTCGCCGGCATCATCGACGACCACCTCAATTCGGTTTCCGTCCTCTGGGCCGAAGACGAGGATGCCTTCGCACATCTGCCAAGGCTGGCCGAAATGTTCTGAGAGGAAGGCATGGGCCTCGACCACCGACGCCTCAGGCAAAAGCGGCAATGCCCAAGCGTCTGCGTCCTGAATCGGGACGGGTGTCCCTTTGGGCACGAAAAGCACTTCGAACTGCCAGATCGCCATGGTGGCTGATTATGGGCACTGCGCGCCACCCACAACACCGTCGATGATTGGGTACTGGTCGAGCAACGAGCTGGTGGGCCTCGGGCGATCGCTCCGAGACCTGGCATCCTGGGGTGCGAACTTTACGGAGCGATTCTTGGCGTCGCGGAAACTGACACGCAAGTCCGGCATGGTTCCAGCCGCTGTGGCTCCACGTCTGCACGGCTCCGGCGTCTTCCTGGTTGGCATGTCTGCACAGCGCCGAACTCTGACCAGCTAATCACGGGTTCTCACTACAGCGTTGGGTGCTCAGCATGTCTGCACGGCTCCGGATCGACCCCTGAAGTGGGACGTATGTCAGCATGGTTCCGGCGAATCAGCCCCAGATCTGCGCCGAAGCAAGTCTGGGGGCACTGGGGCGTGCAGAGATTCTGTGCGGCGAACATAGCTGCCGCCAACGCTTGCAGCGCCGACGGCCACAGGTCAACGCACGCAAGGAACGTCCGCCGGATTGCAGCCGGTCGTACGGAATCAAGCCAGCGTGCAGCCAGTGGTAGGCGCGATCACCTGACGGCAGCCACGTGGCAATCAACGAAGCGGTGTGGCCATCGTCGCTTCCCAATTCATGGTCATCATTGCTTACGGCAGCCAACTGCTTGGCCAGGCTCAGTCCATGACCGCGCAGATGGCAGCGGACTCCGGATGTACCCACCTGAAGCGAAGCAATTGCTTGTAGAGGCCCATGACCGGATTCGAGGTCGCCATGTTGTCGGGCTCCGTGAGCCACCAGTTGACGGCAAAGATCGTCGACAAGAATCCAACAGTCTCGGCTTGGACCAATTCGTCAAAATTTCGATCTGATCGATTGACTCGAAACTTCCACGGACTGACCGGGGCAAGGAACACGCCGCCGTTGGACAACTCCCAGAGGGTCCAAAGGTCGGGGATATCCTCAACAGGGCACAGCCATCGGAAGGCCTTCAGTACGTCGTGAATGAAATTGGGCTGCCAGGCCGGCGGGATGACGGTCTCGAGTCTCCATTTCCAGTCCAACGGCTGGACCTCCGATCGACCGATCGGTGCACGTCGCCTCAGGTAGGGCGGAAGATCCTCTTTAGCGTAGTACTTCCAAGCGTGGCTGGTTGGCATGAGCCCCCCGGATTCGATTCACCCGATGCGTTCGGGACTCACAGATTCCGAGCGAGATTGCGGCGTGTCAAATCGTGCCTCGACGTCACCAACATTAGGTGCGTACCCTTGGCGACACGAAAAGCGCAGGTCGTGCATGGGCTGTCACCACAATTTGGTCCGCCGAGCCCATCCCGTCGCCAATATTTGGTCCGCGGTCTCGGCCAGAGGGGAACCGAGCGGCGCGGAAACACCGTCACCACAATTTGGTACTGCGAGCGATCCGTGACACCAACATTAGGTGCCGATGCACCAGCATTTTGTCGTAATCGTCACCAGGATTTGGTCGTCCGGAGTGTGGGCGCAGTAGGCAGCCAGCCAGGCGCCGGACTTCGGGGGGTTGCGAGTCGTCGGACTGCGCATAATGTGCGTTATGTCAAGTTGACTCCGCATGGCCCGAATCGTACTACCTGAACGGTCCCTTCGCCCTCTTCTTTGGCGTACTCGCCGCATGGTCCTCGGCGCTGAATGTCTCGCGTTGCCCTCGAAGGGCCTCGCCATCGACTTGTCGACCGACTGCCTCGATGTCTTCGGCGCTCACGCCACAGGACTCGAAGTGATGACGCCATCCGTTCACCACGTCAATGACCCGCATGACTTCCCGCGCTGCGTCCGGTGCTGCCAGGCCGAAATCCTGGCAACGCGACATTGCGTTGGAAAGCGTCGAGTTCTGGCCATCGTTGCCGCATGCGAACTCCTGGTATCCGTGGGCACCCGCCGACGGCAGGACGTCGTAGGCTGGTGACAGTCGATATCGGCCGTGCCGGCCAGGATCTTCGGAAAGGAGCGCGTGGTTCTTTTCGTGGTCGTCCGTGTTGTCCATCAGGATGTTGAAGACCATCCGACGAAACAGCTCTCTCGCATCTTTGCCATTGGCATCGTCGACCTCGACGCCAGCTCGCCGTAGCAGCCTTGCAAGAGCCGGATAGGACATCTCTGGCTCTTGTCCTCGGGCCGTGGCCGCCCGAAGAGCCGTGCCGGCAGAGATGCTGTGGATGCGTCGCTGACCGGCGCGGTCGAAGCGGCGAATCGCCAACGCGTTGCTTTTCGCCAGCTTGATGACCTGCGTTTCGGCCGCTCGAATGTCTGCCTTCTTCGACAGCGTCATCGTCGCATGCTCGATGAGCTGGGAATCAAGCGGATCACCCTTGCGGTGGAACTTGATGACCCATTCGTCACCGGCGATTTCGATCAGCGCCTTGGGTTGGGCGCCACCGAGCGTCCCGCCTGCGGCCAGGACCCGCTGCTCGATGGCGGAAATGGGCGCTGAGTCCTCGACCTTGGCCACGACCTCGCTGACTTCCTGGGCTTGCTCACGGCGCGGGAGTGGCCCGCCCTGGCGAGGAACGTACTCCGTTGCAGACGTGGAGACACCGAGCGCGCCGAAACGGTCATCGCCAGCGTAGTAGAGGTACTCCATGAGCGACAGGCGCCCTGGCTTGTCGAGGTGGCGGATGACCCGCTCGCCCCATCGATCCGGGCGAGCGTCGTCGACTGCGCCTACCGCGCGCGGGGAGTCTGCCGATAGCCTGCCCTGAGGCAAGTACTCGACGTCAACCAGCGGAAGGTCTTCGCTGAGGGCGAAGCCGGTCTCCAGCCACGCCTTCCCGTATTGGAGCGAGACACCGCGCCCGGATTCGACCAGGCGCAGCCGCCCGACGCAGCGCGGCGCGGCTGGATCGGCCTTGTACCAGACGTACAGCTCGTCGAGCCTCATTGTCGAAGCTCCTGAGCCTTCAAGGAGGCTGCTTTCAGCCGAGCCTCTTCAGAGGCCCTGGCCCTCTCCCTGCCGAGTTCCATCGCCTCACGGACGTTGAGCTCCAACGCGCCGGCATCCTTTTCCGGAGAAGCGAGATCGGCGAGCCCACCGTCGCGCCCGATGAGCCACAGGGCCGTTGCGACGATGCCGATGCCGATTCCCGGGTCGCCTGCTTCGAGCCTCTGGAGCGTTGATATCGTGACGCCCATACGACGAGCCCACGTCTTGAGCGACTCCTTGCGCCGAAGTCGAGCCACCGCGAGATCCGCACCGAACTTTTCGAGCGCCTGGATCGTTGCAGGAGGCATCTGCTGAAGAGCACGAGAGATCTTTGGCATACCGATAGATTATCACGAAGTGCGGTGTATCGTATATATCTATAAGTACGTTTGGATGAGGCGCAGCGTGGTTGCACAGCAGATGCTGCCCTGTGCCCAGCGCAGCCACACCCCGCTTCACTCCACCTGATCCACACTCCCCACCGCCTTCGGAAACGTCACGATCCCCCAAGGCAGCTGGTTGTCCGCGATGCGCTTGACCGGCTCAAGGCTCTGGGCGTCGATCACGACGATCTCGTTGGAGCGGCCGCAGGCGACGAGGATGTTGCGGTCGTCCGGGGTGAACGTGAAATGCCAGCAGCGCGCACCGGTGGGCACGTCCTTGAGCTTGGCGAAGCTGTCGGCGTCGAACACCTCGAGGGTCCTGCTCTTGGCGGCGGCGACGAAGAGCCGCTTGCCGGCGCGGTCGAAGGCGACGCCGTACGGGGACTCGCCGGTCTTGATCGACCGCACGACGTGCCCGGCGTCATCGATGACGACGAACGCGTTGCTGAACTCGAGCGTCACCACGTAGTGCCTGCCGTCCGGCGACCGCTTGATGCCGCGCGGCCGCGTGCCCCAGGGCTTCAGGTCGATCTTTCGCAGCAGCTTGCCGGTGGCGATCTCGTGCACCGACACGTTGTCGTCGGCCTCGTTGGCGACCAGCAGCCGCCGGCCGTCGGCCGAGAACTCGATGCCCTCGGTCTCGAGGCCGCCGGTGATCGAGCGGACGAGCTTGCCGGCGTCGAGGTCGACGACCGCGATGTGCGCGGGCTCGTGCCTGTCGTCGTCGTCCGGCGCGGCGGACGCCGGGGCCCCGGGCGGCGCGGCGGTGGACGACGGCTCGCAGGTCACGAACGCGAGATGGCCGAGGACCCGGACGAACTCGGGGTTGTCGCCGACCGCCACGTGGCGCAGCAGCTGGCCGCTGGTGCGGTCGATCACGGCGATGCGGCCGCCCTCGCGGTTGGCCACGACCAGCAGCTTGCCGTCCGCCGTGACGCCGATGCCGCGCGGCTCCTTGCCTTGCGCGCTCACCGACGCCGTCGTGGTGAGCGTGGTCAGGTCGATCACGGCGATGTCGCCGTTCTGGTTGCTGACATAGGCCACGGGCGGCGCGGCGCCGGCCTGCGCGCAGGCCCAGGCCATCAGGCCGCTTGCGACCGCGGCCCGGAGCCCGGGTCGCGGCATCGTCTTCGATCCCATTGCCATCTCCTCGCGCAGACGTCGGGACGCCGGGCTTGATCGCTCGGCCGTCGAACCGCCGCGCATCCTAGCCCGGCTCGGTTTCGGCGGCGTTGCCGGCTCGATTGCGCCCCGCCGGCATTGGGTGAATACTCGACCGCGCATCCCCGCCCGTCTTCACGAGTGAAACGATGGCCCCGCCCTCCTGCCCTGCCGCCTCGCGCCGGCCGCGAGGCCCGCGCCACGCCGTCGCGGCCGCGCTGATCCTCGTCTTGGCGGGCGGCGCCGGCGCGGCCGAGCTGTCGGCGCAGGACGTGGCGCGGGCGCTCGCGCAATCGAGCGCGGACCATCCGGCGGTGTTCGACGGCAAGGACCTGTCGGACCTCGACCTGAGCCGGCTCGACTTCCGCCATGCCAGCCTGCGCGGCACCAACCTGTTCGCGAGCCGCCTGGTCTCTTCCAACTTCGCCGGCGCCGACCTGCGGGCCGCCAACCTCAACGGTGCCTGGCTGATGGGCGCCGACTTCACGCACGCGCGCCTCGCGGGCGCCAGCCTGCTGTCGGTCGTGATCCTGGGCGGCGAGGTGAAGGCGATGCCCGTCTTCCGGGGCGCCGACCTGCATGGCGTGAAGATGATCGCCGACCTGCCCGGCGCCGACCTCGCGGGCGCGGACCTGGGCGAGGCCCATGTCGGCGTCGAGATCCGCAACCAGGGCATGAGCCAGATGCGCACCGACTTGACCGGTGCGCACCTTTCCGGCGCGACGCTGGCGGGCGCCGACCTCAACCGCAGCCTGCTCTCGTTCGCCGACCTGAGCGGCAGCGACCTGCGCGGCGCCAACCTGTTCCGCGCCAAGCTGGTCGGGGCAAACCTCACAGGGGCGGACGTCGCCGGCGCCGATTTCACGGAGTGCGATCTCGCGGACGCGGTGCTGCGCGACATCAGGGGCCTTGCCCAGGCGCGCGGCCTGGCGCAGGCCGAGAACCTGGACAAGGCCCGGCGCTGACCGGGTCGGCTGCTGCCGGGGCACATCGCTTGCTTTGGCAACCCTGTCCACTGAGGGATGACATCGCGGGCACCAGGCAGGTGCGGCGCGACGGCCACCGGTCGACGTCATGTGCGACGACGCCGGTGCACCCATGGCGGCACCGCCGTCGCGCTCAGAACCCGAGGTGCGCCATGTCCGACCTGTACGCCGCGCTGCTTTCCTGGGCCGTCACCTTGTCCGGCTACCCGGCGCCCGCGGTGCCGCCTGTCGTCGTCCAGAAGCCGCATGCCTTCTTCGTCGAGAACGCGTGCAACCGGCACGAATGCAAGGTGCTCGGCTGGTACGCCGGCGGCCGCAACCTCTACATCGACGAGACGCTCGACCCCGAGGACAGCCTCTTCGCCAGCTCCATCGTCGTGCACGAGATGGTGCACTACCTGCAGGCCGTGGCGCGCGGCGACGCGTCGCTCGCGGGCGGTGCGGCGTTCGACAGCGCCCCGCCCTCCTGCCGGCAGATCGTGCGCTGGGAATTCGAGGCCTACGCGGTGCAGCGCGAATACATCACGCGCTACGGGGCCTACCTGCCCGTTGGCAATGCCATGAGCGACGCGCATTGCGAGGCCGACGAGCAAGCGGGCGTTCCGCAGGCGCCGCGGCCCTAGTCGAGTCGATAATGCCGGCTCGACTTCCACGAGGCGGCCCCCCATGCAGGACTTGCTGGACGATGCGGCGAAGCGGGCGATCCGCTACCTCGACGGCCTGGGCGATCGCGCCGTCGCGCCCGGGGCGGAGGCGGTCGCGGGCCTCGCCGCGCTCGACGTGCCGCTCCCCGAACTGCCCGGCGATGCCGCCGACACCCTGCGCCTGCTCGACGACCTCGGCTCGCCGGCGACGACGGCGAGCGCCGGCGGGCGCTTCTTCGGCTTCGTGATCGGCGGCGCGCTGCCGGTCACGGTCGCGAGCAACTGGCTCGCCACCGCCTGGGACCAGAACGCCGCCCTGCAGGGCCCCGCGCGCGCCGTCGCGGCCTTCGAGGCCGTCGCGCTGAAGTGGATGCTCGAACTGCTGGGCCTGCAGCCCGCCTGCGCGGGCGCGTTCGTGACCGGCGCCACGATGGCCAATTTCAGCGCGTTGGCCGCGGCCCGGCACGCCGTGCTGGCGCGGGCGGGCTGGTCGGTCGAGGGCGACGGCCTGTTCGGCGCGCCGCCCATCACGGTGGTCATCGGCGACGAAGCGCATCCCACGCTCGTGAAGTCGCTGGGCCTGCTGGGCCTGGGCCGCAACCGGGTGCTGCGCGTGCCGGTCGACGGCCAGGGCCGGATGCGCGCGGATCGCCTCCCCGCGTTGGCCGGACCGTCAATCGTGTGCCTGCAGGCGGGCAACGTGAACACCGGGGCGTTCGATCCCTTCGCGGAGATCGTCCCGTGGGCGCACGACGCGGGCGCGTGGGTGCACGTCGACGGCGCGTTCGGTCTCTGGGCCACGGCCAGCCCCGCCCTCGCGCCGCTCGCCGCGGGCGTGGCGCAGGCCGACTCGTGGGCCACCGATGCCCACAAGTGGCTCAACGTGCCCTACGACAGCGGGCTCGCGTTCGTCCGCGACGCCCGCGCGCTGCGCGCCGCGATGGCGATCTCGGCGGACTACCTGCCGGTGGGCGACGGGCGCGATCCGTCCGACTTCACGCCGGAGCTGTCGCGCCGCGCCCGCGGCGTCGACGTCTGGGCCGCGCTGCGCACCCTCGGCCGCGCCGGCGTCGCCGCGCTGGTCGAGCGCTGCTGCGCGCATGCCCGCCGCTTCGCGCGCGAGCTCGAGGCGGCGGGCTTCGAGATCCTCAACGACGTCGTGCTCAACCAGGTGTTGGTGGCCCACCGCGACGCCGAGACGACGCGCCGGCTCGTCGCCGCGGTGCAGGCCGACGGCACCTGCTGGTGCGGCCCCACCGCCTGGCAAGGGCGCGCGGCGATGCGCATCAGCGTGTGTTCGTGGGCCACGACCGACGCCGACGTCACGCGCAGCATCGCGGCGATCGTCAGGTTGGCACACGGCCTCTAGCAGGCCCCCGCCCTTCAGGCCTGGATCAGGCCCCAGCGCAGCGCCACCAGCGTGAGCTCCGACTGGTTGCCCGCGCCCAGCTTCTGCTTGACGTGGTACAGATGGGTGCCGACGGTGCTCGCCGACAGGTTCAGGTTCTGCGCGATCTGCGCGACCGACGCCCCCCGCGCCAGTTGCAGGAAGACCGAGAACTCGCGCTCGCTGAGCACGTCCGCCGGGCTCTCCTCGCCATCGAGTTGCGCCATCGCCAGGGCGCGCGCGGTCGCGGCGTCGATGTAGCGGTCGCCGCGCGCGACCGTGCGCACCGCCTCGATCAGGGTCTCGGGCGCGCTGCGCTTGGCGAGGTAGCCCAGCGCGCCGGCGCGCAGCACGCGGCGCGGGTGCGCGGTGTCCTCGTGGGCCGACAGCGCCAGCACGCGCGCCTTCGGGTCCTGGGCCAGCAGGCGCCGCACGGCCTCCAGCCCGCCCATGCCGGGCATGGACAGGTCCATCACCACCACGTCGGGCCGCGTCCGCGGGTACAGCTGGCAGGCCTGCTCGCCGTCGCCGGCCTCGGCGACGACCTCGGCCTGGGCGTCCGCGAGCAGCATGCGAAACCCCATGCGCACGAGCGCGTGGTCGTCGACCAGCATCACGCGGATCACGGGGCCTCCGCGGGCTCGCGCAGCGGCACGCGCACGCTCAGGCGCACGCCGCGCGGGTCGGCCGCCGCCAGGTCGAAGCGCCCGCCCAGCACCTCCACCCGTTCGGCCAGCCAGCGCAGGCCGTGGTGCTCGTCGCCGTCGGCCCAGCCGGGCGACAGGCCGCGGCCATCGTCCACCACCTCCAGCGTCATCGCGTCGCCCGCGGCCTGCAGGCGCACGCGCAACGTGCTCGCCTGCCCGTGCCGCAATGCGTTGGTGATGCCCTCCTGCGCCGCGCGGTAGACGGTGAGCGCGGCGTCGGGCGACGGCGGCACGGCGTCCATGTCCACGGTCACCTCGATGCGAACGTCCGGGTGGCTGCGCCGCATGCGGTCGACCAGGTCGCGCAGGCCCTCCTCGAGGCCCAGCCTGTCCAGCACCAGCGGCGTCAGGCGCGGGATCAACCCGTGCATCGCGTCGTAAAGGCGCGACGACTCGTCGGCGATGACGTTGGCCGCGGCGCGCGAGTCCGCGTCGACCGTCCCGGCGCGTCGGGCGATCGACAAGGCCATGGCGCGGATCGCCGTCACCGACTGCCCCAGTTCGTCGTGCAGTTCGCGCGCGATGCTGCGGCGTTCCTGTTCCAGCCGGCCGTCGATCCAGCGCGTGAGGCGGCGGTTCTCCTCGAGCTGGCGTTCGGCCAGCGCCGCGCGGCGTTCGCTCTCGAGCTTGTGCTGCAGCGCGCCCGTCATGCGGTTGAATGCGACCCCGATGGCCGCGGCCTCGGTGCCCCGCAGCGGCGGCAACGTGATGTCGAAGCGGCCCGCCTCGAGCGTGTTGAGCGCCTGCACGATCCGGGCGAGCGGCCGCACGGCCCTGCCCACGAGCCAGAAGACCGCCGCGTTGGCGACGAGCAGCAGCGCCGCGCATTCGCCCACCAGGGTCTTGAACGCGTCCCAGGCGTCGAGCGCCGCGCGGCCGGCGTTGGCGCGGATCTCCAGCGTGCCGTCCGGCAGGGCGATGGCCTGGATCGACGGCGGCGGGGACACCATCCGCTCGAACCACCGGGGCGCGTCCCGCCCCGGCTTGTAGGTGGGCGGGGGAGACCGGTAAAGCACCTGTCCGGCGCCGTCGAACAGCGTGATCTCGTTGGAGCGCACGCGTCCCGTGCCGCGCAGGTACGACAGCAGCCACTGCGGGCCCTGCGACGAGTACTGCCAGACCAGGCGATCGAGCAGCTGGGCGGCCACCCGGTTGGCGGCCACCACCTCCTCCTGGACGGACTGGCGTTCGTCCTCGAACTCCCGGGCCACCAGCGCGGCGGTGAACAGCAGCGTCAGCACGCCGACGATGAGGTTGATTTTCAGGCGCAAGGTCATCGAAGGTCGCCTCCAGCGCTTCGCCGTCCCCGCATCGTATCGACTGCGGCGCCGGCGCACCATGCCGAATCATGAAAATCATGAGGCCGGATTCATGGCCGGACCCTGGCCGCGCGGCCGCCGCCGGGTCACGCTGTCGCAGGGGATCTCCGGATCCTTCGCGGCTCCGGCCGGCGCCGCGCAATCTCAGCCAAGGAGCCTCTCCGATGACCTGGACCACCCCGCAAGCCTGTGATTTCCGCTTCGGCTTCGAAATCACGATGTACGTCGCGGCCCGTTGACGTCCCCTGCCCGCATGGCGCCCGGCGCCGTGCGGGCGCTCCTCCACGCCCGAATCGCATGCGCATCACCGTCCTCGGGTCCGCCGCCGGCGGCGGCTTCCCGCAATGGAACTGCAACTGCCGCAACTGCGCCGGCGTCCGGTCGGGCGCGGTCCGAGCGAAGGCGCGCACGCAGTCCTCGATCTTCGTGCGCGGCGACGCCGGCGTCGACGGCATCCTCTTCAACGCCTCGCCGGACATCCTCGAGCAGATCCGCGGCCGCGCCGCGCTGCAGCCGGCGCGCCGCCTGCGCGACTCGGCGATCGCCGGCGTGGTGCTGATCGACGGCCAGGTCGATCACGCGACCGGGCTGTTCATGCTGCGGGAGCGCCAGGGCCGGCTGCCCTTGTGGTGCACCGACGCGGTCGACGAGGACCTGCGCGGCGGCAACCCCGTGTTCGAGGTACTCGAGCACTACTGCGGCGTCGACCGGCACCGCATCGACCTCGCCGGCACGCCCTGGCGCGTTCCTGGGGCGGACGGACTGGCGCTGAGCGCGCTGCCGCTGCCCGGCAAGGCGGCGCCCTACTCGCCGCACCGCGAGCGCGGCATCCCGGGCGACAACATCGGCGTCACCGTCGTCGACGACGCCCGCCGCAGCACGCTCTTCTACGCGCCCGGGCTCGCGGAGGTGACGCCGGCGGTCTTCGACGCGATGGCCAACGCCGACGCGGTGCTGGTGGACGGCACCTTCTGGACCGACGACGAGATGATCGCGCTCGGCCTGTCCACCCGGCGCGCGCGGGACATCGGGCACCTCGCGCAATCGGGACCCGGCGGCATGGTCGCGTGGCTGTCGCGGCTGCCTGCCCACACGCGGCGCTGCCTCATCCATGTCAACAACACCAACCCGATCCTCGACGAGGACTCGCCCGAGCGCGCCGCGTTGGCGCGCGCCGGCATCGAGGTCAGCGAGGACGGCATGGAGATCGTCCTGTGACCGCGACGCCGCCCCCGCCCGGGCTCGCGCCCTGGCCGCGCGAGGAGTTCGAGCAGCGCCTGCGCGACCGCGGCCGGGCATACCACATCCACCATCCGTTCAACCTCATGCTCAACGAGGGCCGCGCCAGCGTGGCGCAGGTGCGCGGCTGGGTCGCCAACCGCTTCTGCTACCAGCAGGCGATCCCGCTGAAGGACGCGGCGATCCTGTCCAACTGCGACGATCGCGAGGTCCGGCGCGGCTGGGTGCAACGCATCCTCGACCACGACGGCTTCGCGCTCGGCGCGGTGCGCGACGACGGCGGCATCGAGGCCTGGCTGCGGCTGGCGGACGCCGTGGGCCTGGCCCGCGAAGAGGTGCTGGACCAGCGCCACGTCGTGCCGGCGGTGCGATTCGCCGTCGATGCCTACGTGAATTTCGCCCGCCGCGCGCCGTGGCAGGAGGCGGTGTGCTCGTCGCTCACGGAGCTGTTCGCGCCCGAGATCCACCGGCAGCGCCTCGCGACCTGGCCGCAGCACTACCCCTGGATCGCGGCGGACGGCCTCGCGTACTTCCGCGACCGGGTCGGCAAGGCGCGCCGCGACGTGGAACAGGGCCTGGCGATCACGCTGGCCCACTTCGACACCCGCCCGCTGCAGCAGCGCGCGCTCGACGTGCTGCAGTTCAAGCTCGACATCCTGTGGGCGATGAACGACGCGATGGCGACCCGGTACGGCGTCTCATGACCGCCGCTCCGGACACCGTCGCGCGCATCGGCAGCGGCTTCCGCCTGCAGTGGGAACCCGCGCAGTCGTGCTTCGTGCTGCTGTACCCGGAAGGCATGGTCAGGCTCAACCAGAGCGCTGGCGAGATCCTGAGGCGCTGCGACGGCCAGCGCGACGCCGCCGCCATCGTCGCCGACCTCGAGGCCGCCTTCTCGACGAGCGGCCTCGAAGGCGACGTCCTCGCCTTCCTCGACATGGCCCACCGCCAGCGCTGGCTGGACTGGGCGCGGACGCCATGACCGCGACCGCCCCGCCGGGGCCGCCGCTGTGGCTGCTCGCGGAACTCACCTACCGCTGCCCGCTGCACTGCGTCTTCTGCTTCAACCCGCTGGACTTCGCGGCGCACGCCGACGAGCTTTCCACCGCCGACTGGCTGCGCGTGCTGCGCGAGGGCCGCGCGCTGGGCGCGGTGCAGCTGGGGCTGTCGGGCGGCGAGCCGTTGCTGCGCGACGACCTCGAGACGATCGTCGCCGAGGCGCGGCGCCTGGGGTTCTACAGCAACCTCCTCACCTCCGGCGTGGGCCTCACGCCCGCACGGGCCCGTGCGCTCAGGGCCGCCGGCCTCGACCATGTGCAGCTGTCGTTCCAGGACTCCACGCGCGAGATGAACGACTTCCTGTCGCACACGAAGACCTTCGACCTCAAGAGCCGCGTCGCCCGCCTGATCAAGGACGAGGGCTGGCCGATGGTGATGAACGTCGTGCTGCACCGGCTCAACATCGACCACGTCGACCGCATCATCGGCATGGCCCACGAGCTCGGCGCCGAGTACCTCGAGCTGGCCAACACCCAGTACTACTCCTGGGCGCACCTCAATCGCGCCCACCTGCTGCCGACCCACGAGCAGTTGCGCCGCGCCGAGGAATGCGCGGAGCGCTGGCGCGAACGGGTCGGCGACCGCATGCGCATCCTGTTCGTCGCGCCCGACTACCACGAGGGCACGGCCAAGCGCTGCGTCAACGGCTGGGGCAGCACGCTGCTGAACGTCGCGCCCGACGGCGTGGCCCTGCCCTGCCACACCGCGCGCATGCTGCCCGGCGCGGCGTTTCCCAATGTGCGGGATGCGAGCCTGCGCGACATCTGGTTCGAGTCCGAGGGCTTCCAGCGCTATCGCGGCACCGGCTGGATGAAGGAGCCCTGCGCGAGTTGCGAGCACAAGGAGCGCGACCTCGGCGGCTGCCGCTGCCAGGCGTGGCTGCTGGCGCACGACGCGCGCGCCGCCGATCCGGTCTGCCGCCTGAGCCCGCACCACGCGCTGGTGACGGCCGCCGTGGCGCGGGCGGGGACGGACGCGGCGGTGGAGCACCCGCTGGTATTCCGCGATGCGTCGAACTCGAACAGGCTGTCCCGGAGCGCGGCGCCCGGCTGATCACGGCCAGTCGAAGCGCACGCCCAGCCAGGCGCCGAACGGTGCGCCCTGGCCCAGGAAGGTCTCGCTGCGGGCGTCCTGCGGGTCGAACGACTTCGCCGGATTGGCGAACACGTTGCTGCCCAGGATGCCGAAGTTCGCGTACCTGCGGTCGAACACGTTGTTGGCGCGCGCGAACAGCTCGATGCCGCGGGCCAACCGCCAGGTCGTGTCGAGGTTGAGCACCGCGTAGCCACCGACGCGGCCGCCGACGTCCTGGTTGTTCTCGTCGCCGCGGGCATAGCTGGAGCCGTTCAGCACCAGGTTGCCGCCCAGCGTCCAGGACGGCAGCACGTGCGCCTCGAGCCGCAGGCGGAAGCTGTTGCGCGGGATCGAGGGGATGCGCGCGCCGGAGGGGACGGCGATGTCGCCGGCGGCGTCGGCGCTGGAGTTGTTCGGGCTGTGCTCGGTGAAGCCGTCGATGTACCTCGCATCGATGAAGCTGTAGCGGGCGGCGATGTCCACCGGGCCGAGCGTGCCGCCCAGCGACAGCTCGATGCCCTGGCGCCGCGTGGTGCCGACGTTGCGGAAGTAGCCCGCGTTGATGGCGTTGCCGGCGCTGATGAACTGGATGTCGTCCTCCGACAGCGTGCGGTAGGCCGCCGCGCTCCAGTGCCACGCGTCGAGTGTGCCCCGGGCGCCGAGTTCGAGCGTGCGTGCCAATACCCTCTTCAGCGGCGGATCGGCCAGGAAGCTGTTGGGCAGCTTGCACGGGGCGAGCGGGTCGGCGCAGGTCAGCTCGATCGCCGTCGGCGCGCGCATGCCTTCGTTGAAGCTGGCATAGCCCGTGAACGTCGAGGTCGGGTTCCAGGTGATGCCCGCGGCCGGGCTGAAGCGCCGGAACGCGTGGTCGCCGTCCAGCCCCGGCGCGTTGCCGCTCTGGTCGCGGATGTGCACCGCCGCGTCGTTGTAGCGGCCGGAGACGGTCAGCTGCCACGCCGGTGCCAGCGTGAGGGCGTCCATCACGAACAGGCCCAGGTTGCGGTTGCGCGTCTTCGCGTCCGTCTCCGGTTCGAAGCCGCCGGTGGGCACGGTGCCGCGGCCGGCGTCGAAGTCGGCCGGCTGGGACTGCTGCGAGAAGCGCGTGCGCCCGAAGTCGCCGCTGCCGCCGAGCACCCAGCGGTTCGGCAGCCCCGCGAGCGGCCGTGTCAGCGTCAGCTGCAGGCCGGCGCCGTAGCTGGTCTGGGCGATCCCGGAGCGGTCGTTGAGCGCCTGGACCGTATCCACCTGGCCCGTGCCGCCGTCGACCTCGCCGTAGTCGTCGTTGACGTCGCTGCTGACGTTGATGTTGAGGTAGCGGCGCACGTAGGCGTTGCCCCCCAGCAGCACGTCCTTGCCGAGGAAGTGGCTGCCCTTGAGCGCCAGCATCGTCATCCGGTTCCTGTTGAGGTCGGGAAACGTGTAGGCCTGGCGGCGGTCGTCGAGGAACGATTCGGGCAGCGTCTGCGTGCCCTCGAGGCGGTTGTCGGCGCTGGTGAGCGTCAGGTCCAGGTCGGTGACGTCGGTCTGCCATCCCAGCTTGCCGAACAGCTGTTCGACGCGGCTCGGGTCGTGGTCGGCCCAGCCGTGTTCCCTGGAGACGTTGCCGGTGACGAACCAGTCCCAGTTGCCGGCAGCGCCGCCGTGCTCGAACTCCACCGTCCCGCGCCGGAACGAGCCGCCGGACACTTCGACGGCCGTGCCCGGGTTCCCGCTGCCGCTCTTGGTGTAGACCGCGAGCGCGCCGCCGAGCGTGTTGAGGCCGAAGACAGGGTTCGAGCCCGGGATCAGCTGGATGCTGGAGATCGCCGACTGCGGCAGCAGGTCCCAGTTGACGACGTCGCCGAACGGCTCGTTGATGCGCACGCCGTCCTGGAACACGGACAGGCCTTGCGGCACGCCGATCAGCGGCGAGGCGGTGAAGCCGCGGAAGCTGATGTCGGTCTGGTACGGATTTCCCTGGGCCGCGTTGACGGTCACGCTGGTGGGGTTCTGTTCGAGGAATTCGGACAGGTTGCCCTGGCGCTGGTCCTTCAGTTCCTTCTTCCCGAACACCTGCACGTTGGCCGGCACCTCGCGCAGCGGCGTGCCCAGCCCCGGCAACGGCGTCGTGCCGATCACCTCCACGCGCTGGAGCTCGACGTCCTCGGCCGGGTTGTCGGCGGCGTGGCACGCGACGTGCATCGCCGCCACGGCCGCGGACAGCATCCGCGGCCACGCGCCGGCGATCGATGGACGGTGGATCGATTCGGACATCACGGGAGTCTGCACGCTCATGGCTTTCCGAGGCGCATGATCGGCCAGCCGCGGGACGCCGCATGCGCGCGCAGCGCCGGATCGGGATCGACCGCGACGGGATCCGTGACCGCTTCCAGCAGCGGCAGGTCGTTGATCGAGTCGGAATAGAACCAGCTGCGCTCGACGTCGTCCCAGCGCGCCCCGCGCCGCGCGAGCCATGCCGTGACGTGCGCGATCTTGTGCTCGCGAAAGCACGCCTGGCCGACGACCTCGCCGGTGTAGCGACCGGCGGCGTCCACCTCGGGCTCGGTCGCGAGCACGTCGGCCAGCCCGAAGACCGACCCGAAGGCCTCGGCGACGAAGCGCGTCGTCGCGGTCACCAGCGCGCAGGCGTCGCGCGCGGCGCGGTGGCGGGCGACGAGGTCGAGGGCGGCCGGCGGCACGTGCGGGGCGATGGTGGCGCGGAAGTCGGCCATCCAGCGCGCAAGCGTGGCGGGCTCGTGGACGCCGAGCGCGCCCACGGTGAAGCGGTGCATCGCGGCCATGTCCACGCTGCCGTCCGCATACCGCCGGCAGTAGTCGAGGTACTGCGCCTCGAAGCCGGGCGGAAGCGCGCCGAGCGTGCCGAGATGGCGCGTGAACATCGAGCCGCTGTCGAACGGGATCAGCGTGTGGTCCAGGTCGAACAGCGCGATCTGCATGGCCCCTACGCCGCCAGCGCCCGCTGCCCCGACACGGTGGCCGCCAACGGGCCCCTCAACGCGTTGCAGACGACCAGGGCGTCCGCCCGCAGCACGTCGTCGCGCGAGAGGCTGCGTTCGCTCGCGGACCACGCCGGATCGTCCAGCAGCACGCCGCGCATCACGCCGGGCAGCGCGCCGCAGGCCAGCGGCGGGGTGAACCAGCGGCCGCCCAGCCGCACGAAGACGTTGCTGCGGCCGCCCTCCACCAGCCGGCCGGCGCCGTCGAAGAACAGCGTGTCGAACGCGCCGACGGCCTCGGCGGCGCGGATGCCGGCGTCGTAGATCTCGCGCGCCGTGGTCTTGTGCGCGGCCAGCGGGCGCTCGTCCGGCAGCGGTTGCGGCGCGAGCAGGACGCGCACGCCGTCGCGGCCCGACGGCAGTGGCGCCAGCGGCCCGTGCGTCGCCTGGAGCCGCCCGTCGAGGCGCAGGGTCACGCGCACGCGCCACGGCGCCGCGGGCGGCGTCGCGGCGGGAATCGCCCGCAACGCCCGGTCGACGCACGCGTCGAACTCCGCCGCCTCGAATGCGAACCCGAGCGCGGCCGCGCTCGCGGCCAGGCGCGCGCGGTGGCGCTCGCGGTGCGCCGCCCCGCCCGCGCGCGTCGCCCGCAAGGTCTCGAACAGCTCGATGCCCGGGTCCAGCGTGGTGAGGAAGCGCGCCTTCCAGTGCGTCTCGTCCCATTCGTCGGCCGCGACGCTGTCCTGCACGATGCCGCCGCCCACGCCCAGCACCAGCGGACGCAGGCCGCCGGTCGACGCGCCGAGGGACAGGGTGCGGATGGCCACGCTCAGCGCCATGTCGGGGCAGCGCGTCGGCCGCTTCCGGGCCGCGGCCAGCCAGCCGATGGCGCCGGTGTACAGGCCGCGGGGGCCGGCCTCCAGCGCGGCGATCCACTCCATGGTCTTGCGCTTGGGCGCGCCCGTGATCGAACCGCAGGGGAACAGCGCGCGCAGCACGCCGGCCAGGCCCTCCGACTCGCGCCGGACGGCCTCGACCGTCGACGTCATCTGGAACACGGTCGCGTACGGCTCGATGCGGAACAGCTCCGGCACGCGCACCGACCCGGTGACCGCGATGCGGCCGAGGTCGTTGCGCAGCAGGTCGACGATCATCAGGTTCTCGGCGCGGTTCTTGGCGTCCTCGTGAAGCAGGCGCGCGGTCTCGCTGTCGCCCTCGGGCACCGCCGTGCGCGGGGCGGTGCCCTTCATCGGCCGCGCCTGCAGGCGGCCGTCCTCGTGGCGCACGAACAGCTCCGGCGACCGCGAAAGCACCCACTCGATCGTGTCGCCGGCCCGTCGCGGCAGGCGCATGACGGCGCCGAAGCCGACACGCTGGCGGGCGCGCAACCGGCGATACAGCGCCAGCGGCGTGCCCCAGGCCTGGCCGCGCAGGCGGTAGGTGTAGTTGATCTGGTAGGTCTCGCCGTCGCGGATGGCCTCGTGGATGCGAGCGATGGCCGCCTCGAAGTCGTCCCGCGTCACGTCCGCGCGCAGGCCCAGCACGCCGGCGGCGCCGGGTTGGAGGCGGCCCTCGCGCGCGGCGAGCCAGGTGGCGGTCGCGTCGGCGTCCAGGCGCTGCAGGCGCTCGAACATCAGCAGGCGCAGCGCGCTCGCGTCGTCCGCGGGCAGCGCCACGCCGGGCGGGCGCTGCAGCTTCACGCCCCACTCGTAGTCGGCCAGCAGCACGCCGTGCAGGCCCGCGTCGAGGTCGGCCAGCGCCGCGGCGCAGGTCGCCTCCAGCGTCGCCGGGTCGACGCAGCGATGCTCGCGCAGGAAACCGGTGTAGAGCCGGCTCGCCGGACGTTCGCGCGTGGCGTCGGCGTCGTCGAGAAGGACGAAGGCCTCGTCGGCCGGAAGATCGAAAGCCATGGCGTTGCTCCTCATCCGGCCAGCAACAGCTCGCCGTGGCCCTGCACGGCCAGGTCGCCGGCGAAGCGCGTGGCGCGCAGGCGCGGCAGGTCGTCGAACGGCGGCCCGAAGCGCGCCAGGTCGCGCGCCAGCAGCTGCCAGAACACGCCCGCGTCGGCGTTCACCTCGACGAACGTGGACGCGACGGCCGGCGCGGCGCCCGCGAAGACGACGCTGCCCCGCCGCATGCCCCAGCCCGGCCACGCGCCGCAGATGCCGCCGATGGCCAGCGTGCCCGCGACCATGCGCGATGCGGCGAACTCGCCCACGTCGCCATGGACCACGACCGTGCCGCGCCGCATCCGGTCGGCCAGGCGCGCCCCGGCGCGGCCGCGCACGACCAGCGTGCCGCCGACCATGCCGTCCATGTCGCCGGGCAGCGCGCTGGCCGCCAGGTCGCCGACGGCGCCGTCGACCTGCAGGCAGCCACCGCGCATCGCGCAGCCGGCGAGGTCGCGGGCGTCGCCGGCGATCGCCAGCCGTCCACCGGCCATCGCGAGGCCGGCCGCATCGCCGACGCTGCCGTGCACGTGCAGCGTGCCCTCGCGCAGGCCGGCGCCGACGGCGTCGAAGCGCGACAGGTCGCCTTCCAGGTGGAGGACGTCCGCATCGTCGCCCTGCTCCGAGACGTCGAACCATTCGCCGAGCTCGATGTGGTCGCGGCCGCTGGCCAGGACCACGCGGCGAACGTCGTCGAGCGCGAGCCCGCGCAGGCTCGCGGGCGACAGGCGGCGGGCGTCGACGCGCAACGCGGGCGCCCGGCGCAACGTGAGGCGCCAGCTCACTGGGCTACCCTCCGCCTTGCGGCTGCGGGGCGAGCGTCTTCGGGCGGCCGTGCGTCGCTCATCAGGCTACCCTCCACCTTGCGGCTGCGGTGCGAGCGTCTTCGGGCGGCCGTGCGTCGCTCATGGCGCCAGCGCCTGCAGGTGGAAGTGGAACGGGCCCAGCTTGCCGCCGTAGTTGCCCGCCGAGATCCGGCGCACGCCGGCCGCCCCGCCCCGCTCGACGATCGCCGCGATGCCCGCCCGCATCGCGGCGCCGACCTCGGCCTCGCCGAGCCCGTCGATCACGATCTCCAGCACGCAGCGCACGGTGGGGTCCAGCTCGCTGCGCGCGGCCAGCCCCGCGAGCGAGGGGCAGAACGCGTCATTCGTCGATGCGGCGAGCGCCGCGTACTTGCTGCCCACCTTGGAGCCCGAGCGCACCACGCCGCCGGGAAACGGCAGGATGGCGCCGCGCACGCCGCGCATCGCCGCCACGGCGGCCGTCGCGCCGGCCAGCGCCGCCTCGGTGGCGTCGGCCAGCAGCAGCAGGTTGCCGCCGCCCACGCCCCTGGTCACCGGCGTGTCCTCCTGCGCCACGAACTCGCCGTCCATCATCGGCACGCGCCAGTAGCGCCGGCCCTGCAGCACCTTGGACATCTGCCAGCCGTCGCCGAAGAAGCGCAGGTTGCGCCCGAGCGCGATCGGGTCGCCCGCGTCGGCGGGCAGCCCCGCGAACACGGCGGTGGTCGGGCAGGTCATCACGCACTGCCCCACGCGGCGCTCGACCTGCCTGGCGAGCTCCTTGCCCGACATCGCGAACAGCAGGATCGCGAGCCCGGGCCGGCCGTCGGGCGTCTCCGCCGGGTCGAGCTCGCGTTCGATGCCGGCCTCGCAGCCGCACGCGATCACCGAGGTCGCCAGGCCGGTCGCCGAGACGGCGGCATGGCGCGCCCAGGCCAGGTCGTGCGCCGTGACGAGCAGCCGCGTCGCCTTCATCGGGAAGGCCTCGGCGAAGGTGTCGTCCAACGCCACGCCGTTGAGGATGCGCGAGGCCATCACACGCTCCGCGCGACGCAGGCCGCGGGCAGCAGCCGGCCGCCGTTGCAGCAGCCGCACAGTTCGTCGTGGCCGATGACGGCCCAGCGCGGGGGGCCGCCGAGCGACCGGCTGCGGCGGCCGAGGATCTTCGTCTCGACGCCGGCGTCGAGCTCCGGCACGGCAAAGTGCACTGCCCCGGTCGGCGTCGCCACCACGCGACCGTCGCGCACCACGGGGCGGCCGTCCTTGAAGACCCAGGAGGGGCGGCTGAACATGGATTCGGCGTCGCCCTCCTCCCGGTAGACCGCCACGTCGGCGGCCGCGCCCGCGCCGAGGTGGCCGCGGTCGGCCAGGCCCAGCAGGCGCGCCGGGGCCGCGCGCGTCATGATCGCGATCTCGTACAGCGACAGTTCACGCGTCATCTCGCGCAGCGGCGACTGCGCCGCGACGTCCGGATGCAGGCGCGCGAGCTGCTCGTCGCGGAACGCCTTGTCCATGAGTAGCCGGATCAGGTGGGGATAGCTGGTGAACGGCGCGCCGTTCGGATGATCGGTGGTGAGCACGACGCGCCACGGGTCGCGCACCCGCAGGAACAGCTCGAGGCCGATGGTCCACTGCAACGCGTTGACGTAGCTCTGCTCGCGGTAGCGGAACGGCAGCACGCCGCAGCCGGCGTCGCACTCGATGTCGGCGCCGATCCACTTGCGCGGGCTCGCCAGGTCGGCGTTCGCCGCCTGGCGCATGGTGTCGCCCGAGGCGGTGACCGTCTGCCCGAACAGGATCTGGCCGATGTCGATGGACACGTTGGGATGCGCGTCCACCGCCTCGGCCAGCGCGAGCGCGGCCGACGAGAACTTGCGCGGACCCTCGCGGCCGTAGCTGTGGAACTGCACGTGCGTGAGGTGGCCGGGCAGGCCGTCGAGCGCGGCGATGGTGGCCAGCGTGGAGTCGATGTTGCCCGCCACGCCCAGGTTGCTCGCGTGGATGTGCAGCGGATGCGCGAGCCCCAGCTCCTGCACGGCGCGGGCCAGCGCGCCCACCACCTGGCGCGGCGTCACCTGCCAGTGCGCGTGCCGCTCGTCGACGTCGAGCCGGCGCTGGTTGAACTTGAACGCCGAGATGCCCGCCGGGTTCACCACCTTCACGCCCAGCGCCTTGGTCGCGTGGATCGTCCAGCCCACGTACTCGCGCAGGCGTTTCGGATCCTCGCCGGCGGCCAGCATCTGCAGGAACGGCTCGTCGTTGCCCAGCATCACGTAGGCGCCGTGGTCGATGATGGGCACGTCGCCCATCTCGAAATGGGCCTGGCGCGCGTTGCTGGCCACCATCGCCGGTTCGAACGCGGCGGTGTAGCCCATCTCCGCGTACCGGTAGCCGGTGGCGAGCGTGCCCGGCGCGCAGTGCCCGCAGGACGGCAGCTCCAGCGGATTGCCCGGCAGCGGCAGCGGCTCGGCGCCGCGCCGGTGATCCTCCGGCATCAGCAGCCGCGCGAGGTTGACCTTGCCGCCGCCGATGTGGCTGTGCAGGTCGATGCCGCCGGCCATCGCGATGTTGCCGCCGGCGTCGATCTCCTCGTCCACCGGCGCGCGCGGATCGAGGTCGGCGAGGCGGCCGTCGCGCATCACGATGTCGCGCACCTGCCCGTCGACGCCGTTGGTGGGGTCGAACAGCCGCGCTCCGCGCAACCGGTAGGTGGTCATGGCGCACCGCCGACGAGTTCCGCGAGACGGGCCACGACCTCCGGCACGCCGGCGAGCCCGTCGTCGCGCGCGGCCACCAGCGGCACGACGACGATGCCGTCGGTGCGGAACAGGTGGCCCGGCGCGTTCAGGCCCGGCGTCGCGACGGGGATGAACACGGTGGCCGGCGCCGCGGGCAGGCGCTCCGCCATCGCCGGCGGACCCAGCACGATGCGCGACGCCCCGCCCGGCGGCGGCACGCGGGACGGATCGAAGCTGGCGATCCACAGCAGCCCGTCGACGGCGCCGTTGGCCAGCAGGCGCGCGGCGCCGAAGCGCAGCGGCTCGTGCTCGAGGCCGTCGGGCCCGGCGCGCGTGCGCAGCGGCAATCCAGACAGCCACGTGAAGACCTGGTTCACGCTGGCGGCGCCGTCCCCGCCGCCGAGCGCGACCGAGGCGGCCCGCGTCGTTCGATTCAGCGTGGCCACCAGGCGCTGCAGCGCCTCGGCCCACAGCGCGGCGTGGGCCGGCAACGACGCGGGCTCCCAGACGAGCACGGCGTAGCGCGCGGACCGCAGCCGCCCGGCCAGCGCGGCGAGCGCCGGGTGCGCGTCGCGCATGCGCTGCGCCGCCACGAGCGCGGCCAGCTGCTGCAGGTCGGCGAACGGGTCGTCCGACGCGACGACGGCCTGCGCCTTGAACGCCGCCGGCAGTCCGGGCGGCACGGGCACGCCGACGAACACGAGCGGCGGCGTCGGGCCGCCCGGCCCGTTGAATCCGCAGCGGGCCAGGAACTCCGGGAAGCGCGACACGGCGTCCGTGTCCACGAACACCACCAGGTCGGCCCGCGCGCCCACCTCCGCGAGCGTCGCGGTGTACTGGCCGCGATCCTGCTGCGCCCGCACGCCGGCCATCAGCGCGTCGCCGTCGGCGGCGTCGCAGATCGCCCCGGTCCGCGCCGCGAGCCGGTACAGCGCGCGGGCGCCGGCGATGTCGGTGCCCAGGCCGCCGAACAGCGGCTGGCGCCAGCCGGCGAGGCGGCGCGCAGCCTCCGCGATCGCCTCGTCCAGCGAGGCCGGCTGGCCGTCGATCCGGGCCTGCGCGGGCGCGGCTTGGCGAGCGTGCCGCCGCAGCGCCGCCATCGCCCGCGGGCAGTCGCTGCCCAGCAGCGCCGGCACCGCGCCGGCCGCGTCCAGCGCGAAATCGTCGCACAGCAGCGGGCAGAACGGGCAGGTCCAGGCGGGTTCGGTCGAGGCGGCGCTGGGAGGCATGGGAAACGGATGTCACGCAATCCACATGCCAGACCGCGGGACGCCGTGCGACGGCCTGTCGAGCCCGCCTCGTGCCACTTTGTGCGCGGGGCGACGTGGCGCGGACGAGGGGCTGCAACAGTGTGTGGCGATCCGGGCGCCAAAGCCGCCGCGCCGGCCCCGCGCGACATGGCACGTTTCGTGAACGGGCGCCGGCATGACCGTCGACGATCACTCCAGCGCCAGCGTCCCGTCGTGCAGCGCGCTCGCGACCAGCCACCCCGTGGCGCCCGCCGACGCGGCGGCGCGCAGGTCGGCCGCGTCGCGCACGCCGCCGGCGCCGATCCACGCGCGGTCGGGCGCCAGCGCGCGCAGGCGGGCCAGCGTCGCGAGGTCCGGCCCGGCCGCGGCGCCGACGCGGTCGAGCGTCATGGCGATCAGCGTGCGCGGCCACAGCGCCGGCCGCCGCCACAGCCCAGCGGGATCCAGCGGGCGCTCGAGGCGGCAGTCCAGCGACAGGATGGCCCGCGGATCGCCGGCCAGGTCCTCGATCGGCGCCCCGGCGGCCAGGGACTCGCTGCCGTACACCAGGCGGACGCGGCCGGCGTCGGCCCCGAACGCGCGCAGCAGCGCGGCCGCCGCGGCGGGGCCCGGCAGGCCCGCGTCCAGCCACAGCTCCAGGCGCAGCGCCAGCAGCCGCCGCAGCGATTCGAGCTGCGGCGCGCGGCCCTGGATCGCGTCCAGGTCGGCGACGTACAGCGGCCGCGCCGGCCCGTCCGGCACCTGCGTCGCCAGCAGCGCCGCCGCGATGGCCACCGGATCGCTGCCCGCGACGAGGCGCGACACGATGGGCCGGTACGCCGCGCGCTCGCCGCGCACGCCGCGCACGACCTGCCCCCCCGCCAGGTCGAGCACCGGGATCACCTGCAGGGGATGGGAGGACGGCATGGCGAGCATCTTCGTTTGCGAATCCCTGAGCGCCGGCGCCGCCGGGGCGGCCGACGACCAGTTGCTCGCCGCCGGCGTCGCGATGCGCAACGCGATCGTAGACGACTTGCTGCGCATGGCCGGCGTGGCGGTGACCTGCGCCGTCGGGCCCGGCCCGGGTTGCGCCGCGCCGCGGCATGGGTCGGGGACGCGCTGCGCGAGCGCTTCGGCACGGCCCGGCGAGGCGGTCCGCGATTTCGTCGGACGCATGGCAGCCCTGCACGACCTGTGCTGGATCGTCGCGCCCGAGACCGGCGGCGAGCTCGCGCGGCTGCACGCGGCTGTCGGCGCGCGGCCATGGATCGGCTGCGACGCCGCGGCGATCGCCTGCGCCGCGAGCAAGCGCGCCACGCTGGCCGCGCTCGCCGCGGCGGGCGTGCCGACGCCGCTGGACGGCGCGGGCCGCCATCGCGGGCGCTGGGTCGTGAAGCCCGACGATGGCGCGGGCTGCCTGTCGACCCGGGTGGTGGCCGGTCGCGCGGCGGCCGCGCCGTACCTGCACGACGCCGCGACCACCGTCCAGCCCTGGGTCGAGGGCGACGCGCTGTCGATCTCGATGATCGCCGGCGCGGGTCGCGCGGAGGCCGTCTCGTTCAACCGGCAGCGCATCGCGATCGACGCGGACGGGCGGCTCGCGTACCTGGGCGTGCGGGCGGCGGCGCTGGACGCCGGCACCGACCCGCGTGTCCCTCGCCTGCGCGCGATCGCGGCCGCGACGGCGCGCGCGTTGCCGGGGCTGGGCGGCTTCGTCGGCATCGACGTGGTCTGGAACGAGGTGCGCGGACCCGTCGTGATCGAGGTCAACCCGCGCGTGACCAGCGCCTACGTCGGGCTGTCGGAGCGGCTGGGACGCAACCTGGCGCGGGACGTCCTGCGACTGAAGCTCATGGAGCGCCGCCATGCCCTCCCCGCCTGAGCCCTCGCCGTGGGTGGTCGGCTGGGACGTCGGCGGCGCCCACCTGAAGGCCTGCCTGCTGGAGGGCGAGCGCGTCGCCGCCGTCGCGCAGTGGCCGTGCCCGCTGTGGAAGGGCATGCAGCACCTGGAGGCCGCTATCGGCGCGGCGCTGGCGCAATGGCCGCGCGCGCGGGACGCGGCGACGCGCCACGCCGCGACCATGACCGGCGAGATGGTGGACCTGTTCGAGGACCGCGAGCAAGGCGTCGCGCGCATCGCCGTCGCGCTGGCCGAGACGCTGGGCCCGTCGCTGCGGCTGCTGGCCGGGGCCGACGCCTTCGTCGCGCCCCACGAGTCGGCGCGGCACTGGCGCGCGATCGCGTCGGCCAACTGGCAGGCGACCGCCGCGGTGCTGGCCCCGCACCTGCGCGACGGCCTGCTGCTGGACGTGGGCAGCACCACCACCGACGCGATCGCGCTGCGCGCCGGGCGCGTGGCGGCGCGCGGCCTGGACGACGCCCGGCGGCTGGCCACCGGCGAGCTCGTCTACCAGGGCGTCGTGCGCACGCCGCTGTGCGCGCTGGCGGCCCGCGTGCCCTTCGAGGGCGAGGAGGTCAACGTCATGAACGAGTTCTTCGCGACCTCGGCCGATGTCTACCGCACCACCGGCGAGCTCGATCCGGCCCACGACCAGGACGCCACCGCGGACGGCCAGGGCAAGGACGCGGCCGCCACCCGGCGCCGCCTCGCGCGCATGATCGGGCGGGACGCGCGCGACTGCGCGCCGGCGTCGTGGACGGCGCTCGCGCTGGCGTGGCGCACGCTGCAGGTCGCCGAGATCGAAGTCCAGGCGGCGCGCGTGGCGGCGGCCGCGGGCCTCGCGCCGGACGCGCCGTTCGCCGGCGCGGGATGCGGCGCCTTCCTGGCCGCCGACATCGCCTGCCGGTGGGGCCGGCCGTTCGCGCGCTTCTCCGAGGTGATGGCGCCCGGGGCGCCCGCCGCGCTCGCCGGCTGGGTCGACGTCTGCGCCCCGGCGGTCGCGGTCGCGTCGCTGCGTGCGCGGGAGGCGTGACGGCATGTGGATCGTCAAGCTGGGAGGCAGCCTGTCGCGCGACGCGCGGCTGCCGCGCTGGCTGCGCATGCTGGCCGAGATCGGCGGCGGGCGGGTGGTGGTCGTGCCGGGCGGCGCCGCCTTCGCCGACAGCGTGCGCTCGGCCCAGAGCCACTGGGGCTTCGACGACCTCACCGCCCACAACATGGCCGTGCTGGCGATGGCGCAGACCGCGCACATGCTGCACGCGCTCGAGCCGCGGCTGGTGCTGGTTGCCGAGGAGGACGCCATCCTGCGCGCGCAGCACGCGGGCCAGGCCGTGCTGTGGATGCCGCTGTCCCTGCTGCGCGACGCGCCCGACATCATCACCAGCTGGGAGGTGACCAGCGACAGCCTCGCCCTGTGGCTCGCGCGCCGCCTGAACGCCGAGCGGCTGGTGGTGGTCAAGGCGTGCCCGGTCAAGCGTCCCCACACGCTCAAGGAGCTCACGGCCCAGGGCCTGGTCGACCTGCGCTTCGGCCAGTGGGCCGACGAGGCCTCGTTCCCGATCGAGGTGGTGGAGTGCGACGACCTCGACCGCGTGCGCGACGGGCTGCTCGGCGGATCGCCGCTCGCGCCGGTGCCGTCAAGCGGCGGCGCGAGCCGGCGCGGTGGCGGCCGGCCGCGCCGAAAGGCGCCCGACTAGCGCCCGGACGCGCCCCGCGTCGAGGGCGCCCGCGCGGTCGCCGGCGCACAGCGCGCCGCGAAAGCCGGCGAAGTCCGGCCCGAGCGCGACCAGCGCCGGCGCGTCGGCGGCGCGCAGCGCGCCCGAGAGGCCGGCGAGGCTGCCGCGCGACTGCACGCGCGCCACGAACGCGGCCAGCGCGGCCGCGGGATGGCGCTGCAGCAGGCTGCCGCGGCGCTTGTCGGCGGTGTCGAGCATCAGCGCCGGGAACCGGCCCGTGCCCAGCGCCGCGTCGACCAGGCGCTCGTCGATGCCGTCGTCAGCCAGGAGCACCGGCACGATGGCCGCGCCGCAACAGGCGAGGCGCTCCAGCAGGCGCGCACCGTCGTCGGTCCCGGTGCCTGGCGCGATGCCCACCTTGACGTAGTCGACGCCGCACGCCGCCACGGCGGCGACCCGGCGCAGGATCTCGTCGCCGCGCGCCGCCGGCACGTCGCCGATCGTGCCGCTGATCGGCACGCCAGGCTGCAGCGCCCGCAGGGCCTGCACGATGCGCGCGATGCGCCGCGGCGGGAGTGCGCCCAGCGCGCCGGCGGCGGGTTCCTTGAGGTCGATGAAATGCGCGCCGGCCCCGGCGGCCGCCAGGGCCTCGTGCACGCTGCGCACGCTGGCCAGCATCCGCGGCATCACGCCTTCTCCGCCACCGGCGCGGGCGCGCGCGCCACGGCCTCGCGCAGCCAGTCCCAGGCCTCGTGCTCCTCCGCACCGGCGGTCTTGTCGATGGCGATCTGCAGGTAGGCCATCTCCGATTCGATCTTGGCGCGCGGCAGCAGGTGCAGCCGGCTCACGAGCACGGCCCCTTCGATGACGGCCGCCTGCGCGCGGTTGAACCCGGGCCACGTGGCGTGACGCTCGCCGCGCACGCGCACGAGGCGCAGCGTCGGACGCTGGGCATCGCCGTCCTGGTCCTCCAGGCGCAGCAGCACATGTTCGAGCGCCGCACTCAGGCGCACCGCGCGGGGCTCGCCGGGCAGGTGCGCGTCGACCGTCGGCCAGTCGCGCCGGCCGGTGACGCAACCGGCGAACACGCGCACGTCCGCCACCAGGTTCAGCACCGCCGACCCGGTGGCGAGGAGGTTGTCCAGCGTCGTCGAGGGCCGGAACGGCTTGAGCACGACGCTCTGGCCGACATAGCGAACGCCCATCGGCGCGACGTGGACGACTCCGGCCGGCGAACAGGTGGTCACCACCGTCTCGAAGATCTGCTCGTTCATGCCGGCGCTCCCTGCGTCCGGGTCGTGCCCGGGGCACGCCATCGTTCCAGATCCTGCGCCGGCGCGTCGACGGCGCAGCCCCACTCCAGCGGCTGGTCCTGGACGTAGCGCTTGCCGAGCTGCCAGGCGATCTGCGCCCGGGCCACCTCGACACCCATGTAGAACGCGTGGCTCGCGTCGTGCTCGAGCCGCAGCTGCGGCCACAGGGCGAACGGGTCGCGCGCCACGCGGACGCCGTCGCGGTTGTAGACGTGCAGGCCTTCGCGCGAGACCTGCACGCGGAAGTTCGGGTCGCGCACCTCGTGCGCGATCGCCTCGATCTCGTCCGGCGCGTCGGGGAACGGGCGCTTGGCGTGCACCGTCATCAGCTGGTCGGACAGTCCCTTGGGCAGGATTCGATGCGTCACGGACGCGTGCATGATGCGGCGCGCCCAGTCGGCCTCGCGCACCGCGCGCCGGGCATGCGCGCTGACCTGCGTGGTGAGGATCGCGCCGGCGCCCAGCTCCGCGGCGATGCCCAGCATCACCGCCGTGATGCCGGTGGTGTCGGCCTCGACGAGCTCGGTGAGGTTGCCCACGCCCATGAGGATGGGGGCCTGGGGAAAGCGCTCGCGCAGGCGGTGGTAGCGCAGCAGCGAGGCCAGCAGGCCGAAGGGGATCGGATCGAGCACGGCGTCGGCGAGGAAGGGCCGGCCGCGGGCCTGGAAATCCTCGACGCTGGCCCACAGCGAGGCCTCGTCCTGCGGCGTGCGGCCGATGAGCACCGGCGTGGACGCCACCTCGTCGGCGATCCACAGCGTGTCGGGCGTCAGGCTCAGGAGATAGTCCGCGCCCGCGCGGCCACCGCGCAGCAGTTCGCCGGGATCGAGCGAGTCGATGCTGACCCGCAGCCCCCGGGCCTTGAGTTCACGCACGGCGTCCTCGAGGTGCGGGAAGGGTGTGTCGGGCAGGCCGCCGAGGTCGATCACGTCGGCGCCGTCGGCGGCGTAGGACCGCGCGCGCTCCACGATGGCGGCGACCTCCAGCCGCGGAGCGTCGACGATCTCCGCGAAGATGGTGATGGCGTATTCGTCGAGGGGAACGGGGCGCGCCAGGCGGTTGAAGTGGGCCGGCAGGTCCTTGAGCTCCTCGGGGCCGCGCTGCACCGCGATGCCGAAGTGCTCCGAGAGCGCGCCGAGGTCGCCGCGGGCGCGTCCCGGCACGATGACGCGGTCGGCGGCGAGCGGGACCTCGACGCGGCGGCGGATCATGTCGGCCGTCATCAGCGCCGCCACCTGCAGGCCGATCTCGCGGACCTCCCACGAGAACGCCGCGTCGCCGCCCGGCGGCGCGATCTCGCCCAGCACGCGTCGCAGCGCCGGCTCGGCCAGGCGGCCGGTCAGGAAGACGATGTGTTCCATGCGAGGGACAGTTCGCTCAGGCGCGCGGACAACGCCGCCTCGAGTTCGGCCAGGGTGCAGAGCACGCGGCAATGGTCGATCCCGCGCAGCCGCTCGACGTTCTCGAGCTCGATGCGCCGCGGACGCAGCGTGACCCAGTCGTGCGGCGCGCGCGTGACGACCACCGGCTGCGTGTCGCAGGCGAACACCAGCCCGGGGATGCCCAGCTTGCCCGCCTGGGCGAACATGTTGGTGGGCAGCGTGTCGCTGATGCCGAAGGCGCACTTGGCCACGGTGTTGCTGGTGGCGGGAGCGACCACCAGCGTGTGGTACTGCGCCTCGTACAGCTCGCCCACCGGGACGGCGCTGGCGGTCTTGTCGCGGAAGACGCGGAAGCGCCCGCGCAACCCCTCCAGCGAGATGCCGTAGCGGGGCAGCACCTCCTCGGCCGCCGCGGAAAGGAACAGGTCGACCCGAGGCAGCCGGGCGGCGAGCGCGAGCGACTCCTCCAGCAGGTGGCCCGAGCCGGTGAGCGCCCAGGCGAAGCGCCCGTCGGGGCCGGCGGCCACGAGCGGCTCGCCGTCGTCGTCGTGGACCCGGCGTTCGGGCGGGCCGCCGCGCGCCCCGCCCTGCCCCTTCACGCGCTCTGCGTTATCGGAATGCACAGCTTGTGCATGCGCCGATACAGAGTGTTGCGGCTGATCCCCAGCGACTTGGCGACGTGGCTGACGTTCCACCGCTGCGCCTCCAGCTGCTCGCGCAAAGCCTGCCGCTCCTTCAGCAGCTCGGGCGACAGCGTCGGGATCGGTTCGTCGAGGGCGAGCGCCGCGCCCGACGTTGCCGGCGCGGCGCCGGCCAGCGACGGGAAGTGCGCGAGCGTCAGGGTCGCGCCGTCCGACAGCGCGACCGCGCTGCGCAGCACGTGATGCAGTTGTCGCACGTTTCCGGGCCATGGGTGGCCCATCAGCAAGTCCCAGGCCGCGGGCGACACGCCGCCCTCGGCGCGCCCGAGCTCGCGCAGCAGGTTGCCGATCAGCTCCGCGCGATCGCTGCGATCGCGCAGCGCCGGCAGGTTCAGCTCGATGCCGGCCAGGCGGTAGTACAGGTCCTCGCGGAAGCTGCCCTCGGTCACCATGTCGTGCAGGCAGCGGTGGCTGGCGCTGATCAGGAGGAAGTCCACAGGGCGCGCCTCGTCGGTGCCCAGCGGCGTGACCATGCGGTCGTCAAGTACCCGCAGCAGGCGGGCCTGGAGCGACAGCGGCATGTCGCCGATCTCGTCCAGGAACAGCGTGCCGCCGTCGGACTGCGCGATCTTGCCGCGCCGCCCGGTCTTCTCGGCGCCGGTGAACGCGCCGGCGCGATAGCCGAACAGCTCCGCCTCGATCAGCGTCTCGGGCAGGCTCGCGCAGTTGATCGCGACGAACGGCCCGTCCGCGCGCACGCTCTGCGCATGCGCGGCGCGCGCGAAGACCTCCTTGCCCGCGCCCGTCTCCGCGCGCAGCAGCAGCGGCGTGCCGCCGGAGAGCACGCGATGCGCGGTGGCGAGCTGGGCCCGCAGGTGCGGGTCCAGCAGGGTCAGCGCCGCGCCGCCGGAGGGTGGGGACGGCGACGCGGCCGCGACGGGCCGGGGCCGGCGTGCGGCGGGCACGCGCGGCGCGACCGATTCGATGACGCCCGCGCCCTCGGAGCCCCCGGCCGGCTGGCGCGCGACGGCGAAGAAGCGGTGCGCCGCGTTGGTCCGGTAGACGACGATCGGGTTGAAGGCGCCGCGCTGGCTGCGCTGCAGCATGTCGTCCAGCGTGGTCTGGAAGATCTCGTCGAGCCGGCGGCCGCGCAGCTCGGCCACCGAGATGCCGAGCTGCATCAGCGCGCTGCGGTTGGCGGCCAGCACCGCGCCGCCGTCGTCGACCACCAGCTTGCCTTCGTGCAGCGTGTAGACGAACTCGGGGCGGCTGTGGAAGTGGATCGGGTGCGATTGCGGGAACCGCCGGTCCATCAGCCGGTTCTCGATCATGCGGGCGGTCATGCCCAGCAGCAGGAGCAGGTGCTGCTGCGCCTGCGGCGAGCTGCTGCTGACGCTGACGTCCAGCACGGCCGTCATGTTGCCCTGCGGGTCGTAGATGGGCACCGCGGAACAGGTCAGGCCGATGTACTGGCTCAGGAAATGGTCTGTCTGCTGCACCACCACCGGCTGCGCCTCGGCCACGCAGGTGCCCATGCCGTTGGTGCCCGCCTCCTTCTCGCTCCAGACGGCGCCGACCTCCAGGCCGAGCGGCTGCGCCATGCGCTCGAACTCCTGCGAGCTGACCATGTGCAGGATGACGCCCTGCGTGTCGGTGAGGACGACGGCGGACTGCGGATCGCCCATCTGCTGGTACAGCGTGGTCATCTCGTAGCGCGCGCAGTCGATGACGTCGGCCATCCGGCTGCGGCGCACGGGCATCTCGTCGCCGCCCAGCACCGGCGGTCGCCGGCGTTGGCGCGGGTCGAGCCCGTGTTCGTTCATGCAGCGCGCCCACGACTGGGCCACGGCATCGCTGGTCACGTTGCGCGCACCGCGCTGGACGACCTCGATGATGCGATGCGCATGCTCGAGCGGATCGATGATCGGCATGGCGTGTCTCCGTTCGTCCGCCTGCCCGCGTTCGGAGGCCGGGCGGCGGATCTGCGGGCATTGTGTGCCTGCGCGGCGCGAAGTGCACGCACGAATTGTTTCGCGGGCCCGTCCGGCGCCGGCCGGACGGAACCCGCCGGACGGCGCGTCTTCCGGCGTGCCGCAATGGCCTGCAAGTTGCTAACTCCCCGCCATCGCAGCCATCCCGGATGAGGAAAGACGATGATGTCCGCCGCCCTGACCGCGCCGCTCGACCATGCCGCCGCGGGGCCGTCCGGCGCCGGCGAGCCGCTGGACCTCGTGTTCATCGAGGGCTTCGTGGGCAGCACCGTGATCGGCATCCACGAGAGCGAACTGCACCTGCCGCAACCCGTCGTGATCGACGTCTGCGCGGGGCTGCCGCGCGTGGCCGCCTGCGACACCGATCGCATCGCCGACACGCTCGACTACGGCGCGCTGCGCCTGCGCCTGCAGCGCCTGATGTCCGGACACGGCGTGCAGCTGCTCGAGGCGCTGGCCGAGCGCGTGGCACACATTGCGCTGGACGAGTTCGGCGCCCGCTGGGTCCGGGTCCGCGTCGCCAAGCCGAGGAAGTTCGACGACACGGCCGCGGTGGGCGTGCTCATCGAGCGGCGCCGCGACCCGGCCGGGAGCGCGGCGGGGCGCGCCGCGTCGCTCAGGCTGATCGCGTCCGGCATGGTGCCCGGCAGCGGCGTGGAGGAGCTCCGGTGAGCGCCGCCGCGACGATGCGCGCCGCGCCCGCGATGGCCGCGGTCCCGGAGGTGATCGAGGCGGCGCGCCGGCCCCTCGCGCGGGTGTGCGTGGCCGCGCCGGCGCGCCTGCACCTGGGCTTTCTCGATCCCGCGGCCACCCTCGGCCGCCGCTTCGGCAGCGTCGGGCTGGTGCTGAACGGCCTCGACACGGTGGTGGAGCTGGCGCGCGGCGATGCCGATCGCCTCGACGCCGCCCCCGGCGCCGAGCCCGCCCTCGAACGCGCCGTCGCGCACCTGCGCACGCTGCGCGCCGCGACACGCTGCAGGACGCCCGTGCGCCTGCTGCTGCGGGCCGCCCCGCCCGCGCACGCGGGGCTGGGCTCGGGCACCCAGCTCGCGCTCGCGGTGGGCACGGCGTTCTCGCGCCTGCTGGGACTGGGGCTGGACACCGGCGCGCTGGCGGCGATGCTCGGTCGCGGCGCGCGCTCGGGCGTGGGCATCGCCGGCTTCGACCACGGTGGCCTGCTCGTGGACGGCGGCCCGCGCGCGGACGGATCGCCCGCGGCGCTGTTGTCGCGCGTGCCGCTGCCCGCCGGCTGGCGCGTGGTCGTCGCGCTCGATCCGCGCGTCCAGGGTCTCAGCGGCGCGGGCGAGCGCGCCGCGCTGGCCGGCCTGCCGCCGCTGCCGGCCGCCGCCTCGGCCGAGATCTGCCACGAGGTCCTGATGCGCCTGCTGCCCGGCGCGGCCGGCGCCGAGTTCGAGCCGTTCGCCGCGGCGCTGACCCGGATCCAGCACGTGCTGGGCGAGCATTTCGCGCCCGCCCAGCAAGGGCGCCGCTTCACCAGCCCGGCCGTGGGCGCGCTGATGGACTGGATCGAGGCGCATGCCCTGGCCGGCGTCGGCCAGAGTTCGTGGGGCCCGGCCGGCTTCGCGATCGTGCGCGGCGACGAGGACGCTCGCGGCACGCTGGCCGCGGCGCGCGCGGCCGGCGTCGTCGATGCCCGGCTCGACGTGCGCGTGACCGCGGCGCGCGACCACGGCGCCGGCGTGACGGCCGAGGTGGCCGCCCGAACCGGCTGACGTCCATGGAACGCGCCTTCGTCCTCCACATGCTCACGCCGGGACCGCGGGTGAGCCCGTTCGACGTCAACATGGCCGTCGACGCGGGCTGGCAGGTCGTGGTGCCGTACGACCAGGTCACGCCGGACGACGTCGCCGGCCTGACGCAGGACGCCATCTTCTCGCGCGGCCCCAAGGGCGTGAAGCGCACGGGGCTGTTCATCGGCGGGCGCGACGTGGCGATGGCGGCCGACATGCTGGCGCGGGCGCGCGACGCCCTCGTGCCGCCGTTCGCGGTGTCGCTGTTCGCGGATCCCAGCGGCGCCTACACGACCGCCGCGGCGCTGGTCGCCTGCACCGAGTCGGCCTTGCGGCGCCAGCACGGCACCGACCTGCGCGGCGCGCGCGTCGTGCTGCTCGGCGGCACCGGGCCCATCGGACGCATCGCGGGCGTGCTGTGCGCGCAGGCCGGGGCCACGGCCGTGCTCGGCAGCCGCCAGGGCCGGGACGCCGCGGACGCCGCCGCCAAGGAGACGGGCGCCCGGTTCGACGTCGTCCTGGCCGCGGCGTCGACCCGTACCCGCGCCGACCTGCGCGACGCGCTCGCCCGGGCCGACGTGGTCATGGGCGTGGCCGCGGCCGGCGTGCAGGTGATGGACGCGGACGATAGCGCCGGCGCGCTCCAGCTGCGTGTGGCGGCCGACGTGAACGCCGTGCCGCCCGCCGGCCTGGCGGGGGTCGGCGTCCTGGACGACGCGAAGCCCATCGAAGGGACGCAGGCCGTGGGCATCGGCGCGCTGGTCATCGGCAACCTGAAGTACCAGGTGCAGAACCGCCTGCTGGCACGCATGCGCGATCCCGACAAGCCCGAGTGCCTCGGCTTCGAGCAGGCCTTCGACGTCGCGCGCGAACTGCTCGCCGAGCGCGCGTCGCCGCCATGACGAGCGGCCGCCGGACGCTGGTCGTGGCCGGCCTGAGCGTGCGTGCGGCCGCCGAGTCGGCGCGCCGCGGCGGTTGGGACGTGATCGCGCTGGACCTGTTCGGCGACACCGATACGCGCCGCGCCAGCATCGATTGGGCCGGCATCGGCGATCCGGCGTCGCTGCGCATCGATCCGCGCCGGCTGTGCCAGGCGCTGGAGCGGGCGGCACGCCATCCGCGCGTGGACGGCTGGGTGCCCGCCGGCGGCTTCGAGGGCGCGCCCGCGTTGCTGGCGCTGGGCGCGCGCGACCTGCCCTGCCTCGCGATCGCGCCGCCGGCGATGGCCCGGGTGCGCGATCCCGCCACGTTCTTCGGCGTGCTGGACCGCCACGGGTTGGCGCACCCGGCCGTGTCGCTCTCGCCTCCTGCCGATGCCGCCGGCTGGCTCGCCAAGCGCGCGGGCGGCTGCGGGGGCCTGCACATCCGGCCTGCAGCGCAATCGACTGGGCGTCGGGCCGACACGTATTTCCAGCGCCGGCATCCGGGTACGCCGATGTCGGCGCTGTTCGTGGCCGACGGCGCGCGCGCCCGGGTGATCGCGCTGAACCGGCTGTGCGTGCGGGCCCAGGGCACGCGGCCGTTCGTGTACGCCGGCGCCGTCGGACCGGTCACGGATAGCCGGCTGGAGCACGCGGTGGCGCGGGCGCTGGCGATCCTCGTTCCCGAGTTCGAGCTGCGCGGCCTGGCCAGCCTCGACTTCCTCGCCGACGCCGCCGGGGCGCACTGGCTCGAGGTCAATCCGCGACCCTCCGCCACGCTCCAGCTGCACGACGGGGCGTGGCTCGGCGGCCTCCTGCGCGCCCACGTCGACGCGGTGCAGGGCCGGCTGCCGGCCGCGGCGCCGCAGCACGGGACGATGCTGCGCGGACACCGCACCGTGTTCGCCGCGCGGGCCGGCACGCGGATCGAAGCCCCGGCGATGGCGCCTGCCGACCGGGCCCACCTGCATGACCTGCCCGCGGCCGGAACGGCGTTCGCGCCGGGCGAGCCGATCTGCACTGTCAGCGCCGAGGGCCCCACACTCGACGCCACGGAGCGGCTGCTGGACGAGCGGGCCGCGCGCGTGCGGCGCGCCCTGGTCCGTCCCGCGCATCGCGAAGAGGAGCTCGCGTCGTGACCGCCGCCGTCCCCAGCGTGAACGGCCTCGCCCGCCCGATCTTCGAGGCGCTGGTGCGGGACGCCGGCCGCCTGGGCGTGCAGGTCGAGCGCGACGCCCGCGGCGTCACGCTGGTCGACGCGGGCATCGCCGCGCCGGGCAGCATCGAGGCCGGCCTGCGGGTGGCGCGGCTGTGCATGGGCGGGCTGGGCGAGGCGACGCTGGCCGCGGCGCCGCGCGAGGGCTGGCCGAGCTGGCTGCAGGTGCGCAGCTCGCGGCCGGTGCTGGCCTGCCTGGCGAGCCAGTACGCGGGCTGGAGCCTGAACGCGACCAAGGAGGCCACCGGCGGCCGCAGGTTCTCCGCGCTCGGCTCCGGCCCGGCGCGCGCCCTCGCCTGCAAGGAGCCGCTGTTCGCGGAACTCGGCTATCGCGACGCCGGGGACTTCGGCGGCCTCGTGCTGGAGGTCGATCGCCCGCCGCCGCCGGTGATCGTCGACAAGGTCCTGGCGGACTGCGGGCTCGCGCCCGGCGGGCTGGGCCTGGTGATGACGCCCACGGCCAGCCTGGCCGGCACCACGCAGGTCGTCGCGCGCGTGCTCGAGGTCGCGCTGCATCGCGCCCACGAGCTCGGGTTCGACGTGCGCGACATCGTCGAGGGCAACGCCTGCGCGCCGCTGCCCTCGCCCGGCGCCGACGGCCTCGACGCGATGGCGCGCACCAACGACGCGATCCTCTACGGCGGCCAGGTGCACCTCACCGTGACGGGCGCGGCCGACGCCGCGCGCGACCTGGCCGTCCGGCTGCCCTCCGGCAACTCGGCCGATCACGGACGCAGCTTCGGCGAGCTGTTCGCGGCGGCGGGCCACGACTTCTACAAGCTCGACGGCGCCCTGTTCGCGCCGGCGCAGGTCTGGGTGAGCCACGTCGGCTCCGGCCGCACCTGGCACGCCGGCGCGCTGCGCATGGACCTGCTGCTGGCCCTTTGGCAGATGCCATGAACGCGCTGGCCAGCGTCGTGACGGGATGCCGCGTGGCGATCATGACCGACGCTCCGGGCTGGCACACGCGCGAACTGCAGCGCGCCCTGCGCGAACGCGGCTGCGGCGGCCGCTGCCTCGACCTGGCCGATTGCCGCGTCGACACCACCCAGTCGCGCCACGGCCTGGTGCTGCCCGGGTTCGGCGACCGCCTGCCGGACGCGGTGCTGGTGCGCGGGATCGCCGCCGGCAGCTTCGAGCAGGTGACGCTGCGGCTGGGCGTCCTGCACGCGCTGCGCGAGCTGGGCGTCCCGGTCTACAACGACGCGCGGGCCATCGAGCGCAGCGTCGACAAGTCCATGACCACCCTGCTGCTGCATGCCGCGGGCGTCCCCACGCCGCCGACATGGGCGATGGAATCGCCCGCGCTGGCGCAGCGCCTCGTGACGCGCGAGAGCGCCGCCGGACGATCGCTGGTGCTCAAGCCCCTGTTCGGGTCGCAGGGCAAGGGCCTGCGGCGCGTCGGCTGGGTGGACGGCGCGCACGTCGCGCTGCCGTCGCTGGCCGCGCCCTACGGCCGCCTGGCCTACTTGCAGTGCTTCATTGCGCCGCTGTCCCAGCCGGGCCACGACTGGCGCGTGCTGGTGGTCGGCGGCCGCGCGGTGGCGGCCATGCGGCGCGTCAGCGTGCACTGGGTGCACAACGTGGCGCAAGGGGCGCGTTGTGTCCCGCAATCCCTGGCGGACGCGACCGGCCGGGCGCTTGCCGCGCTCGCGGAAGAGGCGGCGCGCGCGCTGGACCTGGACTATGCCGGCGTCGACCTGCTGCCCTCCCGCGACGGCACGCAGGTCATCGAGGTCAACGGCATCGCGGCCTGGCAGGGCCTGCAGCGCGTGGCCTCGCTCGACATCGCCGGCGCGATCGTCTCCGACCTGCTCGATCGACGCCTGGCCGAAGGCGCGAGGCGCCATGCCTGACGCGTCGCCGGGCCGGGCCGACGTGGAGCGCTCGCGCCGCGCGTTCGTCGAGGCCTGCGACCTGGACGTGCTGGCCCGCAAGCCGGGCAACGTCAGCGTGGCGTCGCCGGGCCACCGCATGTACGCCGACCAGTTCCGCGCCAGCGCACGGGCCGCGGCGATGCCGCTGTGCACGCCGTCGGCGAGCGTGGGCGAGCGCATCGAGGCGGCCGTGCGGGCCACGCGCGGCGTGGTGCGATGCAACACGAACCTGGGCATCGTGCTGCTGTGCGCGCCGCTCGTCGCCGCCCAGGAAAGGCGCGCGCCGGGCCAGGCCTTGCGCGACGCCGTCGGCGCCGTGCTGGCCTCGCTGACCGTCGCCGATGCGCGCGCGGCCTACCGGGCGATCGTCCTGGCAGGCCCCGCCGGCCTCGGCTCGGCGCCCCACCAGGACGTCGCCGCCGAGCCCACCGTCGAGCTGCGCGCCGCCATGGCGCTGGCCGCCGGCCGCGACCGGGTCGCGCGCCAGTACGCGCAGGACTTCGCGGACGTGTTCGATACCGGCCTCGCGGCGTTCGTCCGGGCGCGCGGCCACGGCGTCGATCCGCGCCAGGCCATGCAGCACGCCTTCCTGGCCTTCCTGGCGACCGCGCCGGACTCACACATTGCGCGAAAGCATGGCGACGCGGCGGCGCACAGTGTCATGGCCGAAGCCCGGCCGTGGCACGAGCGGGCGCGCCGCGGCGAGCCGCTGGACGCCGATCCGGCCTGGGCCGGATGGGACGAATCCCTCAAGGCACGCGGGCTCAACCCCGGGACGAGCGCCGATCTGTGCGTCGCCACGGCGCTGGCGGCCGCGCTCGGCGCGCACGTCGGCGTTTCCACGCAGACGACCCGGCACGAAATATGAGAGCAGCGCCGGTTGGCGGGAAATCTTTCCGCATGAACCGTCGCAACCCGTAGTCCGGAGAACACACATGGCCAAGATCGATCGCATGCTGGTTGGGGAGTCGCTGGTGGGAGAAGGCAACGAGGTCGCCCACATCGACCTCATCATCGGGCCGCGCGGCTCGCCCGTGGAAGCCGCGTTCGCCAATGCGCTGACCAACAACAAGGATGGCTTCACCTCCTTGCTGGCGGTGGTCGCGCCCAACCTGCTCACCAAGCCCGCCACCGTCATGTTCAACAAGGTGACCATCAAGGGCGCCAAGCAGGCGGTCCAGATGTTCGGTCCCGCGCAGCACGCCGTCGGCCTGGCCGTGGCCGACTGCGTCGAGGACGGCACCATCCCCGCGGCCGAGGCGGAGGACCTGTTCATCTGCGTCGGCGTGTTCATCCACTGGCTCGCCGAGGACGACAAGAAGATCCAGGACTTCAACTACCGCGCCGTCAAGGAGTCCATCAAGCGGGCCGTCAACAGGGAGCCCTCGGTGGCCAGCGTCATCGACAAGAAGTCCTCGATGGCGCATCCGTTCCAGGCCGCGTCCTGACATCCGCGACCGACAACGACGACAAGGAGACAACCATGACAATCGCGAAAAGGACGACGCCGTGGTGGTGCGTCGGGATGGCCGTGGCCGCCGCCACGCCGGTGGTGCACGCCAACCAGGACGTCGAGAGAAACATCGCCGATTCCAAGAACTGGGCGGTGCAGGCCGGCGACGAGTACAACCAGCGCTACAGCAAGCTCAACCAGATCAACGCCGGCAACGTCGGCAGGATGCAGGTCGCGTGGACCTTCTCCACCGGCGTGCTGCGCGGGCACGAAGGCTCGCCGCTGGTGATCGGCGACACGATGTACATCCACTCGCCGTTCCCCAACAAGGTGTTCGCGATGGACCTGAACACCCAGAAGATCCTGTGGAAGTTCGAGCCCAGGCAGGATCCGGCGGTCATCCCGCAGATGTGCTGCGACACCGTCAACCGGGGCCTGGCCTACGCCGAGAACAAGGTGTTCCTGCAGCAGGCCGACAGCACGCTGGTGGCGCTCGACGCCAAGACCGGCAAGGTGGTGTGGTCGGTCAAGAACGGCGATCCCAAGCTCGGCGCGGTCAACACCAACGCGCCGCACATCTTCAAGGACAAGGTGATCACCGGCATCAGCGGCGGCGAATGGGGCGTGCGCGGCTACATCAGCGCCTACGACATCAACAGCGGCAAGCTGGTCTGGCGCGCCTACAGCACCGGCCCCGACGCCGAGATGCTGATCGATCCGCAGAAGACCACCACCTGGGTCGACGGCGCCATCGCGCCGGTGGGCCCGGACTCGTCGCTCAAGACCTGGCAGGGCGACCAGTGGAAGATCGGCGGCGGCACGACCTGGGGCTGGTACAGCTACGACAAGGCGGCCAACCTGATGTACTACGGCTCGGGCAACCCGTCCACGTGGAACCCGGCCCAGCGCCCGGGCGACAACAAGTGGTCGATGAGCATCTGGGCGCGCGACGTCGACACCGGCGTGGCCAAGTGGGTGTACCAGATGACGCCCTACGACGAGTGGGACTTCGACGGGGTCAACGAGATGATCCTGGCCGACATCAACGTGAAGGGCAAGCCCACCAAGGCGCTCGTGCACTTCGACCGCAACGGCTTCGGCTACACGCTGGACCGCATCACGGGCGCGCTGCTGGTGGCCGAGAAGTACGACCCGGCCGTGAACTGGGCCTCGGCCATCGACATGCGGTCGGGCCGCCCGATCGGCGTCAAGAAGTACTCCACCGCCGCCGGCGGACCGGACGTCAACACCAAGGGCATCTGCCCCGCGGCGCTGGGCTCCAAGGACGAGCAGCCGGCGTCGTTCGACCCGAACACCAAGCTCTTCTACGTGCCGACCAACCACGTCTGCATGGACTACGAGCCGTTCAAGGTCGAATACACGGCCGGCCAGCCCTACGTCGGCGCCACGCTGTCGATGTACCCGGCGCCCAACAGCCACGGCGGCATGGGCAACTTCATCGCCTGGGACGCGGGCAACGGCAGGATCGTGCAGACCCACCCCGAGAAGTTCTCGGTCTGGAGCGGCGCGCTGAACACCGCCGGCGGCATCTCCTGCTACGGCACGCTCGAGGGCTACCTGAAGTGCGTGGACGCGAAGAACATCAACAAGGAGCTGTTCCGGTTCAAGACGCCGTCCGGGATCATCGGCAACGTGTTCTCCTATGAGCACAGGGGCAAGCAGTACATCGGCGTGTTCTCGGGCATCGGCGGCTGGGCCGGCATCGGCATGGCGGCGGGCCTGGAGAAGGACACCGACGGCCTGGGCGCCGTGGGCGGCTACCGCGAACTGAACCAGTACACCGAACTGGGCGGCTCGCTGACCGTGTTCTCGCTGCCGAACAACTGAAGGCGGCGACGGCGTCCGGCGCGCGCCGCGTGCAGCGCCGCCCGGACGCCGCTCCTCGTGAACCCGTCGATCTCGAAGGGAGACAGGAACAATGACGCGCAAGATTGCACGCAGGCTCGGGCTCGTCCTCGCGCTGGGTGCCGCCCTCGGCGCGGCCCGGCTCGCCCCCGCCGCCGCGACCACCCCGTACAAGGTGGTCGACGGCTACAAGGTGGACGAGTTCACGATGACCGGCTTTCGCACCTGGCGCGCCGCGGCCTGCGACCGCTGCCACGGCGCCAACCAGGAGGGCCTCGTCGGACCCTCGCTGGTCGAGAGCCTCAAGACCCTCAGCAAGGAGGACTTCGTCAAGACGCTGACCGACGGCCGCCTCGACAAGGGCATGCCGTCGTGGTCGACCAACCAGCAGGTGATGGGCAACATCGACGCCCTGTACGCCTACCTCAAGGGCCGCTCGGACGGCGCGATCACCAAGGCCCGCGTCGAACCCATGGCGGCGGAGTCGGCGCCGGCATCATGAGATCGCTCGCCGTCTGCGCCCTGGCGGCGCTGGCCCTCCCGCTCGCCGCGGCGCAGGCGCCGGCGGGCGCCGACGCGCCCGAGCGCAAGGCCCTGAAGGTGTGCCAGGACCCGAACAACCTGCCGTTCTCGAACACCGACGGCCAAGGCTTCGAGAACAAGATCGCCGAGCTGTTCGCGCACGACCTGGGGCTGCCCGTGACCTACTACGGGTTCCCGAACCGGATGAACTTCATCCGCAACACGCTGCGCTACAAGCTGCCGACCGACGACTACCCGTGCGACATCGTCATGGGCGTGCCCGCCGGCTTCGACCAGGTCTCGGTGACCCGGCCCTACTACCGGTCGACCTATTCGCTGGTCTACCCCAAGGGCAAGGGCCTGGACGGCATCCGCTCCTCCGACGACCTGCTGGCGCTGCCGCGCGCCAGGCTGGACACGCTGCGCATCGGCCTGTACGACCGCTCGCCGGCGTCGCAGTGGCTCGCGCGCCACGACCTCGTCGACCGCGGCGTGCCCTACCCGATGATGAACGCCGATCCCGCGCAGTACCCGGGCCAGCTGATCGAGCGCGACCTGGAGTCGGGCAAGATCGACATGGCCATCGTCTGGGGCCCGATCGCCGGCTACTTCGCGCGGCGCGTTCACTCGCCCGAGCTGGCCGTGGTGCCGATGAAGTCGGAGCCCGGCCTCGCCTTCGACTTCGCGATGGCCATGGGGGTGCGCTACGGAGAGCCGGCCTGGAAGCAGCAGGTGGAGGCGCTCCTGGTCCGCCACCACGCCGAGATCGAGGCCATCCTGCGGGACTACGGCGTGCCGCTCCTCGACGTGGCAGCGTCGGCACCGCAATGAGCGCGCGCCCCGCCTGGACCCTCCTGGCCGCCGCGGCGCTGGTGTCCGGCCTCGCCATGGGCCGGGACGAGGCGCCTGCGAGCGCCGCGGAGCCGGTCTCGCAGGCCGAGCGGCTCCTGTTCCTGCAGCCCCACCTGGCCACGGTGCGGTCGCCGCGGACGCTGGCCTATGCGTACACCGCGCAGGCCGCGGCGTCGGCCAGTCCGCCCGGACACGCGACGCTCTCCCTGACCCCGCGGGCCGACGGCAGCTGCTGCGTGGTCCACGGCGAGTACCTCTCGGGCGAGATGGCGGTGCGCCTGCCCGACTTCGAGGACGCCACGGCCAACCCGATCGTCATGTACTTCCTGGAGGGCGAGGTGCGCCGGCTGCAGCGCACGACGACGGGACAGTCGGCGCACTTCCGGCGCCGGATCCGCATGGCGCTGGCGACCGAGGCCCGCGTGACGGCCACGACCATCCGCTGGAACGGCCAGGACGTGCCGGCGCAGGCGGTGCACATCGCCCCGTTCCTCGACGATCCGTACCGCGCCCGCTTCGCGCGCGAGGCGAGGATGGAGTACGAATTCGTGCTGTCGGACGCGGTCCCGGGCGGCGTGGCGGCGCTCGCCGCCACCTTGCCGGACGACGCCGGGGCGGGCGCGCCGCTCGAGAGCCGCCGCCTCGTGCTCGAGGATCCGCAGCCGGCGCCGCCGGCCCGGCCCTAGAAAGGACACAGGTGCTTCCATGCGCGTGACGGCCATCCTCCTTCGCGCCGCCGTGCTCGCGGCGACCGCCGCGGCCTCGGGCGCCGCCCGGGCCTACGACTATCCGACCTCCGAACGCGTCGTCTACGTGGAGGCGTGCATGCGCGACCACCCCGGGGGGCACTACGAGATGCTCAACAAGTGCTCGTGCGTGCTCGACACGATCGCGCAGTCCCTGCCCTACGACGACTACGTGGAGATGAGCACCGCGGCGAACGCCACCTCGATCGGCGGCGAGCGCGGCGCCTACATCCGCGACGTGCCGATGCTGCAGGAGCAGATCCGCAAGTACAAGGCGCTCCAGGCGCAGGCGCAGAAGAGCTGCTTCATCCAGTGATGCCTCAGTCGTACTTCAGGTACTTGAAGCGCACGTCGTCGGGCGTCCCCTCGAGCACCGCACCGGGCTCGGCGCCCGGGCGCCACATCAGCACCTCCTCGATCTTGCGGGCCAGCGCGAAATCCTTCTCGGTGATGCCCTTGGCCGAATGCGTGACCAGCTTGACCGTGACGAAGGCGTAGGACACGGTCAGGTCGGGGTGGTGCCACGCGGCCTCCGCCAGGTGGCCGACGGTGTTGACGACCATCAGCGTCGACTTCCATCCGGCGGTCTTGAACTTGCGCCGGATCCAGCCGTCCTCGAGATACCAGGCGGGCAGCTCCGCCTTCAGCCGCGCCTCGATCTCGTCGGGCGCGTACACCTCGTCCGTCGATGTCCTTCGCCACTGCGCCATGGAGCACTCCCGTGCGTTGACCACGCTCTGCCGGCACGCAACGAACATGCCAGCCGGCGGCCGTCAACCCGGCCTGTGGTCCTTGACCGCCTCGAACAGCTCCCCGAGGTGCCGCTCGTAGTGCTTCCAGCGCGCCACCGAGGTCCTGTAGATCGGCCGGCGCACCTGCGCCACGCTGGCGGTGCGGACCACGCGGCGGTTGTCGTGGAACCCGAGGCAGCGGTCGTCCCAGGGCGCGCCCAGGTACTCGACAAGGCGGCGCGCCTGGTTCTCGAAGTCAGACACCATGGTCTCGTAGGACACGTCCAGGATGCGGCCGGGCGGCAGCGCGGCGTGCCAATGGCGCATGATCTGGTGGTAGCTGACCCAGTAGCGCCCCACCGCGCCCAGGTCGTAGGTGTAGCCCAGGTTGTCGCCGGCGAACAGGCGCGAGAAGCACGAGAAGCACGAGTCCATCGGGTCGCGCATCGAATGCACGATGCGGGCGCCGGGCAGCATCAGGTGGATCAGCCCGAGGTGCATGAAGTTGTCGGGCAGCTTGTCCACCACGTGGGTGGCGTCCGGCGCCAGCGTGCGCAGGCGCTCGATGTAGCGGCGGCCCAGCGCGACGAGTTCCTCGTCCGGCCACGCCGCCAGCGATTCCGGGAAACGGAACCCGGCGCCGGCCGCCTCGTCGCACGCCGACTGCAGCGTCTCGCCGAGCCAGGTGATCTCGCCGGCGCCGTGCACGCGCGGCAGCGTGGCCAGCACCTGTTCCAGCAGCGAGGTGCCCGAGCGCGGCATGCCCACGATGAACACGGGCGTCGGGCCGTCGGCGGACGGCGGCACGGGCCGCGCCAGCCGCTCGCGCGGAAACGTCTCGACGATGCGGCGCTGCAGGGCCAGGTGCGCGGCCTCGTCCCAGGCCGTGACCGCGTGCTTGGCGCGGTTGCCCGCGGCGTAGGCGGCGAACGACTCGTCGTGGCGGCCGGCGTCCTCCAGCATCTTACCCAGCGTGAACCAGTAGCGCACCCGGCCCTCTTCCGGAAGCGCCGGCAGGCGGTGCCGCTGCGACAGCAACTGTTCGACGTGCGGATCGCCGGGCCGGTAGGTCTTGAATTGCGCCAGGTTGCAGTGCGCCTCGATCTGCGTCGGGCGCAGCTCGAGGACGCGTTCGAACGCGGCGCGCGCCTCGTCGACGAAGCCTTGCGTGCGCAGGCAACTGCCCAGGTTGTTCAGCGCCTCCACGTAGTCGGGACGCTGCTCGAGCGCCCGGCGGTATTCGGCGATGGCGCGCTCGGCCTCGCCGCGCTCCTGCAGCAGCACGCCGAGGTTGAAATGGGCCACGGCGAACCCGGGCCGCAGCTCGATGGCGCGCACGAGATGCGCCTCGGCCTCGACCAATCGTCCGAGGCGGCGCAGGCAGTTGCCGAGGTTGGCGTGGGCGTCCGCCAGGCCGGGATCCACGGCCAGCGCGGCACGATAGGTCTTCTCGGCATCGGCGTGGCGTCGCAGGGCCTCCTGCGCCACGCCCAGCGCGTTGCGCAGCTTCGCGTCGCCGGGCACCGCCGCCACCGCTTGCTGCAGCGGGCCCTCGGCCTCGGCGTGCCGGTGCATCGCCACCAGCAGCAACCCCAGGTTGGCCTGCGCAACGGCGAACCCGGGCCGCAGCGCCACCGCCTGGCGGAACCACCCGATGGCCTCGTCGCCGGCGCCTCGTCCGGCCGCGGCGATGCCTTGCTGGAGGAGTCGCGCGGGCTCGTCGGCGGTGTCGGCTGGGGACGATGTCATCGCCGCAGTTTGCCATCGCGCCCGGGCACGGCCGACGCGCGGGCTACCGCGTTCCGGGTAGCAAGCTGAGGGCTGGCTGACCTGCCCGGCCGTTCAGCGCACCACCAGCGTCTGGATCGCGTGCGCGGGGATAGCCACGCTCGCCTCGTCCTTGCCGAGGAAGAAGCGGTAGTCCACCGGCCCGTCGGTGGCGTTCATCACCACCGTCGCCACCGAGCCGTCGGGATTCGCGAACGCGGTGGTCTGCAGGCCGCTGCGGCTGCTGGCGGCCGAGACGCGGTGCGCGCCGGGGCGGATGAACTTCGAGAAATGGCCCAGGTACCAGAAGGCGGGCGTGAAGGTGAGCTCGCCCGTGCGCGTGTCCGCGTGCACGGGCGCGAAGCAGAAGTTGCCGACGTGGTTGGGGCCGCCCTTCTCGTCGAGCAGGATGTTCCAGTCGGTCCAGCCCTCGGCGCCGTTGTTGAAGTCGTTGATCAGCGCGGCGCCGTAGCGCTCGGCGTTGGCGAACGACTGCAGGCGCGCGGGGTCGAAGCCCTCCACGGTGGCTTCGGTCAGCAGCAGGTGTTTGTCGGGCCAGGCCTGGTGCACCACGCCCACGTTGGCGAACATCGGCGCGCCGCCGGTCCAGGTCTCGTACCAGTGGAAGCCCATGCCCCAGGCGTAGCGCGCGGCTTCGGGGTCGTCGAAGATCACGTGCGCGCGCTGCGTCATCAGGTCGCGGTTGTGGTCCCACACGATGATCTTGCGATCGCCCAGGCCGGCGCGCGCCATCACCGGGCCCAGGTGGTTCTTGAGGAAGTCGCGCTCGTCCTCCGCGCTGAGGATCATCGACTCCCAGCGCTGACTGGCCATCGGCTCGTTCTGCACGGTGATGCCCCAGACGGGAATGCCTTCCTGCTCGTAGGCGCGGATGAAGCGCGTGAAATAGGCCGCCCAGGCATCGGCGAACTCGGGCTTGAGCGTGCCGCCCTGCAGCATGCTGGCGTTGCTCTTCATGAACGCGGGCGCGCTCCACGGGCTCGCGAACAGCGTGAGGTGGCCACCGGCGGCCGCGATCGCGCGCCTGATCAGCGGGATGCGGAACTCGCGGTCGTGCGCCACCGAGAACGTGGCCAGCGTCGCGTCGCCTTCCGCGACGTAGGTGTAGCTGACGCTGCTGAAGTCGGAGCTGTGGATCGTGGTGCGGGCCAGCGTGTAGCCGATGCCGTCCTTCGGGTCGTAGTAGGCGCGCAGCAGGCGCTCCTGTTCCCTGGGCGACAGCCTGGCGAACACCTCGGCGCTGGCGTCGGTGATCGCGCCGCCAATGCCCAGCAGCGTCTGGAAGGTCTTGCCCGGATCGACGAAGACGGAGATGTCGCCTTCCGGCGGCTGCTGGCCGTGCACGAACGGCGCGCTCGCGGTCAGCGCGAGGCGATGGTCGCTGCCGGACGCGGTGGTGTGGATCTCCAGCGTCGCGCCGATGGCGGGCGCCTGGGCCAGGCCGATCGCGGCGGCGACGGCGGCGGGAAGGACGGGGTTCATGGCGCCTATGTTACCGCCGCTTTGAAAGCGGTTTCATACTCCCTCGTCGACAAAGTTTCTCGAAAGATCGTAAGGATCCGCGACATCGCGCGACAGACGGAGGTGCCGCACATCGGCGCGCCTCAAACCACCCTCAAGGAGTCCCTCATGGACAAGCAAGTCTTCATCCGTTCCGCCCTCGCCTCCGTCCTCGCGCTGGGCGCCATCACGGCCGCCCACTCGGCCCCGGTCGCCGCCGATCCGTCCAAGGAAAAGTGCTACGGCATTGCCAAGGCCGGCGCCAACGACTGCGCCAGCGCCACCGGCTCGCACTCGTGCGCCGGCACCGCCACCAAGGACAACGACAAGGGCGACTGGAAGTACGTCGACAAGGGCACCTGCGACAAGATGGGCGGCACCACGATGGCGCCGAAGAAGTAATCTCCAGGCTCCCCAAGACGAAGGCCGGAACGATGACCGCCGCGACTCCTCCTCTCCAAGGCACCGGCATCGGCCTTCGCCAACCGCACTACCGCGAGGTCTTCGAGCGACGGCCGGAGCTGGCCTTCCTCGAAGTCCACAGCGAGAACTTCTTCCTCGAGGGCGGCGCCTCGATGCACGCGCTGGAGCGCGCGCGCGCCGCCTATCCGATCAGCCTGCACGGCGTCGGCCTGTCGCTCGGCTCGGCCGACCGGCTGGCCGACGAGCACCTGGCCAAGCTGAAGCGCCTGGTCGACCGCGTGGAGCCGGCGCTCGTCTCCGAGCACCTCAGCTGGGGCGCGATCGGCGGCGTGCATTTCAACGACCTGCTGCCCCTGCCCCACACCGGCGAGACGCTGGCGCTGCTGGCCGATCGCGTCGACCACGTGCAGGCCACGCTGGGGCGCCGCATCCTCGTCGAGAACCTGTCGGCCTACGTCGAGTTCCGCAACAGCGAGATGACCGAAACGGCCTTCCTCGCGCAGCTCGCGCGCCGCACCGGCTGCGGCCTGCTGCTGGACATCAACAACCTCTACGTCAATGCCGTCAACTTCGGCTTCGACCCGGTCGAACGCCTGGCCGAACTGGATGGCGCGACCGTCGGCCAGATCCACCTGGCCGGACATACGGTCGTGGACGACTGCCTCGTCGACACCCATGGCAGCGTCGTCTGCGACCCGGTCTGGGATCTCTACGCGCACGCCTGCGCGCGCTTCGGCGCCAAGCCGACGCTCATCGAATGGGACACCGACCTGCCTGCGCTCGACGTGCTGCTCTCGCAGGCCGCGCAGGCCGGCACGATCGCGCGCCGCGAGGTGGCCCATGCCTGAGCTGCTGCGCCTGCAGTCCGACTTCGCCACGGCGCTGCGCCACCGCGACCGGGCGCCGGCCGTCCAGCGCTGGCTCGCCGGCGACGACGCGCACGCCGACCGACGCCTGGGCATCTACCGCGCCAACATGGTGGCCGCCGCCGACAAGGCCCTGTCGGCCGCCTACCCGGTGATCCGCCAGGTGGTCGGCGGCGAGTTCTTCCACGGCCTGGCACGCGAGTACCAGCGCGGCACGCCGTCTACCAGCGGCGACCTGAACGAGTTCGGCGCGACCTTCGATGCCTTCCTCGCGGCCTTCGAGCACGTGCAGACCATGCCCTGGCTGCCCGACCTTGCGCGCCTCGAGTGGGCCGCGCACCGGGCCTACGGCGCGGCCGACGCGCCCGAATGGGACGCCGCGACGCTCGGCGCGGTCGATCCCGAACGGCAGTCCGCCATCCGCTTCCAGTGGTCGCCGGGGCTGGCCGTGATCGAGTCGCCGTATCCGATCGTGCGCGTCTGGACGATCCACCAGCCGGGCTACGCCGGCGAGTTCAGCGTCGACTGGGACGTGCCCGAGGCCGCCCTCGTCGCGCGCGACGGCTTCGTGGTGCGCGTCACCGCCTGCGGCCCGGCCGACGCGGCCTTCCTGGCCGCCTCGCTGGCCGGCCAGCCGCTGGGCGACGCCGCCGAGGCCGCGCTGCGGCAGCACCCCGATTTCGACCTTGGCGCCCTCCTCGCCCGCGCGATCCCCGCGCGGCTGGTGTGCGGCTTCACCCTTTGATGGACATCATGATCCGAACCCTGATCCAGCGTGCCCTCGCCGTCACCGGCCTGGTCGACCGCCTCCAGCCCGTCGGCCTGCTCGCGTTGCGGCTGTACGTGTCCTCGGCGTTCTTCCGCTCCGGCCTCGTGAAGATCTCCGACTGGGGCGCCACGCTGGCGCTGTTCCACGACGAGTACCACGTGCCGCTGCTGCCGCCCGACGTGGCCGCCTGCGTGGGCGCGTTCGGCGAGCTCGCGTTCCCCGTGCTCATCACGCTGGGCCTGATGGGGCGCTTCGGCGCGGCCGGCCTGTTCGTGGTCAACGCGATGGCCGTGATCTCGTACCCGCAGTTGTGGGGCTTCGACTGCCCGGCAGCGATCCAGATGCATTTCGTCTGGGGTTCGATCCTGCTGGCGCTGGCCGTCTTCGGCCCGGGCGCGCTCTCGCTGGACGCGCTGGTCCTGCGCAGGTTCAATGGCCCACGAACTCCTGCACCAGCTCCAGCAGCCGCTCGACCTTGAACGGCTTGCGCAGGAACGCGTCGTAGCTGTCGAACCGGTCGCGGATGGCGGCCTCCGGCAGGCCGCTGTTGAGGATGATCTTCGTGTGCGCGAACTGCGGGTCGGCCCGCAACGCGCGCGCGAATTCCGCGCCGTTCATCAGCGGCATCATGTAGTCGACGATGACGAGATCGGGCGTGACGTCCCTGGCCTGGACCAGCGCCAGCTGGCCATTGACGGCGCAGAAAGCCCGGTAGCCCTCCTCCTCGAGGATCAGGCTCAGGACTTCCGCACTGCCCAATTCGTCGTCAACGACAAGAATGGTCTTCACACGACGCCTTTTGTCCCCGTGCCGTCAGGTCGACGACGAAGGCGCGGGGCCTTCCTGGGTGGCTGCGGGTTGCGCCGAAGGGATCACATCGCCGTCCGCCCGATAGGTTCCGGCAATGTGCATTCCTTGCGAATCGATGCGCGGCCGGCGCAGGCCCTGGACGATGGAGACGCCGGTGCGCAAACGTTCGATGGCCGCGACGCTGTCGAGGGGAGCGGATGTCATCGGTGGGTGCTCATGTCGTCGGCCTCGGGGATTCGGACCGTGAAGACGCAACCGGAGCCGGGCGCGCTCTTCAACGCGATCTCGCCGTCCATGGATTGCACCAGGCGAGCGACGATCCACAGGCCCAGACCCGTCCCTGCGCCCCGGGAAGAATGGGTTGCCACCGTGAATTTCCCGAAGACGGATGGCTGGTCCTCGAGCGCGATGCCGCCGCCATTGTCCTCGACCTGCAGGCTCCAGGAACGCGCGTCGCAAGACAATCGGATCGCGACCTCGCTGGCCCCGGAGTGCTTGAACGCGTTCAGCAGCAGGTTGTCCACCACCTGCTCCAGCGCCACCGGGTCGGTGGCCCGCAGCGGCCCGAAGGCGGCCTCGTCGCAGAAGACCTTCACGACGATCCCGCGCGACAACGCCTCCTGTTCGAGGCTGTCCACCAACGTGGCCACCAGCGCCGGCACGTCGATGCGCCGGCGCGCCAGCGGGTAGGTGGCGCCCGGCGAGGCGAGCAGCTCCATCAACACGGTGACGCGCTCGGAATAGCGCTTGAGCGTGCGCTCGGCGCGCCGGATGCGGTCGGCCGCATCCGCGGCGTTGCCGGACTGCGCGGCGGTGCGCGCCAGCGCGAGGTGCAGCGACAACGCGTGCAGCGGATTGCGCAGCTCGTGGGCGGCCATCGACAGGACGTCGTCGCGCAGCGCGATGTCGCGCTTCAGGCGGTCGAGCTCCGTCGAATCGTCGTGTCGACGGCCATGCGGCGAAGGGCGCGATGAAGGGTTGCTCACGGAGTCTTGCTGGCGTCGTGGGCAGGGCCGGCCCGGCTTGAGGAGGACTCGGCTCGACTGTATCCGGCCAGGCCCTGTTTCGACGCGACTCGACGGCAAATATCGCGCCGACCTCGACAGTTCCCGCGGCGCCCGTCGAGCGGTCGCGGCGCATTCAGGCCAGCGCCGCCGCGGGCTGCGTCCGGCGGCCGGGGGCCCGGCGCACGCGCCGCTTCTTGAGGAAGGCCGCGAGGAACGTGCGCGTCGACCGATCGGGGAACTTCACGGCGATCTCGTCGCCCCGGATCGCCGCCACCACGCCCTCGCCGTGGCGCGGCGCCTTCACGGCGTCGCCCACCTCGAACGGCGACGGCGTGGCGCGCAGCTCGATCATGCGCGGCACGCGCTCGGGTTGCGCCAGCCGTTCCACCGGCTGCGACGCCAGCCGCACGCAGTTGTCGCACTGGCTGCAGCGCTCGGCGCCGCCGGGCAGCGCCTCGCCGAAGCCCTCCAGCAGCACCTTCCAGCGGCAGAAGCCGGTCTGCGCGAAGAACACCATGCGCTCCAGCGCCTCGTAGTCGCGCTCGCTCTTCCTCGCGTAGTCGCCGGCCAGCGCGCCGAGCTTGTCGGCCGTGGCCTCGCGGCGCGCGTCGCGCCGCCAGCCGTGCCCGGCGTCGCAGGTGGCCAGGCCGCCGTCGCGCAGCAGGCTCAGCGTCACCGACAGCCGGTTCCTGGGCATGCCGGGAATGCGCGCCGCCAGCTCGGCCGGCGTCGAGCCCCGCGGCGCGATCTCCAGCGCCTCGATCGCCTGCACCAGGTCGGTCACGAGCGGGTAGCGCCGCGCGAGGAAGAACTGCTGCACGTGGCGATCCTTGCGGTGGAACAGCAGCACGCAGCGCGCGGACTCGCCGTCGCGGCCCGCGCGGCCCGCCTCCTGGTAGTACGCCTGCACGCTGCCGGGCATCTGGAAATGGATCACGTAGCGGATGTCGGCCTTGTCGATGCCCATGCCGAACGCGTTGGTGGCCACCATCACACGCCGCTCGCCGCTCATGAACGCGTCCTGGTTGGCGTTGCGCTCGGCCGCGGGCAGCTTGCCGTGGTAGATCGTCACCGACTCGCCGGCGTCGCGCAGGCGTTCGAAGACCTCGGTGCAGACCTTCACCGTCGACGTGTAGACGATGCCGTCGCCCGGCGTCGAGCGCAGCGTGTCCCGCAGCGCGTCGAACTTCTCCGTGTCGCTGGTGACCTGGCGCACCTGCAGCCGCAGATTGGGCCGGTACATGCCGGTGTTGACGACCTCGAGGTCGGGCACGCCCAGCTGGTGGCGGATGTCGGCCACCACCTCGGCGGTGGCCGTGGCCGTCAGCGCCAGCACCGTGGGATGCCCCAGGGCCTCGATGGCCGCGCCGATCTCGAGGTAGGCCGGGCGGAAGTCGTGGCCCCATTGCGAGATGCAGTGCGCCTCGTCGACCACCAGCAACGCCACGCCCTGCGCGGCCAGCGCCGCGCGGAACCCGGGGTCGGCCAGCCGCTCGGGCGTGGCGAACACGATGTCGCTGCGCGAGCCCGCGATGCGCGCCATCGACGCGTCCTGGTCGCTGGCCTTCTGCGCGCTGTTGAGCTGCTCGGCGACGACGCCGGCCTCCTCGAGCTTGCCGGCCTGGTCCTTCATCAGCGAGATCAGCGGCGAGACGACCAGCGTCGTGCCGTCCAGGTGCAGCGCCGGCAGCTGGTAGCACAGCGACTTGCCGGCGCCGGTGGGCATGATGGCCAGCGTCGGGCGGCCGGCCAGCACGCGCGAGATGACGGCGTGCTGGCCGGAGCGCAGCTCGTCGAAGCCGAAGGTGTCGCGCAGCGAGCGCCGCAGCGCCGCCGGAATGGATGCAGTCATGTGTTGAAGTGAGGCAAGCGCCATGCCCTCGCCGGCCGCCGCGGCCCGGGTACATTGGAGCGCCCGTTCCCTGCCCGCTCACGCCATGTTCATCGTCACGCTCACCTACCTGAAGCCCGTCGAGGAAGTCGACGTCCTGATGCCCGGCCACATCGAGTGGCTGGAAAAGGGCTACGCCGACGGCCTGTTCATCGCGTCGGGCCGGCGCATCCCGCGCACGGGCGGCGTGATCCTCGCGCGCTCGGGCGACGAGCGGCTGCTGAGGGACACCCTCGCCGCCGACCCGTTCGCCATCCACGGCGTGGCGCGCTTCGACGTCGTGGAGTTCAGCGCCACGAAGACCGCCATGGGCGCGGAGTTGCTGAAGACGTTCTAGCCGGCGCCGCAACCTGCCCGGGCGCCGCTACACCGCTGTCAGGCGGCCTCGCCTTGCTCGTCGTTGCCGGAGGCGGCGGCCGCGGCGGTCTTGCGGCGGCCGCGCGCGCCGAAGCGGCCGTCGGGCGCCGTGAGGGCCTGTTCGAGCAGCGAGCCCCACTGGGCCTGGGTGTCGCGCGTGGCCACGAGGCTCTCGAACTCGGAGCCGGAGCGCGCCGGGTAGCGGTCGAGCGCACGCTGGTCCTTGTGCGCGAAGTGCAACGTGATGCGCTTGACGGTGGCCTGGTAGATCTGGGAGACGCGCGAGGTGCTGACGCCCAGCGACTCGGCCACCTCCTCGGTGCTCATGCCGATGCCCATGTAGGCGTCGATGACCTGGCGCTCGCGCTCGGGCAGCGTGGCGAAGAACTTCTCGAGGCGGCGCAGCAGGATCGCGGTGTCGACCCGCGCCTCCACCTCGTCGCTGGGGGTGGCCGCGTGGCCCTGCGGGGCGTGGTGCTCGCCGTCGTCGTCGTCGTCGCTGAGGCTCTGGGTCTGCGCGGTGGACGCGGCCTGTTCCAGCTCGGCGATCTCGCTGACGTCGATGCCGCAGACCTCGCTCAGCTCCGTGAGGTTGGGCGGCTGGTCGTGGCCCTGCATCCAGCGTTCGCGGGCGATCTGGATCACCTTGAACTTGCGGCGCTGGGAGCGGCTGAGCTGGTCCATCTGGCGCAGCTCGTCGAGCATCGCGCCCTTGACGCGCAGCTGGGCGTAGCGCAGGAAGGCCTCGCGGCCCTCCTCGCTGTCCGGGTCGCCTTCCCACTGGAAGTTGATCGCGGCCTGGGCCACGCCGATGAGCCCGGCCTGGATCAGGTCGGCCTTCTCGACGTTGGCCGGCAGGCGCCGCGACAAGGCGCTGGCCTGCTTGCGCACCCACGACTCATGGCGTGCGATCAGTGACGACGGGACACCCTGCATGGAGATCATGCAGCCATGATATGCAGACAATCGCCCCGGGACGGCGATCTTTTCCGCAAATGGGGTGGCAAATCCCGTGAAGCTTTGGGGAGATGTGCGTTTTTTGCAGTCTTGGCCGGAGCCGCGGGTTCAAAAAATGACCTTGTTCCGGGTCAACGGCCGCGGGCCCGATCGGCGGATCGGCACAAACCCTCGTGACCGCCTCAGGGCCAGTCGGTGCCGTCCACCAGGACGGCGATGGCCGCCGCGAAGCCGCGCGCATCCTCGGCGTCGAAGCGCGCGGTGAGCGGGCTGTCGAGGTCGAACACCGCCACCAGGCGCTCGCCGGCCACCACCGGCAGCACCAGCTCGGAGTTGGATGCCGAGTCGCAGGCGATGTGGCCCGGGAACGCGTGCACGTCCTCCACCAGCTGGATCTCGCGCGTGCTCGCGCAGGCGCCGCACACGCCGCGCTTGAACGGGATGCGCACGCAGGCGACCTTGCCCTGGAACGGCCCGACCCGCAGTTCCTCGCCGTGGGCCATGTAGAAGCCGGCCCAGTTCAGGTGCGGCACCGACTGGTGGACCAGCGCCGAGAACTGCGCCAGGTTGGCCAGCCAGTCGCGCTCGCCCTCCAGCACCGAGCGCACCTGGGCGACCAGCAGCTCGTAGGACGCGCGCTTGGCGCCGGGGGTGGACATGTCGAGGGTGTCGGCGACTTCGAAGCTCATGGCGGAAAACGCAGGAAGGCGAAACCGCGATTGTCGTCGAGCCGCGCCGCCCGGCCGTCTCGACGCAGGGAGACCCTCCGACCGCCACCGGCCGCGATACGGGCGAGAATGGGCCGCGATGGATCTCACCCGCACCCAGCGTTACCTGCCCTGGATCGTCGCCACCGCGCTGTTCATGGAGCAGCTCGATTCGACGATCGTCAACACCGGCATCCCGGCGATGGCTGCGAGCCTGGGGGTGACGCCGCTGAGCCTGAAGGCGGTGGCCACCAGCTACATCCTGTCGCTGGCCGTTTCCATCCCGGTCAGCGGCTGGCTGGCCGAGCGCTTCGGCAGCCGCCGCATCTTCCTGTTCGCGCTGGGGCTGTTCACGGTGTCGTCGGTGCTGTGCGGCCTGGCGCCCAATGCGAGCCTGCTGGTGGCGGCCCGGGTGCCGCAGGGCGTGGCCGCCGCGATGATGATGCCGGTGGGACGCAGCGCGGTCGTGCGCTCCTTCCCGAAGTCGGACCTGCTGCGCGTGATGAACTTCATCATCATCCCGGCGCTGATCGGCCCGCTGCTGGGCCCCACCGTGGGCGGGCTGATCGTGCACTGGCTGTCGTGGCGCGACATCTTCTTCGTCAATGTGCCGGTGGGCCTGGCCGCGCTGTGGCTGGGCCACAAGTACATGCCCGACTACCGCACCGAATCGCCGCCGCCGCTGGACGTGGTGGGCCTGGTGCTGTTCGGCTCGGGCGTGGCGCTGCTGTCGTGGCTGCTCGAGGTGTTCGGCGAGCACAGCGTGCCGGCGCTGCAGATGGCGGTGCTGTTCGTGCTGTCGGCGGCGCTGCTGCTGGCCTACGGCTGGCACGCCACGCAGGTGCCCTTCCCGCTGCTGCGGCTGGGCGTGTTCAAGGTGCGCACCTTCCGCATCTCGGTGCTGGGCGGCTTCGTCACGCGCCTGGGGATAGGCGGCCTGCCGTTCCTGCTCCCGCTGCTGTACCAGCTGGGCCTGGGCCTGCCGGCCTGGGAATCGGGCCTGCTGATGATGCCCGCGGCGGCGGCGGCGATGTTCATGAAGGTGCTGTCGTCGTCGCTGCTGCGGCGCTTCGGCTACCGCCAGGTGCTGGTCGTCAACACGGTGCTGATCGCGTGCACGATCGCGTGCTATTCGCTCATCGGCCCGGGGGCGCCGATCTGGGCGATCCTGGCCATCGGCCTCACGCTGGGCCTGTTCAACTCGCTGCAGTTCTCCAGCCTGAACACCATGGCCTACGCCGACATCGACGGCGCCGAGACCTCGATGGCCAGCACCATCGCCAGCACCCTGCAGCAGATGTCGCTGAGCTTCGGCCTGGCCGGCGCGACGCTGATCACGGGATTCTTTTTGGCCGACCTGCCGCAGTCCGACCACGTGGCCGTCACGCACGCGCTGCACCACGGCTACCTCACCATGGCCGCGCTGACGCTGCTGTCGTCGGCGGCCTTCTGGTGGCTGCGCCCGGACGACGGCGAGAGCGTCAGCAAGGGCGCGCCGGCCGCGCATGCGGGTGAACCCCGACCGTCGGAACTATCCTGATTTCTGCCGCTTCTCCCGCGGATGGCCGCCGCCGCGGCCGGCAGAATGCAAGGCATCCGAAGTACGAAACCGGCCGCAAATTGGGCGGAACGATGGGAACCCGTCACCCAGTACTCGCAGGAAACCGTCGTCCCGACCCTGGGTCCCGATGCCGGAAGATGTGCCCGCCTCCAGCGATGGTCGCGGGCATATTCTTTTTGCGGCGCCGGCCTCAGTCGCGCTTCCAGGCCGGCCGATCCCACTCGAGCAGCTCGGCCAGCCGCCTGACGATCCACTCGCCCTCGGCCGGCGGCACCGGCGCGTCCGGCCCTTGCAGCCCGGCGCCCAGCTTCTCCAGCACGGCCGCCTCGGTGATGCTCAACTGCCACTGCAGGGTCTGCGCGCGTTCGACGAGCATCGTGGCCAGCGCCTCGCAGAACTCGTAGCGCTCGGTGATCGCCTGGCGCGTGGCGCTCGGCCGGGTGCGCCCGGGCTCCACGAACAGCGCGATGAACGACGGCGGGATCTCGATCTGGTTCTCGTCTGACATCGCTCGATTGTCGCCGGGCCGAGAATGCCGCCACAGCCCTGTCCCGAACGTGTTTCGCCGGCCCGGTTATCCTCCGGTCATCCCGTTTCCACCCGAGTGCCCCGCCCCGTCATGCGCGACCTCATCCCGCTCCTCGTCGCCCACGGCGCGTTGATCGTCTTCGTGATCACGCTGGCCGCACGGGTCGGCGCGCCCGTGCCCGCCGCCCCGCTGCTGGTGGTGGCCGGCGGCGTGGCCATGGCCGGGCAGGTGTCGCTGGCGGTCTGCCTGCTGGCCTCGGTGGTCGCCAACGTGCTGGGCGACGCCGTCTGGTACCAGGCCGGGCGCTGGCGCGGCCACCGCGTGATGAAGCTGCTGTGCCGCATCTCGCTGTCGCCCGACACCTGCGTGCGCCAGAGCGAGGGCATCCTGTCGAAATGGGGCGGCAGCTCGCTGATCGCGGCCAAGTTCCTGCCGGGCGTCTCCGTCGTCGCGGCGCCGATGGCCGGCGCGCTGGGCATGTCGTGGGCGCGCTTCATCGGCTACGACGTCGGTGCCTCGCTGATCTGGACGATCGTGTTCCTGGCGATCGGCGCGGCCTTCGCCGGCCAGGTGGCGATGGTGCTGGACTTCATGACGGAGTTCGGCACGATTGCCGGCGTGGCCATCGTCATCGCGCTGGCCACGACGATCATCTTCCGCTGGCTGCGCCGGCGCTGGATGCTCAGCGACCGCTACGCCCCGCGCATCGCCGTCCACGAGCTGCGCGAGCTGATCCGCCGCGGCGACTCGCCCATCGTGATCGACGTGCGCTCGTCGGTGGCGATGCAGCAGGACAACCGGCGGGTGCCCGGCGCGATCGAGGCCACGCTGGCCCAGCTGCCCACGACGGCGCTGGAGCTGCCGCGCGACCGCGAGGTGGTGCTGTACTGCAACTGCCCCAACGAGGTGTCGGCGCTGCGCGGCGTGCGCATCCTGGCCGACCTCGGGCACCACCGGGCGCGCGCGCTGCACGGCGGCCTCGACGCCTGGCTGGAGGTGGAGGCGCTGTCGCCGCTGGAGCAGTTGCCGGCGGCATTGGAACCCGGCGCGATGTCGACCGTCGCCGCTCGCTGAACCTGTCCAGGTCTCAGGCGGCGGCCGCCGCGAGCTGCGCCCTGGTCCAGGCGGCGATATCGGCGGCCGACGAGGCCCCCGAGCGCCGCGCCAGCTCCTTGCCCCCCCTTGAACAGCACCAGCGTGGGGATGCTGCGGATGCCGAACGCGGCGCTGGCCGCGCGAGCCTCGTCGCTGTCGACCTTGGCGAAGCGCACCTCGGGCAGCGCCTGCGCCGCCGCGGCGAACTGCGGCGCCATCTGGCGGCACGGCCCGCACCACGCGGCCCAGAAGTCGACCAGCACCGGGGCCTCGGTGGCGCGGATGAACTTGGGCAGCACCGCGTCGGACACGTCCACCGGCCGGGGCTCGGCCAGCGGGGTGGCGCACTTCGCGCAGACCGGCTGGTCGCCCAGCCGCTCGTCGGCGACGCGGTTGGTGGTGGCGCAGTGGGGGCAGACAAGCAGCATTTCGGTTCTCCGGGGGGCAACACCCGCGGCGAACGGGATGCCTAGCTGTGACGTTTCAGGAGGTTGTTCACCCGTCCGAGATTTGAGAAGCTGGAGTTACCACACAGCCAACTCTCAAATCCGGAGGACGGATGAACAGCCATAAGCATGCAAGACTGACGCCAAAAGGTCGA